>ERZ1034865.129-NODE-129-length-56364-cov-14.326751_pt1 | contig 56364 bp, 60 predicted proteins | sample MGYA00520632_ERZ1034865 | MGnify/ENA primary metagenome ERZ1034865 (study PRJEB33766, sample SAMN09781738) | gut metagenome | biome: gut microbiome | host: Homo sapiens | place: Madagascar | study: EMG produced TPA metagenomics assembly of the PRJNA485056 data...
CCGCTATATAATAAATACTGAAATTTCTTTAACGAGGCTTCAGAATTGACAGAGGAAAGCTGCCTTGAAAATGTTTTGCTTTCATATAAAAAATACTACGATGTTTCAAGAAATCCATGCAAAGATTTTTGCGCAACTGCGGAATTCCACTCGCACGAGGAACATTATTTTCTAACAAAGACGGCAAGAATCGCGGAAGTGGATTCAAATGAATATGTCTATTTTGCAGTTGAAGAAAACCTTTCATTGAAAAATCTCAATGAACTTTCCAGCGCGGCATGGTCAGACGGACTTTCAAAAGTAAAGCCTTTTTACGGACACAAAAATTCAGACATAAGCCTGATTGTCATAGCCAGCTCAGTTGAAAAAGATGCAGCCAAGGGAGCAAAAAAAATCAAGCTGCACAAGTCGTACAAGTTTTCATTTTTTGGCTGGAGCAACTTCAGTCTGATTGTCTACGACGTTTCAGCAGGAAAAACCTGGTTCAACTGGCACGGAAGAAATCTGCGCAGTATTTTTTCAAAAATGCCGCTGTAGCTTTTAAGCAAATTTTGAGTGAGATTCAAAACTCATTCACATTTATATTTTTTTTGGAGGCAAAAGAGATGGCTGCTTTACTGATTATTTTAGCGGCACTTGTTCTGCTTTTCTGCGGATACGTTTTTTACGGTTCGTGGCTTGCAAAGCAATGGGGAATTGATCCGGCGAAAAAAACACCGGCAAAGGAAACACCGGACGGAGTTGACTACGTAGCTGCAAAACCGGCAGTTCTTATGGGACACCACTACTCTTCGATCGCAGGAGCAGGACCAATCAACGGACCTATACAGGCGGCAGTTTTCGGATGGGTTCCAGTATTTTTGTGGTGCATAATCGGAGGAATTTTCTTTGGCGGAGTCCAGGACTTTGGCTCGCTGTTTGCATCTATAAGGCACAAGGGAAAATCCGTAGGCGAAATCATAAACGACACAATGGGAGCAAAGGCAAAAAAGCTCTTTATTATTTTTGCGCTTCTTGTTCTTATCCTTGTAATCGCCTCGTTTGTAAACGTTGTTGCAGGAACCTTCTTTACCGTGGCAGGAAGCCCAGTAATGTTCGGGCTTGTTTCAAATCCGACAAACAACCAGACGACAGCAATGATTTCAATTTTATTCATTGTTCTTGCCGTTATCTACGGAATCATAACAAACAAATGCGGACTAAAAACGCTTCCGGCTACAATCCTTGGAATAATCGGAATCGTGATTGTTACAATAATCGGTCTCAACGTGGGATTCGCAATGAGCCGCAACGCCTGGATTGTTTTTGTAGGAGTTTACATAGCAGTAGCTTCTCTTGTTCCAGTGTGGATTATGCTTCAGCCGCGCGACTACCTTTCAAGCTTTTTGCTTTACGCCATGATGCTTGTTGCACTTGCAGGAATTTTAGTCAATGCATTTAAAGGAAGCTCTGCAATCGAATTTTCAATTCCGGCATTCACAGGCTGGAAGACACAGGCAGGATTCCTTTTCCCAACGCTTTTCATAACAGTAGCTTGCGGCGCCTGCTCTGGATTCCACTCGCTGATTGCAACAGGAACAACCTCAAAGCAACTTGACAACGAAAAAAACGCAAAGGCAATCGGATACGGCTCAATGCTTATTGAATCCGCGCTTGGAATAATCGCACTTATTTCTGTAGGCGTTATCTGGACCCAGTGGAAACAAGGAAAATTCGGCTCACCATCCGCAGCATTCGGTGCTGGAATCGCGACACTTTTTGGTAAAGAAGGAAGCGGAATTTACAACACGATAAACGCTCTTCTTACACTTGCGGTTTCTGTATTCGCCCTTACTTCGCTCGACACAGGAACAAGACTTAGCCGATTTATGTTCAGCGAGCTTTTCCTTAAAGACGGAGAATTTTCTTGGAAAGACGCAAAGGGAATCCGCAAAGTTCTTGCAAATCCGTTCTTCGGAACAATCTCAATGGTTGTAATCGGAAGCGTTCTGGGCGGACTTAAGCTCAGCCAGATTTGGGGACTTTTTGGTGCGGCAAACCAGCTTTTGGCAGGACTTGCGCTTATGGCGGTTGCAGCTTGGCTCGGTCAGGCAGGAAAAAACAACAAGATGTTCTTTATTCCAATGGCATTTATGCTTGCGGCTACTTTAACAAGCCTTGTTCTTACTGTATACAAAAAGATTGCGGCAATGATTCAAGGCGTGCAGGGAGCTCTTGTCTGGGGAAACTGGTTCCAGCTTTTATTCGCAGCGGCAATGGCAGTTCTTGCAGTAATTCTTGTTATTGAAGGAATCCAGACATTTAAGAAACAGAAAAAATAGCTTGGAGTTGCTTCACTCAACATAATGTATCTGAGCTATACAACGTAATGCCTAGCTTCCATACATTATAATGAGAAACACAGTATCATTATAATGATAAGCATACTATCAAGCCAATGATAATCTACGTGCCATTATGCTGACGCATAGACATAAAAAGAGGCTTCCCAACCAAGGAAGCCCCTTTTTTTCTTTATTACCTCTATTTACAATCTAATTACCAAGCAACACGAACGCTGACCGCCGCAGAAGGAATCTTTGAGGCAATGTCGTAGCTTCCGCTTACAGTAAGGTTCAGGAACAGAAGGTCAAGCCCGATTCCTCCAAACACCTGCGGATAAACAGAAAATCCAGAAGAGCTTCCGCTGAACGAGCTAGGAAGAATTCCCCATTTTAATGCGTCTGCAACACCATCATAATAAGTATCACCTTCTTTTGCAATGATGCTTGCCCAGTCAGCATTTACCTTCCAGTCAACAGAAGTTTTTGAGAACAAGGCGCGTCCTCCAATGAACGGAACAAGGCAAAGCAACTTGATAGAAGCCTGTGTATTTACCATGAATGTTGTAGACTTAAAGTCAAGGCTGGCTTTTGCAGTGTCATCATCTACATCAACTCCACCCTTTGTGTAATAGAATCCAGCTCCAACTGACCATTTTGGACGCATGAATCCGCCCTGAAAAATCGCATAGCGGATGTCTGCTCCAAGAGTAAAGAAGTCGATTGCAACAGGATCAATAGCTTTGTCAACTGAATCCATCTTTGAAGTGTCAATTGACATTGCAGTAACGCCAATATCAAACGGAAGAATTATTCCGCCAAGACGCGCGTCAACAGTGATTGTCGGGAAAACAAGCGTGTCATTTATATCTTTTACGTCATCAACACCAAGCGCAAGGGCAGCATCTTTAAGCGTAGAAACATCAAGCGCAGAAACGCCTGCATTTACACCAGCACCAAAATGGAATCCCGGGAAAATCTTTCCAATCCAGGCTTCCGCATAAACATTCTGCTGAGTCTGCGAGTTCGGAATAACATCCGCAAGGTCATCGCAAAAGTCGTTAAGTCCATTTTCTGCAACAGTAAATGGAGAGTCTGTCGGAATGTAATCTTTGATGTTCTCATAAGCTTCATTTACCATGTCAGCGGCATTAGTTATCTGGCTTTTTTTAACACCGTTTTCAAGCAACGCATTGTTGATTTCATCAACTCTTCCAGAAACCATATTATAAACATCATCTGGAATATCAATTGTAACTTCGCCATCAACACCTTTTACAGTAAGAGGCTTTGCAAAAAGTCCTGAAGCCGCAAAAGCAAATGTCATTGCCAATGCAGCAAACCGTTTAGTTTTCTTTACCATAGTAGTTCTCCTTAGATTCTGAAAACAAAATCTTCTTCATTTATAGCATATTATTCTATGCAAGTCAAAAAAAATGAGCTGCCGCACAAGACTTTTAAATCTCGGCAGGTCAGCCCGTTTATTCAGCAAAATATTTTAATTTAGCTGTTTTTCATTCCGTTGACTTTTTCAAGGCGGGCAAGTGCTTTTGCTTCTGCCTCGTCAGCGTCTTTCTTGAGCTTTTCTACAACAGTGTTGATATTGTTAACCATATATACAGGCTGCAAAGTTGCATCCAGACAGTCGCGCCAAAGTGAACTTTCCGGGTCAACAATGTTTCTCTTCAAAGTTGCCATTGAAATCGGAATATGAACATATTTATCATGCACAAGTCCAATAACAATCTTTGTTTTTCCTGCCATAGCCGCATGAACCGCATTGTTTCCAAGGCGCTCGCAGTAGATAGAATCGTTTGCAGTTGTAACAGCCGCACGCACTTCGTATCCAGGGTCAATGTATTTAAGGTTGATATGGATTTTCTTTGAAGCAAAATATTCAGTGATTCTGTCGCGAAGATAAACACCAATGTCCGCAAGTTTTTTGTTTCCGGAAGCATCAGTCTGATTTGTAGAAGTCAAAAGCTCCTGTCCGGCTCCCTCTGCAACAACGATTACAGCGTGATGGCGTTCGTTCAAGCGGTCTTCAATATGAGCAAGCAAGCCGTTCGGTCCATCCAAGTCAAAAGGAACTTCAGGAATAAGGCAGAAGTTAGCTTCGTGGCTTGCAAGGGCAGTCGCAGTCGCAATGAATCCGGATTCGCGTCCCATAAGCTTTACAAGACCGATTCCGTTAATCTGCGAATGCGCTTCCATGTGGATTGAATTTACAGCCTGAGTAGCCTTCTGAACAGCAGTTTCAAATCCGAAAGAGCGGTCAATAAACTGAAGGTCATTGTCTACAGTCTTTGGAATTCCCACAACTGAAATCTTAAGTCCGCGGCGGTCGATTTCGTTTGCAATATCAAGCGCGCCTCTCTGGGTTCCGTCTCCACCGATGATAAACATCATGTTGATTCCCATGCGCTCAATGGAATCTACAATGTCAGAAGTTCTGTCTCCGCCTCCGCGTGAAGTTCCAAGGAAAGTTCCGCCGATTTTATGGATTGCGTCTACATTATCCGGGTTAAGGTCGATTGTGTCATATCCCTGCTCTGCAAAGAATCCTTTATATCCAAACTGAATTCCTTTGATTCTGCGCACACCGTAGCGGTTCCAAAGGCAGCGGACAACAGCGCGGATTACATCGTTAAGTCCAGGGCAAAGACCTCCGCAAGTGCAGATTCCAGCAGTAACGTGAGTCGGGTTAAAGTAAATATATTCACGAGGACCTGCTTTTTCCATGAACTTGGCTTTGTCATCGCAATCTTCTTCAGCACCTTTATAAACATTCACCTGGCGGCGAACATAAGAATTGTCTGTAACATAAGCGGCGCGGAAATTTCCGTGCTCCAAAGAAAGTTCAATAGGAGACTTTACCTTGCATTCTCCCAAGTTTTCAACTGAAAAATCATATTTCATTGTTGCCATAGCAAACCTCGTACCGTGAAATAAAAAGTCGTAAAAACACGCTCTTATAAAGATACTTTCAAATGGTAAAAAATTCAATATCGTAAAAAAAGAAATTGTTAAACTTGACCAAAAAGCGTTTTTTGCATAGTTTTCTATATTATGAGAAAAACTTTTTACACTTTGGCGGCAGTTTTTTTGTGCCTTTTTGCATTTTCAAGCTGCGGATACAACGGACTCATCGACAAGCGTGAAGCAGTTGAGCAGCAGTGGGCAAACGTAGAAAATCAATATCAGAAACGCTCTGACTTAGTTCCAAATCTTGTGGCGACTGTAAAAGGCTACGCTTCGCATGAAGAAAGCGTTTTCACACAAATTGCTGAATCGCGGTCAAAGCTTGGCGGAACTGTAAATGTTGACATAACCGATGATCCTGAAAAATTCGCACAGTTTCAGGCTGAACAGAACACTTTTTCTGCAAGCATCGGACGGCTTCTTGCACTAACGGAAAGCTATCCGGAACTCAAGGCAAACGAAAATTTTCTTGATTTGCAAAGCCAGCTTGAAGGAATTGAAAACAGAATTTCCACGGAACGAAAAAGATACAATGATGCTGTAAGCGAATACAACAAGTCAATTCAAAAATTTCCCGGCGTTCTAACAGCAAAAATGTTCGGCTTTACAAAGAAAGCTTATTTCCGCTCGGAAGAAAAAGCCGCAAAAGCCCCGGAAGTTTCGTTTTAATTCGGAAGCTAAAAAATGAGCGCATCTTTTTTCGGCGGAAGCAAGCAGAACAAAAATTTCATTTGGATTCTTGTCCTCACATTTTTCATTGTAGCATTTCTGTCATTTTCCGCAAAAAGCAAAGGGGAACAGAACAGCGCGGCTTTTAACAATGAAGCCGACGGAATGTATAAGCCGGTTTTAGACAACGCGGGAATTTTTTCAAAAGCGGAACTAAGGCAGCTTGAATCCTTCATTGCAAATTTGGACGAGCGCACAGGAATTCAGATTGCGGTTATTATTGTAAAAAACTTGGACGGTGAAGACATTGAGTCATTCAGCATGAAGCAAGCGGAACAATACAAGCTTGGTCAAAAAGGAACTGACAATGGAGTTCTGTTAACAGTCGCCATGAAAGAGCGTGAATTAAGAATTGAAACCGGCTACGGCGCAGAGGGAATTCTTACAGACGCAGTTTGCGCACGTATAATCCGCAACAAAATCACCCCGCTGTTTAAGCAGGAAAAATATTTTGAAGGAATCGAAAGCGGAATCAAAGCCATTGCTTCAGTTTTAACAAGCGACGAAAAAATGACAGAAAATCAGTCCCAAGCTGAAAATTCTGCGGAAGAAGACGAAGAAGAAAATCCTTTTTCTGTTCTTGCGTTTGTCTTTTTTGTAGTGCTTATTTTTATAATATTTGGGCGCGGAAAAAATCTCTGGATTTTACCTTTTATTTTTGGCGGCGGAAGTTCAGGCAGAAGAAATTCAGACAGTTTTAGAAAAGGCGGAGGAGGAAGTTTTGGCGGCGGCGGCGCAAGCGGACGCTGGTAAAGCAATTTTTTTTAATTACAACTGTCATTTTTTTAGAGTTAAACAGATTTTCGGCTCCAGTCCCTAAGATGACAGATTATTTTGGCTGAAGATGACAAAAATATAAAACTCAACATTCAGTCTAATCAACAAGCCATAAAAGCCGGCTTATTATTTTCCGTGTTCCCTTACAAGAGTGTTCATTTCGTTTGCCATGTTTTCCAACGAAACCTGCTTTTGGACAGCTCCAAGCTCATAAGCAACACGAGGCATTCCATAAACAACCGATGATTCTTCGTCCTGTCCCAAAGTCCAAGCTCCCTGTTTTCTCATTTCCGCAAGCTGAACCGCTCCATCACGCCCCATTCCAGTCATTATAACTCCAAGCGCCCTGTTCTGGTAAATTTTCGCCACGGATTCAAAAAGCCAGTCCGCAGAAGGTCTGTGTCCATTGCGAAGATCTGCGCTGGAAAGCCGGATTACATTGCACAAAGTTGATTTTTCCACAACAATATGAAAGTTCCCGGGCGCAATATAAATCTGCCCAGGATGAATTTCATCTCTGTCTTCCGCCTCTTTTACTGAAAGCGGACAAATTTTATCCAGGCTCGCGGCAAATTCCTTTGTAAAACCCGCCGGCATGTGCTGAACAACAAGAATCGGACGTGAAAACTTAGGATCAAGATGCGCAAAAACTTCTCTAAGCGCGTTAGGTCCGCCGGTAGAAATTCCAATGGCAACAACTTCAATTCTGCCTGGCTCTCTTAACGGAACAATGACTTCCGGCTCTTTTCTTTTTGAAGTAAATAAAACTGGAGAAAAAGTTTCCTGCGACAAAGCCGCCGGAGCAATTTTATCTATAATGCCTTCTTTTTTTGCAGCGGCCTCAGCCTCACGGAGCTTTGCCTGCTTTACAAAAGTTTCTGTTAACGGAATATTTTTTCCGTTTTTGCGGGCATATTTTCCACCGTAAGAAGCAATTTTTTCGATAATCGCGCTTGAAACTGATGCGATATTGCTTGAAATTGAGCCGGACGGTTTTGTGATAAAGTCACTTGCTCCAAGCTCCAGACACTGCATTGTTACAGCCGCGCCTTTTGTCGCTATAGAAGAAAGGATTACAACAGGAATGTCCATGCCGCGTTTCTTGCGTTCTTCCAAAAACTGAACACCTGTCATTTCAGGCATTTCTATGTCAAGAAGAATCAAATCCGGCTTAAGAAACGGAATTTTCTGAAGCGCGAATTTTCCGTTCATTGCAGTTCCGCAAACATTCATGCCTTCGGTTTCGTCTACAATTCTTGAAATAAGATTTCGCATCAACGCTGAATCATCGCAAACAAGTACTTCAATATTGTCCATCACAAAATCTCCGCAATAGAAAAGCGGGCTTATTTTTCATTTTTTTGATAAAGGCAAGCCCACGGTGTTTTTAAGAATTCAAATTTCGTGTCCATTCCAAAAAGGCTTTCAGAATGTCCGATAAAAAGATAGGAATGACGCGCCATTGACTTCCAGAAATTATCAATTGTTATTTTCTGCGCCGCCTCGTCGAAGTAAATGAGAACGTTTCGGCAAAAAACAATGTCAAAATTTCTTGCGCCCATGTCAAAACGCAAATTGTGGTAGTCAAAGCGGATTGTCTTCATAAGCTCAGGCTTAATCTGATAGCCGCCTTCAACTCTTGTAAAATACGAAGCAAGGTAATTCTGCGGAATTCCTGAAATGCGGGAATCCGGATAAAAACCTTTTTGCGCTGTCATCAGTGATTTAAGGGAAATGTCGGAAGCAATGATTTCAAATGTATAAGGAGCTGGAAGCTTGTCCTTTAGAAGCATCGCCAAAGTGTAAGGCTCTTCGCCGGTTGAACATCCCGCGCTCCAAATTCTGATTTTAAAGTCCCCGATGGTTTGTTTTTTATCTTCAATAACATGAGGGATTACATAATTTATAAGAGCATCAAAATGCGGCTGGTTTCTGAAAAATCTTGTAAGATTCGTTGTTATACTGTCAAGGAAAACTTTGAATTCTTCCTTATCGCTGGTTATCAAACGGTAATACTCCTGAGGATCTGTCAGATTTTTTTCACGCAGACGTTCCTTTAATCTGCTGTCAAGAATCGAACGATTTGTCTCTGAAAAAGTTATGCCGCTTGCATCGTAAATGAGTTTTCTAAATTCATTGAATTGTATATCTGAAAGCAAATCTGCCATAACTCAAATTATATAATTTAATAAAATATTTGTAAACTGAATTACAGCAGCATAAATTTACAGAACATAAGCATATAAAAGCTGATTGGAAAAATTTTTAAATCAAAACAAACTTTAAAACTTTCTTATTTCCACAAATTCGCAGGATTTATTGAGCGGCCGTTTTTGTAAACTGTAAAATGCAAATGCGGCCCCGTGCTCATTCCAGTGCTTCCAACTCTGCCGACCCTTGTATTTGTGTCAACAAACTGACCTTTTCTTACAAGAATTTCATTCATGTGTCCGTAAAGAGTTTTATAACCTGAATGATGCGAAACAATCACATATTTTCCATATATTGCATTATCTCCGCAAACAGAAACTACTCCTGGAAGAGCCGCATAAATAGGAGTTCCCTTTGCGCATGCCATGTCGATTCCGCCGTGAAACGTTCTCTTTGAACTGTCAAAAGGACTTGTGCGCCAACCAAACATCGAAGAATAATAAAAGCGTGTCTTAAGTGGCTTTGTAAACAGATCACCGTTGATTTCCTGCCGGGTAACCCAGTCAAGCTCCGCATAAGGCACAAAAAGCGATTTTCCAGCTGAAAGTTTTTCAGAAAGTCCAAGGTTGTTTACAGAAGAACATTTTTGAGCGTCAACATTGTATTTTTTGGAAATCGATTCAACAGTTTCGCCATCTTCCCTTACCGCGTAAAGAATTCCCGGCATTGAAGGAATTTTCAAATACTGGCCTATCTGAATCAAGCGCGAAGCATGAATGTTATTTACGCTGATTATTGTGTCCTGAGTAACACCGAATTCGTCCGCAATAAAGCCAATCATGTCGCCTTTTTTCACGCGGTATGAAATATATGAAAGTCCGCTGTCGTTATATTCAGGCTGAACCGGAATGTCTTCGCCGGAAAAAATTTCAGTTGAAATATGAGATGAAGTATTTGAATCAAATCCGCCTTGACCGCTTGAATTTTTAAAATGAACAACACCGAATGTAATTCCCGTTACAAAAGCCGCAATTCCTGCAATGGAACAAGCACAAGTCAATGTTAATTTTAAGTATAATTTCATTTTTAGAGTTTTACTATAGCACACATCATCTGAAAACTCAATTTTATTTTTTTTCATAGCAACCTCTAAATTTTTTTGTTCAAACCGATTAAATAAGTTTCAAAAGATTCTGTGCGGCAGGCTTCCGGCTTGAATCCTTTTGCCTGAGTAAAAATTTCGCGCATTTTCATAAGAAGCTTTTGCTGATCTCCGTTTTGAAAAATTTTCACGCAGAAATTTCCGCCAGTCTTAAGCATTGCACCCGCATACCAAATCGCCATTTCAACAAGCGCCTTTGAACGCAAAGTGTCTATCGTGCGGTTTCCAGTCGTCAAAGGAGCGGCATCGCAAACAACCAAGTCGTAAGGTCCCTGCTCCTTTATAAGATTCCGAATTTCCTCGCTAAGCAAATCGCCCTGAAAAAAAACAAGATTTTCAGCCTTGACATCTTTTGAAAGAGGATTCAAATCTACGGAAACAACTTTTCCAGACTGCTTTATATTTCTTAAAAGCCAGACCGTCCAGCTTCCAGGAGCAGCCCCCAAATCAAGAACAATGGAACTTTTTTTTAGCATTCCAAATTTTTCATCTATTTCCTGAAGTTTATAAACGCTTCTTGCAGGGTAACCTTCCTTGAAAGCTTTTTGAGACCAGTAATCGGGCTTTTTGTAAAGATTCTGTTTTGATGGCATACGTTGATTTTCGGAAAAAAAACGAGATTTATTAGCATTGTTGAAGAAATAACACATATAAAATTGCGACTATTTATTACAAAATTCTGTCTTTTTCATAAAATTTTTATACAAATTTCTTTAATTTTCATTGTAACTCTTTTTTTTTTCACTTAAACTTACTGAAAATCAAACAAAATCAAGCGGGTCTATATGAATTACAAATTCGGAGATACACTTCCAAAATTAGTCAGAAAAAGCGCAATCCAGTGGCCTGAAATTTCAGCGCAACTTTCAAGAACAAAGTCGGGCGAATACAAGGAAACAAATTATCACGATTTATTTGAAAATGCCATGGACTTTGCCGGCGCGCTTTTGGACATCGGCGTAAAACGAGGAGATAGAGTCGGACTCATTGCTGACAACCGCGAAGAATGGGAGCAGGCAGACGTCGGACTTCTTTCAATCGGAGCAATAGACACACCGCGCGGTCTTGATGCAACAGAAACTGACCTTGCTTACATTCTTTCTTTTTCAGAAGTTGAAATCACAATTGTTGAAAACGAAACGCAAGTAAAAAAACTTTTGAATATAAAAAAATCAATTCCAACGCTCAAGACTATAATTTCATTTGAGGAAGTTTCAGAAGACGCAAAATCAGACTGCGAAAAGCAAAAAGTTACTTGCCTTTGGTTCAGGGATTTGCAGAAATCAGGACATGAATGGCGCAAGCAGCATCCAGACGCAGTTGAACAGGAACTTGAAAAAGGAAAACCGGACGACCTTGCAACAATAATTTTTACAAGCGGAACTACAGGAACTCCAAAAGGCGTAATGCTAAGCCACGGAAATATTTTATGCCAGCTTGACGAAGTTACAGAGCGAATATTTTTAAATCCTGGCGAACGCGCCTTGCTTGTTCTTCCTGTATGGCACGCATTTCAAAGGGCAGTTGAATATGTAATCATTGCTCAAGGAGGAACTCTTTGCTACAGCAAGCCGATTGGAAGTGTTCTTCTTCAGGATTTGCAGAAACTTGATCCTTATCTTTTGCCGGCTGTTCCGCGTGTCTGGTCAGCAGTTTACGAAGGAATCTGGCGCAAAATGAGAAAAACCGGCGGAATCGCATTTGCGCTTTTCAGATTTTTCGTTGCGGAAGCATTATTATGGAGCAAAATCGACAGAAAATTAAGAAGAAAAAACACACGCTTCAGTCCAGACTATCTTGGCTTTTGGTGGCCGGTTCTTGTATGGCCGTGGCTTCTTCTTTATCCAATCAAACTTCTTGGAAACTTGCTTGTCTTTAGAAAAATCAGAGCAATGGTTGGAAAAAATTTTCGCTCTGGAATTGCCGGCGGCGGAGCATTTCCTAAAAATGTTGACGCGTTCTTCTGGGCAATCGGCGTAAACATTCAGGAAGGCTACGGACTTACAGAAACCTCTCCTATTATAAGCGTCCGCCCGATTGCAGATCCGATTTTCGGAAATGTCGGAACTCCTTTGCGCGGAATGGAAGTAAGAGTTGTTGACGATGACGGAATCATTCTCGGCAGATGCAAAAAGGGAACTCTCCAGATAAAGGGTGATTGTGTTATGCAAGGCTACTACAAACGCCCGGATTTAACCGACAAAGTTATGACCGTGGACGGCTGGTTTGACACTGGCGACATTGCAATTCTTTCTGTGAACAATGAAATTCAGCTTAGAGGCCGAAAAAAAGACACAATAGTTCTTCAAGGCGGAGAAAACATTGAGCCGCTTCCAATTGAAGCAAAAATAAACGAATCCAGATTCATTTCAACTTCTGTTGTATTCGGAACAAACGAAAAAGGAATCGACCAGAAATATCTTGTGGCGCTTATTTTGCCAGACCAAGATGCAATTGAAACTTATGCGACAGAAAACGGAATCAATTTTAACTCTTATGATGAACTTGCAGAAACTGAAGCGATTCAAAAACTTCTTGAAGGCGAAGTATTCGAATCAATCAGCGCAAAAAATGGATTCAAGTCTTTTGAGCGAATAAACAAAATCGCGGTAATAACAAAGCCTTTTGAAGTCGGAGTAGAACTAAGCGCAAAGCAAGAAATGATGCGCTACAGAGTTGCAGATATTTACAAAGAAAAACTCGCAAAACTTTACAAAGACTAAAGCTCCAAAATATAAGCTCCTGATTTTGAATCAATCGGGAGTTTTTTTTGTGGATTCAGCACTCTGATTTTTTGTCCGCTAAAAAACTGCTGCGTAGTCACAACAAGCAAAAGTCCTTTTTCTGAGCAAGCGTAATATCCGCTTCTTCCGCCCGGAAGTTTTATAAGCTCGCTTGTTATCCGCATTGAAATAAATTCTGGTCTTTCATCGGAAAAACAGTTGCATCCGTCTATTTGTCCAGCTTTTGATTTTTGGAACGCAACAAAAGAAAGTACAGCCCTTTCCTTTGGAAGCTCGGATTTTTCAGAAAGTTTTTTCAATTCAGTCGGAGCGTTGTCTGTTTTAAAAGCATAGTTGCACCATTTGCCGCCTTTTTTTCCATCCATAGGACACTGGCAAAAATGCGTGCAAGGGGAAACTGGAAAAAATCCGCGCCGCATAAAACTGTCGCGCATCAAACTTACAAGCCGCGCCGAACGAGGATCGCCTGGCTCTACAATAATATAACGCGCATTTTCATTTTCAAATTTTAAATATGAAAGAATTTGTTCCGTATATTTTTTTGCAAGAAAGTCCGGCGGATTTTTAAAATCATCACAAAGCTCATTGAAAAGATTTGCGCTTGTAACAAAATCAGCTTTTTCTTTTAAAGCTGAACCAAGCTCGCCTTTCACACGGACAATTTTCCACGGTTCGCATTTTAAACGTGCTGCAACTGAAAGAAAAATATTTTCACCAAAAGCCAAAGCCTGTTGCGAAATGTCAAGACAGTAAAAAGTGATACATTTTTTTCTAAGTTCAGGACGAGACAAAAAAAGCGCAAGCGGAACAGTGAGAGGTCCAGAGCCAAGATCAAGAAAAACAGAAGAATCTTTTACATCGAAAAAATTTTTATCAATATTTGAAAAAAGCCGCACAAGCCGCACAAGATTCCACCAAGTATAATAATGAACATACGCGCTTAAAAGAACAGTCTGGTTCATGTAGCCAAGCCGACGCTCTCCACGCTCATCCGTAAGAAAATGGCTAAGGCTGCGGATTTGCCTTGGCAGCAAAAGTTTTTGCTTGGAATTAAGCGGATGTGTTGACTCAATAACTTTATCAAAGTCTTCAATTATTTTTTTTGCATCTTCTGGAATATTTTCAGCGGAAAATAAATCTTCTAACGGCTTTACAAATTTCGATTTTTGAATCGAATATATTCTTTTTGAGCTTAGCTGTTTTTTTTCAGGAGCGTTGTTTTTCTTTAAATTCTGCTTTTCAAGAAATTCTTTTTTTCTCTGTTCAGATTTTATTTTATCCTTAAGTTTTATCCCCTGCCGTTTTTCGTACCACTTAAGTTGAATTTTCTCTTCCATCAATTTTCCTCTTGCCTCTTGGCTTTTTGAATTTCAAAAAAAAGCTCGCTCAAATCTGCCCGAATTTTTCTGATTTCCATCACGGCATCTGGATTGTTTTGGACATTTTCTGCATCTTCTATAATCTGATTTTTTGCACCTTCAATCGTAAATTTTTTTACATAAATCAGATATTTCAGTCTTAAAACAATTTCTACATCACGCTGCGAATAAATTCTTCGGCCGGAATAATCTTTCCGTGGAGCAAACCCAGGAACAGTTTCTTCCCAGTAACGCAAAACGTGCTGCTTGACTCCAGTGATTTTTTCAACTTGCCCGATGCTGTATTGCGCCATCAGAGTTCCTTTTCATTCTTTTCAGTTCTATCCTTCCACTTTTGACGGCTGGCTTTCATTTCAATCTGAACCGGAATATGATCAAAGCCCAAGTCTTCGCGAATTCTATTTTTCAAATAAGTAACATAAGTCAAAGGAACATTGTCTGGCCGGGTTGCAAAAATCAAAAAGTTCACGGGATTAATGCTAGTCTGAGTCATGTAGCGGATTTTAAAATGAATAGACCTTGTAGCTGGCGGCGGATATTTAAACAGCCAGTCTTTTAATGCGGTGTTCAAAGACGCAGTATCAACCTTGCGTGTAAGCTGACTGTAAATTTCCAACGCTGTATCCATTAGATTTTTTATTCCGTCATGATTTTTTGCGCTCAACGGAATAATCGGTGCCCAGTTCATCTGACCAAACATTGTCTGAATCCATTCTTTTGTTTTCTTTACAGTTTTGTTTCCTTGGTCTTCAAGCAAATCCCATTTGTTCAAAATAAAAACAACACCGCGGCCTCTTTCAAACGCAAGTCCTGTAATTTTTTTATCTTGTTCTGCCAAGCCTTCAACTGCATCAATCATAATAAAAGCAATGTCGCATTCATCCAAAGTTTTTATGGCGCGGTTCACGGAATAATATTCAACATTTTCTTTGACTTTGGATTTTCGTCTGATTCCGGCAGTGTCCAAAATCTGAATATCATGTCCATTGTAGCGGAAACTTCCTTCAACAACATCGCGGGTTGTTCCTGCATAGTCGCTCACAATAGAAGATTCTGTATGTGTAAGAGCGTTACTCAAAGTTGATTTTCCAACGTTAGGTTTTCCAAGAATGGCAATACGGATTGGACGTTCTTCTTCTGAACCTTCTGTCACTTTTGAAAAATCAAGTCCTTCAATCATTTTTTCCTGAAGAACATTCAAGCCGTCGCCGTGAAACGCAGAAATAAGTGAAATGTCTTTAAAGCCATATTTCATGTAGTTGTATGCAAGATGCTCGTTTTTTCCGCCCTCAGTTTTATTGACGGCAACAATCAATTTGTCGGAATAACTTCTGAGCAAATGAATCAGTTCTTCGTCTTCAGAATTTATTTCAGTTGCGTCAAGAAGCAAAAGAATCTTGTCAGCCTTTTGAAACATACTGACAGTCTTTTCCACAACAAGATCGTCCATTTCACTTTCGCGGGATTTTAAATTCCGGGTAAGTTTATATCCACCCGTGTCCATAAGGTGAACAGGAAGCCCCGACAAAAAACAAGTTCCTTCAACAGGATCGCGCGTAACGCCGGGAGTTGGATCTGTAATGGCGCGCTTTGTATGAGTAAGAGCATTGAACAAAGTTGACTTTCCAACATTAGGACGGCCGGCAATTACAATCAATGGAAGATTGTTATATATTCTATCCGGGAAAAATTTCTGGCTGCGTTCTTTTCTGCGGCTTTCAATTTCTTTTTTTACGGAAGAATTTTCTTCATCTTCTTTTTCTTCTATCTGACGAATCTCAAGCTCGTCTTTTTTTTCTGGCTTTGGTTTTGAAAAGTCCGGCTTTTTCTTTTTATTTTTTTTCATTTGTTTTCCTGAATTTTAAAATACTGAACGGTTCGAAAGATTCTCAAGTTCCTTTATTGAAAAATGAGAAAGCATTTCCTTTATAACTGGAATTTGTTTTGGAATCATGCTTAAATTTCTAACGCCCATTCCGGCAAGAACAACTGCGCTTTCTTTGTTGCCTGCCATTTCTCCGCAGACAGAAAGAGGAATATTGAACTTTTCAGCATTTAAAATTGTATTTTTTATCATGCGCAAAACGGCAAGGCTAAATTCATTGTACAGCGGATTCACAGCTTGATTTTCACGGTCAACGCCAAGAACATACTGGGTCAAGTCATTTGTTCCAAGCGAAAAAAATTTCGAGTATGGAGCAAGACAGTCCGCGCAAATTGCAGCAGCGGCGGTTTCAACCATTATTCCAATCGGAACATCAGGATCAAAAGGAATGTTGTCTTCCTTTAAAGAAATGCGTATTCCCTTTGCAATTCCAAGGGCAGTTTCAACTTGAGAAACATCCGTAATCAGCGGAAGCATAATTCTTAAATTTCCGTAGACGCTCGCACGGTACAAAGCCCGCAACTGTGTTCTAAAAACTGAAGGACAGTAAAGCGACATTCTTATTGCGCGCAATCCCATCAGCGGATTTTTTTCAGAAACGGCAGGAAGGTCAGAACCTTCAACAATTTTATCTCCGCCTGCATCAAGAGTTCTTATTGTAACCGGTTTGTCGCCCATTATTTGAAGAACACGCTTGTAGGCTTCAAACTGCGCATCCTCACTCATTGAATTCGTATAAGAAGACGAAGACTGCTTGCTGAACTTTTGCGCGGAATTCATAAAAAGAAATTCTGTTCTAAAAAGTCCGATTCCATCCGCGCCGTTATCCAACGCAATCTGAGCTTCTTCCGGCGTTCCGATGTTCGCATAAAGTTTAAAAACAGTTCCATCTTCTGTTTTTGCAGGAACGTCCTTGAATTTCTGAAGGTTTACTCTGTATTTTTGCTCGGAAACAATTTTCGCGTTTGCGCTTGTCAAAGTCGCCGCATCAGGCTGAATTATAAGCTCGCCGATATTTCCATCGACAACAATTGTTTCTCCGTTCTGCGCAAGATTCGCCGCGTCTTCAATTCCAACAACAACAGGAATTCCGTAGCTTTTTGCAAGAATGGCTACATGGCACGCACTGCTTCCTTCAGTAAGAGCAAGCCCGGCAATTTTTCGTTTTCCAAGAATCACCGTGTCGCTGGTTTTCATAGAGCGGCCGATAATAACCGCACCATCGGGAACAAGCCAAATGTCAAACGGATGATAGTCAAGCAAAATGTCAAGGACGCGGTTAAAAACATCTTCAATGTCCTGAGCGCGTTCCGCCAAATATCCATTGTGGCTGTTGCGAAGCATATCCGCATATTCCCTGACTTTAAAATCCAAAGAATATTCTATATTAAGAAGTTTTTTTGAAAAGAAATCCTGAAGTTCTTTCATAAAAACAGGATCTGAAAGCATAAGCTGGTAAGTTTCAAGAACTTCACGCTGATCCTTTGTAATATCCTTGGTCGAAAGAAAATCAGAAAATTCCTTTTGAACCTGAGAGCAAGCGTCAGTCAGTCTTTGCCATTCAACATTAACTTCCTGAGCTGAAATTTTTCTTTTGGGGATTTTTCGTTCCTGCTCGTCTGGAAGAACAAACGCTTTTCCAATTCCGATTCCTTCGGCAGCAGAAATACCAAGGATTACATTCATTCTGATATAATAACGTCAAACAAAATGATAGTCAACTTTTAAGAAAATTTCAAAGTTGCCAAGTGAAAGCAGCACAAAAAATCTTTATTGCCTACAGAAATATTATCTGCTATAATTATAATATTATGCGTCTAAGGAAGAGAATTGCAATCATAGTTGATTATCTTGAAACAGAATACACACAGCGTGCACTCGAGGGTGCGCAAAATTTTCTAAAAAAACATAATGCGGAGCTTGTTGTGTTTCCAATTGGAACAATGAATGCCGTAAATTTCAACTATGAATATCAGAACCTCGCAGTCGCTTCCCACATAAATTCCAACAATGTTGACGGAATGATTTTTTTAACTTGCACACAGCTCAATAACGTTTCAACTGAATATTTGCGGATGTACTTAAAATCATTTTCTCCGCTGCCGGTTGTTTCTGTAGGCTGTGAATTTGAAGACATTCCGAGCATAACAATTTCCTGCAAACGGAGTATGTGCCAGCTTGTAGAGCATTTAATCTTGACGCACAAAAAAAAGAATTTCGCGCTTATGACTTTGGAAGGCGAATCGCAGGAAGTACAGGAACGTGAAAACGCTTTCAGGCAGACATTAAAAAAATACAAAATTGAATTTGACGAATCTAAAAAAATTTACGGCGGATTCACTTACAACACAGCAACTTCCGCTATAAGGGAATACAGAGAAAGAAAAGGTAAATTTGACTTTGAAGCAATTGTCGCGCTAAATGATGAAATGGCTTTTGCCTGCCTCGATGTCCTGAAAATGTACGATGTAAAAATTCCGCAGGAAGTAACAGTTACTGGTTTTGATGACGAAATCAGAGCGGCTTGCATAACTCCGTCACTTACATCTATAAATCAAAATGTGGAAAAGCAAACCGAAGCCGCGGCAAAACTTTTGTGCAAAATAATAAACGGCGAAAACACTTCAATAAAAAAAGCAATAAGCTCGTATCCAATTTTCAGGCAGACTTGCGGATGCATTTCACCAAAAGACACAACCGGCGTTGGAATCGGAGTCAAGGGAAACAAAATTGAAGCTTCCGTAAAAAACATAATGGATTTTGGACTGAACAAATGGTATGCAAACAGAAATAATTTTATTCAGATTATTCAGCAATACTCAACTTTGCAAGCTGAAATCACACTGGACACTTTGCGGCAAAGAATAAACAGCGACTTGATTTCTTACGGAATAACAGCAGCTGCAATCTGCCTTTTTGAATCTCCAGTTTTAACTGAACGTTTTGACTTTTTCAAGTTCCCGGACAAAACCTATATTTTTTCAGCATTTGACAAGCAAAACAATTTTATACTCAGCCACAATGAGGAAAAAATTTATTTTGATCCAAAATCAAAAATACTCCCAGATGATTTTTTTTCTTCGATGGATGGAATGTATGTTTGTACTTTGTTCAACAATTCGCTGATTTACGGCTACATAATTTACAGACCGGGTGATTACGATTCTTCCATTTATTCGATGGTTTGCAAAATGATTTCATCCAGCATCGCAAACGCAGTTACTTTCAGCCAGACAAAAAACAAACTCAAGAAACTCGAAAAAGACTACAACAAAATCTGCGCAGTTTCTGTTACGGACGAGCTTACAGGACTTTTAAACAGACGCGGATTTATTTCCATAAGCTCAAGAATTCTTGAAACCGCCATGAACAGCGGACAAAGCGGACTTGTTCTTTTTGGCGATATTGACGGACTGAAAAAAATAAACGACACGCACGGACACGCCGCAGGAGACAGAGCCATAAAAAATGAAGCCGCGCTTTTAAAGAAAACATTCCGCTCGTCAGATGCAATCGCGCGTCTTGGAGGAGATGAATTTGCAATACTTGCAGCCGGACTCAATCAAGAAAATTTTTCAAAGCTAAAAGAACGGCTTCAAGTTTATTGCGATGAATACAACAAAAATTCAGGAGAACCATTCACGCTTTCAATAAGCATAGGCTCAGCTCCGTTCGGCGGACAAAGTGGCTACGACATAAATTCCCTGCTTGAATATGCCGACTCAGTTTTGTACAAAGAAAAACAAAAAAAATACGGATTTAAATTTAAAGGTAGAAAATGAAAATCGAAGCGAAATTTTATTCAGAAAAAAACAAAATTTATTTTTTAAACGGAACTGAACTCAACACAAAAAACAAAAAAATCATAGACGGAAAATGCTGCAAAAATAATTCCGAGCCAGAAGAAAATGCGCTTTATTCTATAAACGTTACGCAAGAACTCACAGGCACAGAAGAAAATGCAAACGAAGAATTTCTTGCAGAATTCAGAGACTGGCTAAAAAAACTTGAAGACAAAAATTCATTTGCAATAATAATTCCTTTCGCAGAAAATGCTTCTGCAACTCAAGAGCAAAAAGAAATTTTCACGGCAAGTTTCAAGCATTGCGCAAGAAGAATAAAAGACTGCGAAAACGTAATAGGCTTTTCAGTTCCAGAAAATGTTGAGCCGGACTTTTTTATATCGGAATTAAAGGCAAAACACGGTCATTATATTTTTTTCAGCACAGATGAAAATCTTCTTGCTTCTGATGAAAAAATCGCAAAGCTTTAAGACGGCAGTTTTTTCAGCTTCAACAAAACATCATCATTTGCGAAATAACGCAATAGTTTCAAAAGTTTTTCAGTAAATTCTCTTGAACATTTTTTTATTTTTTGTCAAAATAAAGGAAAAGTTGAACGAGTCCTGTTTATTTATTAAATTTTTTATGAGGAAAACAACTTTTATGGAGAATATACCATGGATTATGAGCACAACGATTTTATCAAACTTGTTTCAGGAACTGTAGCTTTCAGCCTGTTTTTTGTAGCTCTTTGTGTATGCACTCTTGTTTTTATCCCTGCGGAAAAGCCGGTAGAAAATACTGTGGCTTCAGAAAATGCAAAATCAAAAGCCTTTCAGGAGCAGACTGTAAATTATGAATCGCTTTTTGACAAGGAATATCCTGAGCTTGTAATTGAAAACAGAAAAAAAGATGATGCCGGACTTGTTCTTTACAAGCAGCCTCAAAGCAGAGCCGCAGTTGAATGGTACTACTCAAGAGTTGTAAACAGCCGCGAAGTTGCGCAAGCAGTGCTTCAGTCAGCAGAAGAATTCAATATTCCTCTTTCACTTGCGTTTGCACTCGCCCACACAGAAAGCAACTTTAAAGTAACGGCAATGCACAAAAACACAAACGGAAGTATTGACCGCGGACTTTTCCAGCTTAACAACACAAGTTTTCCAAAGTTAGAAGAATCTGATTTTTACGATCCGAAGACTTCCGCGCATTACGGACTTTCGCATTTAAGATTCTGCCTGAACACAGCAGGAAATGAAATCGCAGCACTTGCAATGTACAATGCCGGAGCAAACAAAGTAAGAAAAAACAGCACACCTCAGATTACACTTGACTACATTTCTAAAATTCAGAATTACAAGCGCGATCTTGAAGATAATTTTGCTGTTGAAGTTTTGGCTTTGTACAATACAGAAACACAGAAAAATCTGCTTGCAAAAAAGTTTTAGCCTAAAAATGAATGAAGCGTAACTTCACCGGAGTGAAGAACTTTTTTTGTTCCGTCAGCAAGTTCAACTAGAAGCCCTGCGTCATCAGTAATGTCCAGGGCTTTTGCTTTAAATGATTTTTCCTGACCAATCACAGGCAAGACATCCAGTTCCTTTCCAAGCAAAAAAGAAAGACTTTTATATTCGGGGATGATATTTTCACCAGAATTTAAGATTTCTGTTATTTCATCCAGGCAACAAAATATCAATTTCTGACTGCTTATTTTTTTTTCAGATAAGAATTCAGCAGTAGAAATTCCGCCGGCTTTTTTGCGAAGCTCTTCTGGAAAATCATTTTTCACAACAAGATTTATGCCGATTCCAACCACAGCGGCTTCAACAATTCCTTTTGAAGAGTTTACAATTCCTTCAGTTAGAATTCCGCAGACTTTTTTTCCGCAGCAAAAAATATCATTCACCCATTTTATTGAGCAGCTTGCCCCAAACAATTTTTTTATGGCGCGGCAAACCCCAACGGCAGAAGTCACCGTGAACATCGCAGGATTTTTTATGCCTCCTTCCTTTACAACTGAAAAACTGAAATACGCTCCAGTCAAAGACGGCGAATAAAAAAAACGCCCCAAGCGTCCATGTCCGGAAGTTTGGGATTCAGCAGCAACAAGAGTATTGTTAAAAATTCCGCCGTTTTCTGTTAAAGTGCCGTCTTCATTCAAAAGAGGCGACATTGCATTTCCGCGGCGGATAAGCTCGGAATTTGTGCTGTCAATTTCTTTAAACAGTTGGATTTTAAAATATTTTTCCCAACTGCCTAAAGAAATATTTTCAGCCTCAAATTCCTTTGACATTATTTTTTTCCAAGAGTTGAAAAAGAATTTACAGTTGAACAGAAAACGATTCCGCTTCCAGGCTCCTGTAAGCAAGCAAGATTTTTTACCGCATCAAGAACTGAATCTTTTTTTTCAGAATCTACAATAATCATAAGCATTTCTTTTTCAGGAACAATATGCATTCCAAAAAATTTAGCATCGTCTTCGCGCGCGGTTCCTCTTGCATTTATAACAGTTCCACCGCCAGCTCCAGCTTTTCTTGCCGCAGCCATCGCGTCATCTGCATAACCTTTATTCAAAATTACAGAAATTAAAGTCTGTTTTCCTTCTGACATAGCGTCGCCTTCCTTTCCTTTTATAATTCCCGCTTTTACCATTGTGTCCGACTCCAAAGCGCAAAGATAACCAAAATCTTTTTTTTCATTTTCGCAGGCTTCTTGAACCGCTGAAAAAATTTTTTCTTTATTTTCCTGCTCAACAAGAATAAGAACAATGTCCTTTGTTTTTGCTCCAAGTCCCAAAGCATCCGCAAGTCCGCTTGAAGAAATTCCTTTTCCGCGCAAAACAGTTCCACCAAAACTTCCAGCCTTTACAGCAGAATCAGAAACAAGCTCGGCTTTATTCTGCGGAACTTCAGCTAACAAAAGATAAAATGCACTCATTGCTTAACCTCCTTTTTTCTTGTCTTCAGCTTGAAAATTATTCCAAGAATCTGAATTGCAATCAGCGGAGTCATGGCAACAAGAGCAATCACTCCGAACGCTCCAGCAGCAGAATCGATTCCGCTTGCAGAAGCCGCGCCGATTGTAAATGAAAGAATAAACGTGCTAGTCATAGGACCAGATGCAACTCCTCCGGAATCAAAAGCGATTCCCATAAAAAGCGGAGGACTAAAGAAAGTCAAAAGAAGCGCAACGGCATATCCCGGAATCAAAATGTACCACAAGCTGAATCCATACAAAATGCGGATCATGCACAATGCGATTGAAGCCGCAACTCCAAGTGAAAGAGTCGCAAGAATAACTTTTCTTCTGATGTTTCCGCCGCTTACGTTTTCAACCTGCTCTGTAAGAACCCAAACAGCCGGCTCCGCGCAAACCGTTATCGCCCCGAACAAAAGCGAAACTAAAATTATAAGCACAACCCAAATTCCACCATTAGAAAAGGCCGCCTGCCCAAGAACACTGCCAAGCATTTTTCCTGCGCTCATAAATCCGCCGTCCGCTCCAACCAAGAACAAAATTAGTCCAAAAAAGCAATACAAAATTCCCTGGGTAACTTTTCTAATTTGAACTGGAGGAAGCTTTAAAAGCAAAATCTGGAAAACCGCAAACATTATTACAAGCGGAAGCATCGACATAAAAACTTCACGTACAACTTCCGGCAGATATTCAATAAAAACTGAAAGTCCTTCCTGAAGATTATCAGCAGAAGATTCCGCCGAACTAGAAACCGAAGAAGATGCGCCTGCGCCAGAAAGATTCAGAATCATTCCGTAGACACAAACTGCGGCAATAGGTCCGATACTTGCAATTCCCGTAAGACCAAACGAACTGTCGCTTGTTCCGCCTTCCTTTGAAGAACCTGCATGACGAACAGAAGCAACACCCATTCCAAGAGCCATGATAAACGGAACTGTCATAGGTCCTGTTGTCGCTCCGCCCGCATCAAACGCCGCGCCTTGAAGTTCTTTTGGGCACACAAATGCAAGAGAAAACAATACAATGTATGAAATAATCAAAACAGTTCTAAGATTAAGAGAAAATACAGTTCTGCAAAGTCCGATTGTTATAAAAAAACCTACACCAAGCGCAATGCCCAGAACAAGTCCCCATTTGTTCACATTTGAAGAAAGACTTTTTATTTGATCCGCAAGAACTTGAACATCAGGCTCGGCAATTGTAACCATAACGCCAATCAAAAATGAAGCAGAAAGAAGCAAGGCAAGATTCTTTTTACTTGTAAGAGCCGCGCCGCTCCTTTCACCTATAGGAAGGATTCCAATGTCAACGCCAAGCAGAAAAAATGTAAGCCCAACAACGACAAGAATTCCTCCTACAATAAACCTTACAATTATGTTAAGGCTTAAAGGAGCAACGGTGACCGAAAGCAAAAGAACAATCACCATAATCGGGAAGACAGAAAAAAATGTTTCCTTGAATTTTTGAAACAGGTTCATCAATTCTCCAATAAAAAGCCAATGAGAAAGTTTTAACTTTCGATTTGACTTTTTAACGCAATCTCTCAACAAAGTGAACTCGCAACGCAAGTTTCCAGCGGAAATTGCACATGATAAAGGAAGTTTGCAACGCAAACTTGTGAACAAAAAACTTGACGCTATTTTAGGCAAAGTTTTTGTTGCACTCTCCTAAAGTATGAACGAATTAGAAAAATACTTTTATAAAAAAGACCGTTGAAAGCTATTGCTTCCTAGCCGCATTCTAGCATTATTTTTTTAAGCTAAACTACGATAAATTTTTGTAGCAATTCCAGCCCTTTTCCCTGATTTCCTTGACCCAGCGAGCAGCAAATTTTTTTGCACCTTCCAAGTCATGGTCTTTGTAGTTTCCGCATTCAACTTCTGTGCTTCCAGGAATTTCTTTGTTCCAAGCCGCAACTTTTTCAAGAACATTGCAAAGATGCTCGGCAATATAAGATTCCTCGTGGTCTCCCCAAACCGTAAGATAAAATCCAGTTCTGCATCCCATAGGGCTAAAATCAATTACAATGCGCGGAAGCTCATCTCTTATATATTCAGCAACAAGATGCTCCAAAGTATGAATCGCTCCAGTCGGCATAAACTCCTTGTTCGGCTGGCAAAAACGGACATCATACTTGCTTACAATGTCGCCCTTTCTACCAGTTTTTTCAGAAGCCAAGCGCACAAAAGGAGCTGTAACCTTTGTGTGATCCAAATTAAAACTGTCCACGTTGTATTTTTTTTCAGACATAATTTTCCTCCGTTTTCAATTTACTATTTTTGAATAAGAAAAACTTCAACATTTTTGGGAAATTCAAAAATAAAATCCGCGCCGCAGTTTTCAAATTCTTCTTTTGTTCCAAAGCCCCAAAGAATTCCTGCGCACTTTATTCCAGCAGAATGCGCGCCGTCCACATCATAATGCCGGTCGCCAATTAAAATGCATTTTTCTTTTTCGTCTGAAATTCCGTTTGATTCCAAAACATATTTTACAACATCGCATTTTTCAACACGGGATTTTTCTTCCAAATCGCTTCCGCCCACAAAATCAAAAAGATTCAGGATTCCCTTGCGCTCAAGAATTTGCTTTGCGTAAACTTCCGGCTTGCTTGTTGCAACAAATATTTTTTTTTCGGCAGCGCGCAGATTTTTTATAAGCTCAACAACGCCGCTGTAAAGTTCAGCTTCGAACATTCCTTTTTCCGCATAATAATCTCTGTAAACCTGCATTGCGTTTTGAATTTCATTTTCTGGAAGCTTGAGTGTCTTGAAAAAACTTTCTTTTAACGGCGGACCAATCATCGTGCTGTAAACCGCGCGGTCAATTTTTAAGCCGTAATGAGCAACAACTTTATCAAACGAATTAAAAACACCTTTCGAAGTGTCCATTAAAGTCCCGTCAAAATCAAAAAGAATATAGTCAAACATTATTCCATTCCCAAGAAAAGTTTGTAGCCGTTGTATGCCTGCTGAATGTCTTCTTTTGAAGTGATTTCCCACGGAGCGTGCATACTCAAAACCGCAACGCCGGCATCAAGAACGTACATTCCATATTTCGCGGCAAGATGCGCAATTGTTCCTCCGCCGCCCTGATCAACTTTTCCAAGTTCCGCAAGCTGATACTTTACATTTCCAGAATCAAGAACATTTCTAAGTTTTGCAATGAATTCAGGATCCGCATCACTTGCCCCGGACTTTCCGCGCGAACCAGTATACTTTTGGAAAACAATTCCGCCTCCAAGGAATGAAGAATTTTCCTTGTCAAACAAGCTTGCATTCATAGGGTCATAAGCTGAATTTACATCGCTAGAAAGCATCCAGCTGTTGTTCAGGCAACGGCGCACAGAAAGCTCTGAATATTCACCAAGCCGGGCAACAACTTCCGCAACAGCGTTTTCCATAAAATGGCTTCCCATTCCAGTCGCACCGTAGCTTCCGATTTCTTCCTTGTCAACGCAAATGCAGCAGTTTGTTCTGGAAGAAGCATTGCTGTCCACCATCGCCTGTGCAGAAGTGTAAGCGCAAGAGCGGTCGTCCTGTCCGTAAGCCAAAATCAAGCTGCGGTCAAAACCCAAGTCTCTTGGAGCGCCAGCCGGAACAACCTCAAGCTCAGCGGAATTAAAATCCTTTTCTTCAATTCCGTATTTTTCATTTAAAATATCCAGAACAAGTTTTTTTGCCTTGTCTTTTTCCTTTGACTCTGAATCTTCGTTTTGTGCTGAAGGAATTTCGCTTCCGCAGATTAAATCCAAACTTTCTCCGTCTATAAAATCAGCGGCGGTTTCTTTCATCTGTTTTTGGGCAAGATGCGGAAGAATATCAGAAATGCAGAAAACAGGCTCGTCGGATTTTTCGCCAATTGAAACCTTTACAGTAGAACCATCTTTTAAACAGACAACTCCGTGCAAGGCAAGCGGCAAAGTAACCCACTGGTATTTTTTTATTCCGCCGTAATAATGCGTGTTCAAATAAACAATAAAATCTTTTTCATAAAGCGGATTCTGCTTTACGTCCAAGCGAGGAGAATCAATGTGCGCCCCAAGAATATTCATTCCGTTTTCAATAGAGCCTGTGCCGATTTCAAAAAGCGCGATACTTTTATTGCGTTTGCAGACATAGACTTTTTCGCCCGGCTTTAAGGAGTCAGTTTTCTGAATGTCCTTGTATCCATTTTTTTCCGCAAGATGAATTATAAGAGAAACACATTCGCGCTCAGTTTTTCCGTTTTCAAGAAATTTCTTATATTCTTCTATTAAATTCATTTTGTTCTCCAAATAATTTTTCAAAAAGTATAGCATAATATAAGGAAAAAGTCAGTCTGAAAAAAAATCCAACTGCCACTCAATCCACCTATTTTTTCAGCGTTGAATTTTTAAAGAAACTGTGTTATAATAATCTCATTATGGCAAAACCAAAGACAGAATTTTCTGTAAACCAAAAAGTTGTTTACCCAAGCCAGGGCGTTGGAAAAATCACAGAGATTTTCAAAAAAGACTTCAACAACGAGCCTACATACTACTACAAAATTTATCTTGAAGTTTCCGACATGAATGTAATGGTTCCTGTTTCAAAATCAAAAGACCTAGGAATCCGCGCAATCGTTTCAAAAGATGAAGCGCAGACAGCACTGAATTCAATCAGCGATGACTTTGAGCCTCCTACTTCCGACTGGAAACTCCGCTATCAGATGAACCTTGACCTACTCAAAAAAGGAACAATCGGCGACATTGCGGCAATCGTGCGCTGTCTTTACCACCGCTCAAAGGTAAAGGAACTTCCAATTCTTGAGCGCAAGCTTTACGACAATGCAAAAAAACTTCTTGAGGACGAAATTGCAGAAGCCTTTGGAATTTCCGACAAGGAAGTTGAAGCCATGTTGCATGAAAAACTTGAGCCGCTCGGTTTAAAGATTGAAAAGAAACAAGCCTTTGCTGATGATGATGAAGACGAAGATGAGTTTGAGGAAGAAACTTCATCTAACGAAAAAGACTCCGAAGAGTTTGACAGCGAGGATGATGATTAATAAAGTTCTTGTCATAGCCGCCGCAGGCTCTTCCAGCCGGATGGGACTTGGCAAAAAAAAAGAATACCTTCCATTAAAAAAGGGAACTGTGCTTTCTGAATCAGTCCGTGCATTTATTGAAGCTTCGGATTTTTCAGAAGTCATAGTTTCCATTCCTAAAAACGGTGAGAAGGAAGCAAAAGCCGCACTGCTTGCCGACACAGAGATAAAAAGCCTTTTAAAGAACACAACGCTGACTTTTACGGAAGGCGGAGCTACAAGACAAGAGTCAGTTTTCAAAGCGCTTTGCAAAATCAAAAACAAAAATTCAATTGTCCTAATCCATGACGGCGCGCGTCCGTTCGTTTCAAAAAAAATAATTCAGGATGTAATTTCTAAAACGCAAGAATTTGGTGCGGCAGTTCCGGCAATTCAGCCTGTTGACACACAAAAAGAAATTGCGCCGGACAGAACAATCAGCCGTCATCTTGTAAGAAAAAATTTGGGAGCCGTGCAAACTCCGCAGGGATTTTTACTTGAACCGCTGATTGAATGCCACAAGGCTGCTTTTCAAAAAAAACTTGAGTTCACGGACGACACAGAAGTGTGGGACGCTTTTCCAAATTTTACAGGCGGAAAAAAAGTCCACATTGTTGAAGGCAGCGAAAAAAACAAGAAGATAACCTTTATTCAGGATATTTCCAAGGAAACAAAAATGGTCCGCATAGGAATTGGAACAGACTTGCATAGGCTTGTTGAAGGCAGAAAATTTATTTTAGGCGGAGTCGAAATCCCATCGGAAAAAGGCGAGCTTGGGCATTCAGACGGAGACGTTCTGCTTCATGCAATCAGCGACTCTCTTTTGGGAGCTTCCGGCATGGGAGACATAGGCTCGTACTTTCCAAGCGAAAATCCAAAATGGAAAAACGCTGATTCCGCAGAGCTTCTAAAAAAAATCTGGGCGGACATAAAATCAGCAGGCTGGACTTTAGGAAACCTTGACTGCGTGATAGAAACAGAAAAACCCAAATTGCTTCCCTGGCGAGAAAAAATAATCAGCTCAATTGCAAAAATACTTGAAACTGCATCAGAAAGAATTTTTGTAAAAGCAAAGACAAACGAAAAGCAAGACGCTGTTGGAGAAGGCAACGCAATAAAGGCATATTGCGTATGTCTATTAGAAAAAACTGAATAATTTCCAAGCATTTTCTTTACAAATGCAACTTTTTAGCATATATTGTAAATATGAACACAGTAGCAATGAATGTTAGAGTTGACAAAAATCTCAAGGAACAGGCGACGGAGCTTTACAACGATTTGGGGCTTTCGCTTTCGAGCGCAATCAATATGTTTTTGCGACAGTCTGTGAGGGAAAACGGGCTGCCGTTCAAGCCGCAGCGGACGAGGCGCAAGAGCGAACTTGAGCTTGCCAGCGAGGAAGCCGACCAGCTTATGAACGACCCGAATGCGAAAACGTACAATAATTTTCAGGAAATTCTTGACGAGCTAGAAATCGATGCATGAGCGAAACAGAAAACAAATACAGTCTCCGACAGACTAACCGCTTCAAGAAGCACCTTAAGCTAATGGCAAAACGCAATAAATCTTCAATCAGGAAGATTGCAGAAACTGTCGATTTGCTTCAAAGAGGCGAAAAACTTCCCGAACGATTCCGCGACCACGAGCTTGCAGGAAATCTTAAAGGCAGCCGCGAGTGCCATATTCTGCTGGATTTGCTTTTGATTTACAGGATTTTCAACGACATTCTGATTCTTGAACTTGTTGACACCGGCAGCCATGCGGATTTGTTCGGAATGTAAAAACTGCATTTATTTTTCTTCTATTAATATCACATTCATTACAAATAAAAATCAGGCGTTCTTTATCTTTGAAAATGCTTTTTGTATGCTTTCAAGGACTTCGCTTCTTAAAGTTTCTTCTATACTTATGACAGTTTCGACGATTTTTTCTTTTTCTGATTCTTCACATTTTCCAAAAAGGCGGACAGGCTCAATTCCAAGTGAACGCGCGATGCTTTCGATTGTTTCCGGGGAAGGAAAATACTTGCCGTTTTCAATACTGTTTATGTAGTTCGAGCTTTTTCCGATTTCGAGCGCAAGGTCAAGCTGGCGCATTCCCTTTTGTTTCCTGAAAAATTTGAGATTCTGAATGAACTGTTGCCGCAAAGTCTGCATACACATACTATGGCAAAGTTTTTAAAATTATATACACCTAAATAAAATGTGTATTTCCGCATATTTTGTTGACGATAACTGCATTTAGATGTATTATTACATTCATATTAAATGTATCGTGGAATATTATCACGATAAAAGGAGTTTTTTATGAAAAGTTTTAAAAGTATTTCAATGCTTACAGTAGTACTTTTATGCGCAGTGTCTTTATTTGCAAAGTCGGAAGGTGTGGTTATTGAGCCAAACTCTCCGGAAAATCCCTTTTTATCAACATCATGGGATTGTAAAGGAACAACTCTTTTTGAATTTTCGGAAGACGGAAAGATGACGTATGGATTTTCTGAAGTTTCATATAAGCTAAAGAAAATCGACGAATCTTACGAGCTGACTTTTAAGGTTGGTCCAGTAAAGTCGGTTGTTACACTGGAAAACAAAGATTCTACGACAGCAATTTGTAAAACCAAAAGTAAAACTATGATAACTATGGTTTGCACTAAAAATTAACAGTTTTCTATGCATCAGGAATATTGCGCATACTACAATATTCCTGCTTTTTTTTATGAAAAAATTATAAAGGGGAATTTTATGGAACAAATCAAAGACATTGATGAACGTGTTGTAATGTTTTTTACACATTATGAAGTTGTAAGAAAACGCGGAAGCCTTATTGAAGCCACACGAAAATGGTGGAGATGTTCAGAAGACAAAGCAATGTCTGCCGACTACGTTTTTTCTGTAATTTCAGGCATAGTGCAAGAAGTCTATATAGCAACAGGCTGCCACGAAGAATTTGATGACGGCACGGCGCAACCTCATTTCTTTGGAGCACGCAAAGTGTTTGAACTCGAACTTGCTTCAGATAGTGTCCGCACAAAATACAATGGCAAGCGGCTTCCTCCAGAATACATTGGAGGTCAAAATCCCGTAAGATACAATTTTTAGCAAGAAAAAATAACTAAAAGGAGAAATTTAAGATGAAAAAAATTTATTTACTTATTATTGCCTTTGTATTGTCAATTTTTACTTCCTGTGCAAGTGTTGGAGTTGCATTAAAAGGTTCAAATTATTTTGAAAACAAAAAAGAAGAAGATTTAGTAAAGTACTTCAAATATGAAGGAGAAACTATTGAGCAATCTGAAGAATATGACAAGGTTCTTCATTTTGCGAATAAAGTAACAACCATGTTTATGGATAAAACAACAACGAAAAAATTTAAAAATCGAATATACAAATTAATGCCTGAATATACATTCTCTTTTTTTGAGTTATATGATGGATGTTATTTGAGTGGCGGCACAAATCATCTTATAGATATACTCTATAATGGAAGAATTGATAAAATTATTAATCGAGACATCTCAGAAAACGAAAGTCAAAAAGAAGTAACAAAGGAGCCTGGTGTAAGATACCACACAAATAACAACAGTGAAATAAGAGCAAAAGTAAAATCATTTAATAATTTCATTCAGCAATATGGGGCTGTGAAAGAAAACGATGATAATATTATGTTTGATAGAACAAATATTGGAAATACATATTATATTTACGAAATAAAAACAAACGGAACGGCATATGCTGACAATGATGGTAGTTCAACTGCAATTTGCCATAATTATAAACTTCAGTCAGTATCAGTTTATGAAGATTCAAAAACTTCAACAGAAACTCATGTAGCTTATATTTATAACTACAAAGAAAAACAATACACAGATGAAAAAGGTAATCAAATTTCAGAAGAACAAGCTATTGCAAATGAAAAATCATATCTGAATGAAGGTTTTGAAAATCGCAAAAAAAACAAAGGAATGGCATTAACTGCATACATAAAAAATGGTATCATTGTAAAAATTGTTCCTGATGAGCAGTAAAAATTTAGTGTATCAAAAAAGGATTCATAAGGAGACAAGTTGTGGTTTCAAGAAACTATCCTTTTCTAGGTGGCTACGATTTAAGAAGAATTTGTGTTTCTTGGTTTGTTTCATATTCTTATTATGAACATATTGATAGCAATCATAAAAATTGGGCTTTATTAAAAACCGCCAAAGATAGAATATCGAAATATGAAGCAAGTAGACAGTATCATGAACTTTGGCTTTCAAAAGTAAAAGATATGAAAGATTCACTTTTAAACAAAAACACACTTAGACTAGATGCAAAGCAAGTAAAGGAAATGGCTTTTGAGATATTGCAGACTCTGTCAATAAAAATGAACTGGTCAATAGAAGAAGATAGAATTTGCTGCAAAGCAGTTATAGATGAATATATTTTGAAGCTAGAAAATACTGATAAAAATATATTCGTAAAAAACTTAAAAAGAAACCATGAAGAATTTTTAAATAGAGAAATAGGTGCTATAAGAATGAGACTACAAAATATAAAAGCCCTCTTGGAAAAGCTTCATATTAAAAACACATTGCCTTTATCTCCTCTTTCAAAGTTTTCACGTCAAACAGAAAAACTCTTGAAAGAGGAATTGAATAAAAGCGGAATTGTTTTTTAGGTAATTTAAATCTTGACTTTTTATTTAAATTAACCTTGTAAAACTCTGTGCAAAAATAAGAATCAAGTTCTTATTTTTCAGCAATTTAACTTTTGAATTAATTAGAAAAAAAGAGGATTTTATGGAACAAATCAAAAATATTGATGAACGGGTTGCACTGTTTTTAATAAGTGACAAAGTTGTAAAACGCAGAGGAAGTCTTGTTGAAGCTAAACGAAAATGGTGGAAAGTTTCAGAAAAGGATCACATAATGTTTGCAACTTATATTTTTTCAGTTATTGATGGTATAGTACAAGAAGGCATGGAAACAGGTTATCATGAAGAAGTTGACGACGGAACAGCATATCCACATTTTGCAAGTCCACACCTTGTGCTTGATCTTGTACTTGCTCCTGATGATTATATCCGCAAAAAATACAAAAACAAACTTGTTCCTCAAGAATATCTTTCTTGGGGACAAAAACCAATCAGATATACCTTTTGATGAAAAAAATATACTAAACACACATGAAATTTTATCATCGCATATTTTTCCTTACATTCTTCTCTATTGCGGCTGTTCATGCCGATGACTTTACGGACATTCTTCAGGATTTGGCGGTTCAGACTGCTTGCATCGGGCAATACTCGGCAACTCAGGCGGGCAGAACCTGGAGCGAAGATCCTTACGACTACTACAAACCGTATTTGCTGGCAGATCGGTTCAAAAAAATGTCCGGGAACATGACGCGCACAACAACTTTCTACGGCGTGTGCTTTGACTATGCGGAATTTGCGTATTGGGACATAAAAAGCAACGAAAATCTTTATGTCAGAAACGGAATGAGGACAGGTCTGTTTTTTCTTGCCGGAGATAATTCAAATCCAAACGTTATTGAACTTTCTGTTCCGACTTCAAATGCAAACGCGACAAAATTTCAAAATGGAATTCCTGTCAGAACTTACGGAAACTCAAGCTACAAAAATGTAAAGGCGCACAAAACGCAAAACGGAACAAGCGCGGCAAACCATGCATGGCTTTGGGTAATGCGTAATGACGGAATGTGGTTCTGGATTGACCCGACCTGGACAGACAACTTGGGCTACGTAGTCTACGGATATGTCAGCAACGGAGAAGAAATTCAGTGCCGACCAGATGTGGAATTTTGTCTTGAATATCCTGACTTTCTAAAAAATCTGCCCTTGCCGCCAAAAATGTCTGAATGGAATTCGTCTTCTAATTCAACTTCAACTTCTTCATCTTACAGCGGTTATTCTGGCTCAGATTCTGGCGGTTATAGCTACGGAAATTACAATAATGAGTTTCCGTGGATTTTCGGAGTTTCAGCAACTGCTCCTTATCCCGATGTAGAAGCAAAAGAATTCAGCACGGACAAAATTGGATTTTCATTTGACGCTTTGAGCTTGATAAACGGAATGACTGACGGATTCAGCATAGACTACCTGCGGAACTTTAAAGACGAAGAAAAGCTTCAGTCATGGTTGCTTTCAATATGCTTTGGACCAAGGCTCTACAGCAACCTTGCAGCTTATGTTGGCGGCGGTTTAGGAGTTGGATTCGACGGAAACAAAAAAGAAGAAATAGAAAATTCAGGAGAAACTTATGACTTTACAGACTCATTCTTTCTCAGCTACAAACTCTCGCTAGGTCTCGTTCTCAACATTTCAAGTCTTGTTGCAAAAGTCGAACTTTCATTCAACGACATTCTCGGTTTTTCAGCAGGAGCCGGAATCATGCTTGGATTTGGATATTAAAAAATCACATTTACAACTTTGCAAGCCGCTTGGAAATTTCTAAAGTTGCAACTTCAAGTTGATTTTTTTTCAGAAAAGCAATAGGCTCTAGTCCCCTAAAATATTGTCAAATCCTTAATCACTCGGAGCAAAAAAAAATGGACAAGAGCTTTATCGTAAATGCGCTTAGAAAAAATGGCGTACAAGAAGGAATGTGCATTGAAGTCCACAGCAGCCTTAAAAGTTTTGGTTATGTTGAAGGCGGAGCTGAAACTGTAATCAGCGCGCTCAAGGAAAGTGTCGGTTCAGAAGGCACAATTTTTATGCCGGCACTAAGGCTCAGCCCTGCTCTTCCGCTCACGGACGAAGACAAAAAACTTGGAATAACCTGCAAAATAAAAATCCTTCCCGATGACAGAAAAAAAAAGCGCAATGGGAATTATCGCCGACACTTTCAAGCTTTAAGACGGAACTCTTACAGGAAGCGGAATCATGCAGATTTCAGGCTGGGGAAAACACGCGCATGAAGCTGTAACTGGCGGACTTAACTTTGCCATTCACAACGGAGGCAAGGCACTACTTTTGGGCGTGGACATTTATAAACTTACCGCAATGCATTATGTTGAAGAAATCAGTCCAAAAGAAATTTCTGATATGTTTGCTCCGAACGCAGAAATCAACAAAATCTATCCGCCTGAAGAATGGTTCATCGAAGCAGGAAATCCGCCTGTAAAAGCCTGGTGTAAAATTCAAAAAGCGGCTGACGAAATGGGATTTATAAAGCACTTTGAAATCGGAAGCTGCAAGGCAATGCTTTTTGATGTTGGAAAAGTAGTTTCACTGTATGAGCATGAACTAAAAACAGACCCATTTGGATTTTGGGAAATAAAGAAAAAAGCTTAGTCCTCACTCCGCGTTTCTTGCAAGGCGAAGTCCGCCGGTTTTCACGTAGGACGGGTCGGCTCTTCTGTAGCAGGATTCAAAATATACGTAGGAAGCGTTGTACCCGCCCTGTTTCATGCTTTTTGAAGGATAGACTTCATATTTCCAGTCGTAGGGCGAGCCGAAATCGCAGCACCATTCGTAGGCGTTTCCGGCAAGATCATAAAATCCAAGTTCGGAAGGAAGTTTTCCGCCTTGCTTATGGATTCTCATTGAGCCGTTCGCAGGAATCTTGCATGAGGAATTACGGTCGTCCCAGCCAGCGGCAGTTCCGTTTGGTCCGTCATTTTTTGAATTGGTCATATTCCAGCCGTAGTCTTTTGCAACTTTTGATGGCGGAACTGGAGTGATTCCCATGATTTGGTCCATAAGAGCGGGCTTTAAACTTCCGCTGCAAGGACCAGTTTTGTCGCCGGGTGCATTTCTTCCGCTTATAAAAGAACCGTCCTCGCATTTGCGTGCGGCATACTCCCATTCATAAAGATACGGAAGCCTGAATCCGTCCGCATTTTTGTTCACGTAAGGATTGTCAACGTTTCCTTTGGCAAGGCTTGTCATGTCGGTCGCCTTTGCGTTTCCATAAGGAAGCGGAATGTTTGCAGGTCTCTCGCCTTCCTTGTAAACTGAATTCCTAAGAGGATTTTTTAAATCGGAATCCGCGCAGTAAACCGGAGCAAGACCGCACAATTCGCTCAACGCGTTGCACCACACAACCGCGTCCCGCCAGTTTATTCCGCAAACAGGAATTCCTTCATCTTTAGGTTCGCCGCCCTCGTTAAAAAGCTTGCTGTTGCTCAAATCTCCGTACTGACCTTCCGCACCGGCATTTTCAAAAACATATTTTTTGTTCCCAGGAGAACCAGAAGTCGCCCAATTGTACACAAAACGCCAAACATTGTAGCTTACCTCGAACTTTGACATGCTGAAAGGCGCAACCCTAACAGTTTTTGTAACGCTTTCAACATCCTCGCCAAGAGCAATCTCATCTGTATTCAAAACGCTTATCATGTCGATTTTTAAGTCTGAATCTGGAAGAGAAAACTGCGACTCTTCCGTGCGCGGAACAACTTTGTAATAAGCGTAGTCATTGGAATTATCGCCCGAAAAATCGCACGAGAAAAACAAAACGCAGACCGCGGACAAGGCAAAAACAAATTTGTTCATAGCGGAATTTTACTTGGTATTTTGGGATTTTACAATGGAATTTTTGTGCGGCAAACAGTTATTCGTTTTTCATTCCTATGAAAGTTTTATCTGCCTCTTCACCAAAAACAATTCCGTCATTTTTTAAGTCTTTATCTTTTGAAAGATAAAAAGTCAATAAAACCGAAAGAAGAGCCAATATCAAATACAAAACAAATAATATAACTTTCACAACCTTAAAATATGGAGACACGGAATTTACTGACAATTCTTTTATGGACAACAAGGCATCCTTTACTGATAACTTATTATTGTCCCGTTCCAATACATTTATTGTTTTTAATGTTACAGTATTTCTTTTCAACACTTTCCATTGTTCTAAACAGTCTATCGCCAGTATCGGGCCCTACTCCATTTGACTGTTTTGCAACTTTCTGTCCCTTAAATGAATTTTGAGAAACTCTTACTGTAAACAGTTCATAATCTTTGAATGTCTCAATAGCTTTATCACATAGAACATTTGTTACAATTTTTATTCTGTTTTTAGGAATGTTTGATAATTCGATAGCATTCAATAGACCATTTCCAGAATTAATTACAGCATCTATGAAAATGACATCCTTATTCTGAAGCAGCTCTTTGTTCTTCTCAAAGAAATTTAAGTCATTTTTATCATCATATAATAAGAATGTACAATCAAGTTTATTGGCAAAGCCGTATGCCATTGGAAGACCCGCTCTAAGTAAGGTTATAACTACTGATTCACTGGAAAAATGCTGCTTATAGGTATCTGCAATTGTTTCGCCAAAAAACTCATGAATTTTTCTCAATTCAGTGCCAGTGATACCTGAGTCACTTTTGCAAATATTTATTCCTTCTTTTATAAGAAGATTATCAACCTGTTCATTAAGTGTATAAAGCATTACGCTACCTCCGTTATTCCTTTGTATTTATATGGATTGTTTTTGTATTGCATAATTTTAGACTCAGAATGAACATCTATATATTTCTGTACTATTGGTCGTACTTTTTCTGGAGCCCAGATTAATCCACCAGTCTTTTCCAGCATGTATATATCACACATACTGTCACCGGTTGAAAAAACTTCGTAACCATCGTTTTGCAATAGTTCTACCACATACCCTTTTACAAAATCTGTTATTATACCTACAGAATCTGCCTGAAGATTATTACCTATAACATTTGTAAAAAAATCTTCTTCGCCATTTATCTGTTTCCAGATATTGTAAATTCCAGCAGTAAGCCCAAAAATGGAATACCCATCATTTTTTAATAATTCTAATTTGTCCAAAACACAATTATTATATGTAAACTGTTTTATTTCAGGATAAACAGAAAAGTTTTTGTATAATTCCTGTTGTCTCCAGAACTGATATTGGGTATAAACATCGCCTCTGAAAATTTCTTTTAAGAGTTTATTATGTCCGTTATTCAATTCGAAGAATGGAATTGTTGTATCTTCTTTTGTAATGGTTCTGTCACAATCAAACAGGGCTATTTTCTTTGAATTACTAGCCTGCTCTTTTATTTGAGATACAATGTGCCTAGCAGTTTCGATTGCAGTCATTTTCGGATAAGAGGATATATACAGATTAAAGAATTGCAAATTTAGGTTGAAATCTTCATCAAGAACTATGAATTCCTTATGGTCTGCGAAACATATATCTCTTAATTCGGAAATTTCCTTGTCCTGCCATTGTGATATTTCTTCTATACACAAATTCTTAAATTTCTTATTTTTGTCAGAAACTGAAATTCGAGTATGAGCATCTTCTGGTTTTACTCTCAAATACAGGAATACATCATATAGATTTTTGTCTTCATCAGAGAAAACTGTCTCAAACTCATTATCGCTTGGAAAACAATAATGACCATCAACAATAATATTATTCATATTGGTAAGTTCAGAGACAAAAGCTTTTCGAATGTTATTCTGTGTTTCGGCTGGAAGTTTCTGAAAATCAGCCCCATATTTCTCATTAGAAATTTCTGATAATTGTTTAGATCCATGAATATGTTTAAAACATGAATGTTCTGTCAGGAACGTATTTATAAAAGTATCCTTGCCAGAGCATGAAATACCATACAAAACTAATTTCATTACTTTCCTCCTTGAATTTCATCAAAATAACATTTTCCATCCTTTACAGGAGTGAAACGCAGCATTGATTTATATATTGTTTCCAGAAAATCAGTTTCATTTCCTAATTCATATTCTTTCATTCCGATAAAGCGTCCACATGGGTAAACCTTACCGTTTGCATAAAAGATATTAGTTCTGCCTACACCACATAATTGACCATACATTGTGCAGTCATATTTTGGAGGTTTTCGAAGCTGGCGCAATGAAAGTGTTGTTTTTCCTGCCCTTTCGATAAAAGAATTAAAATCAGACTTACTTATGTATAGATCTGGAGAAGCCTCATCTACCAACCTTGAAAAACAAACTTCAGAGAAAGTCTGCTCAAAATAAGTAAGTAATTCTTCTTCATTTTCAATACTCTTTTTATGTACTGTAGTGTTTACAGACGGAGCTACTCCAAATATTTTTTTGTATGAATTAATATTCTTCATTACAAAGAAATATGTACCTTTTCCATTAGGAAATTTTCTGCATGAATCCTGAATAGATTCGTTTCCATCCAGAGAGAATGATAATTTAATTGTATCTTTATGTTCATAGAACCAGAGTAATATCTCTTCATTTACCCCAACTCCATTACTTATTGTATAGAATTGCAGAATATGTTCCGAATCATTTTCCATTGAAAATCCTATTGCGCTTTGAATTAAATCAAATCGCAGCAAAGGTTCTCCTGCTCCTACAAGACCTACTTTGAATGCTTTTAATTCATTGTTTCTTGCATACAACAGAATATTCTTAAGAATAACTTCAAGATTTTCTGCCGTGATATCACCACAAGAGGTTTTTGATATATGTTTATCAAAGTGACAGTAAGTACATCGTAACTGGCACTTACTTGTGATTGAAATACAGGCTCTATCTATCATTTGTTCTCCCAATTTTTTTCTATTTGTTTTTTTGAATCCATTAAAAATTTGCATTTAAGCTCAATTATTTTTCTTCTGGATTCATCATCCTTGGCATTTCTCTCATCGATTTGTATTGCGAATTCTTTTGCAGTTTTATATTCATAACGACAATGAATATTTCTATCCGTCTTATCAAATAAATACAAAGCAACTTCAATGTTTTTTCTTAAACAGGCCTTTATTAATGGTGTATATCCATTAAAATCTTGTTGATTACAACAAGCGCCTTGTTCAACAAGGTATTTTGCAATTTCAAGTATTCCATGCCATGCAGCAATCATTAGAGCGGTATTCCCATAATTTTCGCCTTGGGAACCTTTATCGATATCTGCACCATTTTTGATCAAGATTTTTATAAAATCTAAATTATTAATCTGCACAGCATGACTTATTGGAGGTAGTCTATATTTAGTTTCATCACATTTATTCATATCAATTTCTGGCAAAGATAAAAGATACTGCAACATTTTTTCATCTTTATTTCTTATTGCCTGAATACAAGGAGTCCAGCCAGTTTTTGGATCTGTATGATTAATATCAGGATTCTTTTGTTTTATTACCTTTGCTTTTTCAACATCCCTGGAATTAACAGCCGAATAGAAGTTTATAGTAGCCTCTCTATCGAAAACTTCATCAGAAAGAGAAAACTCTTTCTCATAATCACTTAATGTTAATACCTTAAAATTCGTGGTTGATTTTGCTTTTAATGGGAAATATATATCTTCTGCAATTAAATAAACCATTAAAGAATGATCTTCTTTAGCCTTAGTTAATGCAGCATTAATAATTTTATTATCATTTAATTTCTCGTTGTCATTTTCTGATAGGATCAAGAATCTGTTTTTATCTTCCTTTCTATGATCATTAAAAGATTTCATTGCAAGCCAGGCCTGCTGCTGTCTTTTGCCCTTGTCTTTCTGATAATTCATTTCAGAGAGAACTGTATCAGTAATACAGATGTAATTTATTTCCTTAGTTTTCATTTCATCCAGAATTCTTGGGCGTCGGCAGAGAATTGAAGAATCGACAACTACCATTATTCTTTTAGAACTTTTTAATCCAAGAAGTTCATCGATACTTATATGAAATTCTTCAGCGAGTTTTATTAACTGTTCTGTAGTTGGAGGATTCTTTCCTTGTTCCCAATTTGAAACAGTTGGTCTTGAAATTCCCATGATATTAGCAAATTCCTCCTGTCTCATATTTTTTGAATTTCTCAATTTCTCAATATTCTTTCCAATAATCGTATAATCCATACTATTCTCCGTATATCTTTAATTCTAAAGTACCACCTAAAACACTAGCCGTCAATTTTATTAACATAAACCCTTTAAGATGTCAGAACTTCTTACAATTTGTCAGAAATTATGACATTTAAGAGGTTAAGTTATGTTAAAAAAGTAAGTATTCAAATATAAATATCTGAAAAAGCTATGCATTTCCTACCTGAGCAGCTGAAATTGCTTTGTAGAAAGCATAAAACTTTGCAACGCGCTAAAAATCCACCCGGAAATTTTGTTCTCTCCGCCCAAAGAGGAAAAAGAGGCTGCAAAAAACGAGATTATCGCATTGGTAAAAAAGTATATATAATGTTATAGAAGAAAGTTTTTTCGTCACAAAAAAAACTGCCGCTTCATCGCATAAACCTGCAATTTGCTCCAGATGGTTGTACTCAAGTTTCACTTGAAATAGTTTGGGGTTCTGAACAACCTTAATCTTTCTTATCACACAAAATCTTCACAACTTGTAAATTCACTTACGCTTTTATTTTTTATTCAAACCAATTTTCAACACAAAGCGAAAAATGCTCCCTAATCGGCTCATAGTCTTTTATATTCCGAGTCACAAGAATCAAGTTGTTCGACATTGCAATAGAGGCAATTTGAGTATCAATAACAGGAGTTGGAGTTCCAGCAGCAATCATCTTTGCCGCAATATGAGAATTCAAGGACGCGGCAGATTCATCATAAGAAAGAACGCTGAAATTCGAGTGTACAAAATTTTCAATCGCATCAAAAACCAAATCTTTTCTTTTTCCATGCGGCAACATATCCACACCTTTCAGCAATTCAAACCAAACCGGAGCACATATCGCAGAAAAACTAGCCTGCATTTCAATTTTTGACAAAACTTTTTCATTTCCAAACGGTTTTGCAAATTCAGAAACAATATTTGTATCAAGCAAATAGACTAGCCCCATGAATTTTCCCTCCCAAAATCAAGGCGTTCCGCATTTCTATTTTCTTCAAGAATTCTATTATATTCTTCACCGGCATCCGCCAACACCAAAAGCTCTTCCTTGCTTAATCCCGCCCGCCATTTGCGCAGCTCCTCCACAGGATTCTTTTTTACAGACTTTTTGTAGTTCTCATCAAAATCTTTTTTGCTGATTATCACCGCCGAAACCGTTCCGTGCTTTGTTATCTCAACGATTTCTCCATTTTCAGCGTACGTTATGTATTCGCTTAGCTTTGCCTTCACATCATAAAGCGGTGCAGTCATCGCGCCTCCCGTATCAGATTTTTCTGACCATCATATAGTCATATTATAATCATAAATAGTCATACCGTCAAGTTTAAAATAAAAATCCGGAGAATAGACTGAAACCTGCAAATTCTTTTGGCGGCTGAATATCCAGTCCGTCAAGGAATCTGCCAAATGAAATACACACTTAAACACGTCAGAAACAAGCACCTGACAATCTGCGAACGCACTCTTATCCAGTTCAGACTCAAGGACGGACACACGGTCTACTCAATCGCAAAGGAAATAGGCTGCGCATACAACACCGTCAAGAACGAAATCAGAAGAGGCTCAAAGCAAATATACAGAAGCCGCCGCTTATGCTACCGTGCAGAAACAGGACAGGAAAGATGAGACTCGGAGCAAGCATTGAAAGCAGACCTGCGGAAGTCAAGACAAGAAAAACATTCGGACACTGGGAAATCGACACAGTAATCGGAAAAAAGAAAGGAAAGAACGCTGTCGTTCTGACACTCGTCGAGCGCAACACAGATTTCTACATAACGCGGAAAATTCCAGCAAAGGCAACCAGCGCAGTCAATTCGGAAATCAAGCAGCTGTTCTCAGACTTTGGAAAAAAGCCGGAGAAAATCTTCAGGACGCTGACAGCCGACCGCGGACTTGAATTCGCCTCGCTTGCCGAGCTTGAAAATGAAAGCACAAAAATATACTTCGCACATCCGTACTCGTCATACGAGAGAGAAATCAACGAGCGCCACAACAGAATTCTGAGACGCTTCATTCCAAAAGGCACAGACATCAACAAAATCTCTGAGGAAGAGCTTGAGAGAATTGAAGACTTAATAAACGGACTACCAAGAAAAAGACTAGGCTACAAAACACCGGAAGAGCTTTTCAATGAGCAGCTGGACTTAATCTACAGACTTTGAAAAAAATCAAAAAATAGTGCAATTTAATATTGCAATTTTTGTTAATTTATTTTGTCTTTTTATAAATATCGTCGTTTAATTTTAAAACAGTTTTATCTTCATTTAATTTTACTTTATATTCCTCATAATCATTTTCTTCAGTTGTGTTTTTATATTTCAAATACAAAACATCATTTTCCACAGACCACTTGCCATTTCCATTTCCCCATCCCTCAACAGCATGACCTATTTGCCCATCAGTAAGCCAGATTTGTTTTCTATTATATCTTGCAACCCAAGTCATTTCAAAAGTTCCATTTTCATTAAGAATCAATTCATTTCTGGCATATTTTTTACCATCAATGAATGGTCTTCTACCATCAGAACCATCAAATTTATGAACCCAAGTTCCAACATATTCTGGATTTTTTGTACCGCAACTTGAAAAAGAGCATACAAGAACTGCAAAAATTAAAACAATTCCAATTTTAGATTTTAAAGACATATTTTCCTTCCTTTTATAATATTTTTAGTTTTTCTATTCGCTAATAAAAAACTGAAAAATAAATTTTCAATTTTCTCTATTTTAAAAACTACCATCATAACCAAGCTCCCTTAGACGTTTTTGAGTTGTCAAAGAAAGATGTGTTGTTCCTTTAAAAGCAGTCTCAGAAAATTCTATATTTTCCAGTGAATCTGGAATATATAAAGTAGAAAGATTTGTTAAATTCTTAAATGCACCACTATAAATATTTTTTACAGAAGAGGGAATATTTACAGAAACTAAATTAGTAAGAGTTTTATTATGATTACTTTCAAGTCTATCATCAGTATCATGCAATAAATCTTCATTCAATTCTTCGAGAGAGTTTGATAAAGTTAAATATTTTAATTCTGACAGGCTGGCCAACGAACCTCTTATTTCCTTTACACTATCTGAAATTTTTAAATTTACAAGTCCAATGGAAATGTCCAAAGTTTCTTTGCCAAATTTTTCTTTTAATTCTTTTAGATCATTTTCAGAAAAATAATCATGAATGCGAAAAACATCATCAAGAATTTCAACACCTTCTGGAATAACAAGTTCCCCAAGAGAAGCACATCCAACAAAAGCTCCACCGCCAATATATTTGACTGAACTCGGAATATTAATTTCTTTTAAAGAATTACACAAATAAAATGCCTCATTAGAAATCTCTGTAACCCCATCTGGAATATCAATTGATTTTAATGAAATACAACCTTTAAATGCTGAACGAGGAATTTCTTTTATGTTTTTTGGCAGTTTTATCTCTTCAAGGTAATAACAACCAGAAAATGCTTCTCTATCAATTTCTATAACACTATCTGGTATAACTAACTTTTTTATAGGTGCCGCATCATCTAATTTATGTGAATAATCAAAATATCCAAAAATATAACCCCCAATAGTCTTTACAGAATCCGGAATAGTAACTTCTGACAAATTTGTACAACCGAGAAAAGCAAACAAAGGTAAAACCTCAATAGAATTTGACAGTTTTACATTTTCAAGGCTTTTCCAATCAGAAAACTTACAAATTTCTTTTACAGTATCAGGAATAACAATGGTCTTCACTTCGTTATGTGCATCTTCATTATATACACCTGTTCCCAAGCCATCTATTTTCACAACAGGAATCTCTTCTATATAATCAGGCAGTTTTAAATGAACAATATCTTTACCTATATATTTAGTAATAACAATGCCATCGCCTGATTCATCAATGCTATATTCAAAAAGACTTAGATCAGGAACTTCGGCCAATTCAAAACATTTTTCTTTTGGAACTTTTGCAATTTTCTTTTCCGACCTATTCATTTCATCTTTCTGTTCAGAAATTGACTTTGAATCATCTCCTCCAGAACACATCGAAACAAAAAATATCAAAACAATTACTAAAAAACCGTAATTTGCAAATTTTGGAATTTTATTTAAGACAGGGATTTTTGCCATTAAATTATTAAATGGCAAGTTGTTAATAATATTACTTATTTTTGATAAAAAATTTTTCATTCTAAATTCTCCCCTTTCTTATTTCTCGCCAGGTAATTTTTCAGCCGAATGTATTTTGATTATTTCATAATCGGAATTGTTATTTTCAGATTTTTCAATTTCGGCTTTAACAGTTCTATTGAAATCAGACAATATTCCATGCCCTTCCAAACAAGGTCTTATTGCAGAAAATTTTTTTTCGCCAACATGAGACCAACCATCCGATACCTCAGACTTTAAATACAAATCTCCCGAAAAGATATACTCCTCAAATCCAAAAATGTCATAATCTTTTTTTAATTTTCCTTTCATGACAATTTTTCCAATCATATAAACAACTCCTTTTATAATTATTTTTCCACCAACATAAAATATTGGTATCTTTTATCAAATACAATATATTATATTGATTACACTGTCAACAAATCCAACATTTTGTAATATGAAAACAAGCTGAAAAATCCTTCATAATATATTGTATGCAAAAATCTCTTGAAGAAATCTTCCGGGAAAACCTCAGATTTTACAGGCAACGGGCAAAATTGTCGCAGGAAAAACTTTCTTCGCTTCTTGATAAAAACATAAACTACATAAATATGATTGAAAGCGGAAAAAGCGTGCCTCCGCTCTCGATGATTGAGCAGATTTCTTCTATTCTAAAGATTGAGCCACATTACTTCCTGGAACCGGCCGAAGAAAATTCAGCATTTGACAAAAACTCATTTATAGAAAACGCGTCGTTGCAAATCGCGGAAAAAGCAAAATCTATCCTGACGGAGTTGCTGGAATAGTTCTTGTAAATGCAGTCCGCATTTTATAAACTATATTATTCAAAATATTGTGAAAAAAGCCGCCGCAAGAGATTTTCCAATCAACTTGGATAATGACAAAAACAAGCAAGCTTAGCAAAGGCATTTTAATAAGGAAACAAAAACATGGTTCAAATCAGAAAGGCAACGGATGCGGACATCGACGCGCTGATAAAATCCAGATGCCGGACGATGCGTGAAGTCTGTAGCATCGGTGAGAATTACGAATTTTCCGCTGAGTTCATGGAAAGCACAAGGGAATATTTTCTGCGCGGAGACGGAACTACCGTAATCGCAACTGATGATTCTGCCGAGCCGCCGAAAATTGTCGGAAATGCGACACTCTGCTACACAAACTTGATGCCGACATTTTCTCACCCAGGCGGAAAACGCGCGCATCTGATGAACGTGCATGTTGAAAAGGAATTCCGCCGCAAGGGAATCGCCCGCAGAATGATTGAGCTTCTTGTTGACGAAGCAAAAGAACGCAGCGTTACAGAAATCAGCCTGGACGCAACCGATGACGGCCGAAAACTCTACGAGGCAATGGGCTGGCACGAAAACAGCGAGGCGATGGTGAAGGATTTATAGAAGAAAACAATCCTAACTGTGAGGCTCAAGCAGCCAGTCAATTATATTCTTATGGATAATTCCGTCCTGCGAAAAATCAAATTTATCAACTGAAAGGACATACTTCGGGAAGTTGTCTTTTACGTTTTTATATGCGCCGAATTCACGCGCAACAGTCGCCTCATCGGCAAGAAGATAGCATACCTGAAAGTAAAGCTTTTCATTTCCTTTTTGCGCGACAAAATCAACCTCGGCATTTTTCAGAGCGCCTATGTAGACTTCATATCCGCGGCATTTAAGTTCATTGTAAACTATATTTTCAAGACTTGCGCCGATGTCGATTTTTACGGAATGAATTCTTGCAAGGCTCACGTCCGCCAGATAATATTTGTCAAATGTTGAAAGAACTTTTTTTCCCTGAATATCATATCTTGGAACTTTGTCCGCAATGCAAGAGCTGCAAATAAACAAAAGATAATTATAAAGAGATTCCTTTGAGCATTCCCGGTTCTCAGATTTCAGAAAATTTGCAATCGACTTTCCGGAAAAAATCTGCGACATATTAATAGAAAGATAATCAATAATCTTGCTCAGTAATGCCACATTTTGAATTTTATAGCGGGAAATAATATCCTTCAATACAATAGAATCATACAAATCAGAAAGAAAAACTTTGAGCTCATCGTCGCTGTGCAAGGAAAAACGCTGCGGCATACCGCCCCAACGGATGTAATCCATAAGAGCATTCTCATCCGCTTTTTCTATTCCCTGAATTTCAAGGCTTTCCGCAAAAGTGAACGGCAGAATTTTAAATGAAACATAGCGTCCGGAAAGCAGCGTCGCCATCTCGCCGGACATAAGATTTGCATTTGAGCCTGTAATGAAAATGCTCGTATTCAAAAGCCTGAAAGAATTGACTGCCTTTTCAAAGTTCGCGACATTCTGAATTTCATCAAAAAAAAGATAATATTTCTTCTCATCAGTCATCAGGTTCTTCACATATTCAAAAAGCGAAATTTCGTCTTTTAATGAAGCAAAGTTCAGGTCCTCAAAATTGATGAAGATTTTATGCGAGTCGTCCGCTTTAATTTCATCTGCAATCTGCCTTAAAATAACAGATTTTCCGCAACGGCGGATTCCAATCAGCACTTTGACAAGTTCGTTTTCATAAAAAGGCCGGATTTTTTTGAGCCAGTTTTCTCTTATTACCATACTGTTATAATAGACCAAACCGATAAAAAATGCAACTTGTACGGTTCAAACGTACTAAATTGATAAAAATATGATTTTGTTCGCTACAGAAGGACTAAAATGTAAGTTATTAGAATTACAGTCACTTCACAAAAACAGTGCAGCCACAAACAGAAGCGTTCTTAACGTTGCAAAGGCGGCAAAATTTATTTAAACTGACGGAAAACACCTGTCAGCGAGGTTTATATGACGCAAAAGCTCACGGACGAACAGATTCTAAAAACCGCAATGAGACAGTCGGCAATCGACATGAACTGCTACGCGGAAGATTTTCTTATGAACAAAAACAAAGTCGTAATCTCAAATGAAAATGCGGACGCACGCCGTTACCTCAAGCTTCCGTTCGCCGCAGACCTTGTGAGCTACGGAAACAACATTGTCGCATCCTGCTCGCCTGAACTTCGCGCAACCGTGGAAGAATACATTTCGTCCTTCGTATGGTATCACTGCTTTGAAACTCCGAATATGCACGTGCTTTCCCAAAAGCTGCGTCCGCTCGGATTCGACGTGTGCTTCATGGCGGAATACTGGCTGCCCGACGTGAATAAGCTTTTTTCAGAAACTGAATCCGGCAAGAACAGAAACGCCTTCACCACAAAAATTCTTGAGCCGCGCGATTTTCAGAACCTTTACGTTGACGAATGGAGCAACGCTCTCTGCGCGGACAGAAAAAATCTTGACGTGCTTGCGGTAGCCGCCTTCGATTCGGACTCTAAAAAACCCGTCGGACTTGCAGGCTGTTCCGCGGACTGCGACACGATGTGGCAGATTGGCGTTGACGTTCTTCCCGGCTTCCGGCGAAAGGGAATCGCCTCCGCCCTCACAATGGAACTTGCAAAAGAAACTCTGCGGCGCGGAAAAATTCCTTTCTACTGCTGCGCCTGGTCAAACATCGTCTCCGCCCGAAACGCAATCAGAAGCGGCTTCCGTCCCGCCTGGTGCGAACTCACCGCCAAACCGATTGAGGAAATTGAAAAGATGAACGGGGAAAGGTGAAAGATTTTCCGCATCCATGCACATCAATGTTATGCTTAGAAAACAACCGTTGTACTATTAAACAGTACGATGTTTATTTTCAGAGGAAATTAAAGCTTGTGCCAAAATAAATAAAAAAATGCTATTATCTTTGCTTCGTAAAATATACTTGCCATAAAATAAAAAATTCATCACTTCTTCCTCTTTACAAAAATGGCAAGTTGATTTAGACTAACGAGCGTTAGTAATTAAGCGAGGTTTATATGTCGGAAAAAATCACAAAGGAAAGCATTATAAAATCTCTTTTGGACACAGCGTTTTATAAATCCGCGGGCGGAACAAGTCTTTCTGACATAGCCGAATCGCTTGGAATAAAAAAGGCATCGCTTTACAATCACTTTGAAAGCCGCAGCGACATAATCGAGCGGACAACTTTTTCCTGCGCCGAATATTTAAAAAGCATTTCATTTATTCCAGCCGAAATTGAAAACGTGGCAAAAAAATATCCTGTTGAAACAGTCCTAAAAGGAATCGTGAGCCGCTACGTAAAAATGCACGAAAAAGCTCCGCTGTTTCAAATTTACACTTTTGTGGAAAGCCAGAAATATTTCGACATAAAAACCGCGCAGATTATAAAGGAAGAAAATGAAAAGCTCGAATCCCAGACTGAAATCGTGCTTGAATGCCTTTTGAATTTGGAAAAAATAAAAATTACAAAAGAGCAAATTCCGGGAATTTCAAAATGGTTCTGCGCCGGAATAAACGACTTTTTAAATCGAAGGCTTTTGGAACGCAAGCAAGTTGTAGTGCAAAATCCCAAGAGCGGCGAAGGAGAACTTTTTACACTTCAGTCTGACGACAAGGGAATTGACGAAATCAACAGGCTTGTAGAGCAGTTCAGCAGACTTTTGTGTGCATAAAATTTTTTAAAGATTCTCTGAGGAAAAAATGAATCAGATAAATATGCCTTTAATTGACAGCCAGCATCTTTTTTTGCTTTTTATTTTTTATTCTTTTGTCGGATGGATTTGCGAGGAAATCTGGGTTTCTTCACTTTACAGAAAAATCGAAAAACGCGGAATGCTGCACGGTCCGATTTGCCCTATTTACGGATTCGGCGCGCTTATAATTCTTTTTGGAATTTATCCTTGGCGTGAAACTTGGTTCAGGCTTTTTGTGGCATCCGCAATTTTAGCCTCTATTCTGGAGTATTTTTCAAGCTGGCTTTTGGAAACTATTTTCCACACAAAATGGTGGGACTATTCAGCACATAAATTCAATTTAAATGGAAGAATCTGTCTTTTAAATTCATGCGCTTTCGGACTTGGCGGAGTTGCGCTTGAACATTTTCTGCATCCAATAGCCGTAAACTTGATTTTTGCTCCCAAAATTCAGCCGTTCATTCCTTCAATTTACTATGCGTTCAGTACAATTCTCGGAATCGATGTGATTTTCACGATAAAGCGGCTTGTAAGATTCAGCGAGACAATGGAAAAACTCAAGATGTTCGGCGAGCAGCTCAAGGAAAAATACGGAAGCGAATCTTGGTTTGCAGACACAAACTTGCACACAATGATTCAGTCTGTAAAAGCTAGAATAGAATCCGGCTCAATTCAGGCAAGCGAAAAAATGAGGGAACGGCTTGAAAAATTCTCACGCAGGCAGCGCAACGAAGAAAGCCTTTTCAGGAAATTTCCTACAATGTCCAGCCGCGAATATAAACTTCCGCTTGACCACATAAAGCAGACGCTCAAGGAATATATCGAAAAGAAACGCAACGAACGGCTGAGCAAAATCCGCAAATAACTAACACTTTGAAAATTACAACAGATTGCCGTGTCAAGCGCGGCAATGACAAAGCGTTTACAAAGCAAAAACACCAAAATATTGTGATTTTTCTCACACAAAGGCGATTTTCAGCGTAAAATCAGCAAATTCTGGCAATTTTTGTAAGCCTTGGCTAAATTTCAATGGAAAAGCCTTCTTTTTTCTTATAAAATTAAGTAAATTACAGCAAAATTATTGTGATTTTTCTCACAAATTAAATTAAAAGGGGTACAGAATGTCAAGAGTATACAATTTTAGCGCAGGTCCATCTTGCTTGCCGGAAGAAGTTTTAAAAGAATGCGCGGCGGAAATGCTTGACTACAACGGAAGCGGTCAGTCAGTAATGGAAATGAGCCACCGCTCAAGCACATATCAGTCGATAATTGATCAGGCGGAATCCCAAATCCGCAAGCTCATGAAAGTTCCCGAAAACTACAAAATCCTTTTTTTGCAGGGAGGCGGTTCAACACAGTTTGCAATGGTCGCAGAAAACCTTGGAATCCACACAGGAAAAGCAGCTTACATTCAGACTGGAGTCTGGGCAAAAAAGGCGGCGGCAGAAGCAAAACATCTTGGAATAAAAGTTGACATAATCGCTTCAAGTGAAGACAAAAATTATTCTTACATTCCGCATGTTGAAAAAATTGAAGGCGACTACGACTATGCGTATATATGCTTCAATAACACAATAATGGGAACCCACTACGAGTATATTCCGGACACAGGAAAAATTCCGCTTGTTGCAGACATTTCATCCTGTGTTTTGAGCGAAGAGCTTGATGTTTCAAAGTTCGGACTTCTTTTTGCAGGCGCGCAGAAAAACCTTGCTCCGGCTGGAGTTACGCTTGTTATAATCCGTGAAGATTTGATTACAGAAACTCCGCGCGAAGGAACACCGACAATGCTTTGCTACAAAACTCACGCAGACAACGGAAGCATGTACAACACTCCGCCTTGCTACACAATTTACGTTCTCGGAAAAGTTCTTGACTGGATTGAAAAAAATGGAGGAGCTGCAGGAATTCACAAGCTTAATGTTGAAAAAGCAAACTATCTTTACGACTATCTTGACTCAAGCGATTTCTATCACGCCACAGCAGAAAAAGGAAGCCGCTCATTAATGAATGTTCCGTTCCTTACAAAATATTCAACAGGCTCAAAAGACGAAGCCGACATTGCAAAGGAAAAAGAAATAAATGCAAAGTTTGTAAAAGAAGCAGAAGCCGCGGGGCTTGTAAATCTTAAAGGACACAGGCTTGTAGGCGGAATGAGAGCTTCAATTTACAATGCGATGCCACTGGCCGGAGTTAAAGCTCTTGTTGAGTTCATGAAAAAATTCGCAGAAGAAAACAAATAAGAACGGAGAAAAAAATGTTTAAGATTCAGACACTAGACAGAATCAGCGCAGTTGGACTTGATAACTTTCCACGCGATGAATATGAAATTGCAAGCGAAATCGTAAAGCCGGACGCGATTCTTGTTCGCAGCCACGATATGCTTTCAATGGAAATTGACCCGAACATAAAAGCTGTTGCCCGCGCTGGAGCAGGCGTAAACAACATTCCGGTAAAAGACCTTGCGCAAAAAGGCGTTGTAGTTTTCAACACACCGGGAGCAAACGCAAACGCTGTAAAGGAACTTGTAATCCTCGGACTTCTTATGGCAAGCCGTCCTGTAATCGCCGCAAATCAGTGGGTAAATTCCCTCGCTGGAAAAGGAGCAGAAATCGCAACACTTGCTGAAAAAGGAAAGAAAAATTTCATCGGACAGGAAGTAAAAGGAAAAACTTTAGGCGTAATCGGACTTGGAGCAATTGGAGCGCAAGTCGCAAACACAGCCGTAGAACTTGGAATGAATGTAATCGGCTACGATCCGTTCCTTTCCGTAGATGCCGCCTGGAGCTTAAATCATCAGGTTAAGCACGCTGAAACATTGGATACTCTTCTTGCAAAAGCAGACTACCTTACTTTCCATGTTCCAGAAACTCCAGACACAAAAGGCTTCGTCAACGCAAATACAATCAAGAACATGAAAAACGGCGTAAAGCTCATAAACATTGCGCGCGGCGGACTTGTAAACAATGAAGATGTTCTTGCGGCAATCAGAGCTGGAAAAATTTCATGCATGGTTACAGACTTTGCGGCTGAAGAACTTATTGCCTGCGACAAAGTAATCTGCCTTCCGCATTTGGGAGCTTCAACTCCAGAAGCAGAAGACAACTGCGCTGTAATGGCTGTAAAAGAACTTCGTGATTTTCTTGAACGCGGAATCATCAAGAACAGCGTAAACTTCCCAAAGACAACAACTGACAATCCTATTCCTTGCGGCGGAACAAGGCTTTGCATAAGTCACAAAAATGAGCCTGGACTTGTTGCGCAGTTCACGACAATTCTTGGAGAAGCAAATCTCAATATCGAAGGAATGGTAAACCAGAACCGCTGCGAAGTTGCATACAACATTATTGATGTGGCAGGAAAAGTTACAGAGCAAACTTTGGAAAATCTTGCAGCTATAAAAGACGTTACAAAAGTAAGACCAATTTACAACTAAAAATCTTTCATCAAAATGCGTCCCTGCGGAATGAATTTTATTTTACTTTCGCAGGGATTTTTTTATTTTAAATTGTCGAAAAAAATTCATTTTCACGCTAAAAAATAATTCGCAAGACTTTCTGAGATATTGACATATACAGTAGCGTGGTATAGTATAATAAAAAATTTATTACATGGAGAAAACTATGGAAATGGAAGAAAAAAAATCATGCTGCGCAAACAAAACAACAAAACGCCCAGAAGAAGAATTAAGAAAACTTATAAACAGGCTCAGTAGAATCGAAGGTCAGGTCAATGGAGTAAAAAAAATGCTTCAAAACGATGCGTATTGCACGGACATTCTTATTCAAGTTTCTGCATGCCAAGCCGCATTTAATTCGTTCACAAAAGAGCTTCTTGCAAGCCACATAAAAGGCTGCGTTGCGGAAGGAATTAAAAACGGCGACGAAGAAATTGTTGACGAGCTTGTCCGCACACTTCAAAAACTTATGAAATAACTTTTCTCTTTAGGAAAAAAAATGATAAACGTAATTTTAGTTTTATTTATAATTGTAATCTTTGCGTTTGCCTTAAAAAATTCAATAAAGCATTTCAAAGGCGAAAGTTCTTGCTGTGGAGGAGGTAGCGGAACTTTAGTTGAAAAAAAACACCTTGCAAATCCTGTTGTTGAAAAAAAGACAGTTTTTACAGAAGGAATGAAATGTTCAGAGTGCGCCAAAAAGCTATGGAATTCACTGAATAAAATCGAAGAGCTTTCTGTAAAAAAAGTAAACTTCAAAAATGGAACTGCGGTCTTAGAGGCAAGCAGAAATATTTCAGACGAAGAAATCAAATCTGCTGTTGAAAGCGCAGGATATAAATTTATAAAAACTATCCCATAATAGAAAGGAAATTTCATTCTTGGCTTTTGTCCGTAAGCAATGGAGGTTTGAATGGAAAAATTTCTTATTTCAGGAATGAGCTGCGCCGCTTGTTCAGCTAGAATTGAAAAGGCAGTAACAAAAGTAAAAGGCGTGGAATCTTGCGCTGTAAGCCTTCTTACAAATTCAATGTCCGTGGAAGGAACTGCTTCCGCACAAAGCATAATTCAGACCGTTGAAAAAGCAGGATATGGCGCAAAAATTTCAGGCAATGAAAAAACAAGCAAACCAGAAGACCAGGAAATTTTGCTGGAAAACTCAGAATTAAAAAATTTAAAAAGCCGATTAATAAGTTCATTGATTTTTCTTTTGCTTCTCATGTATTTCAGCATGGGCCACATGATGCTGAACTTTCCGCTGCCTGCTTGGTTCAACGGAAACCATGTTGCAATGGGGCTTGTTCAGCTTTTACTTACAATTATAATTTTATTCATCAATAGAAAATTTTTTATAAGTGGAACTAAAGGACTAATCCACGGAACTCCAAACATGGACACACTCGTTGCACTTGGAAGCGGAGTTTCATTTGCGTACAGCACACTGGTTCTTTTTAGCATGACTGATGCGGTTCTAAAAGGTGATGAGCTGCGCGTAATGAAATGCATGGACAATTTCTATTTTGAAGGAGCTGCAATGATTGTAACTCTCATCACTGTAGGAAAAATGCTTGAGTCCATTTCAAAAGGAAAAACTACAAACGCCTTAAAAAATCTCATAAAGCTAAAACCTGAAAATGTAACAGTCATACGTGAAGGCAAAGAAATTGTAATTCCAATAAGCGAAATAAAAAAAGACGACGTTTTTATTGTAAAGCCCGGAGAAAATATTCCTGTCGATGGAATTGTAATTGAAGGAGAATCTTCTGTAAACGAATCAGCATTAACAGGAGAAAGCATTCCAGTCGATAAATCTGCAAAAACCGAAGTATATTCAGCAACTATAAATTTAAATGGATTTTTAAAATGCAAGGCATTGCGTGTTGGAGAAGAAACTGCGCTTTCACAAATAATAAAACTTGTAAGCGACGCTTCAGCAACAAAAGCTCCGATTGCAAAAACAGCAGACAAAGTTTCCGGAATTTTTGTGCCATCCGTGCTATTAATTTCAGCAATAACATTTTTTGTCTGGATGATTTGTGGCGCGGAATTCAACTTTGCATTGTCCAGAGCAATTTCCGTCCTTGTTATAAGCTGTCCGTGCGCATTGGGACTCGCAACTCCAGTAGCCATAATGGTCGGAAACGGAGTCGGAGCAAAGAACGGAATTCTTTTTAAGACCGCAACATCTCTTGAGGAAACCGGAAAAATAAAAATTGTCGCGCTAGATAAAACAGGAACAATAACAAAAGGCGAGCCGGAAGTGACTGACATTGTTGCGGCAGATGATATTTCAGAAAAAGACTTGGTGAAAATTGCAGCGTCGCTTGAATCAAAAAGTTCACATCCGCTTGCAAAAGCTGTTGTAAAATTTTATAGCAATTCCACTTTTACCAATGAAGAACTTATTGAAACACAAAATTTTGTTTCGCTTCCGGGAAATGGAATTTCATGCACAATCAAAGGAGAAAAATTTTTTGCAGGCAATTTAGCATTTATAGAAAAAAATGCAGATATTTCATCAATAAAAGAAAAAGCAGCTTTGTTTTCTTCCGAAGGAAAAACACCGCTCGTATTCGCAAAGGAAAATAAAATTCTTGGAATGATTTGCGTTGCGGACAAAATAAAAGATGACAGCGCGCAGGCGGTTTCGCAGCTAAAGGCAATGTCTGTAACTCCGGTTATGATTACAGGCGACAATGAAAAAACGGCGCAGGCAATCGCAAAAAATGCCGGCATAGAAAAAATTATCGCAGGTGTTCTTCCAGACGGAAAAGCAAAGACAATTGCAACTTTGAAATCAAAAGGAAAAACTGCGATGGCTGGAGACGGGATAAATGACGCACCGGCACTTGCAAGCGCAGACATCGGAATCGCACTTGGAGCAGGCAGCGACATTGCAATCGATTCCGCGCAAGTTGTTCTTATGAAAAATTCATTGCTAGATGTTCCGGCGGCAATCCGGCTTAGCAAGGCAACATTGAAAAATATTCATGAAAATTTATTCTGGGCATTTTTCTATAACATTGCAGGAATTCCGCTTGCGGCAGGAGTTTACTACAAGGCATTCGGGCTAAGTTTAAATCCAATGTTTGCGGCGGCGGCAATGAGCCTTTCAAGTTTCTGCGTTGTAACAAATGCGCTCAGACTGAATTTCTTTAAGCCGTATAAATTTTCAAAATCAGAAAATAAATTTCAATCTTTAAAAAGACAAGAGGAGGTTACTATGTCAACGATTGAAAAAACTATAAAAGTTGAAGGAATGATGTGCGGACATTGCGAGGCGCACATAAAAGAAGCTCTTGAAAAAATAAAGGGAGTTGAAGAAGCCACAGCAGACCATGAAACAGGAAAAGTTGTCTTAAAACTTTCAAAAGAAATCGATGACAAAAAAATTGCAGACGCAGTAAAAAAGGCTGGATACAAAGTGGTTTAAAACAAAAACGCCGTGGTAATAAAAATGTCGCCACGGCATTTTTATTT
>ERZ1034865.135-NODE-135-length-54924-cov-13.018790_pt1 | contig 54924 bp, 115 predicted proteins | sample MGYA00520632_ERZ1034865 | MGnify/ENA primary metagenome ERZ1034865 (study PRJEB33766, sample SAMN09781738) | gut metagenome | biome: gut microbiome | host: Homo sapiens | place: Madagascar | study: EMG produced TPA metagenomics assembly of the PRJNA485056 data...
GATAGATAGATAGAGAGATACTATTATATCATACTTCCTGTATTTGTCAACCCTTTTGTAAACTAATTGTAAAGAAATATTAACATACAATAACACTAGTTGACATAATAACTAATATATGTTATACTACTTATATAAGCAAAACAAGCAGTAAAAAACAACTACTAAAAACAGAGGTATAATAGTGGTACAGAAGACAGTAAAAGAGATACTTGAAGATAAAATACAACAGACAGGGAATAAAAGGACAGTAACGTATATACCTGAACTAACAACAGGGGAATACAGGATATGTTTGCAAACTTTAATAAACCTGAATATAAGGTATTTTGTATATGAAGAAACCACTAATAACCCTATAACTTATTACTGTATAACAGACAAACGGCAGATATATAATATTACAAGACTAATATTCCTATTAACAAAAACAGCTAATAACTATAATAGGAATACACAGTATAACATACAGAGTAATACAGTAAAAACAACAGATATGACAATACTACCGTATATACAACAACTGTATAAGAAATTCAATGTACATAATACATATATACAGAACAGTATCAGAAAAGCACTAGGAGAAGTAATACTATAAGTATATAAGTATAGTAATAGTAGGAGGTAAAAGGATAAACGACTTAACAGAACATATAACATCAGTAATAACAGAAGTAAATCTAAATAAACAATATTATACATTTAACGAAAAGGAACAGTATATAAGATATGAATTAAGTAATAAATATAATGTATGTTTAGTACAAGAGGATAACTCAACCCCTGTAACAAGAACAGTACAGTATAACAAGAATAAGAATAATGTATGCTTAGCACGAGATGATAAGAGTAGCAAGAATACTCGTGAATGTATAATATACACAATAGTAGAACTAATAAAGGAACATGATAATATACTGTATGTATCACCTGAAATAGAAGTGAATATAACAGAGTGGACAGTAAAGGAAAATAAATTACAACCTATATTCCATGAACCACAAAAGCTATTATATAGTACAGTGTGTAAGAACCTACAACAATTCAGGGAGAAACTAATTAACCCTAAGTATGAAGTACACGAACGTAAAAAGGTGTAGTAACTAGGACAGATAATAACATACAATAACCTAAATAGTAACATATACATGTTATATGACGTATTACATCAGGTAAATATGAAAATTCCCCAGTACAACATGACGTATTACATCAGGTACACAATATTATAATAGTAATATACTACTTAACAGGAACAGGGGGTTTTATTCCTGACGGAATAACTAGTTTTTATCCCTTAACAGGAATAGCGGTTGACCTACTACAATAAGTGTAGTATGATAACAGTAGATATATTTTTTATTTACCATGTCATAATCCTTATGTATGACATCAGAAACAAGAGTACAACGACATAAGAACTAACTATCCCTTATCCACGTTGTACTCTTTTATTATATATGCAGATACTATTATATCACTAATATACTGTATGTCAACCCTTATTTACTTCGAGTATTACGAGATGTAAATATTGTTCACTCCGCTAGAAGTACAACCTTTATGTTAAGAAGTGTTAAGGGGGATAATGTTTACACAAATTATAATGTTCTTATAATGAGATACAGGGTATAATGACAACCAATTATAAGTGAAACATAATGAGATACAGGGGGTATTATATGGGAGCATACAGGGAACAAAGGGAACAAAGGGAATACACAGACAGCAATGGGAGCTTCACGCTAGTGCGATGTGTAAAGAGAACAGGAATGGAAAATTTTGGGAACGGCGGAAGTTTATGTTTAGACAACTGTTTTTACACTACCTTATACCTACTTTTCATAGTGCGTTAGCACGAGGCTTTTCTCATCAGGTAAATTATAATAGTGTTATAATACACTTCCCTACCCCCACTCATGTTCTACTCTTGTACTATACACTAGGTAATTATAATATGTTTCTTCCCCTACCTCTACCTACAACACAACACAACACAGCACACAATACTACAATAAACTAATTCTAAACCCACTAGCAGGCTCATAAACCCTCATTACTTCCCTATCATATATAAACCAACCCTCAACAAATAAAAGCCATTCTACAATATATATAACACAGCACAATACTTCACAACAGTGTTAGGCTCACCTAACAAATAATACACAATAAATTCGTGAAAAATATCACAATTCAACAACCCCCAAAGTGGCTCAAACCCAGTCATAGTGCGGGTTTCACCGAGCCTAATACAATTATACTATAATAATACTTATATAATTAACCTTTTCACCCTATAAATTAAACCCTATTACTACTACATACATAGTACAACCCCTTTATTATTTGACACAATCCCTCTCTTATACTATACTTACTTTAAAACTATTTATGGAGGTAACAATATTACAATTATGCTACAAACTACACTTACACGAGCTAAACAAAGGGAACAGTACAATATTAACCTAGCAATTATACGTGCTACAATCCTTAACATAATACATGACAATTCTTATACTATTTCTCACCTATCTAATATCACAGGAATATCACGTTATTCCTTATCTAACTATATTAAAGGTAAATCACAGTTAAACCCTGATAATTTCTTCCAGTTACTTATTACTCTTAACTTACTTGAATATTCCTACTCATTACTTAATATGTAAAGTTTTATTAAGTAGTTATAAGTGGGGTTGACAAAATAATAAATACATGTTACACTATTCATATAATCAAATTTATGGAGGTAACTATTATTATGGAAAATATTACAGTACAAGACTTATTAGAAAGAATTGTTATAAACCCTGATAAATACACTATTACAGATAATGGGTATGAGTACAGGTTAGAAGAAAATAATAAACCTACCTATATTTTTTCTGCTAGATATACAGAGTTTAAACATATACTTAACTGTATCTACACTCTTAAAGAACTCTTAGACAAAACAATTACATCTGAATATATAGACAGTGTATCTTCTTTCTTCGATATGGTTAAGTCTGTATGTACTTATTCATGTAATTATTCCTTACAATACTTACTTAATAACCAGTATATACAATCTTCAAATTATTCAGACTTAACAGAGTTAGAGAAACAAATTATAATTACTTATTATATTAGTATTCCTAAATCTGTTGTTAGTGGCGGTACAGACAGCGAGGGAAATAACTATAATTCAGTTAAATACATATCAGTATATTAAATAACAGTATAGGGGTTGACATATCCTCTTTTATATGTTACAATAACTATATAAGCAAAACACAGTATTACTATTTATGGAGGTAACAGACTTATGGAAAACACAACACAACAAACAGAATACAAAGAGGGAGTATGTCCTATTTGTGGAAGTACAAATATAGAATATTCCGCATTAGAAATCAATGATATGGATAATAGTGTATTCTACCCTTGCACTTGTAACAACTGTGATAGTGAGTGGGAAGAATATTATATCCTTACATTCTCTAACCACGAAAATATAGTAAAAGGTTAAAATAACAGTATAGGGTTGACAAGATAACTATTATATGTTACAATAAGTATATAAGCAAAACACAACAAAAGAGGTAAAATATTATGGAAACATTAAGACGTAAAAATAGTTTTTTCAGACCGTACTTCATAGACGATATGCAAGTAAAGAACATCACTTTCTACTCTGATAATGGTATTATATGTACTACCCCTTACGGGTATTTACAAGCTAAAACAGGGGAAGATATTAAAAGTATTTTAGTATGTAACATCAAGAGAGTACGCACTATACGTGATAACTTTAAACGTACTGAAAAAGCTAAACAACTTATGGAAGAACAGATTAACTTTTGTATAAGTTTAGGTACTAATGATTTTAATGAAAAACGATGTGAGCTATACTTATATGTTGATAATGACATGATTAAACATATATCTACCGAAAATGTAGCTAAAACAAGCCTATCAGAATACTCTCTTAAACAACGCACTCTAACCACTACTACTGATATTTTTAATATTAGTAATATAGTAATAGAAGTAGTAAATAAAGACTTTACACCAGAAATAGAAACAGACTACTCTGCAAGTGTTAACCTTTTATATAACAACCTCGATAAACTACTTATATCTATTTCAAGTTCAGATGTAGCGATGTTATTTAATTACTATAATCTAACTAAAAGAGAAATCCCACTAACTGAACAATTCAGACGTGAAAACTCAACTGAAATTATATCAAAATAAAGGTAGGTTGACAAAGTAATATTTACATGATAAAATATTCATGTAATACAAAGTAACAAATTTATGGAGGTAAAAAACAGATGTCATATTATGGGATGAGAAACGGTAGTATTGTTAAGTGTAACGAGGGATATACTGTACGTTGCGATTATTACGATAGTTCAATTCGTGATTATAAAGGTAACAGAGTATGGGAACATTCTGAAAACTTTGTTAAACCATTCCCTACACGTGAAGAACTTGAAGAACATCTATTCTACAATTTCTATATGGGTAATTATCATGGGGCATTCGGTAAATTCCGTAACATAAATAACATTAACTTTACAGATAAAGAAAAAGCTATGTTAGCAGAATTAGACAAAAATTCTCTTAACCCTTATAATTCAGAGTTAAGGGAACAATACCACCAAGTAGAGCTTAACCTAGCACGTGAACACTTTAACAGACTACTACAAACTAAAAAACAAAGGTATATAGTACAAGTTACTTCATGTCGTCATAATACGACAGCATATATCAGGTCTTGCGGTACTCGTACAATGTTTTTCACCGCCTTTCCTGAGGACGCAAAAGTATTTGTAGGTACAAAGGAAACAATCCTCCCTAAATTCAAAGGGTTTAATGTTAAAGATGTTAAACTAATAAAGGTTGACAAATAATTGATTATATGTTAAAATATTCATGTAAACAATAAGGGTAAAAGACAATGGAAATAGGTAACATAGTAAAACTCAATAACAACACAGATAACAAAACCTATGAAATAGTTGAAACAACACAAGACAGGGAATGTAATACAATGTATGTTATTGCGGACTATGAAACAGGCGAATATCTTGAAGATGTGTTTTATCCTAGTCAATTAGTACAACAATAAGAGGTAATAAGTTATGGAATACAACGAGTTAGCAGAATTAAAAAGGGCATACATAAATTCAATACTTGAACTCATATTTTGTACACAATACAATATTCGTATAAGCGAAACAAATAAAAGAGGTAAAAATTATGACAATCACAAAAGCAAAACTATTAGAACAGCTAAAAGGTGTAGCAGATGACACTCCATTATACGTACGTGTATATGACGAAAGTATGGAATGTGAAGTAATTACATGTGATGACATTATTGACGACTATAATGAGAAATGTTTTTCAGAAGATGAAGAAGTTGATACAGACACAGCACTTCAAGAACTTATGGACTTTGACGACAGCACACAATACTATGAAATTGGATAACAGTTGACAATTAAGTAATTACATGATAAAATAAGTATATAAGCAAAACACAATAAGAGGTAACAAGTTATGGCTAAACTAAAAGAAATTACACTTCCTATTAACGTTGTTTTTAGTGGTGAAATCACAGTAAAAGCAACTTCAACAGAGCAAGCATGGTTACTTATTCAACAACATGTATTTACTCACTTAGGTGAAATTAACACAGATAACAACGACATCACAGATTGGAATATTTGTACACATGGTGATATAAAACTAAAATAGGAGAATAATATGGCTATCAGTGAAAGAAAATTAGACCTTATAAGTCGTTTAGTACGTGAACACTGTTTAAAGTACACAGAGTTAAACGTGGTAATTGACAATTCAGATAAAGGTATTCGTTATGTGTACTTTTATTATTACAAATTAGATAATACTTGTTTTTTCGAGTTAGAACTCAAAGGACTTGACAGAGGTGTAACAACAAAAATAACAGTAACAATCCCTCGTTCTACACGTACTAATAACAGTTACAGGGAACAACATGTATTTACAAGTAACGGAGTTCTTATACATAGTTACGAAGTTACAGCACAGGAAATTATTAAGGACATTGACGAAATAATGTCAACTATGAGATACTAAAAACTATGTAAAGAAAAGTAAACTGTTAGGGTTGACAAGATAGTTATTACATGTTAAAATAGTTATGTAAGCAGAACGAATTTATGGAGGTAATAAAAATGTATTTAACAACCGCTGAAAAGTGCATGACTACAATGTTACAATGTGGTTACGCAGACTTAGACTTATTAGACAATCTTTATTCAGAGTTAGGGGAAGAATGTGCAGATGAAGAAACTATTCTTTCAGAAAGTCCTTCACTTAATGACATCATTTACGAGTTGTATAGTGCAGTACAAGACAATATGGTAGAATATTTAAGAAATTTTGTAAATGGCACAGCAGACAGTGAAGAAGATACTATTGACGACTATGTTGAAACTGAATATTGCGAAGAAACAGAGGAAGAACGCAAGAGAATACACGACCGTATAACAAGAGCGGTAGAAGAAAATATTGAAAAACTTGAAAACAGTTCACCTTATGCTAATTGTTCAAACAGCAGTTTTGATAGCGACTTAGACCAAGTTGTGAACTGGGAATATTCTTTACATGATAATGCTATTAACCTCATTAAATACTGGGTAGAAAATCTTGATGAATAGGGTTGACATAACTCCTTATTCATGATAAAATAAATATGTAAGCAAGCAAGACGATAAGAGGTAAAATTATGGATAGATACGTTATTAGAAACAACATGACAGGTGAAGTAACAGAACAGGCGTGTTATATGATACCTAAAATATATGGTGGCGATTACTTCACAGAGAGAAATATTTTAAGACGTGATTATGAAGGCTATATCAATATAGTAAAGGGTGAAGAAAGAGAAAGTTACATCTATGACTGGAACTCTCCGTTTAGAAACATCTATGACACAGAGCAAGAATATTATAAGGCTATGGTGGAATGGGATAAATTCACATCAAAAGACGGTGTAAAACCATGTAAAGAAGTAATTGAAATTAAATCAGACATAGATAGTATAGAAAATTCAATCACTTTACAAGTAGTACATGATGACGACATTCTATATGAAACTTTTACTCCACTCACAAAAGAGGATATGCTTGACCTTAGAAGTACATTCAGAAAAGGGAAACAATACGGAAAGTCTTTTGAAGTAATTGTAAATAACTTAGACAAAATTGCTGACAAGCTATTCCTTAACACTGATGACGTTAAATGTATTATACTTGATAATTCACTTGCTGATGACGAGTTTTATTTATATGACGTACATAATAAAGGCATAGGATATATAGAAGTTGTAACATCTAAACAGGCAAAAGAAAACGATATGGACTTTATCGAGGGTACAGAAATAGAGGAAGAATACGAACTCTTTGACCCTGACACATCAAACTACTCCCCACTAACTGACGACAAAACATGGGCATTCAGAGAAATGTAGGGTTGACATAACTTTTATTATATGTTATACTATTCGTGTAAGCAAAACACAATAAGAGGTAACAAGTCATGTATAAGTACACAAATTCATCAAATATGTACACATACTTTGAAGCTATATGTATTCATGCTAAAAAGGCAGGGGGGTACAGTTAAGAGGGAGTTGGAACAAACTTTAATTGAGGACTCCTTAGACGACTTTATAAACAATTGTGTAGGGTACGACCTTATTAGTAAGGACGAGGGTACTTTCTTGAAAAAGGACATGTACACTTATGAACACAGTAACGAAACAGGTGAATACTTGAATTATTACGAAGTGGACGAAGACAAAAGAACAAAATTTGTAAATGCAATATTGGGTTGACATATAAATAATTATATGTTATACTATTCATGTAAGCAAAACAATAAGAGGTAAAAATTATGGCGAAATACTTAGTAAATACAGATTACTCATTTACATACAATGACATGCAATACAGTCAATCAGATGAGAATATTGTAGTTGAGAGCAACTTCAAACCGACTACCCCTGCTGATATACACAGAGCAATAGCAAAGTTAAATAACATCTCATGGTCTGAATGGGGTAAAGTACATATTAACTACATGGATATTAACAGTGTTACTGACATAGACGTCATTAACTTAGATGAGGACGGACAAACAAAAACCACTGAATTAGACGGTAATTACGAGGTTAGAGTAGCGTGGTCTTTCGACCCTGATGACAGAAAACTACCTATTGACAAGTTCTATGATTACGCAAGTGATGACGGTAATGTATGCTCACTAACCGACTTTATAAGTCTTTTGGTTAAATACCCTTATGCTACATACAGACTTGTATTAGTAAGTACAGACAGTACACATATAGAAGAAATTCCTACTGGAAGTTACTTAAAACTGTACACAGGGGTAATCACAAACAGAGTAAATGACGATAAAACTATTATTCCAAGAAAATATTTACGAGAGTTCTTAACATTCTTAGCAAACAGCGGACTTTTAAAAGACTTTTATGGTACACTGGACAAGATTGATGACCTGACTGACCAATTTGAAGACCTACCTAAATACTAGGGTTGACAATATACTACTTATATGATACAATAATTATGTAAGCAAAACAAAAAGAGGTAACAAAATTATGGATATACTTAAAAGAAACACAGTTGTATTCTTGAACAAAGACACAGAACGTGATTATAACCACGCATACAGGGTAATTACCACTGAATATGATAGTTACGAAATTGAAAACTTATCTACTGGCGATAGTTTACACAATGTATATGACACAGAATTTACACTTGCTACGGAAGAAGAAAAAGCAAAACTTATTCTAAATGGTGATGACTATGAAGAAATTGAACCTGCATTCGACACAGAATATGTAGTAGGTGATAGTGGGTATATTATCGGTGTTTTTGTAAGAGAGGACGAGTTTACAGTAGAATTAAATCGAGATAATACAAGCCCTGATACATACTACTATTACATAGAAGACAATTATTGTGGTATTAACGCAACATTATCTATCAAACAAAAAGACGTTAACAGAGTGGAGTGGTTATTAAAAGACTTATTGTATTGTATAGGTAGTGTATTCCCATTTGAAACAGGCTTAATTAAAAACATAGGTAAATACTTTAAGCCATTTGGAAAACATGAATTTAACGTTAGTGATGACATAATTCTGAATATGCTACAATTTCTTGAAAGTAAAGGAATAAGCTACAAGAATAGTACATACGATGAGTTAATACAGGCAATAGACGAATACAGAAATTTACGGTTGTAGTCCATAACAGAGAGTAGTAATAATGCTACTCTCTACCTCTTTACAATACTTAACATAATAAATAAAGAGGGTTGACAGAATATTATTTATATGCTAAACTATATATACATGTAAGCAAAACGATAAGAGGTAACGAATTATGGAAAACAATCAAATCACATTATTAACGAACTTAACCTTTTCAGAGTTATACGAAAAAGCGAACGTACAGCGACCATTAACAATTTTTGAATGGGCTATTGCAAAAGAAATGTACGTGGACTTTAACAGAATGTTTGCTCAATTAAAGGCAACAGATATGTCAATTAGCAGACTTAAAAGAAAGTTAGAACATATCAATGGTGTATCTATTCGTTATTCTGATGATGAACTAATTGACATAGAATACAGTATGGACAACAGGTCTGTGGAGTATGTTGTAATTACAGTTAGCACACGTGACGATACAGGAAAACTATACGTATGTTCAGGGTTTGACGTGGCAATTCCTAATCAAGACTATGAGTATGAATGCTTAGACATGAACATGGTACAAAACATTCTTATAACAAAAGATGACGTGCTAAAAGACACCTATGACGATACAAAGCCAGTACAAAATGTACTATATTTGGTAAAATTCCCCTTAGACAATTATTCAGTAATTAAAAATAGTGAAGAACTATATGAATTAGCTAAAACACTTAAAGGGTTAAGACTGAACGATAACGAAAAAGCGGAAGTAGATAAATTAAACGGTGAAATAACTGATATACTACGTGCATACAATATACAAGTATCAGTAATGTAAGAGGTGAAATTATGGACTTAGAAAAAGAAATTAAACTATTAAAATCATTAAATGTTGCAGTACAGGACACTGAAACATTTAATCAAATTGTTTGTGATGAAAACTTTACTAATGAGGCAGTTATGTGGCAACCCTTAGACACAGAGCAAATACAAAATGTTTCTAATAAGCACGACAGGGAATTACTAACAGAAGTAAACAAGTTATTCAACGACAACAAGTTAGACGTATGCTATATTGTAGCGGAATGGTAAGGTGTACTTATGGAACAACAAGAATTTTACTATGCAAAAGGTAATTGTCTTATACAACAAATTGAAGAAAACTATGTAACAGCAGAGGTATTCCCTGATAATCAAAGCAAAGACAGTTTTGAGAAAGCAGAGTTTGAAACAATCGCAAAAGTAGATACGTGGGCAGATAACAAAGTTACAGGGTATGACTTTAATGTACCTAGTGATATGACAGAACAGGAACAAAAAGACTACTATAACACAGTAGTACAATTTGCGAAAAGTATTCAACAAAAGGGTTGACAAAGTAATTACTATATGTTATACTAATCATGTAAGCAAAACAGAGGTAACGAATTATGAAAGTAAAAGAACTAATTAAACAGTTACAGGAATTACCGCAAGATGATGACATTGTAATTACCGCTATGGACGACAATTTTACAGTTGAAAATTTTGAAGTACATTCACCTTATGATGACGGGCAAGCACAAGAAATAATTCTTAATGCGTATGTTGATGAGTACACACTGGGGTTATAAGGTTGACAAAGTAATTACTATATGCTACAATAAGTATGTAAGCAAAACAGAGGTAACAGAATATGTATATTAACAAAATGATATTTATGGAACGTGATGACGTTGACGAAGATGTGTACAAATTTTTACGTAAACAACTAATAAACTATACAGACTATGGAACGTATGAAATTACAAAATACACATGGCAAAACTTCATTGAAAATGTAGATGAATACGACCTGCACAACTTAACCCTGCAACAAATTAGAGAGGGTTTAGGTACAGATGTAGCAGAAATGTTAGAAAAAGGCGAACTTGATTTTGTACAGTTCATTTACACTTTGTAGTTTAAGGAGCTAACAATGGAATACACAGCAACAAAAGAAACAATGGAATATATCCTACATCTAAATAAGCTAGTAGCATTATTAAAACCGTCATGTGGTATGGAAATTGCACACAGTCATCATGACTGGATAGAAATTAACATTAGACGTGTGGGTGGTGCAACATATTATGCAAGTGCAAAAGTGGAATATGTGCAGAACTTAGAAAAAACATTAACTTCCTTAGAACTTGTAAATACACTACTCAAAATGGGAAGACAACAGGGAACATACTACTAGGGTTGACAGACAAATAATTATATGATAAAATAATTACATAAGCAAAACGAAAAAGAGGTAACGAATTATGGGACAAAGAACACAAATAGTATTAAAAACAAAAGACAGTTTAGGTAACGTGCAAGTTAAGGTATATCACGAACACTGGGGTTATAAGAAAACTATGCTTATGCTAGTATCTCAATTTCTTATTAACGTGTGCTATGGTGATAATCATAATATAGAAGATTACAGAAAACCTTTAATTGCAGGTAAACAAGACTTAAACGCATTATCTGATGAAGAAAAAGCTAAACAGCTTGAAGAATACAATAAGTATTCAGTACATAACTTAGATATGCACACACAATATGCACCAGTAAATCATGAGTACAAAGAAAACTACATCAACAATGAAACAGATGAAGACGCAAAGTTCAACAGACCTTTAACAAAAGAGGAAGAAAAACAATTTACACACTTGTTAAACTGGGATTTTGACATTTTCAACCCTGAAAACGTATGGAGATATGCAGGCGACAATGATGACGGAATGTGCTTAATATCAGTAGAAGAAAAAATTGGAACTACTGACTGGGATACTCCATGTTACAATTATGACGTGCATATAGGATTTTTGAATGAACGTAGATACAAAGGTAAACAATATATTACAGGAGCAAAATACTTAGACATCTTCAAACGTGCGAATATGGACGATAAAGAACGATTGGAACTTAAACAATGTAAGACTATTTACAATAATACTATCGCTTTTGCAGAAGTTAAAGAACTAGGTATTAAATAAAGATTTAATTTAATCCATAAATCGTTACTATTTTGAGGAGTAATTTTATACTCCTCTTTTCTTTTAATAACAGAGGTATAATAATGGCAACATCAATGGAAAAAGTGGTTACAGACTTTCTTAAACCATACCCGCATAAAGGTTGTACTGTATCATTCATATATAACAAAGACTACATCAGGGCTGACCGTACTGTGATTGCTCAAAAGATTGGTAATATAGTATTAGTAAACACACTATTGGAGGCTAAAAATATCATAGAACTAACGTATAAGCTATATGATTATGCAGAAAAATACAACTTAACAATGGTACAAGTACCTATGCACTATGGGGAAGAAAATTTTCCTCAATTAGAGGTGGTTAGAAGACGTTTAAGGACACGTTTACAGTATTGGAATACAAATATACTGGAACTAGCAGACAGCACCCTTAAAGACGAGTATATACAGTTATATAATGAGTTTAAAGTATTCCTGAAAGAATGTTATAATGCACGAGTACCTTATAACATACAGAAAACATATAAGAAGATACAAGAACCTGACTTTGTGCAGAATGCTACATATAGGATAAAGTGTAGAAGTATTGTAAAGTAATATAATAGGGTAGGGTTGACAAAGTATCTAATAAGAGTTATACTATTCATGTAAGCAAAACAACGAAAGAGGTAAAATTATGGGAACAGACTTGTACATCTATCAAGACAGGAATAACGGAATTAACAAATACGGATATAACGACTATATCCGCTCACACATCTTCACATTTGACGGCGGTAGTCAAGTAATTGAATATTTTAACTGGAACGTAATGACTGACGGTATGCAAAATAACGCAACCTATGAAGTAAATGGTAAAAACTTTTATGACTGTTTAGCACAGATGAAAGAAGAATTAGCAGATAATGACACTCCTGAAAGTATTAAATCACAGTTGAGAAATGACATTAAAGAACTTGAAGACTTTATTAAGACTTGTGAAGTACCTAATGACGAAGAAGAATATTATCACATCAGTGCTAGCTGGTAGAGTTGACATATCCTAAATGTTGCGTTAAAATAAATATGTGAGTAACAAACAGAGGTAATAATGGTAACAGGACGAAATAGAAAAGTTAATATAGTAAATCGCAGAGAAGTAATTTTACCCCAAGTTAAGGGGTTAAAATATGACCAGTTCAAAGACGCATATTCCTTTGACGGAATGTTATACACACTTGACAAAATAACAGGAAGTGTAAACATGGTATATCACTTTAAACGTGTAGCGGTGGACTATGACAGCTTAGCAGAATGCACAGAAGTAACGGACAACATAGTGAACGACTTAAAAAGTACAAGTGAGGATAAGTTCATTAAAGTAAATTCAGACTTTAAAGTAGTAAAACATAACTTCATCACGTTAAAGGAAACGCAAGACATATTAGCAGAACAACAACGTAAGAAAGAAGAACTGTTACAACGTAGAGAAAAGTCATTCGCAAATAAAAAAGCATATCAACGAGAATACTATTTAAGACGTACAAAGAAATTACGTGAACAAAAGAAACAAGAAAAAGAACGTTTTTGTACTATGTGCGGTACATCTTTAAAAGGTACAAGAAACGTGAAATATTGTGAAAGTTGTAAAGAGAAATTAGCACTACAACGTAAGCAAGAAAAAGAAAAGAGCAAAGTTGTAGTTACGAAAGTATGCCCAATATGCGGAACAACTTTTGAACCTGATATGCACTATGGCAACAGAAAAAGACAAGTATATTGTAGCCCTGAATGCCAATTAAAGGCTAACGCACTCCGACAAAAAGAGAAAACAGCAAAAAATCATAAAGTATATGACAGAGTATGCCCTGTATGTGGTACGCACTTTAAGACAGAACATGGCAGAAAGAAATATGACAATTTAATATGTCAGAGAATAGGACAACGTATCCTAGCAAGAGAACGACAGAAACAAGATAAACAATAAGCATATTCCATAACAGAGAGTAGTAACAGTGCTACTCTCTACCTCTTTATAAATCTTAACAAAGGGGTTGACGAGATAATATTTATGTGTTAAACTATATATGTAAGCAAAACAGAGGTAACGAATTATGAAAGAAAAACATCAAGAGCAAGGTAAATGCCCTATATGTGGCAGTGATATTGTAAGCTATGAAACAATGGAAGTTGCAGATAATAGCGTTTATTACCCTGCAATATGTTGTGAATGCCACGCAACATGGAAGGAATACTACGACCTGACTTTTAGTGGACACTATGATATAGAAAAGGGGTTGACATAACTTCTATTATATGTTATACTATTCATGTAAGCAAAACAAAGAGGTAACGAATTATGAATAACGAAACAATTATAGATAAAAACTCTTTACAGATAAAGAAGAACACAAAAAGGGAACAGGTGTTTACTTTTAGTGTACTTAACCCTGTAACCCTTATGTTTGACACTATTACCGTTGAAACAAACTTCTTAGATGACTTTGACAACTTTGGTATTACTGTAACACACGACACATGGCTACCTGAAAACGAGGGTGAAATAATGTATGGTGTATTCGATAGCGACGGTGGTACTTATGACGATTTTGAGGTTTATGTAAATCTTGAAGAAGACAACAACGAGGAGTACATAAAAGTAGTTGAAGACTTTATCTTAACTGTGTTATATGGTGATAACGGACTTATCAGCAAATACACTTATGAGATAGACGAAAACGGAAAGTTGGTGGAATAAATGGTATATAACATCTTAGCAACATTATACGGAATGACACTCCCTTTGGGAATATTCACTATTGGATATATTATGGTAAAAAGTATCATGGTTGACAAAGCAAAATAACTATGCTACAATAAGTATATAAGCAAAACAAGTAATACATAAAATAAGAGGTAAAATTATGGCAAAGAATATGACATTAAAAAGACTTATTCAACACTTAGAAAACATTTATACTAAATATGGTGATATGCCAGTAGAGGGTAATATTATAAGTGGTGAACGTGGTTACGTATCTTCATTATGTGTAATCAAAGAGTATGACTTTGGTGAAGATGAATTAAGTTTACTCGTAGAGGTAGAACCTGAATGTAAGGATATTCCTGTATTTACAGTGTATGAATACCCTAGTATGAAAACTATTGAACTCGCAGGAGAGGACTTAGTATCACCACTCACTCGTGGTTGTAAACGTTGCAGAGATAATGGAAATTGTAAATATCAAAAAGCAGAACAACAAAAACGTGAGGAGAACGAAAACTATAAGAAACGTAAACAAGAAGAAAAACAGGAAGAGGAACAGCAAGAACATAGTGAAAAAGTTGACTGTTACATTCCCCCATTAACAAATCTCACAACAAGAGATGAAATAGACACAGCATTGGATATGTGTGAGAATATGTGTAGTAAATACCACTCGTGCGACTTAGTAGCAGAACTTAATGACAAGTTAGAAGAATTGGAATATGATGACACAATTAACCAAAAGAAATACATTGATAATGTTAAACTAACATACAAGGTTGAAAGGATTGCACCTGCTAAGGGGATTATTGATACTATCGACCATGAAACACTAGGACAGGCAATAAGGGCATTTAATAATACCTTAGATTGCACAAAAGTAGGTGTATTAGTGGTATTGGTTGAATGTGCAACAATTTATTTCAATACAGATGATTATACTGTAACTGAAAATACTATTATTTCAAGAAGAGTGGTTGACTAATCAAAGATTGAATGATAGAATAAGTATATAGGCAAAACAATAAGAGGTAAAATTATGGCAAAGAAATTTTTATTGGTAGACTTAGACAAGTTTGAAGAAGAAACTGTTGACGAAGTGTTACACAAACCTTTATTAGAAGTAAAGAAACTAGCAACACACGACTTCACCGCAGAGGAATTAGCAAAGTTCTTAAATGGTGTAAACACTATTTCCGACTTCATTACATACCCTTATGAAGTAGAAGACGAAGTTACACTAAAAGAAGACGACTGGTACGACATCACAGTAAACGACCAGTTGGGCATACACGTCAAAAGAACTGAGGTAGGATATTCAGTGGACTTATACAACGTACACGACCTATCAGATGAGGGATTTATTTCATCAGCAACAGCATTTGATGACGACTTCATCAAAGAAGATGACGACGGTTGGAATGACGAAGTATAGGGTTGACTATTCAACTCTACCTATGTTACAATAAGTATGTAAGTAAAACAAAAAGAAAGAGGTAAAAAGTTATGGCGAAAGTTTTTAAATTAGACGGTGAAAAGAAAATACAGGAACACGACTTAGTAAGAATTATCCCTATGGATAAATTCAAAGCAGAGAATGTCTTGTTCAGAAACAAAGCATTACAAGAGAAAATAGCAGACACATATTTATGGGTAGTGAGTATAGATAATTCAGACCCCGATGTACCTCTTTACACTTGTGAAACTATATTAACACATGAAAAAGTAGATGTAACAATCGTAGACAGCGATATAGACTATGTTGTACGTGGTACAAAAGGTATAATCAGAGGTGAAGAGCAACTGGGTTTACCTATTGCATTCCCAAAAGTGTATGACACAATATATGGTATCAAAGGCATGAGTTCATTCCTTAGAGAGTTACATAACCTTAAACTATCTGTACTTATGGAGTTGCAGAAGTTCTTCCTATGCTTAGACTTAGTAGTTTTTGAATTAGAAATAGAATTAAAGAACAAAAGACTACAACTTGTTGACGAGTATAATAAATGTATTAGTGGTACAGCTAACTATAACTTCCAGTATGAAAGTGCATACAAGTATTTAGTTACAATAGCTGAACAGAACAACGAAAAATACTTTGAGATTGTAGAAGATACATACAAAGTAGAGAATGGTTTATTGTTGATTGTATATTCAGATGTAGAACATACACAAGAAGTGTATAATGTTCTGATTGATGTCGATACTTTACAGGAGATTGAATAGTGGCAGTAGTAAACTTAACGGATAATGTATTAAGGATTGCGGGTAGTAGGTACAAACTACTTGACGGCAGTTACCACTATTCAAGAGATTGTATCGCTATCAATAAATATGACGTGCGGTCAGGGAATACACGTATAGAATACGTAAAGTTAAATGAGGTAGGTAAAGTACGTTTCGTGTTAGATAGTGGTGTTTTCAGCGGTGTAAGACACTCGTGGTTATACGTACATCTTAATAGTGTTACACTAGCAAGCTACACTCTACCTATTAACTTAACTAACTACCAGTTAAACAAAATACAACAGTATATTAACGATAACGTGTTAGGATAAATTCTAACACAGGAGAATACGGAGAATGGATAGCAGAGATGATTTTGTTGTGGAATTATACAATGGCTTAGTACAGATAATGTCCGCAGAGATGAACCCAGTAACATACTTAGAGTTCAGAGCGAGAATGCAGAGTGTTAGTACAGAAAACATACGTAAACAAGTATTAGAATTACGTAAAATCCTTAAAGTTGACACTAACAAGTAATTACGATAAAATAGTAATATGGTAGATAAAGAAAAAGAGAAAATCTATAAGCATTACGACAGAGGTCATTCGTATGATAGTGGAGCATTAAGTGCTTATGCACGTGGTGAAAGACCCTATTCATACTGGACAAAGAAGGCACTTGTTGAAGAACTTTCTTATGTTATAGACCATTCTGACTATACAATGCACAAACTCTACACAAGATACTTCACAGACAAAAGTGAAGTTAAGAAGAAACTTGCAAAAGTACCAGTAAAAACTCTCAAAAACAACACATTAAAGAGAACTGGAACATATAAAACTGGGAACTATTATCAAAATACCTCGTTTTACAGAGTATTAGCGGAAAGCGAACTCCCTAACTTTGTAGAGAAGTTTATTTTAGTTCCACCTAAAACTACACAACTCAAACTAATAACAGGAGTGCAAAACACATGGCAAAACCTATAACAGCAAAGAAAAACAAAAATGTTAAGTTGGAAATACAAGCATTAAGACTGGCACAGAAAACACAGCACGACGTGTTTACACATATCTTTTCAGGTGCAGGTATATTTCACTTTAATTCAAAAGACTTAGCTCACCCTAAACTACTGATTAACTTAGGTAAGGCAGGGGAACTAATCTATAACACTATCAAAGAAAAACCAGTAGAATTCTTTTATAAATCTTATGCAACAAAATTTGGTGCAGGAGTAGTGCCAAAAGAATTGATTGAAAAAGCATATTACTCATGTACTATTGATGATTTAGGTAGATTGTTGATTGATGTTGATTTATCAAAAGATAGTTTAACACGTAAATACTTAGGTAAACCAGAAGTAAGAGTAGTAGATGATTTTATCTTTAATGATGAGAAAATGTCTACCCTACAATGTGCATTCTTCCACTTATTCAACACTAGATTGAAAGATGAAAAGTGGACTGCGTTCTTCGTAAGTTTACAATATTACAAAGATAACAAGAAGATAACATTTCAAGAGTTTACGAATATTTGTAAGGAATTAGGAGTGTTCTCTTAACACAGACTCCTTTCTGAACGTTAAAAGTTCATTTGCATCATAAGACACGTGGATTTGTGTGAGGCACTTATTACCCACGTGTCTTTTTTCTTCAAATTAAGAGGTAAATAATGTCTTTAAATAAAGCAACATACTATACAGACATAGACTACTGTTTTTCAGATAAGACAGCACAATACGAACCAGTAGTTGTTAAAGTACATAACAATCATATAATGGACAGAACAAGTAATTTCATGTCTAACAACATTTACTGGGAAACAGGATTACGTTTCTCTCATTGGTATTGTGAGTTTCACCCATCATTGTTAAAAGACACAGAACTAGACTATGCATGCTCACAACCACCGCACTGTTGACAAACTTGTAACAATATGTTATACTGTATATGTAAGCAAAACAAATTAAGAGGTAATAAACTATGGAATACGTATTGTTATTCTTATTATTCTACTGGATTTTAGGTGAAAACTAATGAAAAAATCTTTATTAACCCTATTGGACAGAATATGTGATAAGTTTCCGCTACTCGGGGGAATTATAAATCAGGTATACCTTAGTAATGTACCTGAAATATCAATATCACCGTTCATGGAAGACATACGAAAAAACTAATACTATCTTCTACAAAGTAGAGAAGGTAACAGCCAACGGTGCTCACCTATCACAGTATATGAGATTTTATATACAAGACGAAAACGGACAAGTAACTGATGTTACACGTGTTACTTGGGCTTTACTTGGTATTGGCGATATAACTTTAATAAACGACACAAATAAGCTAACAGACTATAACACAGTACGCATTATGAAAAGACTACACGAGATATTCCTTGACGCTAAAATAATGCAAGTAGTTGACTAGTACGTATATGTACGGTAAAATTAAAGTATAAAGGAAATAATTTTGGTAACATTTTTAATTATCATACTATGTATAATAGCACTCCCAGTAGTAAGTGCAGTTCTATTCTTTGCACTAGTATATATTACTGGTGGTATATCATTGAAGTTACACCCTTACGAAACATTAACTGATAAAATTAACAAGAGTGGTGAACTTCTATGTAAAGTAGAGGAGATTGCAGTCGCAAATAATTCCTTAGTTCAGTATGTGCATTTGTACTATATTGAAAATGGCGAGTGTAGAGATGTTACTCTTGAGTTATATGAGCTCTTAGATATTGGGGAAGTAAAAGACAAGAAGAACTTTACTTGGCGGTTATCTGACTTTCAAGCAGTTCAAACTATGCAACAGTTACGGAAGTTATTCCCTAACGTAAAAATCTCCCAAATTCTGTAAGTTGACACAGAAATTAAGTTGTAGTATAATAACATTAAGGGTTAAGACACATGGAAAATAATAGTAACGACAGACCACAGAGAGAAGTAATAAAGTCTAAGAACGGAGTTACAATATATAAAGAAGGTAATATGTACTCCCTTTATGTAGAAGAAATTAAGACTATATCTATAACAGAAGAGTTTAAATGGATGTTAGACAAGAGTTTTGATGAGCTTGTTAAACATCGAAAGTAAGTTCAGCCTCCATAACGCTGATACCTCTTATATGTATTAACACATATTTGAGTTTTGCTTATTTTTATTCCACCCATTATTCCTTAGTGGGTGGTTTTCTTATATATTGGTTGACCATAATGATTGGAAATGATATAATGATTGTATTATGAGTACGTTAAAGTTATGCAGAATACTAGACAAAGTAAAGCCTAATGGCATAGGACAAACAAAGGCACTAAGAATGCTTTTATACACGCAAGCAGAAGCCTTACACTATCTTTGGATAGACAAAGGAGCAACAACTCTTGCACAATACACCTTCCCAAGCAGGATAGAGTGTGTACACCCTAGACGTGGTTATATGGTTGACTAAATTACACAAATAAAGTAAGGTGAATATTATGAGTATTGTAAAGGTAAGTAGGAGTGTACTACAACTTGGAGATGAAGACGCTAATATAAGCTGGCAGTTTAAGCGGAATAGAAAAGTACCCTTTAACTTAGGACACGTAGAATCTATGTGTATACATAACTATGAAATACTTACTCTATACAGACTACCACGATTACAGGAGTTGGGTTATGTCTATCATTAGAATTAGTGGTGTACTTAGAAGCCTGTTGAATAACGTCAGACTAGGAACAACAAAAACTGATAACTATTACTCATTCTCCCACAAGTCAGTACAAGTAGTAGAAACAATATATGTAAATAAACCAACTTATGTACCTATTGTTGATATTACATATACAGAGAGGTTAGTGTATTTCAATGTCAAATATTGTGATTAACATAAACGTTCAATCTGAGGGCACTAGTAAGCCCGTGAACAAGTTTTATCCATATTTAGTATATGTAAGTCGTCCAGATTACAAACAGCCCTTAAAACGGCTAGAAAATACAATAAAGGAAATGCAGGATGTCAATGCTGTCCATGAAAAGATGTTATAAAATAGAAGATGACTCTTATATTTATTCTTACCTTCGACGTAAGTTGTTAGTATATGCAGTTAATTTAGCACAACTATCTAAAGCCCCTGTAATGACTAGGTACGACTATTATTCTTTACATCTATTTCGTCCTATGTTTCTCTTTTGGGGCGGGGGTTGTAAAATAGCACCTGACGGTAATTTTATGAAAGGTATGGTGTAATGTCTTTAATAAAATTAGACTCATTCAGTACATTAAAAAATTTCCCATGTTTTAGGAAGAATTTGTTACTATGGGCAAATTATATAAACTATCAGCATAATATGTACACAATGGTGAAATCAGCTAGAATGGAGCCATTTTGGGGATACCCTGAAACTAAACCAAGAATGTTCCTTCATTTTATTTGGAGGTGTAGGTAATGTCTTTAATATATCAACAAAAACAAAGTAAACGTGGTATAAGGTACAAAGGTAGTGCTGAACTTTATGCTGACATATATGGCCATTTAATAGCTCAAACAGTAGCACCACAAGACATTGTGTATATTCTGCAAAACTTTGAGGAACGTGGTATAAACGCAATAAGAATACGTGTAATGGGAGGTGAAAGACTAAGATGTCTTTGTTAAGAAAAACAGTTATGATAAATGAGCCAGTATCAGCATTACTAACACTTAACGGATTTTCTATATCACCACAATCAAATGAAGATGTACTAAAAGATGTGTTATTTAGTGCAGTTCCAGAAGAACTCCGAACAGAGGACACATTCAATCTTATAGCAGTGGACATAGTTGGTGCGATGCCTGACATAACCAATGCGGTAATTCCTGACCCTACAAAGTTATGCTATTTTTCGTGTATCTATGGGAGAAGCACGCAATCAGTAGAAACAATAAGCAAAGTATTCAGTAGTAAATTCCCTAACCGTATATCACACGTACAACTTATGCAGTTCACAAACTATCTAAGGGAGTGGCAAGATGTCCGTATATCGTAACTCCTACCCTGCACATAACGGCGAAGATATTACTGGCTGTACTGGTGATGTAGTACTACGCTCTCATTGTCTTACCGACTACGTGTATACTCATAACATAATTCTAACTTCAGCTAGTATCTGTAAGTTAATGCAGGCAGTACTGTCGAACGTATCTTCACGGATATACTTAATGGAACGACCTGAAATATACCGTTGGTAGTTGACATCCATGATAATATGTGATATACTAAGTCATGTAAGCAAAATAAAAAGTGAGTAAAGAAATTATGAGAATACTAGACAGAATTGAAAAATTCAACTTAATTTTTGTTGAGCAAGATATTTTGCTTTCAGACAAATGTGTAACATTCTACGAGATATATAAGAACGAAGAGAAGTTAGCACAAGTAAGAAACAATTTCGATAAAGCACTTAAAGTGTGGTGTGGAGAAGTCGAAAAAACAAAAGTTTAAATTCGCTCTCCCTACTTTGACAAAAAGTAGAAAATACAAAAATCTTCTTAGTTCTCTCCCCAAGAGATATAGAAGGCAACAGGGGTATTCCCAGTATCCCTGTTTTTCTTTATAAAATAGTGAGGTTAATTTATGGGTTTAATACAATTAGGAAGGTTAGAAAGAACAGCAGAGGACATGATAGCACATTCTCCAGCTTACTTAGACTACCAACTCCGAAAGTACAGCCCTTTAAGTAAAACTAAAAAATATCTTGAAGAGCAAGTACTTTTAAGTCATATTAGCAAATATGTAGTAGACGGGGAAGTACTCCCATCATTTAACCTGTTGAAAACTGGTAGCACTCTTGGCTTAACTTTAAATAGAAGTATAGTGTTTTCAGGGTTATTCGATGTTGATGGTGGAGCAGTTTCTATGTTAATTAGTTGTGAGAGGTGGGTACGGTTATGTACAAAGTAGTTCTGAATGATTGTGTAAAAACTTACAATACACTCCATGAATTTCTTGGATGGCGATACAGTAATTATAATGATTTAAAGAAGAATAAGCATAGACCTATTGTATATAAACTGATTGATGGTGAGTACAGGAAAATTAAGTTCCACATTGAAGTTGACCTAGTGTAATAAGTGTAGTATTATGTACATATAAGCAAAACAAAATGAGGTGTACTTTTGAAATACAAAGACTTAATTAAGTTACATCAAGAAAATATTAGACTAGGTACAGACAGAGAAGATACTATGAAACTAGGGTTATTCTTATCTGAATTTAAGGGTCTTTCAGATGACTTGATAGATATTAAAGTACCTGCACGGTACAGAGTTCCAGCAGACGCTTATGTGCAATATCTACAAACTGAATTTCTTTCAGATATGTACTTAGGTGCTACTTATGTATTCAAAGAGTACACTAACAACCTCATATTTGATATATCATTGAAGTTACTATTGGATTATCCAAGATTAAGTACAACAAGATATATGGGAAGAGCGGAGATATTGAAATGAGTTTAATACACGTATCTGACACATACTTAGACTTTGCAAATAGATACTTCTCATCAGGGAGAAGTTCTATCCCTACTGTGTTGAGAAACTACGTTACTTATGACTTACGTTCTTACCTTGAATGGCTTGACCCAGAGTATAGGGCGTTCATCTGCCGTAAACTTCATTTAAGGGATAGACTTAATATTTTTGATATTACAGCAACCCCATTGAAAAAGCCAAATGATAGAGCTAGAAGTCATTCATGGATAGACCCTAGAGTACAAACAGCTATGAGGGAAAGGGGTAGAAGATGAGTATAAAAGCAGTAAATATGACTTTTAATTACCCCTTTGTACTCATACGCAATAGATGTTCCAAAGTGGTTTATACTAACTTATAGAGATGTGGTAGGAGGACAATAATGAGATTATACTATATCCCAAGAGTACAAATAGCTATGAGAGAAAGGGGTAGAAGATGATTGTAGCACCGATACCCGCAACTGATAATTATCCATTTGTTGCATATACTTATACTCCACCTGAACAGATGTGCGCCTTTTTGTATTCGTGTGTTACTGAAAAAGTAACTAGTGATGACCTCCCTTTATACGCGTATGTGCGTGAACACCCAAAGTGGTTCATGTTAGTCCACAGTAATATATTATCATAATCCACTTGTAATTAAATTCTAACTCGACATAGCTGGGGGACATAGAATGGGACGATTAGACAAATGGGCTAAGAGCTTTGCTAGTAGCTGTCTTAGAAAGAAAAGGTACCGTACATCTGGGAAAGCACAGAAGGTAGCAAATAAAGTTTTTGCAGAACGCGGGGTAAAACTATACTGTTATTGGTGTAAAGAGTGTGGTTTATTTCATTTAACCAGTAGACCACCAAAAAACACCAAAGAAAGCCGAGAAAGGTGTTTTTAGATAGATGACTGTTGAGTTGCATATTGCCTATCACGTAGCCGAAGCACTAGCAATAGTGTATCTGTTAGCTTCAAACCATCAGACTAAACAAATGTTAATTCACCTAGCAAGAACAGTAACCTCAGTAAACGACCATTTAGATAGCCTTATTATGCTAAGTTCCTTTGAAATAAAGCACGAAAAAGAATGTATAGCTAAAGATTTCCCTGATGAAGAAAACGAAGTTGACGAATAGTTGACAATAAAAATAATCTATGATATAATAACTGTAAGTGAGTAAGTGAAACAGAAAGGATTAGGGAAAATGGAGCGTGGTCAAATTACGTCTATACCTAAGCTACCCCAAAAGACGATAGATGAAGCAATCCACCTTTACTATTTTGAGGGTAAGAAACAGACTGAAATCCAAAAGATACTAAAGTTACGTTCTTCACGTGTAGTTGCTGAACTATTACGTAGAGATATGATTAGTAGAATTAAGGAATACAGGAAAGTAGATAAGAATAGTACAGATTATGATAAGAAAACACAAGATATTATCTACTTCTTAAAAGCACATAGAAAGTTATCATATACACAGATAGCAACCGCATTATTTATGCCAGTAGATGAAGTGTATAGTATAGCTGCTAATTCTATTGAAGGATTACGTAATTCTTTATCAGATAAAGAAAGAAGAGAACGTAATGAAGAAATGGTAAGAATGTCTAAAGAAGATGGTTTATCAGTAACAGAAATAGGACAAAAGATGGGATTATCTAAACAGATGGTCTCACGTATATTTGCTTCTATTGGATATAAGCCAATAAGAGGTACACGTAACCTTAAGATAAACTCAAAGACATTACCTGAACTGATGGACTTTGTGAAAGCAGATTGTAACGCTAAGTTACAAGAAGTTACAGACAAGTTAAGGGAACAAAAAGTTAAATACACAAGTCTTAAACAGTATACTTCTCGTACTATGGTAGAGTTACGCTGTGAACTAGTACAAGAACAAAGTTCACATTTAACAGTATTGAATTATAAATCTTTTAAGAATAACTCTGTAACTATAAAGACTCTATATAGAAAAGCGAGAGAGACAGAGAATAAACCTTCATATTACCCTATATTAGTTGGTACTATGAGACTTATACTTAATACAGAACGTAGAAAAGAGTTTAAAGAGTTAAAGAATATTATGGAAAGTTGTGGGTGTCAGTAGTACGAATACTAGGGTTCAAAAACATTAAAGCTGGTGATTGCTTAGTACAATATGACGTACCAAAGATAGTTGTTAAGAAAGTTCTTTCAGATATGGTAATGTCCACTGAAAATAGACTAATGAACTTCCGCTATCTATATTCCATAAATTTTGTATAGTGTATCAGACTAATAATAGTTATAATAATGTTTCTTTCATCATTACCTGTACTGGGAATTGAATTACATCAAAAGCCAGTACAGGCTCCTCCATTATCTGTAACAAAGTTTCATGAAAGTACAACACATAAGAAATGGGGGTTCTCTTTATTTCCTACTTTTGATGAGAAAATAAATATATCTGGTTGGAAGTTTGAACTAAAGATAAATGAGTTACCTATACCTGATGCGTTACTTAGTCCAGTATGGCAGAACTGTACTGAATACTGAACACTCTTTCAGAGCCGCTGGCCATACCATTTCTACGTAATACTGTATATGTCATATCCCATGCTGACGTAGGTACTACAACAGACATTACACGGTTGGGATAGTCCTGCTTACGTGCTATAAAAGAAGACATAAGTAGCACATACTCTTTACAGTAGACTTTTCTATAGGGGCTACTTACGCAAGCTCTATTAAACATTTTATTAACGCTTATAAGACTCATTTCTTATCTCCGCTTTTAAAGAAGACACTTCATTTCTCAATTCTAAGTTATCCTGCATAAGTTTAGAATTACGTTGGATATATTCCTTTTCAACATTATACATATCAGCAGGTGTTGCGCAATAAGTTATCATAAACAACAATAGTACAACAAACCAACTAGAAACAAATTTCCCTGTCAGTATTTCTTTCTGTAATAATCCGTACATAAATATGGGTACGACAAACATTACCATCAGTAATAGTACCATTAAGTTATGTATATTAACTAATGTTTGCATAAAATACATCATCTTTCTCACTTCCAATTAACTCTAATAACTAATCTTTCTCACTTCCACATATCGTCTTTTCTATCGCTTTCCTCAGCCTTACTGAGTATTGCTCTGTTGCGTTCTCTTTCTTCTTGTCTTTGCCACTGTCTGTAACAAGAGCACATAACTTCATGCCACCTACTAATTGTTGGTTGTAAACATGTACCAACTATAGCAATCTGCGGTTCAAAATATCTGGCAGTAGTTACTGGCGGATTTTCATCAACTAAATCAGGTATATCATACTCATCCTTGTAATATGGGAACGTATTTAATGTATAATCAGGCATTATCTCTGACGGGTAATCAACCCTGCTTCTAGTATTTATCCATGTACAACAACGTATCATACTCATATGACTAATATACAATACAACCACATATTAGTCAACTATACAGTCGTGTCTAATTTTTTATCTTTTTTAAACAAATTATCTAATTTTTTAGCAACACTGCTTATAGGTACTGTAAGATAAGACACACCAAACCTCATAACCAAAGAGGTCATTAGTATAGGTAAACCAACTTTGACACCTGTAACAACGTTATCAAAGTCTTTTACAAGTTCTGGTTTTAACCCTTTAATAACCTCTTGTCCCTTTTTAGAAACCCACTTATTTAACCTTTTTGACACTGCAATACCAATAACCCCATTAAGAACATTCTGCCATTGTAATATAGGCTTCTGTTCTTTTGGAATATCTTTATTGCTGGCTGTAGCATACACATAAGAACCAGTACAAACTGCTGATTCTATCAATGGCAGAGTATTATTCAGAAAAGTTTCTTTGTCAGGACTAAGTATATACTTGTATGCTTTCTGCCCTAATTTAGACTGCGCCATCTTTGCAATTGTTTCGTGTATGCTTGGTACTTTCATTTATTTCTTCTTACTTCTTTGTTTATCTCTATATGCTTGTACACAAACGCAACAACAAAAGTTAGTTCCATCTTCGTTTAAAATCCAACCTTCATTCTTTGCTTTGTTAATTCCGCTAATTTTAGCTCCACACGCATTACACACAATCTCTTGTTTCTTCCCAGTCATTTATATGTCCTCTCTTCCAATGTAGTAAAAATCTTTCAACGTTACTTCTGGTATCTGTACTGGTTTGTTTGCCACAGAACCTTTATAAGACTCCTCAGTAACCATTGTAAGAATATATACTGGTGGTTGTTCTTCATACTCTCTGATAACCACACAGTAACCTCTCCCCGCGTATATTAAACCGTTTCTCTCTTTTACCCCAGACAGTCTATATTCTCTATCAGTGGCCAAGTTAATAATTTTACCTGATATTATAACTCTTTCTTTCATTATTTATCCTTCTTCCCGTATAACGCTTTTACTACTGGTGATATAGTAGCAAATCTAAATAAAGATATAACAGGTAAAACTGCCATCTTAAACACTCTATTAGTTACTGACTTGTAACTTTTGACCATTTGTTCACTGTTAGAAAACATAGTACCTTTAGTCTTCTTCAATAAAACACCACTCTTATCAAGTACTTTGTTGAAAGGTATGAAGATGAGTGGTGCGGTTATTAGTTCTGTAATTCCTGCAGCTATAGAACTGGCTATGGAATACTTTTTGTCTTGTTTGTTCTTCATTGGTAGAGGAAGAATTGCTGCTGGTCTTAGGATTCCAGCTATAACACAAGATGCGACTGTTGAGAACACTGCTGGGTTCTTACTTACTTGTGATAGTGCTTTTTGCACTCGTGGGTGGGTATTTATGTACCCTGCAATTTTTCCTACGTTCATAATTCTGCGTTAATCTCTTTACCTTTACAGAATTTAAAACAATGCGAAAATTGCGTAAGTTGCAAAATATGCACCAACTCCGATAAACGCAATATCACATAAGCTCATACCTGAGCAGTGCAACATACCTACAGCAACCATTATTACCATCATTACTATAATAAATTTAGTTTGTTCTTCCATATCTATTGCCACCAATCTGTAGGAGAAAATCTATCTTCTTCTAGTTCAGAAATTCTTTTAGTGTTGTCAATAGTAGCAACAATTATACCTGCTATTGCACCAACCAAGAATAGTCCACCAAATATACAAAGTTTTTTCAACTATGCCACCTCCACTGGTTTAGTTATCCCTGTTAATTTGTCTGTTTCAATGTCATACAACTTAGTAGGGATACCAAGTTCTGCAAACATCTCACAATTATCTCTGTCATCATCTATTGCTACTACTGGCATACAACCTTCAGCAAGAATAGATGTAACAATATCTTTCTTTACCTCATGAGAACTACGATAATCAAATTCGTTTCTCATATATAACTTATGCGTATCCCCAATTAAGATACGACCGTTACTAAACTTCTCAATCTGATACACAGTATCTTCTCTGGAATGCTTTCTATTTTCCCTAGAAGTTACAAAGTATATAGGAATTAAATCACTCATAGACAATAACAAGTCTATAATACTCTTGTTAGGCTGAGCTAAGAAAGACATAGCCTGATATTTATCCCACATACTACGTAAAACTGCTTTATCTGTTATGTCAGAACTTGGTACGTGCTTCACCCAGTCCCTACTGTCAGTATAACAGTTATCTATATCACAAATCACAATATACTTCTTCATGTTCAACATTTCTTTCTACTCCACTGTGGTAAATTCACCATCTTGTAGATAATGAATATCTTCCCACTTCTTATTTGGAAACAATGTGTCTGTTTCCCTAACTATGTAAGCATCATACTGTCTTAAAAACTTACGTGCATTCTCCTCTGATGTACATATAGCAACCAGCTTCTCATCACCCAAAGGGTCTTCTGGTAGGTGGTAGCATAAATATAACTTCACCTACTTATCTCCCTTTAAAATACGTATCACCAATTCATTTGCTTTGTCAATTACCTCATCTCGCTGTTTTAATTGGTAGCTCAATTTGCTAATAATCAGTAGGTTTACTAAGTAACATACTGCTAATATTATAAAAGCTATATCTCCCACTCGCTACTCTCCTTTGAAATATACTAGTTCTAACTGGTTAGGTTGTACCTTTACTTCTTTAATAAGATTATCCACTTCTTCTGAATAGTTGTCAACCTTACGTGCATACTCAATGGCTCTTTCTTGCCAGTCATTAGTTATATACGCTTTCTTTGGAATAATAACGTGGTATCCATCTACTGTGGTAAATATTTTTGGTGTAACACCTAGTTCACCTACGTATGTAAGAATTGCATTTAACACTCTCCAGTCATCACAATCAACGTCAAACATCATTGTCTTATAACCACGTTCAGAACTTTCAATACTTGAAGTTATATGCCTGATAATCTTATTTAACCTTTTTGGTGTTGCTTTCTGAGTAAGCATAAACTCTTCCAACATATCAGTAAACTTACGTAAGAAACTAATAACAACTTTGTAGGTACTCTTTCTATCCAGAGTCATATAAATACGTGCTCTAGTCATATCAGCAAGAGCAATCATCTCTGGTTTAACTTTGTCATAATACTCTTTACTATCAACAAAGTACTCTTTAACCAACATTTCACCAGAAAGTGCATCTTTCTGAACTAACGGAGTTTTACCATCTTTGTTACGCACTATCAACGCAAACTTATAGAAGCAAGGACTACCTGAGAAATCCATATACTCCTCAATCTTCTCAAAGTTATTAACACTTTTTCTTTTTGCCTCTACTTGCTCCATTCTTTCTAATCTCCAAATCTTCCCTAACTACATCAATGGTTTTCAAATTACCAACACCATTAAGGAAGTGCTCACGTTGATATGGGTCATACATGTGTACTTCCTTATTTGGATTGTTCAAGTCATACTCTTTAACTAAGTTTTCCAACTTAATAATGTTTACACGTATTAGTGTGTTCTCACGACCGTTACATGGTAAACCAGTTTCCTCTGCTATTTTCTTAGATATTGTATCAGCTACTATGTCTTTTACAATATCACCTTTAGCAGCCATTAAGTTAAGTGTACTTTGACGTTTACCTGCCATTCACTGCTCCACGTTCAATTTTGAAGTCAAAAGAACTCATCATAGCAGGGTTACCTTCAGTAACATCACGTACAAATTGTTCAGCTTCACTTTCACTATCAAACCAGTTCTGAGACATAACACGGTTAGAACCATCTTTAGCAACTTTCTTAACTATGTATTTAACATTCTCGTTGCTCATAGGTACTGCATTGTTGTTGCTAACCTGTACATTATCTTCTTGAATTTGTTGTGCTCTTGTACGGAAGAACTCATTCTCTTCAACAAGATAAGCTGCACGTGCTTTTTCAGCCCATTGGTTAGATAATCTTGCTATGTCGTCATCGTCCCAGTCATAGTCGAATGCGTCGTAAGTTCCGTTATACATAGAAACTTCTTCATCACTGTCTTCACCAAAATACTCAGTCATAAACTGTCTGAACTCTGGATTTTCCCAGTGGAAAGTTTCTGGTGATACTTCAGTAAGACCACCTTCAATTCTTTCTTGTCTTTCAGCGAACTCTTTCATACGTTGCATTTCTTCAGGTGTTTCACCATTTGGACCGTAACCCAACATTTCAATCCAAGAACCCATTGTACGTTCTTCTTGTTGCTGTTGTCCACCAAGTCCTTCACGTGCAACCACACCACCTGCATCTCTCATGTTCATAGATGGTGCTTTCTTACCACCACCTATAGGGTCTACCCAGAACTTAGTAAATGGATTTGCATTACCACTAATAATGTTGTCTACTGCTTCTTGGTCAAATGGGTGGTCTAACATATCTACTAATGTTTCAGCAAAGATAGTAATTTCGTTATCTTGAAATTTTCTACGTGCTTTCTCATCATCAGCATTAAACATCTTCATATATTCCTCTTTCATATTCTGAGGAATTTCTAATGCTCTTGCTTTTACAAAGTTTACACCATCCATTACATCTACTGGTAGGTGGTCTACTTCTTCTTCAAGTACTTTAATAACCTTATTAAAAGCAATAAGAGAAGCCTTTAATGTTCTACCTAAGTACACAGTAACCATACCTGCGATAGACTGTTTGTTATAGAAACCAGAACCATCGTGAATATCAGATAATAATTTGTTAATCCATAAGTGATATGGAACCATGCCTGAACGAATATACATCAAGCATTCTTCTACTACTTCTTCAGACACGAATTCATCTACTAAAATATCACAGACGTTACCGAAGTACTCTGGTTTACTTTCAATTAAAGATACATAAGTAGCGAATTTATCTGAATCTTTACCTGTATTATACATATATGTTTGTTTCATCGCTTCAAAATGAAAAGACACATGTTGTTTTAAAGCTAACTGCTTTAAAATAGGTAGGTTTTCCACTTTAGGACATAATGCTATAAGCGAAGAAACATTTGTAATTTGTTCATTATCTTTTTCAGTCATATAATTTTAACACCTTTACTTTTGCTTACATATAGTAGTATAACAGAATTTACACGTTAAGTCAACTTATACTAATGGACTACCTGTCACCCAACACCATCGTAATCTGTCTGGTATCGTCGAAGTTACCTCGGTATTCCTTAATATCATACCATAGAACTCAGTTTCTTTAGTAAGAAATATAACAAAAAAGTCTCTATCTGCAACGCGGAGATATGGGGAGAATGGGAGTCTTCTCCGTGGATAATAATGTGCTATTAAGCTCATACCTCTGTCCCCCAGTAACCATCTTCAACAGTGTTAATAACTGGAAAATGCTCTCTCCACCAGCCAGGGTTGCGTATTATAAGACCTCTTCCAGCGTGGTACGACCACGTCTCCCTGATACTTCTACACATACGTAAGTTTGTGAGTGCTTTAGTTCTCTTGGGAGCCATAACTACAAATTTGTCTTCGTACCCCCACGTTACACGAACACCTAAAAATTCAAAGTGTTTACGTTTATTGTTTCTGAATATTTCTACACCACATAACACACTTATACTTTCAGAACCCACGGAAGTTGTAACTGGCTGTTCTTGTACCTCGTGGTCATCTTCATGTGGTAGTTCTACATTAAAGTATTTACCATATTCATCTTTAATTCGTAATAAGCTCATTTTACAACATCCTGTTCTTTTTACTATGTTTTATGTCATACTGAATATCCCATACTCTACATGGCAAATAACAATTAAAGTTGTTATAAGCGAGAGTAACTAAACTTTTCTTCATGTACTCCCTTGGAAATATCCACGGTAGGAAATACATACTTTGCACGTGCCTAATGCCACTCAGAAATTTTTCTGGAAAGTATGGGCCGAGTACTCTTACTTTTATCAAACTCATCCTTGAAATACTCCTCATTTGACTGTTCTACTTTAGGGAATGCTATTCTTACACCTGTCTCTGTACCCACATATCCTATTGTGCTTGTGTTAATCTCGCTAATATTGTACAAACGTGTTGGGTATACTACTTGGAAAAAGTTTTTACGGTGGATAGAAAATACCGCGTTTACGATAGGTATATGGAAAACACGCCACTTTTCAAACTTAAATATAGGTACACCTGCAAGAACGCCCACCCATAAAGAAGTTCTCACAGGGTTATACACTTTTTTATCTACTGAAGTCCACGGAGAGTATAGAAGACACTTTGTTCCAACTTTACTTTTCACACTTATTAAGGACATAAACAATCACCTATTCTCACTGGATATGTTACATGTAAGCACTTATTACTTCTAACATCTGGCAAAGCAGGAAAATATTCAGTAATTGCACCCTGTAAGGGCACCATGTGTACTTCCCGCAAATTACTAAGAAAGAAAGTGTCTATAAACACTACCTTATATTCATCACCATACGATATTATATACGGATGTGATTTTGTTTCAGTAACATGTATTAAGCTCACAAAATACTCACTTTCTACAAGAAATGGTGGCACCACCTAAGTAATACCACCATTCTTTAGCATACTCAATAAAAACTAGTCAATAACTCTGTTCAATGTTTTAGGGTCAATAGCAGAGAATGCCATATAATCACCTGCAGGGAAAGTCATATTTCCGTGTTCTTGGTGAGTTAATGCAAACGGTTTTGTTGCGTGAATTAGTTTACATTCATATCTACGACCGTGAGTTACGTTGTTCAATGGAACAAATCTAGCATTTTCAATAGTTACTGTACCTTCTTCCAATGGAACAATTTTGTGGTCACCAGTGATAGCTGAACCTTGTTGCAAGTTCATGTTACCTGCTTTAGACACGTCGCGGATAGAACCTTTAGCTTCTAAGTAATATTTACTTTTGAAACCGTGGATAAGAATATCACCTTGTTTGATAGAACGAGTTTCTGCATCTTTAGCAGATACTACGAAGTTATCTGTTAGAGTTTTAGCGTGAATGTTTGCTAACTGTTCAATTTCAGAAGCTGTGTAAACATCTGCGTTTTCTTGTAATGCTGAACGGAATGTAGATACAATCTGGTCTTTTGACATACCTCTTGAGTCAGCTTTTCTTTGTACTTTAATAGCCATTAAGTTTCTCCTTTTCTTTTTTGTTGTTACTTCTTTACAAACGGAACAACATTATATTATCTCCTGTTTTAATTACTGTCAACCAGTGAGGGTATTAAGCCCTCACAGATAGAATTTAGCAACGAATTACGTCTTCCGCATCCATTGGGTCTTCCCCAGCGTTATTTACTTGCCACCAAGCATAGCTGTAAGTAGACACATCATTTTGTTTGAAATATGAACTCATTGAAATCATATTAGTATCAATAGAGTTGAAGTATACACGACCTGTAGACGGACATACATATCTGATGATGTAAGCAGAGCGTCTGTCAAATCCAGCAGGTGCTTTCAAGATTTTGTAAATATCACCACGAATATTACGTTCATCAACAACATCTAAGTTTTCTTTGTCAATATCAATCTTAGTTTGCATGAATTGTTGCAAGTCGTTGTTTTGAATTTTCATTGTATCTGACAACTTCAATGTTGCAAAGTCTGCATATTCTTTAGGTAAGATGTTAATTGAAGGGTCACCATGTTTGTGTTTACCATCAATTTCACCACGTAATAGAATTGCCCAAGCAGAGCTTTCAGTAGGACCTAAGCAAAGGTGGGTAAATTCAACGTTTTGTTTAACAAAATCTACTTTTGCTTGACCTTCTAAGCTGTCTAAGATGTCACAGTAATCTTTACCATATTCTTTTTCAAGAAGTGCACATCTATCTTCATCTGTTGATAGAGACAAGAAACGTTTTTGTTTTTCTTTATCTTTTGGCCAAGCATGACCTGCAAATCTTTCCAACGCTCTTCTATCACCTTTATAAGACTTAATAAGAGCTTGTTTGTTGTTCCAGATAGCTGAGATGTTACAATATCTCAATGTGAACACTGAAAAATCATCATACAAAGAGTTAATCTTTTTGTCTAATGGGAACTCTTGATAAAATCTTGAGTTGTAAATATTCTTTTCACGTTCATACAATGCTTTTGAATATGGAATTGTAGTTAATTCTTCATCATCAGACAATTTGTAAAGAAGTTCTACTGCCTTTGCATAGATAGTTCTTTGTTCTTTATTAAGGGATTTATCTTCACTTTTTTCAATAAATGCTTCAATTCTATCTCTGTAAATCACGCAGTTAGTTAAACCTTCTTCTAAGTCCATTCTAAGGAATGCTCTACCTGAGTCTGCTTGAGTTGCATTTTCCCAACGGACTGTTGAATTTGCTAAATCCTCAAAGCAAAGTTCTTCTAGTTTGTCTGTTAATTCTTGTAAAGAATAACGTTTCATTGTTTCCATGTTAATTCTCCTATTTCTCACTTATTTAGTTAAATAAACTTTTTCTACATCTTAACTTATGTTGTACTACTTGTCAACCGCTACATCAGCAATCTTGATAATTGGGTTAATATTAACGAATACTGGGTTCTCACCAGAAGTATCATTTGGTGGAAGTAGTACTACGTCACTGAAAGTAATATGTTCTTTCAAAATTTTAATTTGTTCTTCTATGCTTTCTGCATTCATGTACTGTGCTAACAAAGTATCGTTCATAGCAATATCTTCATAGAAGTTACATACAACTTTTACATCTTCACCTTCATAAGTTAAAGGGAATGTAACTGTTGGTGTACCAATCATCAATAAAAATGCGTCTGGGTATTTTTTGCATAATCCCATAGTGAATGAAATATTGTTATTATCAATAATCTGTGCTACTGACATAATAACGTTCAAACGTACTAAGACTTCTGGATTTTCTAATGCTTTCTGTTCGAGTGCTTTTTGCAAGTTCTTAATACCTTCTTCGCATTTACTACGTACGTCTAATAACATTTCTTTACGTTGTGCAAATGTTTCACCTACTATACTGTCGTCAATACCTAGTCCAGCAATTTTTTCATAGCAAAGCTCTTTAATAGCTTCTGCTTTGTGCTCTGGAAGTGTTTTAAGAACAACTTCTCTTGGTTTTACACTTTCTAATTCTTCACCAGACAACATGTTTATTGCTGGGTAAGATGCCTGTGTTTGCTTTCTACTTTCTAATAATTTTTCTGTCATCTATAGCCTCCGTTGCTTGCTTACTATTACATATTACACTACTATGTACTACTTGTCAACCAGATTCGCGAATAAGGTATACGTTCTGTAAATCTGTTCTTAAGTCCCCAACGAGAGTTAAAGAACTTCATAACCTTGTTGCCCCTACAGCAAAAGGTACGGCTATCATTCCAAAATATTCTATTAAAACGTTCAGATGAATTAACTAATACTTTAACGTGTCTATATAATTCACCATGATTAGCAGGGGTTGAAACACCAATACTCATGCTCGTTCATCCCATTTAGTAAGTACGCCCCAAGCATGTCCTTGCTTTCCCATGAAATAATCTCGAGAAGAGTAAAGCACTCCTATTTTTGGGTGTACTCTGAGTAGTATATGGTCTTTCTGAACAATAGCCATAACAATTCTATGTGTCCTGCATAAAATTGTTTGCTTACACAAATTTGAAACACCAACACTCATAATCTTTCCTTCCATTTGTTAATTGTTCCCCAGTATTGTCCTTGCTTTTTCATAAAGTAATCCCTAGAAGAATAAAGTATCCCTATCCCTATCTCTTGAAGTAATATAGGGTCTTCCTGGATAATAGCTATGATAACTTTATATGTTCTGTAAAAAAGAGCGTATCTACATATATTCGAAATACCAACACTCATATTATGCAAACCTCTTTGTCCATTCACTTCTAGCATGCTTAGTTATATGCCACATCCATATTATATCACTCATTATACAAACAAAATTCCCAGGACAACAAATAGCTCCTGACGGTTCCAAAGGACTCCCTATCCAAACAGTTTCACCTTGAAAGACAGGGTATGGAGTACGCTCAGAAATATCACTGCAATATATAGCCACGTTCCCTCCCCCATACTTCTACCGCGAAAAATGTTAATTCCGCCCATCTGCTAAAAGTGAGCTTATATCCAAGGCAACAAAATTTATTTCCACCAGCACGAGCTCGCGGTGAACTATATGCAAGTTCCCCAGGAGCGTATAAATATACTGGTATTAAAGTAAACAAATATTCAGTGCGTCCCACGATTTTATGTATTGTCATGTTAAAGTCCTTATCCGCCACGTTGTTAATCTCATTAGAAAAGGTTGTCTTAGTAACGCAATATCCATGTCTCGTTGCCAATCAGCATACGAGAGAGTGCTAACACCATCAGTACTATCTAACCAAAACATATGTCCCTTAAACTTAGGAATTATATAGTTCGAATAAGATATTACACCAGGCATTCTACAAATAGTTACCACCATTTTATCACCACCCTACATACGTATACATATCCTACGAGCGTACATTGTCGTGTCTATCTTACCAATTTTTAACGCAAGGGACCATGGCATCTCTGAGTCCCAGTTACGCCAGAAGTATACACGATGGTACCCTTGTATCGTTGGAACACTAACAGGTATGTCTTTAAATCGTGGCATTAACCATGCAAGGCTCTCGCCCCACGTTCTTTTACTCTTAAATACTGTCACTTTAATTTTACCCCACCAAATGTTGCTTTGCTTGAGTACTCATTATTTGACCACTTTCTTCGTGTCCAGAGTTCTAAAGGAGTAAGATAGTATACTACACCACATACATATTCTGATTTCATCATACCACCCTCGAAAGTATACCGAAAAATCATAGGTGTAATGGTTTCTACTATTCCACGAACCCATGTAGCATACCCTTTCTCAATGTTAATTTTCTTACTAATACTCAACTGTACTTACTCTCTTAACCGTGTATAGATGATGATAATTGCTACACATTACTTTCTGGAATATCTCAGTATTTTCCCAAGGCCACTTTTCAACGTGTAAATACCGCTCACTTGTACGTAGTTTCCAACTAGTAGAAGCGTAGGACATTGAATACAGGTTAGTTCCTCTATTCTTCACACGTACTGTGGGTAGAACATACTGCATAGATGGACCTTCACCAACAACACTACATATATGTCCTAACCCTATTATGGTGACACTAATAGCCATGATGCTGTGCTCACTTTCTTATGGTTTCGCCACCATCTTACGTGGTCTGTACCAGTTAACCTGTAATAAGCTAGAGAGTGTGAGTATAACCGAGTCATATCTGTGTAATACTTACTTGCTGTATTATACTTCGAAGCATACCTAGCACAAAACAAACCATCATCTCCAAGTCTCTCAAGATAACCATGAAGGTTCATGTATACTCGGGAGAATAAATTTGCACTTTTATTGCAGACAAAGGTACTCACTTATTTCGCCTTAATTTTTCTAAACTGTTCCATAGCCTTCCACAAGTCAGACAGACTCTTTACAGGGATAGACACTTTAGTTCCATCATCTTGTGTAAGAATTACTGGTGACTTATTTCCGCATAACCACTCATTCAATATGAAATCAACACTTTCTTTTCCATATACTTGTGTTAATAACACCGATATAAGTGTGTTATGTTTCTCAAACAATTCAGGTCTTACTATATTGTACGATTCAGACATCACTTTATCACAATCTTGTAACAAGGTAATTATTTCCTTAAAATCTTTAAATAACATTATACTAAACTCCAATCTTTTTGGTATGCAATACTATTTAATTTAAGTTTCTTAGTAATGCTATTGTATTTCATATAACCTAGCTTACTAAGTTGTCTGCAATCATCAATGTGTATTGGATTAGACATCAACGGGTTAATAAGAGAGTGAACTAATGGAAGTTCTTCTTTCTTACTAATACCTAAGTTACCACTAATCACTTTACAATGTGATGATAAGTTCTTAATTATCTTGTTAAAAGTACTTATCTGTACTTCAGTTGCATTAAATGTTTCTTTGTCCACATTGTCCTGTAACTGCTTAGATAAGTAACACTTACTATCGACCCGAGTAACTAATTGTAGACTTATTTCAAGTTCCTGCATTACCCTGTAAGTATCTTGTGTTTTCATGTTTAATTTATTAGAAATGAAATGTAGTTCTACACCGTCGTACATAGCAGTAACAGTTATCGCAAATATGTACTTGTAAACAGTATCATTCGCTCTTGGAAAAATTTTATCTTTCCAAGTATCTAAATAACTATATATTTTTAGAGCTTCCAAACTATCTTTCACTTCTTACCTAACTTCGTCTACTGCAACGAAAAATTCTTGTACTGTCCTATCAGCTAATAACTTTCTGAGAGTATCATCACTCTCTTCATGAAACAAGTCAGTACCATTACTGATACCACAGTTCCACAATACCTGCTGAAACCGCCAGTCAGGGTACTTAAGAATAACAGTGTTTAATATTTCCATAATCACTCTGTTACACTCAAGTCTACTTCTATGGGCTCTTAAATCAATACCAATTACCACTAATTTGCTCCCAAGAAGTATGCTTCTTTGTTCAATCTGTACACATCTTTCTGAGAAGCTGAACTTGGTTTAATAACACCTGCGTTAAGTAGTTCTTTTCTAACCATACTTCCCATAGTACCTCTAACACCAAGTAATGTTTTAGTTGTGTAATTAACTTTACTTGAGCTATTTAAGTGTAGTGGTAACTCAACTATTGCTAGAAGAGTAGTCCACTTGTTGATATTGTACTTCTTAATATATTTACCTACGTTAAATAAACCATTAACAAAAGTGTACATAACAGCATTAGAAACAACTGGAGTACTTTCAGGTTCTTTTGCAATAGCGTAGTAGTTATAGTTACCTTCTCTATGTGTAAGTTTTATGTATCCCTTCTTTGATAAGTCAGACATCTTACTACACATAGTACTTTTGAAAATCTTTTCTACGTAACCTGATGTAACTTCACCTTTATACGCAATTAACGCTAAGATAAGTACATCTCTCGCCGATAAATCTTTATTTTCTACAGAGTTTAAATAAACACTTACAGCCCTAGTTGCTGCATCACTATCATAAAATGTTGTCATTTTATTATCCTCACTTATTTTTAATACATCCTTATATTAACCTATGTTATACTACTTGTCAACCGTACATCTTAATAATACTATCTGCTATCTTTTTTGCGATAGCCTCTAAGACTTCCTCACGTGGTTTAAAGAATTCAAGAGTGACTACAGGTACATCAACTTGCTCCTTGCCCCAGTATATTTGTATTTCTTGAGCTAATCTTCTTGCAGACGTACTAAAAGACACATTTATCTGATTAGTCTTAAAGTAGTACCACTGTGTTGTAGAGTACGCTTTCAGGTTATCTGGTAAATACTTTGCTATCCACGCAGGGTTGAAATACCTCTCTGGTACTCTTGTTTGTACATACTGAGAGTACATTAGTTGTTTCTTTGCACCTCTGTTACTACCAGCGTAGCATACACCTACCATATCTATCGTTTTAGCATTAAGTAAACTCATAACTATCACTAATATTTTCTACTTCTGCAACACCCATACGTTTATCCCTTTCGTATGTAGTAATTGCTAAGTTAAGTTTATCTGGGTATTCACTGTGCTTCTTAATAACATCCTTAATATGTTTATCCCAGTCATTTAAGAACCCTGTAACATCAGTATTTTTCATAGGGTCAAACTTTTCTTTAGAGTCACATGGTAAATCAGTAAAGTTACATAAGTCACCCCATGACTTATTAAATAACCCTTTGTTAGCACCATCCATCATAGCTTCGTCTATTTCAGCAATAGAACATGACTCACCAAATACAAACTGGAAGAAATTTGTAGCGTAAGTTGCTGATGGGAAAGCACTACACCTGTCTATCTTTTCATAAGGGATAATACCTTTACTTCTTAATGTTTTGTTCACTTTGTGAATGAAATTTAACATAGTTTTCTTATCAGTAAAACAGAACTTGAATGACGCTTTAGCTGGCAGTACTAAACCACCTTCTTCTAAAACTATTCTTTCAATGATACTTGCTAAGTCTGGATAATCTATGTAACTATCAAAGTTAGCGATAGCGTCATCTGTATATCCTTCTAAGTCTATGTTGAATGAGAGAGATACCTTAGTGTCCCCTACATTATAAGGCCAGTACGACCAAAAATACGAGAACTCACCATATCCTAATCCGTCTCTATGAGCGAATTGTTTTGCATTAACTTTATTCATCTTTTCTTTCTTTATAACTGCCTATATTTATCTTACTTCTTTTGTCAATAATCTGGGGGGTAAATGCCTTAACGTACTAGTTTTTGCTTGAATAAATAACTGAATTACCTTCAAGTCCGTTGTCTTCTTTTAAATCAAGAGTTGTGAAATCTGTAAATACAGAGCCACCGCGTTCTTTACGAGGTTTACGTTCTTTTACTTCATTAACTACAGGTTGTTGTTCCTCTGAGATTTCTACTTCTTCAGAATTATTATCATCAGTTAATGCAGCTTCAATAATATCAAGACGTTTACTCAAATCACTAATATTGACAATTAAACTAGTAATTAAGTTTTTGACTTCATTTGAACTTAAATCTTCTTCGTTCTTACTATGACAGTTACATACATGCTCTTGTTTAGTTGGTTGTTCTACTGAAAGAGGTTTGTTTAATTCTGCTTGTCTATAAGCTAGTACAACACTTTCAATAGTATACATAGCTTGTTTCAAATTCTTGTTTTCTGTGTAAAGTTCTTCTAAATTCATAATATTTATACCTCACTTATTTGTAAATTACTTCTTTATTCTAACCCATATCAATGATGTCGTCAACCTCTGCACCTATAATCATCATTTTACTGCTAATCATCTTGACAACACTACCTGTTGAATACGACTTGTTACCCGCGTATTCACCTGTAATAAGAAACAATAATCCCTTAGCAAGTACTGGCTTGTAATAGTGTGGGTAATAATATACCCTGTGCTTTGAATAATCCATATAACATACCACTTCACACGGTCTGTACAAACTCATTACTCTTCCCCTAAGTGTATTACTTGGTGAAGAGGACGTTGTATATCTTGCAACCTTCTAATAACACCCCACAAAATAATTTTATAGCTAGTAACTACCATAAATGCCTCATATATAGACAGTGCTTTCTTCTTGCCAGGGTGGTAATACATCCCTAACATGTTCCTGCTTTTATTCTCGAATGGTGCTGGTATTTTTGTACAACTTCTACAACTCATTTCAGCCTACTTCCTGCTAGGGTAAATCTTATTGGTAAGTAACCGTATATGGTATATATTTCATAATGTTTCCCTGGGAGAAGTGTAAACCAAGAATATGAGTGCGTGTTCTCATAGCTCACACCTGATACCCAGTGGGCTTCACGTTCTATGTACTTTACTTTACCAATACTCATCTCAATTTACCTCCCGCACCCATGAACCTTCGTGGTCTATAACCATACACGTGCTTACCATAAAGTACCCCGTCAAATACTAAGCTAGTGAGTCTTGTGTACCAAGTGTACCCGTGCTTTACAGCTTCTATGCCAGACACGTTATATCCTTCTACTATGTGCATTACCTGATTGATACTCATAACTTTCATATAATACACAACGTATCTTATTAAGTCAACAAGTTGACAACTAATATATCTTCAACTAAACTATTCTTATATAGTAATGAACGGAGGTGTACTTTTTGAGAGAAGAGAAGTTAATACAGAAAACTCTTGTAGCGAAAGCGAACAGAGAAATTGCTTTAGGCTTACAACAGTTCTGTAATGAGAAGTATGGAACAGAAGAATATTACAACGTAATTAAAACATTGTTAGACAACAAAGTGTTAGAAATACCTAACCCTCAGATATATGTAGAGGACGGCTATTTCTCTAATGCTACAACGTTAAGTATTCACAATATAGCTTTAGCACCATGCACGTATACAGCACAAGCATTAGACATAAATATTCCAAAAGAAGAACCAAACTTCCCAGAAGGTAAAATGGCTAAAGTACCTAGTATTATATACTATGAAAGATACTTAGCAGAATGTACTAAGTTACTTCATGACTTAAAAGGATATTACCCGACACATGAGATTGAGATACCTGACTTTATGTTAGCAATATACACTCTATGGTCAAAAGCACATAATACTCTTCTTAAAGGTGTTGTGGAACACTATAAAGAGTTCTTTACTGCTAAGATGATAAATCAACTATACACAACTTTCTCTTATGAAAAAGGTATGGAAGAAGCACCAAACATTAAATTTATCTGCTATGACCCTGTTGGGTTAATGGTACAAGCAGCAACTTGGAAGAAATGGTCTTTCCAAGACAGGTTTGCTTCTAAAGTTCCACTGGTTGCATTAGTAGACTACGACGCATATAACCAGTTCATGAATGAATTTCTAATGCCTATGCGTTCACAACGTTCACTAAAGAAAGAGTATAACTTCTGGAATACAGAGTTCCGCTCAGTTACTGAGTTTAACAATGATTACTACAAAGAAGCTCAAGCAGTTATCCTAGCTCAAGGTGCGTCAATGCACTATATCTGGTATGACGCTTTAAAAATGGTATTTGAAGGGAAGAAAGCAACAGAAGTAGCTGAAATTATTAAAGATAAAGTTACATTAGACGATTACAATTGGATACATAAGAATTACGAGAAAACAAAAGATAGAACAGATATTACATATAAGTATGAGTTCTTAGACAGAAATGTTAAGTTAATGGAAAGACGTGGTACTGTGTTCACTAAGTATAACTTCAATTATAACTTACTTCCACCTGCCAATATCTTCTCAGAAGTTATTATAAATATGGATGAGTTCAGAAAACAATTCCCATCAGGTGATGCTCAGAAGTTCTCTGAAGTATATTTAATGGCTCATACTATTAACCAAGCTAAGAGAAGTTTTGCTAAGAACTACGTAAGACCTGACTGGAACTTAGCTGTAAAAGTAGTATCTGGTTCAAAAGAATTTGAATACACAGATGTAATGGAAGATATGAACACTACACTACGTAGTGATGAGATGGACAACTTTATAGGGAGGATTTGTTAGATGAAATCATTTGTATTATTTATGATATTTGCTGTTATTGTTGAATGTGTGTCTATTCCTGCAATAGTATCATGTGTTAAGTACACTTTGAAAACACACGATACTTTTATGTGGGTGAACATTGTACTAGATGTTGCATTCTTTTTATGTATTCAATCGTTACTAATATTTAAAGGTATTTTACTTTGGATGAAGGTGGGTGTATAGATGTTCTTTACTTTATTACTTCTTGACACCATTATGTTTACTTGGTTTATAGGTGTCACATTTTACAAGTTATTTAGATGTAATGACTGGTCTTGTGTGTTCTATATGACTGCAGTGTTATTACTGTTATACTTGTACTCAGTGTCATTGTACGTTATTCAGTGTGTATGGGGGAGTAATTAAATATGCTAATAACTTTAATTTGTACAACATTTATTTTGTCTATAATATTTGTGGCCATATTACTATATGAAGGTATGTATGTAGTAAAAGTATTTAATTACTCACCTATAGTGATATTCAGTGTTATGGGAATATCTGCTATGCTACTTATCATTTTGTTTATTATGGGTCGCTTGGTATGGCTGTCTGCAACTGGAGGAATTTAATGAGAATATTTCCATTATCAGACTTACACGGTGATGTAGGGTATAAAGCAAGTAATAACCACCCATATTCAAAAGTGTTCATGAAAAGATACTGGTCAGACTTTATTGGTACTGACCCTATTCTTTTCTGTGCTTGTGGTGACTTAGGCGAAGGGTTAAATGGTGTGGTATGGGCAGAACGTATGCTCTCATTATTCCCCAACCTGCAGATATGTTATGTCCCTGGAAACCATGAGTATTATGGTAGAAGTATAGAAGACGAACAATTTGACCTGTCTTTAGTATCAGCTACTTCAGATAGACTATATATCTTAGATGGTATAACAAATTCAGCTATAACTATCCATGAGAATGATAAGAGAGTCTGTACTGTTGTTGGTGGTACACTATGGACTGATTTTAATAAACAAAATCGTACTATGATGCAAGAAGTACAAAGTGGTATGATGGACTACAAACGTATTTACTCTGGATTGAAGTTTCGTAAGATAACTCCAGAGAGAATACTACAAGAACATTACACAACACGTAAGAACATATTTAAGAAGATAGAGAAAGCAGACAAGGATATTCCAGTGATAGTTATGACACATCATGTCCCATACACACCAAAAGTTATAACTAATGCTAAGAGTTATGGGTACTACGTGGACTTAACAGAGGATATGAACAACCTAGAAAGAGTTCCAGAGTTTTGGTTTAGTGGACATTCTCATCGCTCAGAGGTCCATAGACAAGAGTTTACTAATGGGGTATGTGAATATATTTCCAACCAAATTGGGTACGCTCGCGAGCTTTCTAGTGGCTTCTCCTTGAATGTTTGTATAGAGGTATAGAAAATGTCAATAAGAGTAGAACACTGGAGTAACACAATAACTGATGATGTGTACGAGTTTATTTCAAATATGCACTGTAGAGTTGGTGAAGACACCTATGAGTACACCTTTGAACTTTGGGCAGATGAACAGAAAATACTGCAAAACATAGACAAGATAACACGTATTATTGCAAATCGTATAGCTATGCGTATTCCTAACTGGAGAACACTTGTTACTATTCAGTTTAATACACTGTCTAATGTTAACCACATAGCAAAAACAATTCAAGACAGGGTAACTGCATACTTAGCAATACCTAGAAATGTTCTGTTAGACCCACCAGTGGAAACTGTTAATATAGTTGATGTAACTTACAACCAACTTGGTGAGTCATACAAGTGGCACGAGTTAATGTTCAGACCCAGGACAACAGTCCAAGCAAGTATAACATATACTGTATTTTTCAAAGACTCACCAACCCTGTTACCTACATACAGACGTAATAACAGGGTAGCTTGCTTATTCCCTACACAAGACGGTTAGTTCTGCGGTAAGCATTCCCTCTAAATCTATATGGTGAGCCTAAACTATTGTTTATTGGAACTGATATATCTGTTAAGTCATCCATGTAATTCTTTTTAAATATATCTTCAACCGTATACACTCTTCTAAATAAAGGGTAGCGTGGTTCATAAGGGCTTGGTTTAAATGCGTTATATCCAGAAGAGGTGTAGTATAAAGCAGTACTATAGTGCTCCATAGCTGCTAAATCTAACACGCTTTTAAGAACACCACTAACCCACCATAAGTTACTTCTGTCCCAGAAGTATCGTGGATGGTCATTCAACTTGTCTGCTCTTTTTATGTCTTTATCAATACTTGCAACTATAGAGTAGTATATCTCTGGTCCAAGACATGTATAAATATCACCTTTTATTCTTTTATCTTTAACATAACAGTGCATACATTTCTTCAACAATTTCAAGTATCGGGTAGTAGTTACTCTAAAAGACTGAGAGCCTAACTTACCATTAACAACATCAGAAATTCTATTTGTGACATAAGTTTTATATAACAAGATAATATCAGAAACAATGTTTAATCTGAAATTATTCATCATAGTAGTTTCTGCATTCTTAGATACACCATTTCCCTCTATGTACTGTTTTAAGTCTTCTGTGGTAAGGTGGTGGAATACATACCAATAAAAAGACTCAACATCTCTCTGCTTACCACTAGTAAAGTCTGGTTTGTACTTATCTGCTCTCTTTATAGTGTTACGAACTTTCTTACCTATCTCTGCAAAGGTAGGTTCACACATTGGTAAATCAAAATACTGCCAGTGACTGTTGTACCTAAGACGAGCATATATTTTACCCACAGTGTAGTTGGAGAATCTTTTGTCTAACGCAATTTTACGTATTGGATAACCTGCACGTTTATAACGAATAATTGCTTGCTCTATTTGTAACAACGTAGAAATAGTAACAAACACAGTCACTGGGTGTTCCATTTGTAGGATATAAAATATCTCATCTTCAGGTGTGTTTGAGTCTTGTAATTTTATGACGTGTCTCTTATAGCTCTCACGCAAGTAATCTTCTTTAAAATAAAGGGTATCCATCATTTTCCTCCATAACTTTATTATTGCTTATCTTACTTTATCTGTCAACCACGGAAAGAAAAAGCCTAACATTAAAAACATTAGGCAGCTTTTGCAGAATTACTTATAGTAAAGAGTATTATTTTTTGTTTGTGTACCAGAAGGAACCTTTAGTATCTTCTAGTATATTTAATAATTCATGTAGGTTGTACTCACTTGGGTTTAGTTTCCCTCTATGTAAACCACGTGCAATACGTGCAACTTTTCTGAATAGCTCATTGTTTCTTCTCTCTTGCTCACTGTACCAGACATAATCTCTTATATCATAGCTCTCATGGAGTCTCTTGTAGTAATTATATTGTCCAACATCTTTCAATGCTTTAAATATTTTTCTTACTTTCTTCCGTGCTATTCTTTTGTAGCTCTTCCACCCTATCACATAACAAGGGGAATACCTGCGGGACCTAGACATATTGTGAATTTCCCTACATTCTTCACTAAATAATGTAATTTTACAATTTCTGCTTGTGTTTTAATATGTTTATATTACTTAAAAAATATATTCTTAATATCTTGTAATATAGCACCTGCTAATGTAAGTGGTTTGTATTCTTCTTTCTTAACAGGTTGTTTAGTCTTTTGCATAAACTCTGGTATTTCTACACTGTCTTTAACTACTTTGTGTGTAAACTCTTTTTCAAGTACTTCTAACTTCTTACGTTCTTCAAGTTTCTTCTCAATATCATACTTAATAAAGTTTAATTCGTTTTCATCTTTAGAAAAGAAGGCTAATGTGTGATTTACCATAGACATATCTTCTGGTTGTTCTGTGTATGATGAGTTTTCAAAAGAAATTCCCATACTATTTACATCAGCAATTTCTTTAGTCCAAAGTTCAGCCATCTCTAAATCTTTGTGTAGCTCTTTTAATTCAGTAGTTAATTGTGGTTGTCCTTTTAGAAAGTTAGTAACCATCAAGCACTTTTCACCAGTACTTGCATCTTTAATTTTCATCTCTTTAGGTAGCTCAATCCAAGATTTCTGTGTCCCTGGAACTTTGTGTACTTTTACCTTATCATCCTTTGCCATTCTTTCATCTCCTCTTTCAATTTACATAAGAAATATTAACAAATTATTACATATTTGTCAACTTAACTTTTTCTGAAAATATGATGACTGGAAGTTGTTAAGTCTTTTGTGTCCTGCATAAAAGAAAATATCACCGTCCTTCACGTAGAATCCATAAGAGGTTCTACCTGCAGATGGCTTTATAGTAGAACGTTCTAAAGAGATGGTTTCACAGATGTGGTTAAATGGTTTACAAGTATATTTAACTGAGTACAATGTAAAGCATGACATCTACTCATCGTCCTCAGTTACCACTTTTACTTTCATTCTTCTGAATGCTCTTTGAAATTCATTATAAGAATTTTCTGCAACAGTATTATTTGAGTATACTAAAGATAAATCCCACGGTCTTTCTTCAGTATCGTCTCCAAACCATACCATTATCTCGTTATCTTTAAGTCTTACTGTACTAATGTTATCAACAGTAAGACCAAATTGTCCTTCACTCCAGAGTGTTGCTATTTTAACCACTCGTGGAAATTCCACTATATCACCCATATTCTCTCCCCAGTTGTCTATTTGTTATTTCTTTTTGATACCATAATAATGTCGTAATGTGTCTAAATCACATTCCATATCTTCTGTTGTCGAGTATTCTACATATGCTGCAGGTGTCTCCAATGAGCCCATGTAAATATACAAAGTACTACCAACACCTGTTACCCTGGATATGTTATCTAATGAAATAGAAGTTTTACCAATAAATTCAACCACATTAACTTTTACTTGTTTTCTTTCAGGTGTTTCTTTATTTTTACTTGGAAACTGTAATAATTTTCCCATCTACTTAGTGTCCTCCAAATAATTTGTCTAACATCCTAGAAATAGCGCATCTCTCTGATTCCGCTTGTTTTGCCTCAACATCTTCTTTAGCCCTCTTCTCTGCTTTAATTTCTTCGATAACTTTATCAGCCCATTTGTTTACCTTACTACGGTATTCTTGAAGTTCTTCATAAGTATTTACCACTGTATAATCATCTCTGTCAATGTCTATACCTAGAGGTAAACATATTAAAGCATCAGATTGTACATAACTACTAGCATACTGTGGATACCGTAATATGAAATAGTCATACCCTTTAATCAACGTATCTGAAAGTGTGTCTACTTTACGTGCGTAAATAACAAATTTACTCTCTGTAATATAGTCAAATCCCTGCTCAGATATTTCAAGAGAATTTGAGCCAAGTGATATAGCGTCTAATCCCTGATTATCATAGTTTTCTACCATCCTTTCAAACTTTCTACGGTTTACTACAGTTCCATACCTTGTACTATACCAAACCTTATTCAACTGGTTTTCTTTTATAATTTCTTCTATATCCATCACACTTTACCTCATGTTATTCTTAAAATCTTCTACTATATTCCATACCATAGCAAGAATAAGAAATAGTATTATTCCAAAAGCAACTGCTAGTGGTGGTAAATTTTGTTCATGTCCCTGCAAGGTCTCTTGTACTAGGAAAAACAAGAGAACCGCAGAAACTACAAGTAAAAAGAATACTGTTTGTGTAAAATCAAACTTTCCCATTATTCCTCACTTATTACATCTTCTGGGCGAACATAACCGTCACACTCTTCACCGTCTATACACGTCTTGTAGTAATACTTGTACTCTAGCTTACCAGTATACTCGTTATGTTCAAATACTTTCTTTACAGGAATTGTCTTACCTGCGATATTTTGTATACGTTTAAAGTCTTCGTCACGAATATTACGTATTTTACGACGGGTTTCGTCACCTATAACCATAGAGTCGTACACGCTCCAAAAATCGTTGTATTGTTTAGTGCGTTCGTCAATACCTTTTACAGTTACTTTCATTGAATAACCTCACTTTTCAATTTCTTTCTGCCACAACTTCTTCTAGGTTCATTACAATAACCTAGCATTTCACATTTTGGAACTAAGTAATCTTTAAGGAATGGAAGAGTAATATTTACTTCTTTCACCATTTCTCTCACCATAGTTCTTATTTCATCTTGTGCACATGTGCACAATCTTTCATTACATATATGTATTAACTCTCTTATGTTCATACTCATAGTAATATTAGTACAGCAAGCATTAGGCAACACTGCTCTAGCATCTTCTGCTGGGATACCTAATTCAATTAAGTTAGCGTACATACTAGCTAAGTAGCCCATAGTACTACCAAACAGAGCTTTCGCTTTCTCGTTTCTCTCTATAGTCTTTGGAGTTACATAAGGGAAATCCCCATCTTTGAACTCCAAGTACCGCTGACTTTGCTGAGATACGCTAGTATGCCTATGGCGCACCGCCTGGTGCGAAAGAGCCCTGCTCACTCCATCAATAGCAAAGGTTAATTGCACGTGTTCTACGGTAGAATAATGTCCTGAGCTCAACACATAGTTAATTAACTTTAGTTTTTGCTCTTTTGTGTGTTTATTCAATGCAACTTCGTCAGTGTAAATATCTACTGGTGACTCTGCTGAATAGCATGTTCTACACGCTGTATATATCTTATTTATTACTTCATCTTCATCTATTGGTAATAGTCTTACTTTCATTATAGTTTCTTTCTTTTTGTACTGTCACTATTTTGAGAAGTTAGAATAAGAAAAAACGAGGGAGCTTGTGATAATTTCGTTTCAGATTTGTTAAAAGGTTTCATTCTGTTACCTTTGTAAAAGAGGAGCTTCCCTCGTAGTCATATTCTGCATTCTAAATTTATACTTACTCGTTTTCACCTCTAGCAGTTAAGCCAATCACAGGTGAACTACTTTCTTTACTCTTAACTTGTTTTGGGTTAGGTAATACTGGAAGTGCTCCTGCATACTCTTTTTGTAGTGCAAGTCTATCTCTATCTGTTTCTGCCTGCATTTGCTGAGTTAAAACACTTACAGTCCTAATATCAAAGTTTTGTGGATTAAATACATCACGTTTATACTGTTCCATATCTTTTCTGAACTCAAGTTCTTCTTTCTTTCTATCAGTGTTCATACGGTCAGTTTGTGATTTGTAATCCTCAATATCAGTTTTTCTTGCTGAATTATATCTGTCAATAAGCGCGAACAGAGGTTTAGAAGTTTCTTCCATCTGAGCAATAGACTCGTAGTCACCTTCTTCATCTAACTTATTCCATTCAGCAATCTTTCTTGCTAATACATTAAGGATAGCTTTATCTGATGCTTCAGCATCAACTTTTTCTCTCTTCTGAGGTACTTTCTTAGCTACTTTTGTTTCACTTTCAATCTGTGTCTTTCTTGAGTTTAATCTGTCAAGAGCACCTTGAATTTGTGTATCTCTGTTCATACATTACTCCTTCATTGTTAATTTATTTTTAAATCTCATTTCTGCTAAAACTCTTTTTGCTCCATCAGCGTCACCATCTGCGACATATTCTTCACGTAGCTTCATGTACTCTTTGTATTCACTACGTGTTAAGCAATCTAAGTTATTAATATCATTGTTCTCTATGTTTCCATCTAGGTGCACTAACTGCATATTATTCGGAAGGTACCCATAACTCTCTAACCAGTTCAATGCTGCTTCTTCCATGTATACATCACCTAAACTTACATCTATGTAATTAACCCCTTTTAGTAAGATGTCTTTACGTGTAGACTTCTTCAATTTCTTGTATGCAACTCTATTTCCTTTATTATCCTCTTTAACAAGGATAACATCACGTTTAGAGTGTAATTTTAACTCATAACCACGAGTACGTGCTTGTTGCATGTCAATAAATCCACGGGGGTAGTACACGTTATAAAATTCAACAAACGCTTTCAAAGGCATAACTTGGTAATATTTCCTAAAGAACTCTTCTGGTCTTAAATCATTGTTAGCCTGGCGTATTAAACGTGCTTCTTTATTAAGTTTTGTTTCTCTGTATTGAACAGCTACTGGGTCTTTTCTCAGTAAGCTACTTGGATATGCTTTTAATTGTGGCTTCTCTGGAAGTACTTGCTGAGAAAAAATAAGTTCTAGTGGTAAGTTTACTGCTTTACATAACTTCACAATATACTCTGTTTTTGGAATTCTTTTTCCAGTTTCCCATGAGGACATAACACCAGTACTTATACCAGTTTGTTCAGATACTTGTGAAAGAGTAAGTTTCGCTTGGTCTCTGAAGTCCTTAAAAGTTTTCCCTGTAGTTTTTATAAGTTGTTCTAAATCTTTGTCTAATTCTTCAACTTTCTCAGGTTCTTTTATTTCCTTTACTTCTACTGTGTAGTTCTTCCTAAATAGGTTGTTTAATATTTCTAAATTCATCCTTTTCGAAAATCTCCGTTCTTGCATTTGGAACAAACTTATAACAAGCTAAGTGTAACGGTTCGTTATCTTGAAGTACTTGAATGTCTACTGGAATATACTTTGTGTGGTTACACTCAAACCATTCGTCAATTTCTTTTGCTGCCATTACTCTGTAATCTTGAAGTGCACTTGTTAATGTTGTTAAAACTGGAAAATAAAAACTTGCGAACTTTTTATCTCTACGTAATAATGACATCAGCTACCTCACCTGTTATTACATATATTACAACACGTTATCAAAGTTGTCAACTTAGCATCGGACAATGTCTTCCAAATATCTATGGAAACTCTGATATTGGTGGTTTCAGTGGGGTAAAGACATTCCCATCAGGAGCTTTTCAGACATTCCTATTAACTGCAAACGGTACTTTCAAAACAGAATATTCAGCTACTGTAAATATTGAAACTTTCAATTTTTCTGCTTCAAGATGGTCAAATACCTATCAAGACACTAATGACGTTCGTCCGTCATCTAGGAGTACATTATTCTTAATCAAATACTAAGATAGTGTTGTAGCTGGAATATGTAATATCACTGGTGCTATAACACCATATTCATACGGCTGGAGTAATGCACCTATAGCTGTTCGTGGACAAACAGGTTGCTTATACGCTCTTGGTGGTTCAGGTACAGTAATGTCCCGTAAAGAAACAGGTACTGCTAGTTATGGTGTTGGATTTAATGCTTCAAAGAGCAACGGTATCTATGGAAAATCGAGTACTGTTACTCCTTTAAGTAAGAAGTGCTTATTCCTTATTAAGTATTAGTGAAACCCGCTTTATCACTGAATCTCTACCAAACATCAGAGGTGGGGATATAACACAGTCTACTCAAATAGCATGTTGGTCTTCTAGTGGAAATGTAAACTACAACGAAGGTGCTTTACAGAAAACAGTTTCATCAGCTACTTACCGCCCTGGTGGCGGTGGTATGGGACAATTTCAGAACCTTGTACTTAATGCTTCCCTCTCCTGTGAGACTTATAAAGAAAATGGTAAAGTACGACCACAGTCATTATCCCTAATTTTCGCTATCAAATACTAAAAGAAAAACCACCCTATCACTAGAGTGGCTTAGAAAACATATCTTAATACAATCAGTAATATTATTCACCGATTTCTTTTTTAAGAGCTTCTATTTGTGGAAGTAGCTCTGATTGTGCATATTTACGTGTTTCAAATGCTTTATTTTGAACATTCGCTAAAAATGCAACCAATTTACCAAAAGTCTCTGAATCCATTTCAACCATATTTTCTTCTAGTTTAGTAGCATCCCAAATTTTTTGAGGGAATTTAACTACACCAGCTAACATACCAGTTACTAGTTTTGAATATGTTCCATCATCAACCCATTGTGGCTTATACTGTTTACCAGTTAATGGGAACACTACTGGAGTTTCAAGTACTTCTTGATACTTAGTATCTGTAGCAGCTAATTGTTCATTTAAAGTGTTTAACTGCTGAATTTTGTCATATAGTGGGTTTTCAACAATTTTATTGTTTTCATCCACAATATATTTTTGGTAATCTTTTTTGAACTTTTCAATACCTTCTTTATCATCAATCCAGATTTGGTTTTCACCTAAATCTTCAGTGTAGCAGTATTCAAAGCTCTTAGTATCTTTGTTGTATACTTCAATGTTTTTGTATTGACCTTTAACAACCCATTTACCATCTACGAAAAATGGAATTTCGTGTTCTCCATATTCTGGTAAATCTTCAGTTGTTGAATAAGGGTAAGTTACATAAACGTCTTTACCTGCTAGTTTAGACTCTAATGGGTCAATTACAGATGCTTGTGAACGTACGTATTTACCGTCTTCTTGGCTATAAATGTGTAATAAAGTCATTATTTTAGTCCCTCTCCCCGTTACTATATTTAATCCACATAAGATAATTTAAAAACAAACAAAATACGTAGTCAACCACAGTGTGCTCCTGCTATTACTGGGTATACACCTTATAATGCTTTCTCTTGTGAGTGGTTGTTTAAAGATGACTTTAGTAGCTTCTTTGGTGGTTCATTATACGTAATTAACAGGGGACAAGGTGGGGCAACTGCTGCGTCAGCTAACACTAAGTTCTGTTTAGGGTTTGATGCACAAAGAAGTAACAATACTTATCAAGGGTCGTTATTACGCCCATCAAGTAATACATGTGTGTTTCTTATTAAGTATATGATGTAG
>ERZ1034865.140-NODE-140-length-54084-cov-47.447852_pt1 | contig 54084 bp, 55 predicted proteins | sample MGYA00520632_ERZ1034865 | MGnify/ENA primary metagenome ERZ1034865 (study PRJEB33766, sample SAMN09781738) | gut metagenome | biome: gut microbiome | host: Homo sapiens | place: Madagascar | study: EMG produced TPA metagenomics assembly of the PRJNA485056 data...
GACGCAGGTCATTATCATAACCACCCGGCACAGCTTCAGGTTTAGAGTCCGGGTCAGGCATCGGTGTTGGTTCCGGGTCCGGCGTGTTCTTGCCGCTGGTCAGATACCAGTTACCACTGTTACTTCCCTGACCACGTCCCAGCGTGTAGTCATAAGCACCTGCAGCTATACGACCGGCCTGAACAAATTCAGCACTGTCGGCGTTACCGTCAACATGAATCAGTTCAATACCATTAAGTGTCTGTGCACCTGTACCACCGGCATTAGTAACTGCCACACGGGTCTGACCGGATGCATCACCTTTAATCACCAGTTTATCCGTTGCGGCGCTGTCATCTCCCAAAACAGTGTTCATAAGCAGCGTGCCGTTATTACCGGTGTAGTTGCCGCCAACAGTCAGCACATTCCCCGGAGCATCAGCTCTCAGGTCAAGAGTACCGCTGTTGGTCACATTCCCGCTGACACCACCAAAGCCAGTAAGAATACCGTCTTTTGCAATATTGACCTGGCTGCTGGCGAGCATGACAGGGGCATCCGCCTTACCCAGAATCAGTGTGCCTGCATCAATATCAGTCTGCCCGGTCCAGGCAGCACTGTTACCAACAGTCAGTGAACCGATACCAATTTTACGGACATTACCGCCACCACTGACATCATTCGTAAGTTGCCAGTCTGTTGTAGTATCAATGGTTAACAAGCCATTATCAGTAACAACTGAGGTACCCAGGTTTTTCTGTTCAGATACAACAATACCAGCTCCATTTTCTATATTAATGGAACCATTATATTTTTCATTATTGCCGGAAAGAATAGTAGTCCCGGCGACGGCCTGAACAAGCCCATAATCTCCTGAAAATACTCCTGTTGTAATTGATTCTCCACTACTTGATAAATCTGACGTCAGATTAAAATCATTATTGGTGTGATTGAGTGTTAAAATTCCCTTATTACGGAATTTTATTTCATTTGCATTAATAATACCGGCTTCAGAGGCAGGTTCTGATACGCCAGAACCAATGATGAGTTCTCCTGAATGATTATTGAAATCATTACCTACAACAATGTATGGTGTTGTAACGGTAGCATTATTATTAACAGTTAGTCTGCCATTGGCATCGTAAAAACCAAGACGAATTGGGTCTGAACCAGAACTTACAGTCAGAGATGTTCCTTTCCCTGATACCAGAACATCGCCATCTGCCTTATATCCCACTTTCAGGGTATTCAGAGTAACAGCAGCACCATCACTGATGGACATATTACCTTTGGCCGTGTTACCTACTACTATATATGGTACAGTCAGATAGCTTTCCGTTCCTGAAACTATAACGCTGCCTTCAGAACCTACGCCTACCTGCATTCTTGGGTCAGTACCAAATGCATTAAAACCGCCCCCATTGGTAATATTTAGTTTACCAGCAATAAGCATATCACCCTGTCCTTTGACACCACTATTATCAAAGGTTAACAGGCTGTTTTTTCCATCAATATTCAGGATTCCACTGCCACTTATAGATAGTTTTGCTGTGCTCACATTTGGTTGAGCAGTGAATTTAATGGTATCTCCGTCAGTAAGATTATACTCGCTATTAAATGTATACTGTGTTGTATTCATTCCTCCAGCTGCAATGGAAAAAAACGGGAAAGATATTCCGGACAGAACCATTGCTGAGTATAAAGCTGAAAATTTCATTATTTGTCTATTGTGATGTTTCATCGAGACGTCCCATTAATATATATTTACATTCTGATATATACAGACAAAAACAAGACACTAATCATGACATATAAAACTCATTGTTTTATATGGTGGTATTGTAGCAGAAAAACGCCACCGATCGACAACATCGATCGATTACAAAGAAATGATAGATAAAAACAATCATAATAAAGATATCGATCGTTTTAACCGATCAACTAATACCAATCTAAAATTATTGAGGAGCGCAAAGAAAAATAAAAACATCCCACGTCACGACCATTTTTCATACAGCGACGGAGTTTTGTTGAATAAATCGAACTTTTGTTGAGTTGAAGGTCCAAAAAACACATCATCCTGCAACACAAGTTCTCCTGTAAGTTCAGAATCACCAAACTTCACTGATAAATGAAATACATGTTAAGTACAGTTTTGATGCCGCGTCAGCGGCATGGAAGGCGGCACTCTGTTGTTACATGCGGCACAAGAGTAAAACCGCCGAAGCCCGGCGTGAGCCGGTACTGATTGATAGATTTCGCCTATCCCATCCCCGCCCTGCTAAGCCATACCTGCTTTCAGCCATGAGAGAGCTTCTGTGCGCGGTCGGAGTGGTCCCGACGAGGGTTTACCCGAAGTCGGGGCGTATCTCCGCGTTAGCGGGCCGTCAGGGCCGCTTACGAGCGTGTACGCAATACTTCCAGCCAGAAGACTGACAGCGATGGCATTGCTTAGTTACAACATTCATAATTAAAAGCGATGTTGTTCCCGCCCTTCGGGCGGGGGCGGCGGCGCTTTTCAGTTATGAGGGAGGGACACGGTATATCAGAACTGTGCCTGTCGGGGGCCCGCCGCTTGCGGTGGGAGGTGCTTTTAATTCTGAGCGGCGCGGCTTTGGCCGCTGCAAGCGAAGGCCTTTTTGTATCTGTTCACAGGTGTTTCAGAGATAAAGACTTTCCCTGCGGTGGAACAACGCAGGGGATTAAATGATGGGGGTAAGACTATATTGCAGGTTTGCTGTTTCAGGTTTGCAGCTTCTTAAAGTTCTTTGTTTGCGGATTTATGTGGATAACTGAAACGACGTGGCCACGTTCTGACGACCGGTGAGTGATTTTATGGTCGTGTATGGACGGATGTGGGGATTTCAGGTGGTTACGGGGGATTTCTGGCCGGACAGAACCTGCGCCAAAAGCCCCGGAGGGGCTGGCGATGATTCAGTGCTGAAGGAATGGCACTGTCTAGTGCGGTGGGGGCGCAGCCAGCGTCAGTTCAAGCTGGTACAGCTCCCTGATGGCCAGCTGCTGCAGGCGTTCCGGTGTGCACCAGTAGGCTTCATCCGGCGGCATACGCTTCAGGATGTACTGTGACATCTCATAAATCTGCTGGTCGGCAGGTAATTTCTTCAGGCGGTTGGCACGCTTGCGGGCTGCCGCTTTCGCACGACGGTGTTTCAGTGCATCCTGGCTGCGCTGCAGATACCAGCGTTTTCTGGCCGCATGTACGGAGATATCCTCGTCTTCACGCAACACACCTTCCCGGATGAGCTGCTGGCGGATTTCACTTTCACGCAGCCGCTTCTGCTGCTGTTCGTGAAGTTTAACCATGTCCACGCCCAGCATCTGCCACCCTGCCGGTGTTATCCAGACATAGCGTGGCAGACGCTGGCGGGTTTCACGGTCCCACATGGTTTCCTCTGACACGCCCAGCACACCAAAACGCACCTGCTCGGCCAGCAGACGGGAAAGACGGGAAACCGTCACCTCGAGTTCAGGGATAACCTTTCCTTTGCTGTCTTTCGGGCTGATTTCTTTGGCCAGACGGGAAACGCTCATACCTACGGTATGTGTACCCGCATCACTGAAACTGACCAGAACCGGCCAGATGGCATCGAGGAGACGTTGTTTTTCCGGCCGGAAGGCATATTTACGGCCAGCGAACGTCCGTTTCTGCACGTAAAAAGGATGTCGCGACATGTGCATGCGCAGGCTCTGTTCGCCAGTCACCGGGTCCTTTTTTACCAGACGGTGATAGGCGTGCCCAAGCTGCCCGCTCAGCGCCTTATAGCGCGCAGGACGATACCAGGACGGATTTTCGCATTTGGGTTTAGTGGAGTGCTCACCACGTCGACGCTTTGTGCGCTTCCTTTCCGGTTCAACCAGAAAAGAGGTCGCCCTTCCCGCTTCATACTCTTCCCAGAAACGGATCTGCTCTTCGGGTGCTAACTGACTCCAGTGTACGGCGTTATATGATGTATTCTTCAGACCTGCCACAAGCTGTCGCTTATGGCGGAGCGATTGTGCCGTGTATTTATACACTGCACAGGGTTGAATCTCTGGTACGGTTTCATTATACTTTTCCCGTATTCTGTGAGGCCCCCATAATCTTTCCGTGTCCGCCAAGATTCGAAGAAGATTATGGGGGTTTTCCTTTTATGGCTTCCGGAACATCTTCAGTCTTCTGACTTACTCTCCGTACCTGCCATCTCTCCTGAATGCCTTATGGCGCATTCTGCCTTTATGATCCCAATGGATCCTTACCACAACGCCCGAAAATATACCCGCTTTCTTTCTTTTTTGGAAGTAACCCCCTCTCTGAACTTCATTTTTTCAAGTCTCCCTCTTAATAACGCATCAATTTTCTTGACGTAAATCAATTTCCCCCACATGGTCACAAAAAGAACATTTGTCTGCCATTTCATCCGTTTTTGGTGAAAAAGATCGCTCACACCATAAAACACGATCGAATGATCTAAAATCGAGATCACAAACAGAATATTATTCTGTATATTTGTACTTAATCGATCATTTCATCTAAATAAATTGCTGTATACAGTTTTATCGATCGTCTTGACTTGATTTGCCAGTCATTTAAACTTTTGCACATCCCCCTTTCACCGCCAGAACGGGTGGTATTACCACAGAGACTAAATGTTATGTATAAGCCTTTGTTTTATTGCGCTTTTCATAACATCCCGGAATACAGAGAGTTCATCCACCTGGATGAATTCGGCGCGAAGCGTTGATTTTTGATGACAACAGAACAAATTTCAGACTATCGCTGGTACCTAGCGAGGCACATTACCACAGGGAAAAAACGGGAAGCCCTTTTCGGGTGGCTGAGTGACCGGGACATGTATCCCTGGACCCCCCTGCATATCCGAATGCTCAGACGCACTGATACCGTATTTTCCTTTCGTCGGCAGATAGCCCCCGTGTTTCCGGGATATTTCTTTCTGAAGGCGGACTTTAATATCCATTCGGTTTCTGCCATCCGACAGCACAGTGCCTTTATTGACTTTGTGCGCTTCGGAAACCGTATTCCTGAAGTCCACAACAGTATTGTTGACGGGCTGATGATGATTTACCCGGATCCCGCGCCAGATTCGGGAGTCTGTGAAGCGTTGGACACGGCTTCTGACAGGCTGACCCCGGCGCAGTACCAGTACCTTCTCCACCTGGAAGATCTCCCACGTCCGGTGTCGAGAATTTCCATGCTCCTGGAACTGGTACAGAAAGGCCTTCCGGAGCAATGATATCCAGAGCATTTTCCCGGCCTTCATGGCCGGGCTTTTTTTTGCCTGAATGTCACATCTCCGCGCTGCTGTTTTCCCGTAATGTAAGGATCTCCCGATGACAACAGAATCAGAACATCCTGTCAGAAACCTGCTCTCCCGCATGCTGGCTGCGCTGAATGCGGCAGAACATCTGACAACAGATGCAGAACGACGTCGCTTCCTGAACGAGTGGCTGAATACCGCCTGCCAGGATTCCGGTCTGCATGATGAAATCACCTCCCTGCGACAACTGTTACGCAAAAACCACACCATGCCAATTGGCAACCTGTTGAATGCTCTGCTGGTCAATGCCGGACGTGCCGGGAACTGTGACATTTTCCGCTTCCGGGCAGCCCTCAGTAATCTGATGAAACAGGGCTGGCGCCCTGGCATCTGCCGTTTCCCGGATGACATTCTCCATGAAGCCCTGCTGCGTTCCCGCTCATCAGGCAGAAGAAACCACATTCTTCAACTCTCCGCGACGGAGAACTGCTTCAGCAGCACTGGCGACATGATGGCCCCGGTGGCGTTCCACCTGATTCAACAACAACAGAAGGACAGCTTCGCGGCAGAACAGGCTTTTTACGCAGAAAACTTTCAGGTCATGTCGGGAAAAGAAAATCTGCTGGAGAAGGGGATTTCCGTGCGAACGATTTATATCGGCCAGGACACGCTTCCCTCTTCAAAATGGGGGGCCAGGCATAGTGATTTATGGCATCCCACAATGTCATCCGTATCTGCAGGAAATAAATATGTTCAGTAACTTCTCTCTTTCAGAAGTTCACCCATCTGAAACCACAATCGGAACAACACTGACATCCTCCGGTAAAAAGAATTACCTTCCGGTGTATTTGTCAGAAATGAAAAAATCCCGTGAAGCCAGAATGTCACTGAGGAAGAAACAGCAGAAAAGATAATGCTGTCTCCATATATTTTCAGGCGTCACTCCTGCCACTCGTTTATTCCCTCGCTAAAAATCATCTTTATTAACCTATCCTTTAATACAGGAGTATATATGAAAAAAACATCCGGATATTCCAGAACGATTTTAGCTGTATTTGTTGCTAACATTCTGTTTGCCCCCTCATCATTTGCAGCACTTACCGCAACCCCCACTCAATATGGCGATAATGCTTCTGCGGGTGCACCAACAGCATCTGCATTTGGCTCATATGCAAATGCATCAGCCAGTGATGCCACAGCCATCGGTTCTAACGCCAAAGCAAGCGGGAACCAGAGTACGGCAGTGGGTCATACGGCCTGGGCTACAGGACAAAGTTCATCTGCCTTTGGGGAGAACAGCACAGCTTCTGGTAATAACAGCACCTCTACTGGTTCTCATAGTTCGGCGTCCGGTGAGTTATCTACTGCATCCGGATATTTTTCTGTCGCGCAGGGAATCCGGGCGACAGCTACCGGTGCCCACAGCAGCGCAACCGGTACCGACAGTACCGCACTTGGCACCAGGTCGTCAGCATCAGCGACCAACAGTGTTGCATTAGGTTCAGATTCTGTTGCTGATCGGGAAAACACGGTATCTGTTGGTAAAGCAGGCAATGAACGCCAGATCACCAACATCGCCGCAGGTACCACAGATACTGATGCCGTAAATGTTAAACAATTAAATGATAAGGCCGCCGAAACACTGAATGCAGCAAACTCATATACGGATAATAAAATTACAGAAACAAAAAACGAATTGAACACCACCATCAACAATGCAAAAAATGAAGCAATCAATACATCCAATAATTACACCGACACAAAAATCAACGAAACTAAAAACGAACTAAATCTCAATATCGAAAATGCAAAAAACGAAGCAATCAACACATCCAACAATTACACCGACACAAAAATCAATGAAACCAAAAACGAATTAAACCTCAATATTGATAATGCAAAAAATGAAGCCATCACTATTTCCAATAACTATACAGACAGTAAAATAACGGATACCAAAAACGAACTGAATGTAAATATAGACAATACCAAAAATGAGGCTATTATCACATCCAATCACTATACAGATAACAAAATAGCCCAGAACAATACCGTCATTAATCAGAATATTAATAATGCCAAAAATGAAGCGATTACGGAATCAAATAACTATACCGATTCCCGCTATCAACAAAGTATCCAGTATGCGCAGAATGCAGCTGACCAGGCGGAACAAAACGCCAACCAGTACACCGACAATCGCTTCAGTCAGTTAAATCAGCAGTCAAACCAGCGATTCGAACAATTGAATAAAAAAATAGAGCGGGCAGAAAAACGCCTCAACGCGGGCATTGCCGGTGTGACAGCTATCGCCTCCATCCCTTACGTTGCCGAAAACAACTTCTCCTGGGGCGTTGGTCTGGGAAATTACCAGAACGGAAATGCGCTGGCGGCTGGCGTGCAGTACAAAACTTCCCCGAATACAAATGTCCGACTGAATGTGTCGTGGGATTCAACCCATAACTCTGCTCTCGGTGTGGGCTTCGCCGGCGGCTGGTAAATCACCTTCAGTATCTCCATACCGGTGCCTGTCTGCACCGGTTTATCACCCCAGAGTCTGTATCTGCAGAAAAGGAATGCCAATGAAAAATAACAGTAAGGCCCGTCTGGCTGGCAGAGCAGTTTTGTCCCTCGTTACCCGGAGCATGCACTGGTTTTCATGGGGAATAAAATATGCCGTTATCCTGCCACTGGCCACAATAGCTTTGATGGCTCTGTTTATTTTCTGGAAGGACAACACCACACCGGGTCAGTTACTGGCCGAGGAAATTGAATTTGTAAGGGCAATTGCCCCTGCCGGGCAGTTCCCGGTCCATGACTGCCCGACAGACGTTCCACTCAGTCAACGTTGCTCCGTGATTTTCACGGATGTTGCGGGATATATCGAAAACACAAATCGCTCGCTGGTAAATCTGTTTCAGATGTTCTGGTGCACACTGGCGCTGATGTATGTGGCCATGGCGCTTGTCACCAGAAAATATCCCTCGTCTCCCGGAAAAATGAAACTGATTCGTTTGACGACGGATGATACACGCCTGAAAGAGATTTATTCCACAAATAATACCGACACATCTGAAAAGGAGTGAGTCGTTATGAGAAACCCAGTGTACTGCTATACCGTTGAGCAGAAACAGGAAGAGACGCTGACGCGGATCGCCGTGGCGGCAACCAGCATGCTGGAACAGCCCGTCAGAAAATCAGAAGTCCTGCGTGCTGCTATCGACACGGTAATTCACGCCACACCGGACATTCATGATGAATTTATAGAGCACCTGAAAAAACGGGTGAACAGCAGAAATAAATCCGGCCGCCGCACCAGAAAAACAACATCATGAGGAGGCTTCATGCATTATCGCTACCTGTTACTGCCCCTGCTCGTCGTTCTGTCAGGCTGCACTACCACACCCCGGACGCCTGACACACTGGCTGCATCCTTTGTCAGCACACTCATCACGGAGCACGCAGAAAAAATCCGCGCACTGCAGAAAGACTCGCTTTCACAACCAACACCGTCACCACGCCCCGCATCATCATCATCAGCCCACACAGCACAACAGCACCTTCCCGGTGTGACCCTTGTCGGGAAACGCCCGCCCCTGCTGCCCCTGACACAACAGCGTGGCCGGCAGGTTCCCCTGACAACGGCGCTGAAGCGTATTCTGCCGCCGGGCTGGCAGCCACATATGATGCCCGGAGTGGCTTCCCGCCTGCCGGTATCATGGACAGGTAACGACCAGTGGCCATATGTACTGCAGAAAATCGCCCGTGAGCATCAGCTGAAGATGACGATCGACTTCGATCGCCATACGGTCACGCTTTCACCTGCCGGTTCGGACCTTTCGTGATGTGGCGCGTTCTGCTGCTTGTTACCGGACTGCTCTGGCTCCCCCCTGCCGGGGCATGGTGTTTCCGGCAGGCCGGAGAGCGGTATCAGATTGATCCCCTTCTGCTGCAGGCCATCGCCATTAAAGAAAGCCGTCTGAACACCCGTGCCATCGGTTATAACCGGAACAAAGCCGGGCAGATAACCAGCCGGGACTATGGCCTGATGCAAATCAATGAGCGACATATTCCGGTTCTGCGTCGTTATGGCGTGCTCACCGCCGGTAACGACCTGCTGACCGATGCCTGTCTGAACGTTCAGGCCGGTGCCTGGGTGCTGGCGCGACACCTGCAGAAGTGTGGCCCGACATGGGACTGCATTGGCTCCTACAACGCCGGCTTTGCTTCCGGCAATGCCGGGCTGCGTCAGCGTTATGCCCGGGATATCCGCGCCATCTGGCTGTACCTTCACCGCCAGGAAAAAACCGGTTAACACTCTGTCATCTCCGAGGTTTCCCCATGAAATTACGTCATCCATTCTGGCTGGCAGCGCCACTGTTGCTGCTTGCCGGCTGTCATTCCACCGGAAAAGCCCCGGTCACCAGCCCCCGCCCGGTGACCGCCATCAGCATTCCCCTGAATAACCTGACGCCTGAAGGCTGGCAGTTCCCCGGACGTATCACCGCCAACTCACAGCGCCTGTCAGTGGACTGGGATGGTGATGCCTCCGAACTGCTGAGTCAGCTGGCTCACCGGCGTGGCCTGACATTGCGCATGACCGGCGTTCGCCTCCCTCTTCCGGTCACCATCCATGAACAGAACATCACGTTTGAGACACTCCTGCGTCTGGTTCAGGTTCAGATCAACTGGCGGGCAACGCTGGTCCAGACAGCCACGTCTCTGGAAGTCACCTTCCTGCCGCCCCTGAAAGGAGTCTCATCATGAAATATGCACCGTGGTGTCTGATGGCCTTCTTATTCATGACCGGCATCGCCCGTGCTGAAGAGGAAGCCCCGCCGGACATTCAGCGTTATATCGATGCCGCCAAAAAATTGCCTGACGGGGTGAATGAAACCGTCTGGCAGATGCTGACAGAGGCTGGCAGAACCGAAGGCTTCCGGGGCGGAAAAGCGCAGCGTGCCTGGGAACTGCGTCAGGCACTGACCGCCCGGGGAACAGAGCTTGATCAGTTGTATCAGTTTGCCCCCCTCATCAGCCGTCAGGGATGGCTGCCGCCGGTCATTGCCAGCGCCGGTTCTCTGGCCACCATTACCGACAAACAGATGCGCACGGCACAGCAGACTTACAGACTCCTGCGTCCTGAACGTTTTGTCAGTAATCCTCCCGGCTGGCGACAGTATCTGTTTGCCGGACTGACCACCACCGCCCGTCCTGACGACAGCGTGATTCCCCGTAACAGTGCTGAACGGGAAGTCTGGACGAAAGCCGTGCAGCAGGGATGGGAGGAAGGGCGCAAAAGCGCGGATGAAACGCTGACCGCAAACTTTAACCGGCTGACCCGTGATTACACCGGGATGATGCGATACACGCAGCTGGCCCGACAGAACATGATCACGCCTCCTGTCGTCACCGAACAGCATCAGAGTGTCACCGGCACCCGCAGCCAGTTAATGCTGGGCGATCGCGTCCGTGACCTGAAACAACCCGCCGGCTTTGAACTGGATAAGAAACGCTGGGTTCCACAAATCACGGTCGGGGAGTGAGCGCCGTGGATACCCTTCTGCCTCTTGATCAATTCAGTTTTGCCGGTGGCGTCACCCCGGACAGGCTGCGTGGCTTTCTCGTGCACTGCTACCGTCACGGTGTGTCCGATATCCACCTGCAGAGCGGCGGTCCGCTGATTGTTGGCCACCACGGACGGATGATCCGCTGCAGCCCGTTCACGCTGGATCATCCCACACTGTTATATCTGACTGACCAGATTTTCAGTCCTGACATTAAGGCACTGATACAGCGGGGTAGGGGGGCCGACCGTTCCCTGCAACTGGAAGGCAACAGTGACGGCCGTTTTGGCCTGCAGCGGGGAGAACGACTGCGTTTCCGGGCCAATTTTACCCAGGCCACCATCAGGGGACTCAGTACGGCTGCGGCAGTCACCCTGCGTATCATCAATAACCATATTCCCGACCTGTCTGATATGGGGCTGCCGGAAGATTTATTCCGGGCACTGGCCGCCCTTCCCCATGAAGGCATCGGCCTGATTTGCGGGCCGACCGGCTCCGGCAAATCCACCCTGCTGACGGCCACCTATCAGCACCACGGCAGAACATCACCTCACTGTAAAATCGTCACCTATGAAGATCCCGTGGAGGCGCTGCTGGGTGGTAACGACTGGGTACTGCAGCCCCAGCAGTGCGAAGTGGGTAAGGACGTTCCATCCTTTGCCGCCGGCCTGCGTCTCTCAATGCGTCAGGCCCCCACCATTATCGGCATTGGCGAAATCAGGGACGGCGAAACCGTTGAAGGCATGGTGAACTGCGCCCTCTCCGGTCACATCTGTCTGGGAACCGAACATGCCTTTTCTCCCGGACACGCCTTCTCCCGCAGCGTGCGAATGCTGCCGTCAGACAACCGTGAGCCGCTGGCCTGGGACATGCTTGAACTGTTGCAGTTCATTATCGTCCAGCGCCTGATCCCCACCACGGACGGACGCCGGCAGGCGGTACGGGAATACATTCTGTTTGATGAATCTGTCCGCAGTCAGTTACGTCAGCATGCCTGGAACCAGTGGCCGTCCGTACTTAACGACATGCTGACCCGGAACGGCACCCGCATTGCGGATGCCGCATGGTCACTGTATCTGGAAGGCCGGATCACCGAAGCCACCGCGACGGAATACATCGGCTTTCAGGAATTCACCCGGAGGAAAAAACATGGCTGATTACTCCATGTCCCGGGATGCCTCACCACCTGTCCGACTGTTCAGCGTTCCCCCTCTTGCCTGGCTGACGCTGCTGCTGTGGTTCAGGTGGCCATCCCTGTTCATGTTTATGTTCTGCATCGCCCTTATTGCTTTCTTTGCCATTCTGACCCGCATGGGGATCACCGCCGCTGTGCTGGGCCAGAAACTTGTTCATCGCCTGCGCGGCACCCGCATCAGCGGACGCCCCTGGTGGTACCGTAACTTCTTCTGACAGGGAGACACACATTTATGACCCCTTCCAGAACCTATCTGGCAATCCCCCACGACCAGCATCAGGACGTAAAAAAACTGGCCGGCAAACTTGAAGACGGTCGTCAGGCCGTGCTTTTCGATCGTGAAAAAAAATGCTGGTATGCCCGGGCTGGCGCAGACCTGGAAAAACTGAAGCCCTGGCTGCCGGATAAACACCATTCCGGTGTCTCCTCCGCCGAAGCCAGAACGCAGTTCGAGGATTTTCTTCGGGCAAACGGTGCCATCCTGGATCGTCGTGACCCTGTAATGGATGGTAAAAAGCACCGGATACGTCTGCAGGGAGATCGCGGTGGTAAAAAATCCGGCTCATACGTCGGGCATCTCAACGGTCATCCCAATGGCTGGTTTAACGATTTCCGGGATGGTGGCAGTGAAATTAACGCCACCTGGTCTTACAGCGGTGAAAAACCGGATCCGGTGGCCGCCCTGCATATCAACGCCGTCAATGCCCAGGAGGCCTGGGACCGGGCAGTACAGGCCCGCCTCCTGCATGACCAGAAAGCCAGGACATCGGCACAGCGATATAAGCGCACTGCACAGGCCGGGCATGATCACCCTTACCTGCAGAAAAAGGGCGTTCAGGCCGCGCGGGGCGTACATATTGACAACCGTCAGGGGCTGGTTATTCCGCTGTACAACACTGACGGGCAGATCCGTTCGATTCAGACGATTGACCCGGAAGGTAACAAGCGGCTGGCAAAAGATGCGGAAAAAGCCGGTAACTTCTTTGTCGTCGGCGGTTCGCTGAAGGATAACCACCCCATTGTACTGGCCGAAGGTTACGCCACGGCGGCCAGCTGCGCGATGGCACTGCGTCACCCTGTTGTGATGACAGTTGACTCCGGGAATCTGGTAAAAGTCGCGGAAAATCTCCACGCCCGTTACCCCGGCAGCCCGATGTTATTTCTGGGCGATGATGATCTCCCCAAACCCGGGCGTCCGGGGAATCCGGGGAAAGAAGCCGCCGAAAAAGCCGCCCGCCTCACCAAAGGAACCGCATTTGTCCCACAGTTCACCCGTGAAGAGCGGGAGCAGGGGCTGACCGATTTCAACGATCTGCATCAGGCCAGAGGGCTGGCAGCCCTGACAGAACAGCTGACGCCCGTCTGGCAGCAGGTGCTTGCCCGGTGTCCGGCGAAGGAGAACATCGTGAAGGAGACACCTGATAATCAGGCAACACCGGTCGCAACGAATGCTGCCGACATGCCGGAAATGAAGGTGGCAGATAATACCGCCGCAGGGCCTGCCCCTGCGGCTGAAACCACCACAACGGACGTCACTGACACCCCGCCCCCTGCCGGTGAGCCGGAGACGAACGCGGCAGATAACACCGCTGCGGAACCTGCCCCTGCGGCTGAAACCGTCACAACGGACGTCGCTGACACCCCGGCCCCTGCCGGTACGCCGGAGACGAATGCGGCAGATAACGCCGCTGCGGAACCTGCCCCTGCGGCTGAAACCGTCACAACAGACGTCGCTGACACCCCGGCCCCCGCCGGTGCGCCGGAGACGAATGCGGCAGATAACACCGCTGCAGAGCCTGCCCCTGCTGCTGAAACCGTCGCAACGGACGTCGCTGACACCCCGGCCCCTGACGGTGCACCGGAGATGAATGCGGCAGATAACACCGCTGCGGAACCTGCCCCTGCGGCTGAAACCGCCACAACGGACGTCGCTGACAGCCCGGCCCCTGACGGTGCGCCGGAGATGAATGTGGCAGATAACGCCGCTGCAGAATCTGCCCCTGCGGCTGAAACCACCACAACGGACGTCGCTGACAATCCGGCTCCTGACGGTGCGCCGGAGATGAATGTGGCAGATAACACCGCTGCGGAACCGGCCCCTGCGGCTGAAACCGTCACAACGGACGTCGCTGACAATCCGGCTCCTGACGGTGCGCCGGAGATGAATGTGGCAGATAACACCGCTGCGGAACCGGCCCCTGCGGCTGAAACCGTCACAACGGACGTTGCTGACAGCCCGGCCCCTGACGGTGCGCCGGAGATGAATGCGGCAAAAGCGCCGGCTGACACTGACGATATCAATGCAAGACTGGCTGCGGCCATGGAATATGAGGACGACGAGGCTTACGGTTACTATGACATACCGTCCTCCCCGGCCCCCCGGACTTCAGAAGCGGAAACACAGGCCCCCGTACAGGAAGACGCGCCCCTGCCGTTTCAGCCTCCACAGAAAAAACGGGCGTCTCCTGACACCACGGAGCCAGACGGGATCCGGATAGAAAAACCCCCGGTGGAAAATGCCATCCCTTCTCCGCTTCATGATCTGAACGCCATCATGAAAGGCCTCAGTCATCCGTATAAAGGGATGGACCCGAAAGACATCAAATATCCGCTGGAAATGTTTCTGGACGGAAAGCATGTCTTTACGGACTTTGTCACACACCTGACGATGGCCAGCCAGGAAGCCAGCCGGGATGATCGTGCTGTGCTGGCCGCCTTACTGACGGCACAGAGCCACTGCCAGCTTAAAGGTGAAATTGAACTGACCGGCAGCGACGAATTCAAACAACGCGCCATCACGCTCATTGCCACCTACGACCTGAAACTGAAGCTGAAAAACCCGGAACAGGTTGAAATGCTGAATCAGGCGCGGGCCAGACTGCAGTCTGAGCCGGTACCGGGAGCCGAAGCAGAGCCCCTGTCGCCCGATGCGAATCATATTCTGTGGCAGGAGCGTTCCGCAAACGCCGCGTTCGCCCCGCAACAATCGGCACTACCACTGGATATCCTGCCTACCCGGATGGAAACAGCACTGCCCCGAAACGCCAGTCACAAGGAGGCATCCAGTGGCATTACCGGTCAGTTACTGGCATTCGGACCGGCGCACTATAACTTCGACAAGCAAAAAGACCGGAGTTATTACGCACACCTGAGAACCCGACATGGTGAGCGTCTTGTATGGGGGATTGGACTCCAGGAGGCCATACGGAACAGTGGGCTGAAAACCGGCGACATGGCCACACTGACCATGCTGGGGAAAAAACCAGTGACCGTTCAGGTGAAAAAGCTGGGCGATGACGGTAAGCCTCTTCAGAACGAGCATGGCGGCTGGATCTACGAAGAGAAGGAGGTCACCCGCAACCAGTGGGAAGCCCGCCCTGCTGTGGATCCCTATGTGGTTGCCCGCCATACCGGGCAACTGGCCCAACCAGGTGAGCTGCGCCCCTATCATCTGGGCGATTACCGGGCACTGCAGGCGGCAGTGGATGACATGGCCCGTAAAGCCGGCACCACGCCCCCGACGCTTCCTGCACTACCGGAAGTCCTGTGGGTACAACACAACGGACAGGGTGTGACGACACCCCGACAGACACCGGCGTCACCGGAACTGCCATCCCCTCACCCGGAAGCCGGAAAACTGTTGATGCAGCTTCAGGATGAAGCCACACAACAGCTTAAGCTTCTTCTGGTGAAAGCCCGGGGGGATTTTGTTCAGGGGCTGGTTCTGCATGAAGGCCGGCACAAACCTGTTCTTGGGCGTTTTGTCGGTCAGAACGGCGAGCGCCACCTGATACTGAATGAGGTGACACCACAGGGACTCCGCCCCATCGGGAAAGGAAATGCCATCAACAACGAAACCGGCAACTATAACAGTTTCGTCTTCACGCTGAAGGGCGAGCGGGAACGCATTCTGACGCAGGTCACCGCCCCGGAAAAGCGTCCGGCGGCACTGCAACAGGAACTCGGCTTCAGTCGCCCGCCGGTGCCGCCTGAACAGGTGACTGAAATGCGCAATAAGCCACAGAACGCTCCCCGCAGAAATCACAACGCACCACGCCCCGGCGTATAACACAGAGTCAGACCATGAAAACACTCATTGCCGCCATCATCATCAGCGGTTCATTTTGTGCTGCCGCCAGTGCGGCCAGTTGTCGGGCATCGACAGCGGCGCTTGCCGGTGCCCAGGCCGGTTACGCACAGGCACAGAAAGCCGCAGAATCCTGGGCACAGCGGGAAAAACAGGCCTCAAACGGCTTTCAGCAGTGTCTGGGGGAGATCAGTACCTCCGTCACCGTACCGGTTTTTCCTGATATCAGCGATTTACTCGACAAAATAAAGGATCAGATCTGCAGTGCCGCACGGGACAAAATTCATGACTACCTGCCCGGCACCATCGACCCGTGGGGAGACCTGGGCGTTAATCTTCCGACAACGTCTGTTCCCATAAAATCCCGGGCCGTCAGCCGGAATTCAGTTCGTCAGTCCTCTCCGGCACCGCAATCCACACCTGTTCCACGGGCCTCTTCATCCGGGGCCACACCAGATTACCCCTTTTCACTCTGAGCACCAGTGAGGACGCATTATGAAAAAAACTCCCGTGTCGCCTTCACCGAAGGAGACACCGTATTCTGCCGCCATTGCACAGCACCAGGAGGCCCGGCTTAACGTCGCCTTTACCCGGCGTCTGCTGGGCTGTAACGGCTGGCTGGGCATCGCCCTGACGGGCGCCATCGTCATCAACGGGTATCTGGCCTGGAAAGTGGCAAACCCGCCTCTGGCTGTCGTGGCCAGCGATAACGGACGCATTATCCCGCTGCCGGCCATGAACAAGGCCACCTACAGTGATGCCGACATCATTGACTACGGCGCACGGGCAACCCGGGCAAACTTCACGCTGGATTTTGTGCATTACCGGGAACAAATCAACGCCCGTCAGGACAGCTTCTCTGACGAAGGTTTCGTCAGCTATTACAACGCCCTGGTGTCATCCGGCATTCTGGAAAAAGTGAAGGAAAAGCGGATGAACCTCTCCGTCCTGACGTCATCGGGCATCATCCAGAGTAAAGGCGTGCTCGATAACGGTCACTATGCCTGGCGGGTGCAGTACCCCATCACGCTGCGCCTGAACGGCCAGAGCACGTCACTGCCGCCCCAGAATTTCATTCTGACCATGATGATTGAGACCGCCGATCCCCGACTGAAAAAGGACGGTCTGAACATCACCCAGGTGATCACACAGGAGCCCCGTTCATGACCCGATATCAGTCCGTCATTCTTGCGTCCTGTCTCCTGTACGGTCATGCCGTTCTGGCTGACACAGCCGCACCGGGCAACACCGCAACCGGACAACAATGGCAGCCGGCCGTCAGCCTGAATAATACGGCAACACCCGTATCGGGCATCCCGGCCCCGGCGGATGTGCCGGCACGACCTGTGGAGGGCGATGTTCCGCCCCCGCAGTCAGGAAACTCACAGGCATCACAGGCATCACAGGCATCACAGGCATCACAGGCAGAAAGTGCCACAGATATCGCCCGGGCCGTCACCCTTCCCCTGCCACCGGAGGACATCACGCAGCTCCGGAAAGAGTACGACGACCTGCAGCGACACAGTGCCTTTAACCCGTTAACCGTGGTGCCCCGTATCCGTTCCCTGACCGTGAAACTGACGCCGGGGGCATCGCTGCCCATGATGCAGGTTCTGCCCAATTATCCCGGTGTCATCAACTTCACCGATCAGAACGGTGCCCCCTGGCCGGTGGCCGCACCGCCCATTAACGGAAATGAAAAGGGATTCCGGGTGGTGTATCTGCCGGACTCCCCTTCCATCGTGGTTCAGGCCAGCCGTGTGTATGACACCGGCAGCGTGACGGTGTACCTGAAGGGGCTGGCCGTACCGGTCACCATCAGTCTGGCCAGTGGTTCGCCCTCGGACAAAGCGGCATCACAGTTCAGTGACAGCCGTCTGGATCTGCGCATTCCGCAGACTCAGCCGGGCAAATCCCGGCCTGTACGCCAGGCAAAAGAAAAAGTCGGGCTGTATGACGACACCCTGCAGGCATTTCTGGACGGCGTTCCCCCCAAAGAAGCCCGTCCCCTGCGCGTGAAGGGGGATGTACCGGCCACACAGGCCTGGCAGATGGGAGACGATCTGTACCTGCGTTCCGGCGCGATCCTTCGTGATGAATTTGAACAGACGCTGACGGCGGCTGACGGTACACACGTCTGGAAACTGCCGGTCACCCCTTACGTCATGTTTTCCGTTCAGGGCAATAACGTCCCCCTGACCATCGAGCTGGAGTAATCATGGCCATAGAACAGGATGCCGCCCGCGACGGCAAAAAAACAATCGCGATCATCGGTGCGGCGGCGATCTGCGTGCTGGGTGGAGCTTATCTGGGCTGGGGATACCTTTCCCGCAGCGAAGAGCCCGAATCACAGTACAACCTGAAGCGGGTTGCCAGCAGCACCCCCGTCACCAGTCAGGAGTCACAGCAGTACCGTCAGTTGTTATCACAGGCGAACCGGATGGGTGCCCGCCAGGCAGAACAGGAAGGCGACAGTTTTCTCGCGACCCTGAGTACCGGAAATCCGGAGCCGGAAACCCCGCCACCTCCGCAACAGGATGTTCAGCTGCAGACAACCCCGCCTGCCGGCACCGGTAACGAACAGCGCACCGGCGGCACATCCGACGGGAAACGGCAGCAAATCCAGGCCTTTCTGGCAAAGCTGGATCAGCGATGGGCACCGGGTGAAATGACGCTGGCTGCCACATTCGACGGGAATGCACAGGGCAACAGCGGTGAACACTTCAGTCAGTGGGCCGCCGGCGTGCCCGGTCTGCAGACGGTATCACAGACCACCGCCGCACAGAGCACAGCCGGAAAGCCGGACAGCACGCCGGTCACGGCGTCATTTTTCATTCCGGGTCTGAGCCGTTATCCGGGCACGATGGAAACGTCCGTGGATTCGGATAATGCCGGGTCAGTGGTACTGGCCAGCATTCCGGCCGGAAAACTGCGCGGTGCCGTACTGTCTGCCCGGGGCGTCCAGCTGGCCGGTGACGGCGTTGTGATCCACTTCACCACCATGCAGTACGCCGGCCAGACCTGCACCATCGATGCTTATGCGCTGGATGATGAGACGCAGCGTTCTTCCGTGGCCAGCGACATCAACCACCGTTATTTCAGCCGGATCATATTACCGGCACTGGCGAACGGTATCGGCAAAGTGGGGCAACTGTACGAAGACAGCAACACCCAAATCCTGACCACCAACAGCGGCGCCGTGACGGGCCGTACCGGCACGCCGGATGGCAAGGCCGTTGCCGGTGTTATCGCCGGCGGCATCGGTCAGCAGACTGCCCAGGTGATGACACAGGATGCCGCCCGGCTGCCACCGACACAGGCAGTCGTGGATCGTAAACAGGTCGTCTCCATCCTGTTTATGAAACCCGTTTCTGACAAAGACTGTCTCCCCTCATCAACAGGAAATTCATAAATGAAATCTTCACCGCATTTTGATCCCGATGCACCGGCACCGGAAGCGCTCTCACAGGATGAGCAGATAACCTGTACCCCGGAAGAGGAAACACCGCCCGCCACGCCCTTCTGGAAAAAACTCCCGTTCCAGCTGGGCGCTGTCGCCGTCGTGTGCGTGTTATTTATCAGTTGTCGTATCAGCGGCAATACACCATCGTCCGGTGAAAAGGCGCAGTTTGTCAGCCAGGAAGAGGTCACACAGAGCAGAGAGGCAGCATCACCGGAACCGGTTCGTCCGCTCCCGGCAGAACAGCCCCTGCCAGACGACGAAACGGATGCCCTGAATGACACCCTTGCGGCCCTGCGGATCCACGGCGAGAAAACCCGTGAAGGTCTGACGGCACTGGCCAGACGGCTGGATACGCTTGAAAGCCGTATCAACGAGCTTCAGAAACATACCGTTCCGGTTCCGACCGCCACCGCGCCTTCCCCTCAGCCAACAACCACCACGGCCAGAAAGGCCCCACGTACTGTCCGAAGTGCCAGCCCACTCTCCGGCGTGAAAATCAACAGTCTCTATCCGGAACTGGCCTGGGTGACCTGGCAGGGCAGCAGCTGGGCGCTGCGCCCCGGTGACCAGTTCGCCGGCACCACCATTCTGAGCATTGATGAGCAGAAACGGGAAATCGTGACCAGTGCCGGTGTGATCCGTCAGGGAGGCTGATTCTATGGATATGGTCCAGATGCTGGCAAATGCCGTTAACGAACTCGCCGGACTGGGTGTCCGGCTTGTTCTGACCATTGCCAGTGTGGGCGGGATCGCCATGGTCATTCTGTATTTATCGGGCGTCGCCGGTCGCAGCCGGCGGGGCCAGTACACGGATTCAGGCGGCACATTCCTTGCTGTCCTGTTGCTGGCCTGCTGCGTGATTGCGCTGGAAAGCGTGGTGAACGCCGGCGGCAACCAGCTGGGGTTTGGCAGCGTTTCCTTTGATGAAATCGCTTACGTCCCCGAAGCCCGCTACGGCCCCGCTGCCGTGGCGGTCAATGCGGGCTTAACGGCCCTGCGGACCCTCGGATGGTGTTTTGTGTTAAACGGTTTGCTGCAATACCGTCGCTCACAGAAAGACGGTCACACCGGACTGTCCCGGGGAGACGACATCTCGTCCGGGACTAAAAAAGTCTTCAGTGGCCTGATGCTTATCTTCGGTCCGCAGGTCATTAACGCCCTTCAGAACACACTCCAGCTTCACTGGTAATTATCTTCACTTTTATCTCACAAGGATTTTTATGAACAACGTAAAAAATATGTTCCTCCGTGTTTCCGTGCGTCTGTACATGCTGATGCTGAAACTGCACGAACTGAAACGCAAAGTCCTGCTGGTCACCCTGACCTTCCTCACCGGTGGGCTGTTTTCACAGCCTGCACTGGCCGCCGGTGACGATCTGGCAGATATATTCAAGGGCATTGCCAACTTCTTCACGGACCTGAAGGAGCCGGCAAAAGCCGTCGCCCTGCCTCTCGGGCTGTTTTTTGTCATTGCAGGCTTCGTCATGATGGCATCGAAAAAGAACAACCCACACATTACCAGTGGCAGAATTGCCCTCATCTTTTTTATCGGTCTTTGCCTGATTGGCCTGGATCAGCTCATCAGCCGTGGTCAGAAGCAGATGAACCTGAACCCGGTCGGTGTGTAATTTCCTCCCTTACGCCCCTGCCTGCCGGCAGGGGATTTTCAGTCACGAGATCACCATGAACATACTGTCTCCACGGTGTGGCCTGGTTGCCCGCGTCAGCGGCAGACGCCTTCATGACGCCATCGATGCCCTGATCCATCAGGAGCAGCAACAGGCCGCACTGGCCGCCAGCGAAGGGCGTTACATGCATGCGGCCGCCCTTTACAAATCGCTGGCAAATCTGCAGACCCTGAAAGAGCAGATTGACCCGGAACATCCTCACGCACTGACAGACCTGACGGAGTATTCCGCATCCCCTTAGAACAAGGAGCATCAGCCATGCTGACGTTTTCACTGACACGTCCGGTAGCCGGCCATACCCCCTCTGCAACAGAAGAACAGCAGCTGAATGACCGCGCCCGTCAGGCCGGCACGCACTGTGAATATTGCGGATATGAATCGCCCCGGAACACGGCACTGTGGCGGGATAACAATCCCCTGCATGACAGCGATGACAATCTGACCGTGGCCGACCCGTTCTGCCGTGCATGGCGGGAGCTGGACACCATTAACGCGGATCGGGGCGTGATGGCCATTCTGCCGGGCCTGAGCGCCGAAGACTGTAATCACCTGCAACGGACGCTGCATCTGGCCCTGCACTGCGGTGACGGGGAGAAACAGCAGGATGCGAAAGCCCTTCTGAACTGGCTGACAGAACACCAGACCATTGCACAGATGCAAATCGGTTCGGCACACCCACAGGCCTGTGCACAGGCCCTGCAGCGAACGCCGGAAGAGGCTGTCCCTGCCGTTCTGGATGCCTGGTGCAACCTGAGGCTGATCCTGAATCTGCACAGACTGCCGGCACCGTCCCCCGACACCCTGACCCGACTGGAGGCCACCCCTGCCTGGTGGACCCTTCTGTATCAGCATTATCTTTCCGGAGGCTGACACATGCTGATTGACAAAATTGAAGATGCCCTGATGCATCTTTCCCGTTACACCCTCGGAAAAACGTTTCCGGATTACTGCGACCTGCGCACGGTTATCGGCCTGACGGCGGATGATAAGGTGCGGCACCCTTCGCTGGCTGCCCCCTATATTCAGGTCACCCGGAATAACGATTATGTCACCTGCTTTGAAATCAAGGGGGCTTTCCGTGAATTCAGTTTTCACGAGGTGCCGGAAGGCACTGAACCGGAGCCGGGCACCTTTCAGTTCTTTATCCGGCGACTGAGTGAATCCCTGAGCGGCGAGTTCCGGCAGACAGGCCACAAACTCAGCATCATTTTTGAATCCGATCCCCTGCGGGGCGCAGAAGAAACAGAACGACTGCTGACGCCCAAAAAACAGGCCTGTCAGCGCCTGCATCTGGCGCTTGACGACCTGATTGACGAGGAAATGCAGAAAATTTCCCCCTACGTGGCCCGGGAGCGCGTTCTGCTGGTTGTCTATACCGCCTTTGCCTCACTGCCACCGGAAGAACGCAGGGCTGAGATCAGACGTCAGAATGAAGCAACTCAGCCCCCGGAAGCGCGTTTTGGTCAGCTACCACTGTACGCCATGTTTGAAGGTCTCAAAATGCGCCACGATGCCTTCATTGATAAACTGGCCGCTGATATTGCGGACAATAATGACGGCGTTCTGCTCCGCATGATGGATGCCCATGAAACCGGACAGGTGATCCGCGACGAAATTGAACGCAACAGCACCTCAACGACGTGGCAGCCCCTGCTCCCTGGCGATCGCGTCCTGCCTCACGGACGTCTGCGGGAGAACGATATCAGCGCCTGTCTGGCACCACATCTGAACTTCCAGTACTGCAACAGCAACGTGGAGACGGACGGTGAGGCCGTCAGGGTTGACGATATCTGGCACGGACAACTGGCCATGACGCTGGCGCCGCAACGTCCGCAAACCTTCCCGGAACTGTTCCGGACGCTGCCCCGTCAGCTTCCCTGGCGACTCCGCATCGATCTGATGCCGGGCGGTCGCCATCAGCTGGGCAGAAAAGAGTCTTTGCTGATGTTTCTGGCCATATTCCCGTCCCTGCGCCCACAGTATGACTCCGTTAAATGGCTGCTGGACAGGGACCGTATTGATCCGATCGTGGCCATGAGCATCACGGCCAGTACCTGGCACAGGGATAAATCCCGGATGCAGCGCAACCTGACGCTGCTGAAAAAATCCCTGCAGGGCTGGGGCATCGCAGACGTGACCGGTATCTTCGGTGATCCGATCCGTGCCTGGATTTCCACCCTGCCGGCGGTATCCAGTTACAGCGGCCCGAACCTGCTGTTTGCCCCGCTGACCGAAGCCCTGCGTTATCTTCCCCTGCAGCGTCCCTGCAGCCCGTGGGAAAAGGGCAATTTTGTGGTCATCACACCGGACGGCAAGCCCTTTGTGATACAGCTGGCCAGCTCACTGCAGGAAAAACACACGGAAATGATTTTTGGCTCCCCCGGCTCCGGGAAATCCGTGCTGGCCAACAGTATTCAGCTGGCCATGCTGGCAAACAGCAACACCGATCTGCCCTTTATGGCCTTTATCGATAAAGGCTTTACCGCCCAGGGGGTTTATGAACTCATCAGGGACGCCCTGCCACCGGAACAGCGTCACAAGGTACTGAGCATCGTCCTGCAGAATGATGACCATCACTGTCGTAACCCGATGGATATCCAGCTGGGCCTGAAAGCCCCGCTCAGTACCGAACGGGAGTATATTCTCAACCTGCTGAAAAGCCTGTGTGCCGATCCCCTCACCGGTCTGCCGCCGGATGCCTCCACCTGTGCAGATATTCTGGGCCGGGCGGTGGACATGGCCTATCAGGAAAAAGCGGAACGCCCCACACGGTATGGTCCGGGTCTGGTGCCAGACGTGGATGCTGCCCTTCAGGAAGCCGACATCTTCAGTCGCCACCCGCCGGAATGGTGGGAAACGGCCACCTGGTACGAAATCCGTGACCTGCTGTTTGACAGCGGTTTTGTCAAAGAGGCGGCACAGGCGCAGGCACAGGCCGTTCCGCTGCTGAATGACCTGCAGAACGAGCTCAACAACCCGGTTCTGCGGAATGAATTTGAAAAAGTCACCCGTCCCGGCAGCCATGATCTTCTGCTGGACTACATCTCCCGGTGTCTGACCCGTGCCCTGACCGATTACCCGATGCTCTCCGGACGCACCCAACTGGTGGTCAACCCGGAAACCCGCATCATTGTGGTTGACGTCAATAACGTTGCCGGCAGCAGCAAAACCCCGGAAGGGAAACTGCGCACCGGCATCATGTATCAGTTTGCCCGTCAGCTGGCCGGCGGTAACGACTTTTATCTTCCGCAGATCCAGAACGAACTGTATGCCAGTCTGGATCTCCGCTACATCCCGTTACACCGCCGGCGCATCGAGCAACTGGACCAGGAAACCAAAACCATCTTTATGGATGAAATGCATAACATCAAAGGGATCCAGATCCTGTGGGAAGCCCTGCAGACAGAGGACAGGGAGCAGCGTAAGTTCGGCGTCCGGACGGTTTTCGCCTCACAGTATCCGGATGACGTACCGGAAGACATGCTGAGATCGGCAAACTCCGTTTACCTGATGCGCGTCAGGCCCCGGGATTTTGAGTTGCTGGAGAAAAACTTCTCCGTGCCCCGCGTCACCCTGAACAGAATGCTGAAAACGCCCGCAGGCCCGGCCCCGGACGGTTCCGGCACCACATTCCTGGGCATCTTCAGGACACAACGCGGGAACGTGGCGCAGATACTTCGTTTACCGGTCGGCCCCCTGAAACTGTGGGCACTGAACAGCACACCGGAGAACAGGGCACTGCGTAATCTGCTGACGCAGAAGCTGGGGTCTGCGCCCGCCCGCAAACTGCTGGCCACGCATTTTCCGCAGGGCAGCGCCAGCGCCCATATCGACAACCTCAAATCACAGAACCGTGATGATGACCACACCAGCGCCGTCAACAAACTGGCCGCTGAGCTTATCGCCCGCCACGGTTATCTGCAGGGCTGAGTCCTGCTACCGGAGACATCTTTATGAATAAGAATGTTTTTCAGACAGGCATTCGCCTGTCACTGTGTGCCGCCATCCCGGGCTGCCTGTTATGGCCACTGTCAGGGCTGGCGCTGACGGTTAACGTCAACTCCAGTGCCCCGATAACACAGCAGGTCGCCCCGGAGCTGAGGAAGGCTAACCAGGCACTCAGTGCCATCAGTAAGACGCAGAATCAGATTGGCGCGGCCATTAACGCCAACGGCGACAAACTGGCGGCCATGATTGAACAGTCCACACAGGCCATCCAGACACAGGAGACCTTTGCGCGCCAGACCGAACGACTGGAAACCGCCCGACGTAACTTTGCCGTTCCGGAAACCCTCTGTACTGAATCGGCTTCCGGCAGCGCCGTACAGGTCAGTCAGCAGGCAAGAGCCACGCAGAGTGCCCTGAAAAGTGGTTCAGGTATCAGTGGCAAACTGGCACAGGCATACAACACGCCCACACCACCACCGGATCAGATCCAGTTCCGGAGTGCCACACTGCACAGCCAGTGGTGTGATGCCACGGATTACGCCGCTTATGGCGGAACTGACCTGTGCCCGTCAGTATCGGATTACCCCGGCGGTGACAAACAGCTCAGTTCACTGCTTGACGGTGCCGGTAAACAGGGCAAAACACCCACCCTGACATTTGAGCAGAAGCAGACGGACGCCGCCATGACGTATGCACTGAACAGCACGCCTCCCGGTGCAGGTCGACAACTCAGCAAGGGCGAAGTCAAAACCACGTCAGGAAAGCAGTACATCGGACTGCTGACGCAGTATCAGGCCATTCTCGATGCAGCCCGGGAGCCCCAGCTGGCCATGATTGCCGCCAGTCAGCCTGACGCCACCACCCGTGATGTTCTGAAAGAAGTGCTGCAGGTGCCTTCTGCGAAGAAATTCTTTAACGACACGGCGTCAGACCAGGCGAAAAAACGCGGTGAAATGTCAGCCCGTGAGTTTGAGGCCTTCGAAGTGGGCCGACGCTACGCCAGCACAGACTGGCTGAGTGACCTTCAGCAAATGGACGGTGACAACCTGATCCGGGAACTCATTCGCGTCCAGTCGCTGGGTAACTGGTTACTGCTGGGGCTGAAACAGGAGCAGCAGAAAGCCAACATTCTCGCCGGTCAGCAACTGGCCATACAGGCGACCGAACACTTCCGTCCTCAGCTGGCCGGGAAAATGGAGCAGGTTAAGGCAGGTACAGCGCGATGAAAGGTAACAGACTGAAAAAAACGGCCTGGTATACGGCCAATATCTTTATTCCCCTGTCAGAAACCCGCCTGACCATGAACACCATCATCCCGTCATGGAAAAAGCAGTTTCAGCGTATCCGTGTGGCCAGAAAACTGATGGGACGTCGCCAGCGGAATCAGACGGCTTACACATGGGCTGAGGCCGTGGCCCTCACCGGGATGACACCGGCACAACTGGAACAACGTTTTCTGCGCCGGAAACAGCTGTACCTGGTGTTAAGCGCCCTGCCGACACTGCTGGCAACGGGACTACTGCTGGCCCTGCTGGTCAGCGGTATTTACACCCCGATGGCGTTTATGCGGGTCGTGATAATGGTTCTGATCCTGCTGGGGCTGGCCAGCATTCCTGGACTGCAGGTGGTGATCTGCAGCTGGCGACTGTGGCAGCTGCGCGAACAACGGGTCAGCGTTGAGGAACAGGGCACGTTCCGTGACTTTACGCATGGCAGACCGTGGATACGTGAATCGCTGTTGTCGTGGCACTGATAACGGTCTGTCACCGGTTAAATCAAAGGGGCTATTAATGCCCCATTTTTGTGATGGCATTAATTATGATTCTGAGTAAAAACAACATCACTTATCTGGCAAAACATATATTCCCGATATATTTCAGAGATGAATCAGGCTACACGCTGTCTTTTATCTGCAAAAAGAGAATCCGCCGGGCTGACGCCCTTTGTCGTACAGTGTTTTATTTTTCGCAGGAACGCCAGGATGCTGTTTCACCGGAAAAAAGAATGCAATATCTGTCTCCTGATGACAGCCTTGCGGCATTCCTGTTTGTTATTGCATCCCCGATAACACCAGAGCTCAGGCATCAGTTAAACGAGTATCTTGATACCCTTCCCGGTCAGTTCATCAGGAAAATAAAACCGACCTTATGGCTTGCTGTGGTATCACCGTGGCATAAAAAAACAGCGCAGCTTGTTCTGCCGAAAGTCAGCGCCATGCTGGCATTTTACAGCACTCACCCCGATGAACTGGAACAGCAGACAGCCGAATTTCTGGAACGCCACGAAAGACATAACCCAAACAGGTCAGGGGGCCATTAATATGAGCATGTTTTATAAACGCGGTCATTCCCCCCTGCTCAATAAACAGGATTTCCGGAAATTAATGTCGGACAAGGAAATACCGGACAGATATATTTCTGATGTTATGGAGATTATTTATGGCTCCCGGTTTATTGATGATGACATAACACCACCTTATGTCATCTGCAAAAACCATTTTCATACTGATGAAGATGCCACCTTTATCCAGCGTCTGAACCGGCTCTGGATTATTCCGTTATATCTCGTTTTTATGCCCTTTCAGTGGCTGTTCTGCGGCAATACCGGTTTTAACCATAACTCCCGTCTGGCGGCCTTTCTTTCCCGGCTGACAGGAATTAAATAAAGTCGTATTTACTTCCCGCAGTCACTGTACCTCCACCCGGTTTATCACCTGATAAAAGCACCTTCTCTTACAGGATAATTTATGACATACCTGCGTAAACTCTTTGCCGGCATCATGATAAGTATGATGTGGATCCCCCTGGCTTTCGCAGACTCTTCCGTGAATTTTGACACGATAGAAGCGGCAGCCAAAAGAAGCTCTGACCTTTCACGCCAGTTACTGGTGATGATTTTTGGCGATGTAGTGACAGATCCGTTCTCCACGAACACCACCATGATTGGCGAACTGTTCTATATCTTCAACGGTGTGGCTTTTGTTCTGGCCGTTATCTGGTTTCTGATTATTGGCCTGAAACACATTGCCCGCGCAGGTCATCTGGGAAAGGTCTTCAGCGGCGGTGACACATCAGCATCTGTGGTAACGACCGTTGCTGGCTTCATCACACTGGCCCCTACAGTATCCGGCTGGTCTCTGGCTCAACTGATGTTCCTGTGGGCGGTTTCGGTTATGGGGATTGGCAGTGCCAATCTGATGACGGACAAAATTGCCGACCTGCTGACATCCGGTTTTTCGCTGACTCACCAGCCCGTCGCGCCCCAGACGATCAGCGCCGCCCGTTCAATTTATGAAATGAACCTGTGCATGTACGGCGTCAATAACGAACTCAGCAGCATGTACAGCCGCTATGGTCAGGGCGGAACGCCGCTGATGACCATCCGGAAGCTGTCTGATGGTTTCGAAATCTCAAACGGCAATGCCCGGTGCGGTTCTGTTCGTCTGCCTGATGCATCCGGCAGCAAGAACAACTTCTGGGGACTGTTCGGCGCTTCTGTCGATACCAGCAACATCACCAGTGCCCAGCAAAACGGGCTTAACCAGATGCAGAACGACCTGAATCAGGCTGCCTCCCGTTTTGTGACCGCGCTGATAAACAGACAACAGACGGGCAGCGGTGAACTGCCGGATGCTGAAACGGACATACAGAATGCGGCACGGGCATTTGAAGACCGCGTCAATCAGGCGGTACAGGCTCAGGACAACGGAAATAAACTGACCAGTGCCATGACGGAGCAACTGAAGAAATACGGCTGGTTATCGCTGGGCAGCTGGTATCAGACTTTCGCCACAGCCAACCAGAAGGTGAATGATGCTGCGGCACTGAAACCCATTGTGTCCGGAATATCCGGCATTGGTGAAATTGGGGCTGGCGACACTCTTAGCGGTGTCATGACAGCCTATCAGGCACAGTTGCAGAACACATCGTACACACCGCCGCTGGGAACACCGAATATAAAAAATACAAAATCAGCTTCCAGCGCAGATGATGCAAGTTCCGTATTTGTGGAACTGTTTAGTTCATCAGGACAACGGCTCACTAATTATCTGGCAACATCGTTCTCAAATGATGAATTCAGCAACTATGGGCAAATAAATCCATTACTGAAAATGAAAAACATAGGAGATTATACCTTAGGTGTATCAGAATCTCTTTTAGCTGTATTCACCGCAATCAAAGTAGGCTTAGCAATGTTAGATAGCGGTTTATGGGGAAGTGTCGCCAATTTATTTAGTGGTAATACTATTGCTGGAGCAAGAGAAGCAGCTGTTGCCTTGAGTCCATTTATATACTTCGTTTTGTTTGCTTTTTTTTCTATTGGCCTATCCTTATCAATATTTCTTCCTATGATACCCTTTATCTACTGGTTATCAGGGAGCGCAAACTGGATTGTAAGTGTACTTGTCGGATCCACTGGAGGATCATTATGGGCAGCAACTCACATTGGAACCGAACATGATAAAGGTAGCAGAGCGGCTTATGGATATATATTCTTAATAGATGGAATGATTCGACCTATGTTAATGGTTTTAGGCTTTGCATTTGCAAGCCTAGCAATCGTTGCCATTGGCACCCTTCTGAACATTCTATTTGGCCCGGGGTTAGCTAACACGCAGATAAATTCATTAACAGGGATTGTTTCCTTACTAGCTTTCTTAATGGTATACGCAAGAATTTGTACAACCACCGTCTGCAGGATATTCTCTTTATTAGTCACAATGCCTGATTACGTCATTTCATGGCTCGGTGGCAGAGAAGCAGCCAGTATACTCGGCAACATGGTCGATGAAACCAAAGGCATTTTTGCCTCCTTTGGACATGGACTACAGAGAACACCCGGTGTAAACTTACCCAAAAGGCCTCAAAAGCCGACAGATGATGCAGATGGTATAAAATAAGAGATTAGCAATATGCGAAAAAAATTACTCACTATTAACTCAATAATAATCATGTTAAGTTTGTTTTTTTCCATGATTCTATTAAGCAAGTATTTTTCTTTCTCTTGGCCTTTCCAAATAAAAGCATTTCCTACATCTTTATTCTTATTCATTTGCGCTCGTACTTTCCGATATCTTTTAGAAAAAGGGCATAATAAAGCGATAGATAAAGTTTTAGGAAAAGTGAACTTTTCATCAAATAACTTCTCTTTGATCAATCACGGTTCATGTACAAGCATTCATATTGACCCGATCAAGGGCGAATTTCTTATTATCGATTGCAAATCATTTGGTCGACCTAAAGCCAGAGGATATAATTTCGAGCAGTGGGGCGGATACGAAATTGATAATAACGTTGCCAAAATAACGTTTAAATTTAATGATTTTGAATTCCCTGCATTCTCCATATATGCAAAAAGCCGCCCCGACGCCAAAGTGTTTTGCAACAAACTAGACATAATGTGCAGCCCATCTTACCTCCCTAAAGACGAACGCAGTTTCTATAAACATGTTCAGCAAAGCCTGGCTACTGCATAAGGGAAGAGGTCCGAGCTATATGTACGGATCTCCATGAGGCTGATGTAGAGTAGACAATTATACGGAGTTGAGTAAATGAAAAAAACCATAGCCATAATAAGCTATGTAATATTTCTTCCCTGCCTTATTATTGGTTGCATGCTTTTTTATTCCTATATGGAAAAATTCCCCTTTGTAAATAATCCACCATATGGAACCATTATATTCCTATCTTTAGGTATTATGTACCCCATAATTTATTTTTATTACCATTACGATAACAACAAGAAGATAGATAAGATTTTAAACACTGTTGGCTTTCCTCAAAGCAAAATGCAGCGAATAAACCATATCGATGGAAATAATATTTTTATAGATCCTGTTCGCGGTGAATTTTTAATTATAATAAATAAAAAATTCTCTGCTCCTGTTGTTAAAGGATACAATTATAACCAATGGATGGGATATGATTATGATGGAAGTAGTAGCATCAGCCTAAAATTTAATGATTTTGAATTCCCTTCATTCACTATTTCTGTTGGGAAAAACTTTCGCGACAAACTGGACATAATGCGCAGCCCGTCTTACGCTCCTAAAGACGAACGCTGTTTCTATAAACACGTTCAGCAAAGTTTGGCTACCGCATAAGAAAAAAGGTCCGCATTTCAGAAATGCGGACCTCTGGCTTACCCTGCCTACTGTCTCTGGTTTGTTTCTTTGTTATAAGAAACTACCAGTTCGAGCGTTTTTAGTATAAAACACTGAAAATCAGCTATCAAACCAGCATAAACACTGAAGGAATATCGTGCGTGAATAAACAGGACTACTTATACAAGTTACGACGTTGTAAAAACATCACCACACTGGACAAAGTCATCGAGCGAAACAGATATCTCATGTCAGACAAGGAGTTTATTGAATTTCTTTCTGCCGCTGACCACCGTTACGCCGAAATAAAAATGGGCAAACTTTACGATAAAATACCTAAACCTGTCTGGTCTCTGGTCTGAGAATTGCAAATTGTTAATATCAATTTACGCATAAAAGAAAGCAGGAGTCCGGGGCATACCAACCGAACTCCTGCAAACAGACGCAATACATCTGTCAGGGTAAGGAGAAAGCGTTATGACTGATAACGCCTTCTCCTTTATACCACTAAATTTCACCGAAAAAGTCTGATTTTCTTACCTTCACCTGACAGGAAACTCTCTCTCCAGATAATTTAAGTTAATCTGTACCCATTTACAGTAACAAGGAGTTCCTTAATTCATGAAAAGCATGTTTCCTGTCTGCGTTCTTGGCCTCAGTGTTCTGCTTTCCGGATGTGGTCAGACGGAACCAACTGAAGCAGAAATCAACAACACACTTAAAGCCTCGTTTGAAGAAGCAAATGCGCAGATATCAAAATCAGCCGGAGCTGTCGGTTCAAAACTACTGGAATCAATGAGGATGAAGTTCATCTCGGCTCGCAAAATATCATGTGAGCAAACTGGTTCTGAAAATAAATACAACTGCACCGTTGAAATTCAGAGTGAAGTGCCTATGGCAGGCGTCCAGAAAGCCACGACATCTCTACCCTTTATAAAAGACGGTGATAAATGGATCGTCGTCATGCCTGTAAAATAGCCCTGTACTGACAGGAATATTTATATACGGGAGTTATTATGGCAAGAATTGATATTAATGTTCCTTATAATGAAAAGGATGAGGCTAAAAGACTCGGTGCTCGCTGGGATGCCACCAGAAAAACCTGGTATATACCTGATGGTGTGCCCACAAGTGATTTTACCCGATGGTTACCATCCGGAAATGTGCTGTCGCCTTACTGGTTCATTGCCCAGACACCAGACCAGTGCTGGAAATGTGGCAGGGAAACGGTAATGACGTCTTTCCTGTTACCTGCCGGCCATAAAACACTTGAGCAGGATGAAGATGGGCAGCTTTACTGGCAAATGCAGGAGTTGCCCGCCTTTATCTTTTACGTGGATGATATCCCCGAGCAAAATCTGAAAAAACTGGAGCAGATACGCCATTATCTGGCAAAAGACTACAGTAAAACAGTGAATGCCCGTTACTGGATGAATCATTGCCAGCACTGCCATATGAAACAAGGAGACTTCCAGTTACACTGCGAAGTTGACAGTGCATTCTCTCCGGATTCGCGGGAGGCTGCGTCTCGTATAGTCCTTTACAGGATAGAGCAGGAATTCAGTGCCTCGTGTAGCGGAACTTCTCTGTCCCATCTTCACTTTCGTTGTGGCGCTGAAGAAAGTTTTGCCACAGCCGGTGAATGGCTTCCTTTCATGAAAATCATCTGACAATAAGCCCCGACATTCGTCGGGGCCTACCGCAACGGATGTCCGACAGGAGCATCCGTTTGCTGGCACTGATATATCTGCCAGATATCGACCTGTATTGATTGTTTTTTATTCTTTCTCATTTATAATTTTGCTATACGTGTATAGCATACATATCTGGAGTTGTTACATGCTGGCTATTCGGTTACCTGATGATATTGAAGCCCGCCTGAATTTTCTGGCAAAACAGACCGGTCGGACAAAAACATTCTATGCAAGAGAAGCTATTCTTGCGCATCTGGAAGATCTGGAAGATTACTACTTATCTGCAGATACTGTGGCGCGGATTCGCCGCGGTGATGAGGCCACTTACACGTCTGAAGATGTGAGGAAATCGCTTGGCCTGGACGATTAATTACTCTGAACGCGCTCTCAAATCTTTGCGCAAAATGGATAAACAGAACGCGCGGCGAATTGTCGATTTTATGGAATTGCGAATTGCCACTTTACCCGAACCACGGATATCCGGAAAACCACTTAAAGGCGAACTCGGTGTGTTCTGGCGCTACCGGGTTGGGGATTACCGGATTTTATGTGAAATCAGAGACGAAGAGCTTGTAATCCTGGCAGCCACTATTGGCCACCGTCGGGAAGTATATGACTGTTAAACAACACAAAAGCAGTATTGATCCGCTTCTGGATCATTACACCAATAATCACTAATTAAAAAGACCATACCTGATATTTTGCATGAAAGCCTTTCAGCTAATGGTCGGAGGCCATGCCCGAAGGCCTGAGATAAAAAGGTCCCGATTAAACTTTACGTTCAACTCGGGACACTAACCACATAACCTTGACACATGGCAGGTTAACACTCTCTCCAACAAAAGAGAAAGTGTAATGAGCGTCTCCCTGCTCATTTAGTTCCAGCAAGATTGATTAATCACGAAGAGGCTAAATTATCAGCCTCTGGTAACACTCAGAGATGGAAAGCAACGCGTTTCCCGGTAGGAAGTGTTATATCAAGGCTTAATTCTCCGCCTAAAGCCTCCACATACCGCTTTAAGGTAGATAACCGGGGATCATTATCCGCTTGTTCAATTTTCGCCACTGTCGGTTGCTTAACCCCCATAGCCCGGGCCAGTTGAGTCTGTGACATATTCAGCTCATGACGAAGAGACGTTAAAGCAATCTCCTGCCGAAGCTCCTGAGCTCTGGCTGCGATACGCGCCTGACTTTCAGGGCTGCGTGCAGCAATCATATCTTCTAAGGTTCGCATATCGTTTCCTTATTTTCTAATGTGTTTGCTGTACTCTGAATCAGCAAGGTTAATCATATCTTTGTAGAATCGTTTTTCATTCTGGCCAGCTTTATTACCGGCACACAGCACAATGGCCATTCTGTTTGGATCAAAAGCGAAAAACGCCCTAATCGGCTCACCTGCAAACTGTACCCGCAATTCTTTCATATTGGGGTACTTTGATCCCTTTAGCGTATCAACATAAGGTCGTCCAAGATTTGGACCCACTTCTTTCAGGATCTGCAACACAGATAAAATTTCATCCTGTAAATCTTCACTTTGTGTATCAAACCACTCATCAAAACACTCAGTTGTTATTACGTTCCACATAAAATGCCTATAACGTATTCGCTATAATCAACATATAGCCAGTTCACTATAAACTCAAGGGGAACGACATCATTTTAAAATGATCGCTCTCCGCTTCACCTGGGCTGGTTCCACACCAAAATCCAGGTAACACCATCTTACTTACGTTTTCTTTCGTCATGCAGAACGCACTCAGCGTGCTGTATCTGTTTGTTATTCCCTTAATGTGAGAAACCACTATGTCTCAATATCCTCACCCTCAGCAGGGTAACGATTCCGGCATGATGATCCTCATCTGCATTGCTCTGGTCTGCGTTGTCGTCTGGGCAATACATCCTTCCCTGTTCTACGGATATTGCGTGCTGCTCTATTATTTGTGGGGCATCGTTGATTTTCCGGCCATACACGTCACTGTCGCCGGGAAAATGAACCTCCTGGTGTGGGGCAGTCAGCGCAGCGAAACCCTCTCTGCCGGGCAGATGATTGAACTCATGAATCAGACCGCCGGCATTCTCTTTCTCTTTTTCGTTCCGGTGGCCATCGGCGGCATCATCATCAGCCGGAACCATCCGGCAAACCGGACACGCAGGCCCATTAATATTCATACCCTGCCGCGCATCATGTCCGCGTTTTCACCGGCTGTTATCCCCCTGCTGCAGTATGGCGATCCCAGAACCCAGCTGCTGAACACCGATCCCCCGGAACACCGGAGTGCCATGTCGCCGGACGAGTTTGCCACAAAACATAAACTGGTAATCGGACAGCGCCTTGACCGGGAACGGGCAAGGCTGGTCTTCGAAGCGCAGGCAGGTACACCGCTGCAGGGGCCGGAAAGTTTCAGTCCGGCAGAGCGCGCACTGGTTGCTGTGTTCGGTCTGCAGGAGTTCTGTAACGATCGCACCGCTGCCATCGGGCTGCTGGATACCCTGAACCGTTCATGTGGCCAGCCACAGAAAGAACATGGCGGTAAACGTGGTTATCCCCGTCTCAGCCTGGCTGACAAGGCATTCCGGCGCGTCATGGCCACACCAAAAGCCAGAGCATGGCTGCGGCATCACAGCACCACACGAACAGCCCTGTCTGCGCTGCATGCTCGTGATATTCGCCTTCCCTGTATCCAGTTCCGCTGGCTGAAGGGGCTGGACAGAACACTGTTCTACGTTCTGGCTTCATCCGACCGCCCGAAGGTCTTCGTCGAAGGTGCCGGTGTGATAGCCACCGCGCAGTGGGAAACCTTAATCGCTGACATGTCGGCCCGACTGCAGGTAGCCATTCCACCGGTGGACGATCCGACCGCAAAGGCTGTTGACGGGCTGGAAGCAGACCTTATCAGCACCGGTATGGTGGTGGAGCTGCACCGGGTCGATCCGGAAAACCTGAAATCCCCGGACACCGGAGAACGTGACGACCTGTTCTTCTTTGCCCCCAATGAGGCACTGCAGCAGGAAGAGCCTGCCCCGTCACCACCCGTCGCTCCGGAACCGGACAAACCGACAGACAGTGCCATTTCAGAAAAACACGCCCCTGTGGCCTCACAGCCACAACAACCTGAATCACCCGACAGCCCGGAACAGAAACAACCGATGCGTTTCCGCCCGGGCAGGAAAAACTAAGGAGTCCAGATGAACACCTACACCATTCGTATGAAGTACGGATGCCTGAGCGCATTCACCGGCAACGATCACCCCATTTTTATGTGTTTCCCCGGCAAAAATCCCCGCTTCTTCCTGCAGGGTAACTGCCTGATGCACGACAGTGACCATCACGCCACGCAGATGATTTACAAAGCCCCTTCGGTTGAGGATGCACAGGCACTGCTGCTGGCGATACAGAAACACCGCCGGCAGCGTCAGAATCAGTCAGCGGTGGTGGCTCTTATAACGGGTGTCCTGCTCGTGATTGCCCTGCTGTGGCTGGTTATCTCATGGCCGGCCACCATCACGCTGACCTTTGATGAACCGGTTTCTGCACCGCAGCAGGTCCATACCGTGCCCGCCAGTGCAGCTCCACAGCCACAGGAGACAGAAAAAACACCGTCTCCACAGGCAGTCCGGGCTGAAAGTCTGAAGAAAGCAGCCGCCAGCGGGCGTTACACTGTCACGCTTTCAACCGGACATCCACGGACAATCTACGTGTTTTCAGACCCGCTCTGTCCGCATTGCCGGACACTGGAGCCGGTTCTGGATGTACTGGCGCAGGATTACAACGTGGAAATATTCCCGGTCAGCGTCATAGGCAGCACCGACTCACAGAAACTACTGTCCCCTCTGCTCTGCCTGCCCACAGAGGAACGACCAGCACACTGGAAATCCCTGTTTGCCGCTGATGCCGGTATGGCACCGGGCAGTAAAAACGATGTTCCCGATGTAGAGTGCAAAGACGGCCTGCATGCCCTGAACATCAACAACCGGGCCTTTAACTACTATCAGTTGCCGGGCACACCACAGTTACTGGCCGATGACGGTCGGGAAATCCCGTTATCCGTACTGACCAGTGACAAACGTCTGGCGGATTTTCTGCAGGAGAAAACGGATGGCCATTGATTCCCGACCGGTGGACAAACAGCGGGTACAACATGTCATCAGGTCCACCTGGCTGATGGACATTCTGCTGTCCCCTTTTTCCCTGCAGGCCGGCATGCTCGGCGGGCTGCTGTTATGCCTCATTGCCCCGTGGCTGTTGCTGCCCTGCCTGATATGTGCCGTTATCTGGCTGTTTGTCTTTACGGATCAACGCTTCCGTCTGCCGCTGAGGATGCCCACGGACATCGGCGGTTTTGATTATTCAACAGAACGTGAGGAAGCAAACGAATTCACACTACCCGGTGGCTTCTTCCGTTTTATCAGACGCAAACTCACCATCGAAAAAGCCGGCGGCATCATGTGCCTCGGCTATGCCAGGAAACGCTTTCTGGGGCGGGAATTATGGCTGACCCGTGATGACTGTCTGCGTCATATGCAGTTGCTGGCCACAACCGGTTCCGGGAAAACCGAAGCCCTGCTCTCCCTGCAACTGAACGCCATCTGTCTGGGACGGGGATACTGTTACTCTGACGGTAAGGCGGAAACCGCTCTGGCATTTTCCTCATGGAGTCTGCTGCGGCGCTTCGGGCTGGAAGATAACTTCTATGTACTGAACTTCCTGAATGGCGGACGCGACAGGTTTGATGAACTGCTCAGCAATGATCGTACCCGGCCACAGTCCAACACCATCAATCTGAGCAATAACGCCACCGCGTCTTACATTATTCAGCTGATGGAGTCCATGCTCCCGAAAGTGGACGGCAGCTCTGCTGACTGGCAGGACAAAGCCAAGCCCATGCTTTACGGACTGGTGTACAGCCTGCACTACAAGTGCAAGCGGGAAAATCTGCGCTTTTCACTCACCATGCTGCACAAGCATCTGCCACTGAAGGAAATGGCAGCACTCTACATCGAGGGGAAACAGAACGGCTGGCATCAGGAAGGGATCAACGCACTGGAGAACTACCTGTCGACACTGGCCGGCTTTCAGATGGACCTGGTCAGTCGTCCGGGCGAATGGGATCAGGGGGTATTTGACCAGCACGGCTTCCTTATCCAGCAGTTCTCCAAAATGCTGGCCATGTTTAACGACGTGTATGGACACATTTTTGCAAACGATGCAGGTGACATTGATTTACGCGACGTTCTGCACAATGACCGGGCACTGGTCGTTCTCATTCCGGCGCTGGAGCTCTCCAAATCAGAATCAGCCAGTCTGGGTAAGCTCTATATTTCAGCCAAACGTATGGTCATAGCCCGCGACCTCGGTTATCACCTCGAAGGGAAACGCGAACAGGTCCTGACGGCTAAAAAATACCGGAACCGCTTCCCTTTTCCGGACATTCACGACGAGCTGGGCAGCTATTTTGCACCAGGCATGGACGATCTTGCCGCCCAGATGCGCAGCCTCGGCTACATGCTGATTATCTCAGCCCAGGACATTCAGCGATTCATTGCCCAGTTCAGGGGGGAATACCAGACCGTAAACGCCAACCTGCTCGTGAAATGGTTCATGGCCCTGCAAGATGAAAAGGACACCTATGAACTGGCCCGCTCCACTGCCGGGAAGGATTATTTTGCCGAACTGGGCGAAGTGAAACGCTCCCCGGGCATGTTCGGTAATCAGTTCGAGGATGCCACCACCACGCATATCCGGGAAAAAGACCGCATCAGCCTGGATGAGCTGAAAAACCTGAATCCGGGAGAAGGGTTTATCTCCTTCAAAAGTGCACTGGTCCCCTGCAACGCGGTTTACATTCCGGATGACGAAAAACTGTCGTCAAAACTGCAGATGCGCATTAACCGCTTCATTGACATCGGACGTCCGTCAGAAGCCGAACTGGTGAAAAAGAATCCGTCGCTGGCCCGTCTGCTTCCGCCTGACTCACAGGAAGTCAGTCTGGTGCTGCAGCGCACGGACGAAATCATGGCGGGTATGGCACCCCGCAATCCACCACCGATTATGGATCCCATTCTGGCCCGGCTGGCAGAAATCACCCTTAACCTCGATAACCGGTGTGATATCAGCTACACCCCGGAACAACGGGGAATCCTGCTGTTTGAAGCCGCACGGGAGGCGATGAAACGCAGCAAAGGTCGCTGGTTCCTGGCACAGACCCGACATCGGCCAATCAGCGTTTCCGATCAGATAGCCCATAAGCTGGCCACTGACAGTACGGCATTCCCTTCTCCTGTAAACTCCGATAAAGGAACAGATCCACAGTGAAACTCAGACACCGTCTGGCCATCACCACCATGATGGCCGCACTCTTTATTCAGCCGGCCTGTGCAACACCGGATATTCAGGCGGGCTTTTCGCCGGAAGGCTCCGCGCAGCAGTTGATCATGCGCACCATCAGTGACGCCGGGCAGGAGATCCGGCTGATGGGCTACGCATTCACCTCACCGGAGATTGCCCGGGCACTGACTGACGCCAGAAAGCGGGGCGTGGATGTCCGGGTTGTTCTTGATGCTGAAAGTAACAACAACAAATACAGTCGGGCGGCCATCAACACACTGGTGCTTGCCGGCATCCCGGTCAGAACCGTGAGCAGTTACAAAATACTGCATGACAAAGTCATCATCACTGACCGGGCAAATGTGGAAACCGGCAGCTTCAATTTCAGCCGTGCCGCCAGTCGCGTAAATTCAGAGAACGCCATCGTAATCAGGAACGCGCCTGATATTGCGAAAACGTATCTGAAACACTGGCAGTCCCGCTGGGAACAGGGGCAGGACTGGACACTGCCCTACTGACAGAGGCCGGGCTGCCGTTCATGCAGTCTGTCCGCTTTCTGACACTTACCTCTCTCCCTTCAGTTCATCCATTCATCTTCTGTTGATATAAAACGGAGACTAAAACCCATGAGAAAAACGATTGGCTACTCAATGGTGGCCGTCCAGTTCTTTGCGCAAATTTCCCCGGCATTTGCCGGCATCTTTCAGGCTGATGAACAATCTGTGGCACAGACTGCGATGGAGGCCGGACGTGTGCTGCAGGGCAGCAACAGCGGTGATGCAGCCCGCCAGCTGCTGACCAGCCAGGCTTCCGGGCAGGCAGCAGATGCGGTTACGCAGTGGCTGAATCAGTTCGGTACGGCGAAAACGCAGCTGAGCGTGGACAGTGACTTCTCCCTGAAAGGCTCGTCGCTCGATGTGCTGCTGCCGTTTTACAACACCCCGAAGAACGTGCTGTTTACCCAGCTCGGGATGCGGGATAACGACGGACGCTTCACCACCAATGCCGGGCTGGGCCACCGTTACTTCACGGATAACGGCTGGATGCTGGGATATAACGTGTTTTACGACGTGGACTGGCGCAACACCAACCGCCGCTATGGGATTGGCGTGGAAGCCTGGCGTGATTACCTGAAACTTTCCGCCAACGGGTACAAACGCCTGTCTGACTGGCGGCAGTCCCCGACCGTTACCGATTATGACGAACGTCCGGCTGACGGCTGGGATATCCGTGCCGAAGGCTGGCTGCCTGCGTACCCGCAGCTGGGCGGTAAGCTGGTTTACGAGCAGTATTACGGGAATGAAGTGGCGCTGTTCGGTGAGTCTGAACGCCAGAAGAATCCTCATGCCATCACTGCCGGTGTCACCTGGACACCGTTCCCGCTGCTGACCACCGGCGTCGATTACCGCCGGGGCAAAAACGGGGCTGACGACACTCGTCTGAACCTCGGCCTGACATACCGTATCGGTGAACCGCTGGCGCATCAGCTGGACAGCAGCCGGGTGGGCGCACAACGTTCACTGGCCGCTAACCGCCTTGAACTGGTGAACCGTAACAATGATGTGGTGCTGGAATACCGCAAACAGACGCTGATTACCCTGCAGCTGCCGCCGGATGTGTACGGCGCAGAACTGACGACCGTCACCCTGACGCCACAGGTGAATGCAAAATACGGGCTGTCCCGTATCGAACTTGACGATGCAGAACTGCGTCAGGCTGGCGGGAATATTATCAGCAACACCGGTAACCAGATTACGCTGCAGTTACCCGCCTGGTCTGCCGAAAATCAGAGTGTCACACTCTCCGGCAGGGCACGGGATACCCGTGGCAATCTCTCTGATATTGCCCGTACCCGTATTCTGGTGCCCCCGGCAGTACAGCAGCAGCTGGCTGTCAGCACGGATAAAACCACGGCCACTGCAGACGGTGCGGACAGTGTGCGCTACACCCTGACCGTCACGGGCAGTGACGGAAAACCGGTCAGCGGACAGGCTGTACGCTGGGAACACAACGGCGGCACGCTGAATGGTGAGAACACCACGAACGCTGACGGTGTGACCACAGCCACCCTGACCAGTCAGACCACCGGTATTATCCGGGTTACGGCCACCACCCGTAACCAGACGGCAAAAGCGGCTGATGTGACCTTCGTTGCCGCCATGCAGGGAGAACTGCTGGCTGACCGTACTCAGGCGCTGGCAGATGGTCAGGAGGCGGTCAGCTACACCCTGACGCTGAAAACCACTGACGGTAAGCCCCTTTCAGGGAAAAACGTCACATTCACCACCACGGCCGGGCAACTGAGCAGGACACAGGGCACCACCGACCAGAACGGTCAGCTGTCTGTGCAACTGACCAGCACCCGTGCCGGACAGGCGGTGGTGAACGCCTCTGTGGACGGCACCACCATCAGTGCCGCCCCGGTGACGTTTGAAAACTACCTGGATTCCGCCATTGTGGTGAACAAAACCTCCGCCATTGCCGACGGCCAGGACAGCATCATTCTGACTGCTGTCATCCGGGATGCCGCCGGTGTTCCTGTCGCCGGGCAGACTGTCACCTGGCACACGGACAGGGGGCAGTTCACACAGCAGGACGCGGTGACAAATGCTGCCGGGGCAGCTTCTGCCACCCTGACCAGTACACAGGCCGGTAATGCACAGGTATCGCTTTCCCTTAACGGTACGACCACCACAGTAAGTGCACCCCGCGTCAGTTTCACGCAGCAGTTGTATCTCACCCTGCAGGCCGGCAGAACCACCGCTGTGGCAGACGGAAATGACGCCATCACGTACACCCTGAACGTGCGTGACGCAGCGGGTCAGCCTGTGAAGGATAAGACCGTGCAGTGGAGCACCGACCTGGGCACACTTTCGGCCCCGCAGGGCACAACCAGTGCACAGGGCGAAGCCACTGTGACGCTGACCAGCACGCAAGCCGGACAGGCCGTGGTTAATGCCACCGTGGACGGTAAACAAATCAGCGCACAGTCTGTCACCTTCACCCGTACCGTCCGTGGCGTTATCACGGTTGAAAAAGAGCGTGTTTATCCGGGAAACAAACAGACGGTCACCCTGACGCTGACGGATGCCGCAGGCAATCCGGTCAGTGGCGAGCGCGTGGACTGGCATGCTGACAGTGGCCACCTCTGGCAGACACAGGGCACAACGGATGCACAGGGCCGTGCCACCACGACATGGGAAAGTACCACGCCCGGAACGGCCACCATTACCGCTGACGCGTATGGCCAGCAGTACACAGCCCCTGTCATCACGGTCATGCCAGCCCTGACGGTCAGCAGCGTCACCGGCATCGATGCCACTGGCGCAGACGGCAAAAACTTTGGCAAGCGTGTTCCCAACAGCACCTGGCCGGGCGCGAAATTCCGCATCGATACGGAGAATGCCGCCGGCACGGTCACCTGGACCGCATCCTCACCGGCTGTGAGCATTAACGGCAATGTCATGACCGTGAAGAGCAATCCGGCAGGTGTCACCCTGACGGGGACAGATGCAGACGGACAGACGGTAACCCTGAACATGGGCGGCAACTGGTTTGCGCAGAGTGCGACAAAATACGAATGGCTCAGCAGCGATTACGACGGAACAGCGATTTACTCCTGTCGCCAGCTGGGCGCACAGGTGGCGTCATCCGGTGCCCTTCAGGGCGTTATCAGTGAATGGGGTGAACTGGAAACCTACGAAGGCTGGACCAACCTGAAAAATAACTGGCTGTACTCCAGTACAACCGTTATCAGTGGTAATGGCGTGAAAAACACCATTGCGTATTACTTCCCCGGTGGCCAGGAAGGTCAGTTAACGGGGCTTCGTGGTTATTACGCCTGCCGTTAATCAGTCACAAACATAAACCATAGTTAATCATCTACAGGACGAATCTGCTCTGACGGATTCGTCCTGTTTTATATTAAGGAAAAGAAAATAATAATGAATAAGTGGATTAATGATTAAAGAGGCTCTTCGAATATTGATGAAAAAAGCACACAAATCCCCAACATTACAATAATTGTAAAAATTCCCCTTGTTCCGTAAATTTTCACAATTATGATATCCATCATATAGGTAAAAAACACAGCATGTAGGTGTACTTTAGTTTTCTCGTACATGTATTGACTCCAAGATGAGGGCAAATTCATGAGCAATTCAGTATCAGTTCCGGTGAGTACAGAGAAAAAGCAGTATGTGGGGGATTTCCTAGATTGCATAGTAGGAAGCCTGGATTTATCAGAAACACAGTACAATTTAATCAAAAGAGCCTATGAATCGGTGGGAGCTTATCTTGCCGGAGGGGATGATCCTATCCTCGCAGGAGCAAAGATTTATTCTCAAGGTAGTGTTAGATTAAACACTACTGTTAAGCCTAAAGGAAACGAACAGTATGACGTAGATCTACTTTGTTACTTGCCAAACGCAAGTGTTGAATCCGGTTGGGCTGAAGTTCTTGAAGCCGTGCGTGCACGACTTGCAAGTCATAATATCTATAGCGAAATGCTTACTCCTTTGCCAAGAGGGTATCGCATTATGTACGCTGGCGAATACCATCTGGACATCACACCAGGAGTTGACTGGGGTTATAATTATTCAGAGCACAACCATCCCCTCCTGGTTCCTGATTCGCATCTCCAGGATTGGAAGGAATCCAACCCAGCAGGCTATGCGACATGGTTTGATAACATTACAGAGAAACAACCAATATTTATAAAGCTTGCGGTTGTGTCTGAGAGCTTCGTTAAATCAGATGCAGTCAGGCCATTACCCGATCATACCCGCAAGAAACTCCTGAATCGCATCGTGCAAATATTCAAACGGCATCGGGATGTATGGGCTGCTGAAGGTGGTAAAGAGCGGGTTGACTTAAAGCCCATCTCTGCCATCATTACAACTCTCGCGGCGCATGCCTACAGCAGAATTTGTGATGAAGGCCGGACTTATTACACTGACTTTGATGTACTACTGGATGTTCTTGAACTGATGCCTGGCTACATCAGATACAATTCCGGTCTGTATTTTGTGCCTAATCCGAGCATGCCAGAAGAGAACTTTGCTGAGAAATGGAACATTAAAAAGTCCAGAAAAGGCGAAAAACTCAGGAAAAATTTTGAGTTATGGCATAAAACTGTCACTGATAACATCATCGAAATTGCATCATCTGTTGGAGAAGATCAACTTCTTAATAATCTCAGCAAATACTTCGGTGAAAGACCTGTCAAAGCGGTTCGTGAAGCTATGATTGGAGGTTTTAACGCGGCACGTGATAACAATGATTTGCATATTTTAGCCCTCACAGGAGCACTTACCACAGGTGCAGCAAATGTGCCCGCAATGGCACGAACAGTGCCCGGAAATACATTTTACGGTGGGAATGCCCTTTCTTCTGCCCCAGTGAAAAAAAATACATTTTTTGGGGACTATTAACCATGAATGTCTTTTTGCCTAACAGGCGCCTTACGCTTGCAGAACAGTATCACGGGCTTCGAGCCCGTTTTCCTAACTCGCGATGTTACTTAACTGGAAATAATAAAAAACTGGTCTGGGAGGGACAACTTTCGCCAAGTCCGTACAGTCGGTCGTATCTTGTCCGGATTGAATACGCGCCTCCAGAGACTCCTGATTGCTATGTAATATATCCAAATCTTAAAGAATTGGCTCAGAGCCAGAAAATACCTCACACATACGCGACCACCCCAGAATCAAAAAAAATACAACTGTGTCTTTTTTTGCCAAAACAAAGGCATCCTGCAAAGTATGCAGAATGGGTCCCTCAACTCCAGTTATCCGACACCATCCTCCCGTGGGCATCATTATGGTTGTTTTATTTTGAACAGTGGCTATTTTCTGGAAAATGGGAAGGTGGCGGAGCGCATCCAAATGAAGATGATGCAGGTATCTACTATGAAGATTAATCTGCTTTATACCTGTATCATCCAGCCCCAAATCCCTGGCTGACAAAATCAAATATCTTTTGCTAATGATGAACTAGGATGACAGGAATATATATGAGCAATTACTGGAAGCATCAATTTTCTAAAGTATTGGATTACCTAACACGCCAAAAAAAACCAGCTATTGTGTTAATGACTGTAGGAGCAACCATCCTGGGAGGGCAAAAAGTACTCAACTTTGCTGTTACCGGCAATTTTAGCTGGGGTTCACTCACAGTAGGTACAAACGACGGGAATGTCATCAATGATTACCTGGTACCTATCGTTGCTATTATGCTTATAGTCATGGGGGGTATACTGATGGCCCTACATGAGTTCCAGGCATTTAAACAGAACTCACGTAAGCGTATTGTCCTAGTGGCAGGAAATGGGCTACGAACGACATCTGAAACAGGGTTGGATAAGAAGGTCACATCCATACTGAAAGGTACTATCTATCCAGTTGAGATTGATATAACTCAGCAATTCAGAGATGGATATGTCTTTGAGCCCGAACTGACTTTCATGAGAAAAATATTGCCCACTAAAGACAATCTGGCACAACTCCTTGCCAAAGGGAGTGCCGACACTACACAGGTTGTCTACGGTGGTTTTTTACCCGTACCTTTTACCTTTTTTATCGGTAATGTACTCGATGATAAAAGTGATGTGGGTGTGTTTGATTGGGATCGTGAGAACGAACGCTGGGTGCATATCTCAGAGACGCACATCGACGATGGCGAGAGTTTCATTAGTGAAACAATTCGTACCGGAGAATTAGACGAAGTCGTACTTGTTGTTTCATGTTCTTACAGGGTAAAAATACTACAAGTTGGTGAGTGTTTTAAAGGACTTGGCATTGAACATCTGACACTGAAAACCATCGCGTTTGACAATCACTGGTCATTGGTAAAACAACGTCGCCTTTCAATTCAGTTTGCAGAGAAGATTAAATCGCTTTCAGATATGGGTATCAAGACTATCCACTTAATACTGGCAGCGCAGAGTAGCGTAGTATTGAATTTGGGGCGACGATATGATAGCCGAAATATGTCAGAACTTATTGTTTATCAGTATGAACAAACCAATAAGAATCCTTACCCATGGGGAATTTATGCACTTTCTCATGGGCATGAAAATAGTGGATTCATTACACGAAGCGAAGAACAATAGTCATTAACCGTTTTATCTCTGCACATCTATGGGTTAACACATTATGTTGTGACCCATAAATTTTAATAGCTCATAAGATTTATAAACAATTAGTAAATCAGAGCTATAGATCATATTTCCGTTGATGGGAGGAGGCATTATGCGGTGGTTATTTTATAATAAATCAATCGGTAGTAAGCATTAATGAAAACAATTCTGCTTGAAATTTAGAATCCTCTAGTGCATTGTGATTGTTTCGGCGATGGGGACATAATTTTTCAACTATTTTGGATGATTTTGTTTCCTCCCAAGAGCACTTATTAAGTCCCATATAGTATGATTTTATATCAATTGCAGTATATCCAAATGGGTTAAAACCTAAGTATTTATGGAAATAATAATTGATGAATGACCAATCAAATGAAGCATTAAAACCAACAAAAATAGTTCGCTGCTTTGGTTTGGACACTGAATTGATCCATGAATTGAATTGCGTCATCGCTTCGAATGGAGGTAGGCCAAACAGAGAAAGATATGCCAGATCAAGCCCCGTAATGGCTACAGCGTCTGGATCATACTTTTGGCTGTCAGGTCTTAATTCTGTATAAAACGATTCCTCTGGATCGGAAAGCAGACAGGCTCCTATTGATAGAAGGCTATACTCTCCAGGAATTGGCCCCGATGATTCAATATCGACAGAAATAAAAATTTCTTTATCTTTCATATAAATGCACGTCCTTTCTACTATACAAACTGTCAGTTAAATTATTTTACAATAAATTAATCTCTCTGAATACAACTTACGGTTTTAAGCTTTCTGAAGCAGGACTCGCGATCAAACTTAATTAATTATAGTCATCGAAATTTTTTGTGTTTCCATTTTTAATTCTTGGGATAGACAGTAACGAGCCAGATTCTGTCCCGGGGTTCCTGCCAGTAGTAAATAACTCTTATCCCTCCGTTTTTACCTTTACGCATCCGGACAAACAGGAAACAGTATTTGCCCGAATGGCTTTAACTTAATGCCGTCTGTAACAGGGCGAAGAACTGTCGTCATGAGTGTTGTTGTTGCTGCACATCGCCCTGCGTAGGGGTTTTGGCTCACCTTCTATCAGCCAACATAACGATTCCCTGGCAATTTCCGACTAATCCTTCTACGGGATGGTCAGTGTCGCATCATAGCCACTATCTGCCACTATATTTTTGTTGAAAGTAGAAAATGTGACTCATCACAAACGAAACGCAATATATAGTGTTTATTATTTGATATGGCACCACATGGTGTCGAAAACGATCAGGAAACCTTATGGGAAAGAATCAACATGTTGTACCGCACAATGGTGAGTGGGCTGTACGTGGAGAGGGTAATGAACGAGTAACGTCTACTCATCGCACACAACAGGAAGCAATAGATGCGGCGCGTTTAATCGCCCAAAATCAGGGAAGTGAACTGATTATTCATCGACCAAATGGACAAATCAGGGATAAAGACTCCCACGGGAAAGATCCATTCCCTCCAAAAGGATGATAAGTGAAACCACCTCCTGAGGAGGTGGTTTAGGGATAAGAGCCTATTTAGGATTCTGTGTAAATGCCTTTTCTCAGAAGTGACCGTCCAGGCGGTCACCGAACTCGATAATAAAGCGGCTCATTGCCATACGCCAGTCCTTCAACGGCATCGCCCATTTCTGGGACGCTGACTGGATTGCCAGCCACACCACTTTTTTTACCGAGTCGTCTGTCGGATAAGCGAAGAACGTGACAAGATTCGGCCAGTTAGCCTGCCAGCTTTTCAATGTACAGGTTGATATTCTACATTCAGGCGTTTTGCCAGTCGTGACAGTCGTTTATCCAGCGTCCATATTTTAGCCCCGGGAGTAATCCTCGTTGACGCTAATAACGTTATATCAACCAGACCACAACCCAGACCGAATAATTTTGCATTTTCAATGAACGCCAGAACTTCAGTAATCGTGGCCTGATGACTTTTCGGTAACAAGTCTAAATCACTCAATGTTCGCTGTCTGGGCGCTGGCGGTGTGCCGCATGCAATTTCAGCCAGGATCATGGGGTGCATAAGAACAAAGTCTGACTGCAATAGCTGAATCAATGTATCATTTTTATTTTTAAAATGATCAACCCATACAGACGTATCTACTAATATCATTTTGCCACATCTCCACGCCTGCGTGGTGTTATCTCCATATTTGGGGCAGCTCCACCAAGTGAAGCCAGGCGTTTCGCAGCCTGCACACGAATAAACGTTTTCACAGCTTCACGGAAAATATCTGATTTATCCATACCCGGATCAGCCATTTCCAGCGCCTGTGCGTACAGAACATCGTCGATCGTTACAGTAGTTCTCATATTTTTGCATCCTGATGTGATATTTGATTCAATTGTGAATCAAATATCACATCTCATCAAGTTACGCATCCGGACAAACAGTATTTGCCCGAATGGCCCTGACTTAATGCCGTCTGTAACGGGACGAATAACTGTCGTCATGAACGTAATCATGCTTCTGTTGTTGTCGCACATCGTCCTGCACAGGGGTTTTTGGCGCGCCTTCCATCAGCCAGCGCAACGACTCCCGGGCAATTTCCGACTCATCCTTCTGCGGGCTGGCCGGTGCTGTATCATATCCTGCCATCTGCCGTTGTGCCCTGTCTGTTAACGGCAACGGCTTTTCACTCCCCTCGTTAAACCACGGTACAATACTGCAGGCTTTATTCACGAACTGCGGCTCGCCGGTAAAATACATCCTTTCCCCGCTTTTCACTTCTGCCAGAACCATCGCGCCGGCAATATGCTGGCCATCCTGACTGTAAGGATCCGCGATTTCTATCCTGTCTCCGGTATCCTGCAGCTTGACTTCCCCGTCCTGACAATACTGGATACGCCCGTCACGCGTTATCTGCGTCTGATATCCCTCTATCTCATAAGGCCGGATATCATCCGCCACCGCACACACTATCGCATTCTCACTGAGGCGGTTTTCCTGCTGCATCTTCTTCTGCATATAAAAACGTCCGCGCAGACAGGAAATCGCCGCTGCATCGTTATTCAGCGCCTGCTGCTCCACCCACTGCCAGTACCCCATTCGCCGGTTCTCCGGACGGGCATAAAACGCCTTTCTTTCCTCCCGCAGCGTCTCCTTCAGGGTTATCATGGCCTGCCGTCTCTCCAGCGCCAGAACGTTATAAGCCAGTTTACGCAGTAGCGGATCGCGGATCTCCGCCCGCACCTGAGCTCGTCGCCAGGCAAACTGACCTGACACATGGTAAAAACGTTCCCGGATCTCATCACGATCCATCTCCGGTCGGGTCCAGCCGGCACGGTACGCGTTATAACGGGCTTTCAGCGCCTCCCTTGCATCTGCCCGTTCCTCCCTGCGTGCACTGGATGCACCAATATCCCGCTTGTGTGCACGCACGTCATACACATACTCCTGCGGATAATTACTGCCGAGATAGTTCTCGTTTTCATCAAAGTAATTTTCCACTACCGGTGACGGTGTGAATTTCCCCAGGTAAGGCTCCAGCACCCGTTTCGTCAGATCAGGATGCAGCGTGCTGGCTTTGATGGGCGTGACCGTATCATCATGACGGGAATACACCGCCAGCCCTTCGCCCTTCTCCTTCAGCTCCAGACCGAGGCGAATCAGTTCAGTATGCAGTGCCTCCCAGGTGGCTTCCCCGCTGTGCAGTATCTTCCCGATGGTGTGGCGGGCCTCGCCCACGGCGTAGCTGTACAGACTCTCCTTATCCGCATGGTATTCCAGCTGACGGGCCTTACGGGGAATGGATTTAAACTCATCCTGTTTTCTGATCCAGTTCCCGTTCTCGTCTTTCTGACAGCAACCGTTATCCGGTGTGAATCCGTATTTCTGCTCCAGTTCACGACAGGCTTTATGCAGCCTGAAGTAATCTTCATACAGGTTTGCCGCACGGTATGTTTTCGGGTTAATACGGTTCACAGTGATGTGACAATGCACATGTTCCGTATCCCTGTGAATGGCAAAAACATACTGGTGATCGCTCATGTTCAGCGCCTTCAGTGCATATCTGGCGCACTCAAAAATCTGCTCATTTGTCGGATTGTCTTCTTCACGCCACGACAGAATCGCATGATATACCGGGTCCTGACAGCGCCGGTTCTGCGACGCAACCGCATCCATTTCAGCGGCTGCCGTTTCAATACCGAAGCAGTTTGTTTCACACAGAACCTCACCACAGAGCACCTGCTGACGCCCGTCGTCACTCCGGGACAACACATGATTCCGGTATAAATCCATCCCCTCTTCAATAAACTGACCAAGATGTTCCACGATGGCTTCGCGCGACCGGACCGGACGGACATAAGGATTATCCGGCGACAGCAATTCACCGGGCTTCTTGTCCACCCGGCAAATCAGATAGCTGATCAGCTGCAGAAAACTGGACCGGCCATCGCGCCTTTTTTCCGGAACAATCACAATCACGCCGTTTATTTCTCCTGATGATGAAGACCGGTATGGATGGCAACAACCGCTTTCTTCAGCGCAACAAGCACCTCCGAAAACTGCTTACTCAGTTCCGGTGTCATATGAGACTGCATCTGATTGTAGAGATGTTTCTGCAGGCCACCGAGACGTAAAAGCTCGTTAATCATGCGGATATCCGTGGGTGGTGCGATGCGGCGTCCCAGAGCACAACGACGAAGATATTCCCCCACGCTCATACCGGAAAGTTCGGCCTTTTCTTTAATCAGTGCCTTTTCCTCCGGCAGACAACGGATCCCCAGAAGCAGTTCGGTCCGGTTTCTTTTTTCACTCTTGCTCATCGCACTCTTTTCCGGTGATCAACCATCGTTGTGTTGTATCTTTCCTGTCTGGGGTGTCGGGGCTGTGCCCTGACCAGGAGTTTTGTTGAACGGCCATCGAAGATGGCGGTTCAACAAAACATATCCTGTCCCGTCTTTGGCATCTGGTTTTGGTTTTCGTCTATTATGCCCCGCATGGCTTTCATTGTCATTACACCATGCGGCTGTGTGGCGACTGGAGGCTTCGCACCCTGCCTGATATAATGTGCCCGGCTCACTATTCAGAGGAAAAACAGATGGCCGCCAGAAACTTCTACACTAAAGAGCAGATAGAACAGGCAAAAAAGCAGCTTGAGGCGTTACCCGATCTGACTGAAACACGCCTGACCGGAAAGGATGTTCTTGAAGGGCTGAAATCACAAATCATGGAACTGGCTACACGGAAAGGCTATTCCGTTAAGGACATAAAATCTGCTCTCGAAACCTGCCAGATAACGGTCAGTGAGCGTGCAATCAAGGAGATCATCACTACGCATCAGAACACCAGGAGAAAATCATCTCGAAATCAGAAGAAATCATCTTCTGCGTCAGATATGCAGACCTGTTCCTGAAGCCTTACGGTGAATCACTATTCCTTTCTGTTACTCACTTAACACCATGTCATGCAGTTCACCTGGTAGTAAACCATACTGTTTCATGGTGTTATCTGTGACACCGGACTGTACAGTATCAATGTGAACCATCAGCCAGGAGAGCACGCCCTGACGTGGTAACACACCGCAGCCATTCCCTTACCACTGAACCGGGCGCTTATTGTCAGTAACCGGACTATCACGGCTTCATTCCACTGAACGAAGACCAGGACGACGGCACATAACCGGATAACCATTCCTGCTCCCTCATGGTGTTATCTTCTCTGACGGATGCTGGTAACAACATGAACCGTCAGCCAGGAAAACACGCTCTGACGCAGTAACACACCGCAGCCATTCCTTTACCACTCAACCGGGCGCTTATCGTCAATAACCGGACTATCACGGCTTCATTCCGCTGAACAGAGACCAGGACGACGACACATAACCGGATAACCATTCCGGCTCCCTCATGGTGTTATCTTCCCTGACGGATAGTGGTAACAATGTGAACACTCCGCCATGAAAGCACGCCCTGACGCGGTAACACACCGCAGCCATTCCCTTACCACTGAACCGGACGCTTACTGTCAGTAACCGGACTATCGCGGCTTCATTCCGCTGAACAGAGACCAGGATGTCGGCACACCAGAAAGGGGACGTTTCTCTGTTGCGAAGACAATCCTTATCACTTTTGCAAAGTGCCATAATGACACTTTTTGATATACTTAAATCTGCTGATAAAATTAAGTCGTAAAGTGACAGAATGGCACTTATGAAGGAATGATGATGTCAGGATTTGAGTTAAGGTTATGGCGGCGGGGTATGGGCTGGGACCAGGAACGGGCAGCGGAAGAACTCGGTATCAGCCTCCGGACCTACAAACGATATGAGAAAAAAGCGGAAACAGGGAAGCTGATCGAGCTGGCCACGGAAGCCCTGACCAGAAGAACCGGCTGACATTCTTCACCGGTGGGCAGGTGAAACCGGCCCACCACCGCATCACACCCGGGGCGGCAGCGTGCGTATTCCGCTCTATTCGATCACGGATTGGCCCAAATCATGATCGATTCGAATGCCAGACTGCGATCGATTCAGATGCCATTTTGCAGCAGCGCCTCCGAGAAATGGCGCGTAATAATATCATTCAGCCAAACCAGGTCAGTGAGGTGGTTATTTATCCTCTTCCTGAATGAAGCAGAAGAATGCCCCGTTAAGTCCTTCCATTGGTATGCCTTCCTCCGGTGGCTCTGCCAGTTCAGGGTCGATAGCCGCTGCCAGACAACTGAAATCATCCGCAACATCGGCAAAGTCACTGATTCGCCTTACCGTCAGAGGCGTACCATCCCCACCTAACCAGTGAAGATGATGGGCTGGCAACCCTGCTTTCAGGCGTTCAGTGTCTGCGGCAGTGAGTTCTGTTGTTTCGGGTAGCCCGGCATCCACATATTCAAAATAAATATCTGTCGTCAAATCCCGGGACGAACGGAGAAGTAAAAGCTCTCTGACCATCTCTTCGCGCGTCATGTGCTCCGGGTTAAACCGGATATTGTTTTCCCCTTTACTCATTGTCTCTGTATCTCATTCAGTATCACTGTGCCGCAGAGCTGGCGGGGCAGTCTGGCCCCGCACGGATTTATCTGCCCTTCGTTTTGTTCAACAGGATATGTAATTCCCTTTGCCAGAACCAGATGTTCACCTTCGTAAAATGCTTCAGTGCATAAACCGGGCTGTCATAGCTGATTCGGATATGTTCTTCAAATTTCCGGTCTGTCCAGTTACTGCGTGCATACTGATAAACCAGAATTTTTTCCTCCACGCGATCAACAACCATCAGACCAATAAACCGCTTTCCGGTTATTACTCCGCCTGCAAACGCTTTCGCATCCGGCATCTCCGTGTGCGGGATATTTCCCTCCACTTTTTGCAACACGAATAAATGATGCTGACCACAGTTTAAAAAATTCGTGAACTCCATGATGCGAAACGGGTTTTCACGCTCCGCCAGTACCCGGCACTTTTTCTGAAGCCGTTTACTTGTTAATTCCTGTATTCCGGCCACAGCACCAAAAACAAGCTGTGACTTCCGTAACACTGCATTCTGCAGTACTGTCATAATCGCCTCCGTCGGGGATGAAACTGTCTTATCTGATTAAAGATTCAGCTCCGTCATTTGTTTGCGGGGAGCGGCCCCCGCTCCCTTCCGGTGTAATCCACCTTCGTTTGAGCGCCGTCGC
>ERZ1034865.141-NODE-141-length-54063-cov-44.493945_pt1 | contig 54063 bp, 52 predicted proteins | sample MGYA00520632_ERZ1034865 | MGnify/ENA primary metagenome ERZ1034865 (study PRJEB33766, sample SAMN09781738) | gut metagenome | biome: gut microbiome | host: Homo sapiens | place: Madagascar | study: EMG produced TPA metagenomics assembly of the PRJNA485056 data...
ATATTAATATTTATTTTTGTAAGCCCTTTTATAAAGTCCTGATCTTCCCAGATATCAGTCCAGAAATTACCAAATATTCTTAATATAGTTTTCTATTTCTACGTGATCATATGATATTAAGTTTTATCTGCTAAGCTGTAGTTGAGAAGAAATAGGCAGATGTATTCCAGAAATACAGACCTTTACGGAAAGTTAAATCCACAACACCCGTATTATCATTAAATGTATAATACCCGCCATTAGTCATAGGCAACATTATTTGAATATTATAAGGGAGCTTTAAAGTCGCATCAGGATACGCATAACGAAAACCCTGTGCAACGTCATCCATATTCAGTTTAGATGTACCAACCTAATATGCGTTTATATAACTTGCTATATACTAGCGCATCTATTGTAATGTCTGCTAACTGATTTCTGTTGTACTCTATATAGAGCCTTCTATAATTAAAGTAGCAGGAACAGCGGACTTGACCAGAATATCTTGTCCTATAAAAGATACATCCTAACTATTTATATAATCCTGTATCTAAGATATACCTGGCATATACATAACAGATACACGTGCTGTTTTTCCAGACATACTTTGCGAGAATGTTATTACCGCCTTCTGATCCTGCGATAATCTAGCACCTTGTGCGTTACTGATTGAATCTGTTGTATACTATACAGTATATCCCGGTTCTGTTTTACTGGAGTCCTGATTCTAGAGCCTAACACCTGCTATACGTATAAAACCAGAAATAGTGGGATATTTCTTACTATCTATAACTATTTGATTATTTGTTACATTTAACACCAAGTCTGTATAGGAGGCTTGATTTTGTGTTTTTACGTAGGTGTCAACTACGCCGCCTACAGGTATGTCTAAGTTGTTATAACGTGATCTAAAACACCCAACCTAGTTAGAGCCCTACGATTTACAACTTATAACCTATACGGGAGCTTGTTGCAATCTAGTCCATATTGCATTCTGTGTTCCTACAGAAGCACCACATTTTTTAATGCATCTACGCATCATAGATGCATCTGTCTAATCTTCAGCACCGCCAGTAATAGGTGATGTAAGGCTAAATTCTTGTACCCCGGCTATGTAGCTAGGAGATGTGACCTAAACGCCCTATGGAATCTAAAGTAGACCGCTATTCTAAGCTCTTACAGGTATATTACACACATAGAAAGAACCAAGCTGAACTGTTCTTATATAATTTATTTCGTTTGTATCATCTAATGGCTGCGGCATGCCCAGCACAGTTTTCTATACTATAAAAGGATTGCCATCTATAATGAATGTTGTGTTTTTACTTACTCTTATAGAAGACATAGTACTTTTTGCTGTGACAATACCTCTGGCATATTTTGACTATCTTCTAGACACAAAATAGTTGGATGCAACAAGATCTGCTGTTTCATTCTATGTCTAGTTTGATGTTAGTAAATAAGCTATAGAAGACTTCTGCAATCTACTGCTTATGTATTTATCCAGTTGGGCGTAAATATATGCATAAGGTCTTACTACAAGCTATCTAACAGCAGATGCTTTTTTTGTATCTAGCGTGCTGTCATAGTCAGCCAATATGTCTTGAAGAACAGCCTAAGCTTGCTAAAACTAATTTTGTGTCGGTTTATCCAGATTCATATTGTTAAAGCACCCGTATAGGTAGTACCATCTGTTAGTTTGATTGTTATATAGAGGCTAGAGTACTAGACATCAGCTGTTAGTTGTTCTATTAAGGCACTATCCTAAGCATCCAACAGTTGTAAAGCATTTTTACAGGCAGTCGTTCCCAGTGCCTGTAAAAAGCCGTTATCAGTGACATTGACCTTACCTAGATAAGATGTAAGATTTGTACCTGAAGTTTCTCTGTAATCTGAGTTAACGGAGCTTAACAAGAGCACTAATATTTTTTGATAAAGTCGTAAACCTGTCTATGTCTTACCTAGTATTTTTGGCTTTATATCTTGTGTTTTTGTCTCTGTAAATAAAAGATCTTTCATAAATAAACTCCTTTCATAACAGATATACCAAGCACATCTGATAAATCCGATTTATTTGCTTTTGCTTTAGCGGCTTGGGATCGTATAGCTTTTAGTAATTTATCCTAACGTGTAGCTTGTGAGTTTCTTATATCCCTACAAATTCTAAGCGTTTCATCAAAAGGCCCCAATGTACTATAGGCTGTTATCGGCTACCACTACTAGGAGGCTTTTAACTTCTCGATGTCTATTTTATATTGTTTCGCTGTTTCTTTGTCTAATGTCTAGAGATCTATGTCCTAAAAAGCAGGTGTAGTAGCCTATGTACTACTATCTATTTTTATTATAGGCTATAGCTATTGAGTGTGTTTCTATGTTATAGATCTTATAAACTAAAGAGCATCTCTTAGAATAGGAAAACTCTACAGCTAACTCTACTAAACTACATACTGCTTTTTGAATCTTTCCATTATACAAAAGACCTTACCTGAGATAACATCATTTGAATTTTGGCTTTTCTCTGAGATACAGCACCTGGAGACATCTTTAATTTTTTAGCGATGTCATTGTTAGACATATTTTTCTTGTTATATTGCATTATAAGCTGGTCAGTCGGATTTACGGATCTGTAGACATAGTCATAATAATCCTAGTCTGTGACATCTTTATTACCGTACATAGACTAACCCGTTGTCATATTAACAGCCGATGAATCGTTTATTGTAGTACCTGCTGCTTGATTCATCAGTTTTTGTATCTTTTTTACAGATATATGCATTGCATCTGCTAATTCTTCGTCTGATGGATCACGGTCGTATTCATCATTAAATTTAGCCACAGCTTTATCCAGCTGCATCTTAGCATAAATTTGAGACTAAGGTATATGCATTATATTCTATCTCTAGCGCTTAAGTCTGGATAAGCGCTGCAAATTGGTGAATACATATGTGTTCGGCGACACCTTTTTCTTAGGATCATAGCTTTTCAGACTATTCAAAGCATAGCTAGTAGCCTTTATTTTTAAAGAATCTTCAGCTCCGGGTGCATATGTTCTAAGTGCACTATTTATAGTTGGCTTCAGGTACTCTATTATTTTTGCTGTTGTTTCAGGTGTTGGCGCTTTTTGCCAAGTCACTATATCTTGATCTATACCACCGGCACTTGTCTGTGCAGCTTGTGTTGGTTTACTTTTATATTTCTAGGCAGTAATGCCTTTCATTGTCTGTAGAAAACTGCTCATTTTTTACCTCTTAAACGCTACAATGCATCCAGCATCTTTTCCTATATCAATTTCTACTTATAGCTCTATGCTAAAACCTCGACAACGTCAGGATCATCTCCCGGTTTTAGTGGATAGTATTTGGCCGTAGCTAATCTAACGGCCTAATCATAATAATCAGCAATTACTTTATTTATGACTTCTAACTACTAGCTAGTAAGAGGTCTATTATCTACTGTGACTTCATCATAATGATTATATTTATCCTTATTTCTGGTTCTTGATACAGGAGGTAATTTATCAGTATCCAAGTCAAAAGATGTCTTTGTACCAGATAGCGGTTCTACAGGCTTAGTTTGATTATCTCCACCAGGTGTTGTAACTATACTGAATTTACTGCGCTATGGTTTGGCCTTATTTTGTTTTGTGCTAGCAGGTGTTTTATCAACAGATTTAGTAGACTTATTATCTGTTGTTTGCTTATTCTTTGTAGTTGTCGATTTTTTCTAATCGAATTCAGCTTTTTTGGGCTAAGTGGTCGTAGCTGTTTTTTTAAAGAACTTTAAGATCTATTCTATACCATTCTAGAAAACAGAAGCCATATCAGACTGTTTAGGAGTAAAGCGCTATACAGTTATAGTAATTACAGCATTAGACGTAGACTTCTAATCCTGAGCCGCAGAATATCCGAATCTATAGCTTGTGAGCATACCATAGAAACCCTGCAAGGACTGCCAGATAGTACTTGAATATTTACCTAAACAGATATCTCTGGTATCAATAAATATTGACTTACCCACATAATTTCTTAAATTTAAAGTTTTATCTGAAACAGCTAATGTTAGATTACAAGATGACGCGATATTGAAGTTTGTAAAAAACTTAAATTTTGCAAAAGTATCGTATACAAGTTTATAATCAAGATTAGAGTTATTTTTCCTGAGTTCATTACCCACATACTAAGTAAGCCAAGTTGGGCCTGGCAGAAACTTAAAGGTTTTTAGCTTCTAATTACTTACATAAGTACCATAAATACCACTTGGTGTTTTTTTCGCTGCTTCAGCCTTCTAGGCAGGAAGGAATTGAGCGACTTTGGCAAAATTTATATAAAGTGTACCTGGCTATAGAATCTTTTGATCTACGTTTGTGTGTGCATTTAAACTATATAAATCTTTTGCTCTTAGTGTGGTCTATTCAGAACCATCCCATTTATATAAATAATCAGGCTATATATACATATAGGAACCATCGCCTGACGGTCTTATTTTTAGCAATGTATCTCCGTACAGGGCTCCCTTTACAGCCTAAAAGGTAGTTGCACCACCTAATATATTACGAACAAAACGAGCATTTAGCTAGCGCACAAATGGACTTATCGTTCTACCCTAGGCCTTATCTTGTGCTGGAATAAGAATATCACCTAGTTTCCAATCGCTTTTTATATACTGCTATATTTTTAAATGCTACTAGCGCTGATCTTCAGCAGTCTTATCTCCCGTAAGCTGCTTATTCTTTATGATCTAAAGCTGTTTAGCAGTTTCTATAAAGATAGTCTATAAAGTCTTATCTGTGAACGTTGTTTTCTGTGTTAGATTATATAATTTAATGGCACTTTTTGAGAACCAGTTATAGATAGTAGGATTAGTACCAAGTCCTGATAGCGCTAAATTAGCTGGATTCTAGGTTCCTGGAGGAGCTACTACGTAGTCTGCCACTGGATTGTATAATAATTGTGCAACGCTACCGAGTGCCTGACAACGTATACCCTAGGCGGAATTAACAGCTCCAGCCAAACCTGGCTGAACCCCTATTAGCACACCTTTGAAGAATATAGTCTAGGTATCCTAGTCACATATCTATACTTCAGGGTAGTTAGCTGCTTGTAATGCTACTTTTTTGTAGATATCTAGCAAGGCATTAGTTGTCGACATACTAAATTTTTTAATGCCGTTGACAAGAAAAAACTAGCAAGACTGAATATTATTATCAGCCAGTGTTAACTGTAGCTAATTTATCTAGTAAAAAATACCGTCTATACGACAGCAGTAATGGTGTACATTATATAAGTCCATCAGACCCTCTAGCCAACAATGTATAAATTAACAAGAGACACACCAGGGTATCTTTCGCTGTTCTACTAAGACATACCCAAAATGTATCCTCTATAGGTAGTGCTACCAAGAGTAAACGAATACGGCTATAATATCTAAGTAGACTTGTTCGTATCTATTTTCAGATAGTCACTTAATACTTTCTAACTTACGTTTTGTATATGCGCCTAATTATCGTTAGCATTACAAACTTTACTTTTTCCAAGCGTAGATACACAAGTAAGCTATATAGTTACAGGCAAGTATCCAAAATTATTTAAAACAAAAGTTCCAGCTAGTGTCTTTTTAATATCTACGTCAGTATTTTGCTTTATGTCTATAGTTATAGCTTGAGTAAATATAGGGTCTTGCTTAGGATCCTTATTGTTTGTTATCAGTAAAGGTATAGACTATGTAAAAACATCAGCAGCTGTTGTCGCACTCATTTTTTATCCTATGTCTTCATTTTTACAACAAGCTATTCAAACATACCAACAAATAATTTAATTACTTGCTATAAGTTTGCTACAGAGCCATCTAAGCTACCATTCATACTGCTATATCGGCGCATTCTATTGTACGTTGCTCTGCGCTTCTATTTAGTATCCAGGCCTGCTTTAGCACCAAAGCCCTCTAGCTACTTGTCATAGTCTATCTACAGGCCCTGGGCCTAACGTGCAGCTAAACGAGCTAGAATCTACTAATCTTTACCTGTAAACTGCTTAGCTGTGGTCTTATTTTTCTTTGCCTACTATTCCCAAGCAGCGTTTTGATTTCTTATAAACTCTTGTGCTGTTGCTGCATACTATTCTTGAATAATAGTTCTTTGATACTTAGATAGAGCAGCCTGTTGTGCGTTTCTATCATTACCAGCCTTCTACATCTACTTTGCAAAAGTATCTTGCGCTGCTTTATATCTTGTAGCATTAAATCTAGATGACATTTTCTAGACTTTATCAACATTGTCACCAAATGCTATTTGATTTAAAATATAAGATTTTGCATCTTTATACTTTTGGCTATCTGTACTCTATTCAGACACTATTGTTCTTAATGCTTCTTGGTATTTTTGATTAGATGCACCATATCCTGTTAATGCAGCACTTAAAGCAGTACCTGCTGTAGTAGAACCAAAAGCCTATGTCAAACGTCTGCGAATCTTACCCTGACTTACCTAATCATTTTTATCAATCTGGAATATACTACCAGATATCAGTTCAGTAGTCACTTCAAATAATTCTCGTTTAGCCTGATCATTATCCTTGTATGGATTGTTTGTTAGAAAATTATTAACAAAGGTTTTTATTCCACCAGATTGTCTCTAGTCCCATTTACCAAACACAGTTCTTAGTTTATCTTGATATTCTTGGAATTTGGCGAAATTGGCTTGTTCTACATGTACTTGAGCATAACCTGCCAGCTAAGGATTATTTACAGCCATTCTATTTAACAGCTATATCTGGGAACTTGTTAGTTTTTGCTTCTTACCCTAAGAATCTGTATATGATAGCTACTAATCCTTGCCTATACCTCTAAAGGCTTTTTTGATAAGGCCTGCATTTTGTGTATTTGTTAAAGCCTTATACATCTAAGAGATATCCTAATTAGTACCTCCATTTGCTTGTAATGCCATCATTAAGTTATCTCTGTACTGCTAGCTGGCTCCAACCTTAGCAAGTAAACCTGAGCTTAAAGCCTACATTGTACCTTTATATGAATCGCCGCGCATAAGCTAATTCATACTGGATACACCAGCCATTTTCATAGCCGCCTGCATAGGATTATCAGATGCTTGTAATCTAGACACAAATTGCTAAACAGTAAGATCTTTTTCTATATTTTGAGCTAGACCATACGCCTGTGCCAATCTGCGTACACCAATACTGGATTGTGCCCCTGCATAGGTGTTAGCTGTGACGGCCTAAAACTCCTGCTTTGTCATATAACCAGGTGTTTGCCCTGTGGTTACAGCCAGTGTTAATGGGCCTAAATTCGCACGCCCATTTCTTGTTATATAATCGGCACCATAACCTTGCATCAGAGCCTATACAGCACCAACAGAGGTACCCATAGCTCTAGGTGATGCTCCAGTATATTTAGCTGTATCTGCTATAATATTAGCTGTAGATCTAACACGCTAAATACTTAGATCACCTATATCCCTACCTGTTATGCTGCTAATCATTCCTGTTATAGCAGCCATATCGTTGCCAAAGACATCGCGCATAGGCATTAATGCCCTGGTCAATTTTTTCAGGTGAGCATCGAAATTCTATATCTAATTTTTTATAGCATCCGGATCCGTACTATTTCTGGCATCTCTAAATATGTCTTTCGTAGCCGATATGGAAGCTACAAGCTGGCTGATAGAAGCTGGTGTGAAACCACCGAAATCCCCTGTATCCTAGGCCGCTTTTTGTGTGGCCTATTTTAAATATTTTTGAAACTATACAGCAGCGGTTCCATTTTTCGTACTTAGAGGATTGCTTCGCATACCCCAGCGCATTGTATTCTGTGCTGCTTCAGTTATACCTTGAACTTGCTTATCCAACTGCTACGGATCTAATATAAATTTTAATATATTAGGCATAGCGAAAGGATTATTCATTGCAGATCTTACATGCTGCTGAATAATATCATCACTTTTATCTTTATATATGGTTTTATAATAACGTGTAAGATAGCTTTTCCTTAGCTAGTCCTAAACATCATCCTAACCCTTACCCTTAAGATATCTATTTGTAGCAGAATAAAGCATACCTTGAAATGCGCTTGATGTAGTAGCACCACCAACAGCCCCGGGCTATAAAGCTAATATTGTATTAGCCATTCCATACTGATTTGTAGGCTTACCTACAAGAGCTTGTGCACCAATTCGACCAGCAAGATCACCAACAAGCTATGCTCCCGGGAACCCAAAACTGGATATTAAGCTGGATATCTGCTATCTGGTTTTATTATATAGAACGTCATGTCTTGAACCGGGTTGGTAGATACCCCCACCAGGATACTAAAACCACTGCATTTGTTTGGTATCTTGGCGCAAACCGATAAGACCACCAAGCAATTGCTGTAATATTGTAAGTATCTGTGTACCCTAATTCATTATAAAACCTTATATGTTAACTCTAAGAATCTGATGTGTCTGGCAGCTTAATACCTGTAATCTACTCATAAAGCTACTTCGCGTTAGCTATCTTTATAACCTACTAAGTCTACTCTGTTTTACTATATTCAGTTCCAGATATTAAACTGTAAACCAATGGCACTTTCTAAATATATGTAGGATTTCCTGAATTAATAGAACTTAGAATGGCTTTATTCTGCAATGACTTGTCTGTAGCCTTCAATAGCCACCGCAAAGCCATTCTATTTCTATAATCTACAGGGTTTTCAGCAACTCTTCCTATGATATCTTTGGTATCCCTCCGAAGTGCCTCCATCATTAGATATGAGGAATACCTTTGTAAAAATCCTAGTCGAAACCAACCATTGTTAATAGTTGAGTATTTTTAGCATGAATATCCAGTACTTTATTTATAGTAAGGATTGATAATGAACTGACACGCTCAGGATTAGACATCATGTTTAACAGTTTATCAAACAACTATTTTGTGAACTACTTACAGGTTACTAGTTCCTGATATACTTCATTACAAACTTGAGATATATTATAAGACTTCTAGTCCTATTTTGTTCTGATTGTTATATTGATGAGCGGCCATATACCCGTTAATCTGAATAGCACATCATTACCCAACGTTTTTAAATCAGCATCTTTTATGTCATTAAATTTTCGTCCTAATTGAGCAAAATTTTCAATTTCTTTATTTGATGGCTCTCGACATGTTATACTAATTTTATTTTTAAACAGATTATAGGTATATGTAAACGGTTTCTAAGATAAAATACATGCCATAAACACATCTAGAATCTATTGATTTAGTTCAGCATGTTTAGGAAACGTCTCTTTTCCACAACAAGGACAGGTTACAAGATCTTTCACTTCTTCCATAGTATTTATTCCTCTATTGTTTTGCTAACATTTGTTTTATACGCTGTTAACTTGTCTTCATCCAATTTATTATCTTTTACTATACTTATAGTAGCTGACTACCACATAGTTACGCCAGGATATGTTTTAGACTACTAATTAGAACCTGTCTATTTAGCAGTAACAGGCTAGAAAACAGTTATCTTTTTAGGGTTATAAGCCTATTGTTGCCAACACATACCAGGCATACTATACTAACCAAAGCCCAATGTAGCACTATCATTAAACTTAAGCTAACGATCACATATAAAAGAATCTTTATAGCAAGGAACCTAGCCTGTAACTGTTATGTCTGTAACAGCCTGCATATCCAACTTCACCATATCACCATAAACTTTTTGTATTTGTGCCCTGCTGGATGCTAGCAAGGTAGGTATATTGTCCTGCTGTGTGCTAGCTTTAGTAGCAAACTGCTAACCTATAATATTATTCATACATAGAAGAAGATCCCGAACCGCTACATTTGTAGCCTGGATAGGGCCTTCTATAAAAAAAGCAGACGACCCAGATCGTATTGTAAACGAGTCATCACTATTATATTGTATACTTGTTCCGTTTGAATGTGTACCTACCTGGATGAAACCCTACATATTAATATTCATAGCTGAGGCAGCTATCTGACTACTATTTATAGTAATACCAGCACCAGTATCACCTGAATAACCGTAGATCTAAACTTGACCTGCCGTTAATTTAATACTGTTTTTTGCATTGATAGCAAAATTATCTCCAACATCGAGAATAAATGTACCAGTGCCTTTTGTTATATTCTAACCAGCATTCTATTTAGACTTATCATTCAGCCCTATATATAAGTCTTTAGACGCAGTTATAGTCATATCAGCATTAGATCTTATAACAACGCCAGAAGATGGGCTATTAATATCACCGGTTCTGTTTTCCAGCACTGTACTACCTATCCCACCAGATATAGCAGAGGCTATTTTAACATCTGTCTATGCAGCTATTTTTATAGATTGCTTGGATGCCAGTACAGCAGGTCCGTTAGTTGTTGTCTATTTAAGTCTTGGTATAAGCTATATAAGATCTCTGCCAGGACGTATAAAAGTGTCTAGAGCCGAGGATATTATTATATTACCTCTAGTCAGCCTGATCTAGGAGCCCCAGCCATCTTTAATAAAAATAGAACCGTCTTTAGCTTGTTCTATAAATGATGTATTGTTGTAAAAAGTAATCTGTTTATTTAAAGTGCCATCTGTTCTTGTATAATATTTAGGCTAAGCTAAATACTGGTCAGTCTATGGTAGCCCATCTTGCCAATCTGCATACTACCGAAGATTACTATCAGGGAACACAAAAAACCCGTCTTGAAACATGCACTCCTGTTTCTATTCTGTATATTTCTGGTTCTGTAGGAATAGCTACTATAATAATGGAGCATCAACACCAGTAGGCTAATCAATTAGCTCAGTGTCCTATACAATATCTAGATCCTAATCATTTACTGGTATATATCTAGGTTCTACGATATAAGGTGTTTTTACACTACTGAGTTTTTGTGCTTTATACTCATGTTCACCAGTATATGTTGTTGTTTCACTGGCTATAGTAGGAACTGTAGACTTTATTGTATAAATATCCTAGTCACTTATAGGTATATTTATAGTCTTTACCTAGCCCTCGTACAGTAAACCTGAAAACTAGGCTCTTCGAAAAACAGGCACACTATATTGCTTTCTTTGTATATCAGCATCAGATTGGCCTTTATCCTAAAACAGCTAAGCATTACTATCAGTTTGTTTACCTAATCCCTACTAAATATTTACAGCTTGTAGCTTAAAATCACCATCTATAGTTTTTTTCTAGTATCTATTTAAAGACACTTCCTATTTCTAGTGATATAACTATGCCAATTTATTATTGACACCGTCTAGCTATAGACTAGAAAAACAGCTACCATTTAAAGCTACACAAGTACGCCCTACAAATAGATTACCACCATTCTTATCTCCAACTAAATAATCTCCAGAGTATAAGTCAGGTGGACAGGAGTTAGGGTTGTAGAATGGTGTACACTACTTCTAAATGTCTTGTTTTATTGTCTTATATAACTAGGTTTTATAACCAGGAATAGTCCAGCTATAATTATTTACCAGTGTTGCACTTATATTTCTGTATAAATCTTTATTTGTTGGCACAGGGGCAACTAAGGCACACCTATTGAATCCGGCATACATATTGACATATACTTGTTGTCCTGGCTGTATGGAACGAAATACAGTGGTCCCTAAGTAACCTCCACTGGTATCCATTGTACAAGATAAAAGAGGTACAGCTAAATCTGCCTAAACAGGGCGGACAAGTAATATACCAGCACTGGGCAAACTTATCTAGACAACAGCAAGAATAAGCTATCTGCGCTAATATGTATAATTATATCTAATGTCACCTTTAAGCCCTAGTAATGGTGCAATCTGCCAAAGATCCATAAAAACTCCTATAAAGAAAAAGACTCTGATTACATAAAGTAATCAGAGTCCCAAAAATACCAAGTAATGTAGCTTATACCCACTACATCGATGTGAATTGTACCTATACAGGTACAGACACTAGACTCAGCCCTTGGCCCTGAGCTTGGATTCCGAAACCAACGGATCTTGCTGTGCAGTCCTTTATTTTTATTTTTTGGTTCACTTTATTACCGCAATTGAGTTTATCTTGCGTAGCAAAAGGCTCAATAGTAATAGTTTTTGGGGCACAAACATCGCTCAAGGATTCAATAAACTTCTTAACATTATCGTTAGGCCCGAGCAGTGAATCAAATCTAGCAGTACCTTGTGGTGCACCAACGAGACGTATAACAGCGCCACCACCAATAGGATATTGGTCAGCAAGTTGGCGTGCAAGCGTCACAGATACACCCTGTAAACAAGCTAGTGCCTAAGTTGCGTCTTCGTTTATATAGACCTTGGCACCTTGTGCGGACCATGTCTACGTCTTTTTTGTGTATGGATTTACAAAAACATCAGCCATTTAAAGCACCTCAAACCATTCTGAATGTTATACGAAATTGATTAAACGGCTTAGGCGGCTAACCAGAAATCGTAGCATAAATTCTATCTTTATGCACAGAATCCTGGAAAATATCCTAAATCTAGCCGGACAGAAGCTGTGGACCCAGTAACGTACTTGTATAATACTTATAGTTATCAAGTCTACTATCAAGATCAATCTATAAAAGACTGATTAATTCATCTGATATATTAGAATTACCGACAAAGGTTGTGCCCGCATTTTTAATATTAAGACAAATACTATCAATATTACAAATAATAGACTGCTCATCGAGGTTGACATCATCTGCTGCAGCAGATGTAAGTTGACGTAAGATAATAGTACTTCCTTGACTATTTACATTAACACGAAGGAACCCATTAGCACCAAGTCGTTTATAATGTGTTGCTGTAAAGCCATACTTATTCGTTACATCTATACCAGGAAGTTCTGTATTACTAAGTGGAGCGTGCGGTGCAGATGCAGATCTAAGTCCTGCGACAGCCGCTGCAACACAATAATTAGGAACCTAAACCCCACCATGTGTTGCACCATCAGCAAATACAATAGAAGCTCGTTCAGATGTAACCGTCTTATCTGCTATAATTGTATCAATAGCAGCAGAGAGATCAGCCTACGCATTGGCCGGTATAGCAACGCTGGCATACAGATACTTAAAATGAGGAATTTCTTCACTAGAGCTTAGTTTAACCTAGTCCAAAAGAGCCTTAAGAATCAATTTATCTGAGGTACAAGGCACAATGCCATGAACACCATCATTATCAGCAATAAGATCATATGCTTCTAAATATGCTTTTTGATTCTATGTATTAACAGCTGTAAAATACACGAAATTTCCAGCAGCAGCTTTAGTAGCGCAAGCCACAGCCATAGCTAGAGGGTTATCTGGAGTTATCTATCCGAGCTCCTATTCAACCTAAGCATCTGTTGTAGCCGCAATAACACCAAGGCGTTTAACAAAGCGTGTATTCAAGAAGCGATATTTAGCATAGAAATTACCTCCGATAACGGAATATGCTTTATCTCCTGCTCCAAGATCTATTGTAGCTTTCGGATTAGCAAGAATACTAACAGCAGTTTTTGTCGCTGTATAAGAACCCTTGTCCAGGTATGTGTCAATAACTTTAGAAAGCACGATTTTTGTTATAGTCTATGTATTGGATATCGACTTATTCAGAACGATACCTGTTCCATCATTGACAATAGCAGCTACCGTAGTTTCTTCGGTACCAGTTGCTGTTGTATATTTAACTTTATCGCCCTACGCAGCATCTATAGGAAGTGTCTTGCTCTTACCGGCAAAAACAACATTCTGGATAGTGCATACAGAATCTTGAATTTTTACTGTTCCTGTACTTGTGAAGTAAGCAACCTAAGCATCTTTGACAAAGATTTTAGTTGCTTTCTAATCCATCTAAATCTAGGCATCTGCAGCAATACGACAGTCTGTCTATGTAAGACCTGTCTAGGCATCAAACGAAGAATCAGAGACAAGAAGTACAGCTTGTCCGTTACTTTCGTAAGAACGGACAGTGTAATGAGGTCCAAGTACACAGGCACCCAACACAGCAGTTGTACCTACTGTATTCGCTGTATAAACTTGATTCAGTGTAACTTTAGGATCACTGTAATCCGTTATCATATTAAATCCTCTTATTTGAATTGAGTTTTGGCTCTAAAACCACTATAAACAGGACCTTGTGTATCCTAAGTCCACGTTATATGTGTTCCTATTAAAACATTTATATTTGTAAGATATAACTGCTTAGCGTTGCCTTGTTGTCCCTGCTACAGCTTTTGGATCTAGGAAACACCCGTCATTTTAAACGCATTTAAAAGAGGGCAATCCTAACGTATCACTTTATAGTTCATAGCCAGAAATAACTATATAAGCTCCGCTAACAAGTCAGTTCCGTCATGAGATTCTGTTATAACAGTGATAATGAGGGGAAATGTTTTTAGTCTGAACTAAGCAATAGGTGCCTATGTAGGGTTCTCATAGAACTTAGGATTTCCTGGATTACTGTTAACAGGCTATAAATCGTATTGAATAGCACCTCTGTTTATTATAATGGCAGGAGTTGTTCCAGAGAATCTCTTATCCTGGCTGAAAGGCGTATCTACTTTAATTAGCCCTTTATTCAGATTTCCATTCTTATCATATAATAGAGGTAGCAATCTTGAATCTTTTATATTTCTGGAATCAGCAAACCAATTAAGCAGTATGTCGCGCACATATTTAACTATTCTGGTCTGCTGCCCGAAACCTGGAAAAAATGTGCTTTTATCCTCTGTGTAGTCAGTAAAGATACTCATAGATCATCAAACTCCTTCTACCAATCAGGTATCTACTGTGGAGGCTAAGCAACTTTCTGGTCAGCTTCTGAACTATTTAAAGCATCAGTCTGTTCCAGTAGATGCATTGTTATCTGATACAGAAGAGGCATACTCTTAAAGTATGATATAACAGTTACCTGCTGAATCATATATCTTTGGTTTGTAACGGCATCCACCCAGACATCACCAATACCTATATAAGGCCAAGCCACCACTTTAGCTTGCAGTAAAGAGGATCTTGTATAACCAATTTCTTCTATTGACTACATCTGCTGCTAGCCGTCCGGGAGTATATCCACAGGGATTCCTTTATAATAGCCACCTTTAAAGCCCGTTCCAAGGCACTAAGGACAATGCTAATTAACAGAGTTATCTCCAGGCATGGGAGCACACAGAGGGCACTTCTAGCCCCACTAAATTCTTTTTAACAAGAAGCCATGTCTGCCTGTTATAGACATCTATTTATACTATAGTCTGAACAGGTTTCTGGCTTTTGCATATGAAGGATTATCCAGCCACCTAACTGTCTGAGGATCAGAGATATAGTGCTAATGATCACTGACAGATAATACCAGTCTGTAGTTATCATTATTTACTTTATTGTAGTTGTTTATCCTGGTATCCGTATACATGCAAGTATCATGGATATCAGGGCATAAAATCTACCACGGGCCACCTGTTCTTGCATACTATAAAGATAGAGCGGCATTATCAATATACCGGATATCCTTATCAAATCTCCAGTAAATAACATTGAATCCTGTAGCTATATCCTTGTATACAAGAATCTTTTTGAAGGGGCTGAACATTATTACCACCAGATGGGCTAATAGGAGGGCTAGAAGGTAGCATCCACTATAGATCCACAGAAAGCCATCATATTAAGTTCTGTCTTCTTTGATGTACACCAGTTGTCCCATTTCTGTCCTTGCTACTGAGCAAGACCCTGATAAATAGGACCTTTGTCATTGTCATCAAAAGTGAGACCACCATTAGAGTGTCTCATCTGGTTTCTGAAATATCTATAGGAAGCTCTTCTTAAAAGATGATATACAGCGCCCTAGCACAGATGCGCTGGATATGGGAAATTACTGACAGTATAAGAGCCTAAGTCTGGAGGAAGCTAATTCCAGTCTTGAACAGCTCTGCGCATAGCCCAGGCAATCTAGATATCAGAGAACTAAACATCATCAAGAATAGGATTGTTCTAAGCACACAGATCATATAGCTACATTCTTACCTAAGCTATAGTAAGAGGTGCAGTACTGTCATTATGTGCGCCATCGGTGCCTCGCTATATCTGAATGCAGCACTTAAAGACCTTAATCAGCTTATCTTCATCAGAGTAACATTTAAACTACGCGAAATGGAGTCCCTGATTAAAGTCTGTCTCTGTAGGTGTTAGTTTAAACTGCACCAAGCCATCACCCATGATCTAACAAGGGACAGTAAATAGAGCCTAGTTTGGAGCACCGTCTTTTCTGCAGACTAAGTTAGTGTATGATACATCTATAAGATCTGCAGGGACTGTTCCCTACAGATTTACAGTAAGTCTTACAGTGAACTATGCCTACATTCCTGTAGTTATATTAATAATAGGAATGCCATAAGATCTGGCAGATGCGCCTTCAGCTATTTGAGAGGTTTGCCCTCTGACTCCCTAGCCTCCAGCCACACCACCTTTACCAGATGTATTCTAAGGTATGCAAAGACAGTCCATTATTTCTCCAGTCTCTAGATAAGCTTATCAAGATCTACCGACAGTAGAGTCTTCAGTACGTTCAATCTTATCCAGTCTACTTTTAACAGCTTGATCGATAGCCTCAGCAACAGCTTTTTGATTTTTCCCATAGACACTACCCAGCAGCAGTTTAAAGGTTAACACTATTGCAGCTACAACAAACAAAACGCGCCAGAGCAAGCAATAGTTACAAGTTCTCTATACAGTGCTGGGCTTAACAATCTAGACAGTCTTTTTTCCAATCTAAGGATAGGAAACATTATTGTTCTAAGCTGCTTTCTAAACAAGAGTTATAACCTTGTTACCAACCTAAAGTTCTCTCTTGGTTTTCTAAGCTATGGCCTTAATGTCTTGTTTGTTTTCTTTTATAAACTAAACAATAGGTTTTTCTTCAGGTTGATAAGCAGGCTCAGAAATACATCCTGAAATCAGAACCGCTAACGCTCCTGGGAGAAAGAACAGCCAAACTTTTCCTTTAGAACTTCTTCCAGAATAGCGAGTTGCTGTTTGCATGGGCAGTTTTTCCTTCTCTAGTTACACATTTCCTACGAAACTTTAGTATTTACACTAGATTGTACGTCCTAAAATTTCTTGCATAGTTTGTCATAAAGCCATGCACCGCCAGCCATAATAACGCTGGAAATTGTCAGTATTTGAACCAAGAGTTCCATATCTAAATCCTTATGTTTTAATATGTTCTTTCCTAAGGTCTTAGGGTTATAAGATTTGACAAAACATTAAATAAATATATAGTAAGCCTTGTTGTGAACGATGAGAGTTAGCAACAAGTTCTTTAACAAACAAGCCCGCATAGTTTACGTTGCTTAGAACAGGGGACTCTAAATCCCTTAGACCCGGATGGTCGCCGGGTGCGGGTACCAGAAATTATAAGGTGGATAGGCATTGCAAGCCGAACTCCTAGATCCTGATAGGCTTCCACCTTTCTTATATACAGGAAATAACAACAGGAAGTTATTATGACACCAATCTAGGCTTGTACCTATCCACTCGATCTTAAACACAATCACGGCTATGTCTATTGTCTGACTTTTCCATCTGGGAAACGTTATATAGGGCAGTGTATACGTGCTTGGAAATAGCGTTGGCGCTTACATAAAGCTAAACGCTCATGCTGTAAAGCTGTACATAGTGCTATTTCAATATATCCTGTAGAGCAGATAAAATGGTAGATATTAGGCTATGCATCATCACAAGCTACTTTAAATCTATTATAGAGTCATTTTATAGAGTGCTTAAATACATTAGCACCTAATGGATATAATCTTAGACTTAATGATGTTAAAGGCGAAGTAGCCAAAGATACGCGTTTCAGAATAAGTCTCAGTAACACATATACAGCTTTACGAAAAACTAAACCATAGGCAACATGGCAAGAGGGATGGAATCTGTGGTTAAAACAGCACTGTGATGATCCGGAGTTTAATCAATCATAGTATTCTTTTATAAATATTGCTAGCTATATTTATACAGTAAAAAATAAAAGCCCCTATATAAGACGTGTTTTTACACCTTTTTAGACATTATCTAAAAGATCTAAAGAAGTATTAGCTAGACCTTAGGTTAAAATTAAACTTTCTGGAGCTAATAATTATTTAGCACGTCCTATTTATTGTGTTTAGCTAAATTAGACTTATCCATCAGGACCAGATGCCTAGCTCTTGCATAAAGACTGGAATAAAGAAGGTATAGCAAAAGTTTGTAGAGGATAGAACAGGTCATATAAAGGATTTCATTTCTACTATAAAGATGCTAAACCTTAGTAGATTTAGAAATTAAAATAGTACTGGAAATGTTAGCCCAGAAAAACGGATGTCTTTGCTCTTAAAAATTTTAAACCTGTAATATGTCTTTAGACAGGTCTAGTGTACCCCAGTGCTAAAACAGCAGCTAAGATGATAAAAATACATCATATCAGATAGGCTTGTACTGGCGAACGAAAAAGTGCAGGCGGTTATACTTGGCGATATTTAACTGATACTGAAATATATAATTTATTAAATTAAGGGAGGTTTCCAAATATGCCTCGATCTGTTTTAGATAAGTTCCGGCCTAACTACTCCAAAGTCGGTAAGTTCAAAGCAAAAGAAATCTACAACTGTCCTATTTGCGGTTCAGTACCTGAAGTTACTGACTTTGTAGAGTGTACTAATCCAGAATGTATGCTCTGGGGCCATAAATTCGATTTACTGGATTGGAACAAAAGACCGTATGCTAAAACAGTAAGACATTTTACACATACCTGTGTACCTATATATAAATCAGGTTCTTGGAAGAGATACAACTGGTTTGAATGTAATTATTGTCATGCTGGTGCTTATAAAGAAAAAGATATTAAGCATGATGCTGCTTGTGAAATAGCTAAATTCTTAAAAACATATGCAACATCCAGACTCTCTGTAGTACGTTCCCAAAAAAGGTAATGGCTATGTTTATCATCTTCAATTTGGTGATAAACATTATATAGGTATTTCTACCACTCCATTCTCTGTCAGATGGTTTAGACATAAATCTCCCTAGTCCCATTGTAAGAAATTGGTCAGGGAGATTTCTTTATATAGACAACTAGGAAAATGGAATTAGATAAAAGCCTAGATTATCAAAGAAGCTAAGAACTCTTCTCTAGACAGACTGTAGAAATCTTACATTAAAAAGTTTGCTAGCTATAATACATTAAAAGGGCTTAACAGCACACCAGGGGGCAGAGATGTAACCCCTGCTACTATGTATAGAAAAAAGAGAAATAAGAAACTTAAGAATATGTTTAGATATTATCTGAAGAAGAATCTGACTTGGTAGGATGTATAAAAGACTGTATATAAGATACAGCTTTCTTAGCTAACTTTGAATTTAATATTTTCTTCCACGGTTTATCACCGAACAATAAGGGCATTGCTGCTCTTTTAACATAACACTAAAGACAACGTGTTCCTATAAGTTGTTCTTTAAGTACTTTTCTTTTACATACAGAACAAGACTTTAGTTTATTATAAGTTTCTATAGTCTTAGTGTGAACATAACTTTTAAGTTTATCTATTACAGACTACTAATAAAAGTACACAGGAAGATTCCTGCTATTATACTATACAGCACAAGGCTAAGAGAATGTCTTATCCAATAAACGTCTGACAGTACTTAAGCTTACACCTAACTGCTATGCTAGTTGGTGTCTAGTGAGCATTAGTGAATAACAAGTCCTATAGATAAGCCTATAAGAAACATAAGAATTTCTATAACACGTTCCTTAATCAGCATTCTATGGAATACTTTGTTTAATTCCTTAGCCTCCTTATTTATGTGCTCTAATTCAGCTAATGTTTTGGCTGCCTCACCAAAAGCTTTATCTGAGCTATCTGAGTTCTATACTACATACTATTTTATTTTTACCATTTTATCTCACCTTATCCTAGCTAACAGAGATTGAGAATTTTACATTATTATTGGATGTCTAGAAATAGACAGCATAATTTGAAGGCACCAAGATTTTATTATCCATAACAACAGTTGAGTATGGAGCTACTCTTAAGCTATAATTAAAGATATCAGTCTGGCCATCATTTAATATAATAGAATTGTATTGAGCTATGTCAGAATTGTCATTATATATTATAATGGATATAATAGCAGACTATCTTCCCTAGCTCACTGTAAAAGCTTCTTTTCGAACATTTGAATTTATTAGTAGCCCTACATACTAGCCAGTGTAAGGCTCCTATGTAATAGAGTTCTACACAAACTACTAGGACTAGCCATTATATAAGGCCCAGAAGCCCGAAGTATTCTGTTTAAAGGTTCCTGTACCATTTGAGTATGTGTTCTATGATTTTGAATATGTACCATTCAAAGATTCATTAGTGGCCCCTGATACAGTAAATTTTGTTATCTATGATGTCCATGTATGATTTTGGAAAGCCATATGTTCACCCGAATATTAAAGCCATACGTCTGGCTATAGCTATTATGTCGTCCTATGTAAAGTCAGCCGCTTCTTTAGCTGTATCTACTTTAGCCAGCTATAAAGAAGGATAAATAAAAGGATGCCACTAAATATATATAGTTTGTTGGTTTTGTGTGTAGAACCAGGAATATTTTAGTTGTGTCTTCTAAAATTCAGATAGCTTTAAGTTTATAGCTACTTTTACATTTTGCTGATTAGCATTTAAGCCAGCCGTTGGGAATGCTACCCAGTTAACAGTCATCTAGTCTGTATATTTATTTTTATCTGTAATACTTACCAGATCTCTGTTTAAACCTGTAGCTGTATTAAGTATCTATACATACTAGGACTGTATGAATTTGTCTACACGTAGCTGTATATTTTGGTCTATAGATTCCGGAGCATACAGAACTATAGAGGCCGGTACAGTTTTATTTACCCAGGTCTGCGTGGCTTCATTATAAACTAATAAACTAGAATCGTCTATAGGCTATGTAATACTTATATCAGTTAATTCAGATAAGCTTGAAGCATTACCTGTGGCCTATACTCTTTTAGCCTACCAGCGTTCTCTAGTCTTGTTGTAAGCCAGCACATAACCGTCTTGCGGGTTATTTGCTGTTACATTATAAAGATCATTTAAATTAAATTTTGATGGCTTCCATAAACTGTCCGAGGCATAAACAAGAATGTCTTTATAAGCAGGATTTATTACCTAGACATCGGTAAGCTAGTTTATAGCAAGAGCCGGAAATCTTATATTTTTATTTATCCACTTCTAGGAAGCTACATCATAAACTAAAGTTTGCTATTGGATCAGTGTATTTTTATTTACGTTAATCTAAGGTAAATCATAGAAACTGGTTACACCCTAAACTGTAAATTTTTTATTTGTCCATTTACCATCTTTAGAAGAGAAGACCAGAACGGAATCATTCTAAACAGGCTCCCTAAGAGCGACATCTGTAAGCTAGCTTAGGCTGTCAGTATTTACAACTATATTCCCTGCCTACCATTTTTGCAGATTGTAGTTATAAACTAAAGGTTGTTTATTCTGTGGTGTAGCAGGTATATATACATCCTATAACTAGGAAAGCTTTTTAGCTCCTGCAGTAATAGAAGAGAATTGCTCCTGTAACTATTTTTTAGCCTGTTGTATCTGTCTTTGTATCTACGCATAGATATCTTTACTTACAACGAGCCCTAAGCCTGTTTCAGTAACATTATCTTGTATAGTATATGTCTATAATATCCAGGTTTTTAACTAAGATACTTTATCATTAATACCTTTAGTTATAGTCTAATTAGTTAGATATCCAATACCGGTCTACGATAACTAAGAATCTGTATTCTATAATACTTTGTCCCAGCTGTCTGTGACAGCTTGCTATTTAGCCGCTTGTATACCCTAGGTTATAGCTTTGTTTGTAACAGCGTTTGTACTAAGCGCAGATAATACAGTATCTATAACAAGTTTATCTGTTATAGTTATAAACTAACCTGTCTATGTTTTAGCCTTTAATACCAGTTGCTAATTCTATGTAGATAAAAACAGTAATGCATAGCCTGTCTCTATAGGAGACTTATTAAAATTCGCTATATCTAATATCTTACAATAAGCAGGCATATTAATTGGTGTAAATCTTACATGCTGTTAAAGTTTCCATATTACTATATGCTAGGTATCTAGTAATATTTATTATATACTAACTCTATACTTTCTGCATAGAGTCAGACTATAGATGATATATTTTACCATCCGGTAATTCTATTGCCAGAGGGATTCTTGGTGTTTGAATCAGGATCTTCCCTTCTGTAGCAGCTGTTTTATCTATCGTTTGTTGCGGTTTATTGCGTATATATGATAATTTAGTCTAATCTGTCTAAGCCCAATCAGCCTGATTGTCTTTCTAGACAGTATTTACTTTATAGCGTTTGTTATTGTAATCCCAGAAAACCTATCCAGTTATTTCATTAAGTATTAGTCTTTGCTGTCCCGTTAAAGGATACTGCTATGCTATCTCTGTAGTAGTTCCTGTAACAAACTGGATTATTTTCTATCTCATTATAAACCTTCTGTGAGTTGTCTACTAAGGTAAAACAGGTACAATAAAATGCCCTCGCTGGGAAGGAGAACAAAACCAGCGAGGGCCAACACAGGAGAGATGAAGAAGACAGTAAGAGCTTACCGTTAAGCTTTAGAGTTGTCAATAAGCTGAATAAGATCAGCGTATGTCTGACATTTCTTGATGTTGGTCTTACTTACTTTAACAGCAGGGAAGTTATCCTTCACCCATTTAGTAACAGCATCCCAGCATTCAGTAGTAATCCAGAAATTGATCTGCTCTTCCTCGTTCATAGGTTCATCAGGAAGATCTGCAGGATGCACTTTTTCATCCATTATAGCAGTCCCATTGTTCCACAAACCAACAGCATTTACCTGCTCAATGTTTCGTTCACTTTTCTTGAACACATTGGTCGTTCCTTTGGTCAGAGCCTTGAAGTTATCATCACCTTCTTCATGCTTCAACATCTTCTTGTTGATGTTATCCTCTTCATCAATCTTGGCACCAAATGCCTGCATTACTTTAGCTGAAGCTACAGCTACTTTGTTGGATCCTCCTAGACCTGTCAGCTTTTCAAGCGCCTTATCTCCAGCCTTCTCTTTAGGCTTGATCTTAACTTCATTTTCTGGAGGCAGTGAGTATTCATATTCAGTTTCTGGTGCTTTATCAATAGCGACATCACCAGCATATTTAGTTGTTACAAAAATACTGTTACCTGCATCAAGCTTAGTAGTTACAGTAAGAACACCCTTTTCCATAGATCTTTCTATACGTCTTGTGTCAGTAATACCCATCGTTGACCAGATATCACAAGGAATTGTCAACGTCTCACCTGCTCGAATTTTATAGCGCTTTTTGCTGGACACATTGAAGTTGAATACTGTAGAACTGTTGTTCTTGATTACCGTGTACACTTTTGTTTTCATAATAGCTCCTTTATTTTGGATTTATTTATTATAATATAATTATTGAGATAAGCAAAAACCCTGTGCAGCAGCGTGTCTACTACACAGGGAAGGACAAAAGGATGTTATGGACAACAATTTATAATCGTGCATAAATGTAAAAAAGCAAATATACAATAAATTGTCAAGACATAAAAAGAGCCTCAAGTATAAACTTGAGGCTCTTAAATAAACAATAAGAATCTGTTATTGCTGATTAGTAACTAATCAACCAACAGGATCCTGCCACTTGGTGGTGTCATCAACGTTTTCAGCGCTGAAGTCAATCTTGCAGACACCGGCACGGTTGGCAACAAGACCACCGATGGTTTCATAGCAGAAGAATGTCAGGAAGATATCATCCTTTTCATCGGTGATCATCTTAACATCTTCGTAGGTGTAGTTAGCACCATAGAACTTAGGATCAGCAAAGATCCAGAATTCATTCTCTTTGACAACATCGTTCTTCGAAGTAACCAGAACATCAAGGCCATTGACCTTGCCAGTCTTAACACCGTCGAAGAGCATGTCCTGAGCCATATCGCCACCAACTTCAACACGATCCCACTCGATCATGCGTCCGTAGAGGAGTTCGTTCATGAGGCCCTTAGCAGGCTTCAGCTGGCCTTTGGTGCGAAGCATTCCCTGGTGGATGAGAGAAACTCCCATACGATCCCAGGTCTGCTTGATACAGCGACGAAGTCCGAATTCAGCCCACTGAGCAGTCTGATCAGCAGCTTCACCAACGATGGAGTTGTTGACTTCAGTCCAAGCAGCATCCTCAGCATCCATGATGTCCTTGAGAAGAAGATCGTAGAGAACATCAAGGATCGGCATCTTGTAGCCAGTAAGACGAATCTTATCAATCTCATAACGAGGAGTCATGATGCGGCCAAATTCGCAACGAGCCTTACGGCCGTTGAACGTGGCATTGTGGGTATCAGTTTCGAAGCTGACCTGCGTGGCACCCTCAGAGTTGATATCCAGTTCAACGATCATCGAGGGAAGGTCAGAGAACTCGTTGATATCGAAGTTTTCAGCAGTAACCTGTTCCGGGGGGAGCAGCTTACGATAAACAGCATTCTCACGAATGCGGGTACGGAAGTAATCAGTTCCTGCAAGTCCAGCCGTCTTCACGAGATCTTTATCACCGCTTAGGAGCTGGTCCTTCATTTCCTGATTGACAATCTTAACCTGTTCTTCAGTAACAGACATTATATTATCTCCAGTTATATGTTATATAGTATTTGAGGGACTCTTTAAGAATCCCTCAATTTTATCAGCCACGCTTCGGCGGGAAGAAGACAGACCAGAAGCAGATACGGTTATGCCCCGTACCATTGACATTCATGGAAGCCTTGGAACGGAAGGGGACAGCACTGACAATACCAAGAACAGTCTTGTCACCATAGACAGCGTTGGTAGCAGCGGCAGTAATCTTACCAGTCTGCTTGCCAGCAGCTTCATGAGCAACAAGTGCTGTGTTGATCGTATAGGTAGCAGTCTTATCGAACTCAGAAGATTCAATCTCGAATCCACCAGTTGCAACATAAGCCATCATCACACCACCAACCGTGGAGGTAGCAATGATTTCTCCGGTTTCCTTACCGACAGCTCCAGTAGTTACATCCGGATCATCAGCATTCTTCTTGGCAAACATAGGCATAGGATAAACATTGCCAGTTCCCTCAGGGAGACCAAGAACCATTTCTCCCTTTTCGTTTAGGGAGACAACACTGCCACGGACAACACCAGTGGCTTCAGCATTCAGAGGAGCATTGAAAAACAGACGCTCAGGATCACTGACACCGCCGTGACGAACGACAATGTAGTTCTCATACTGCTGTCTAACAGAACGTACAATACGCATAGTTATATTTTCCTTTAATTCAATTTAAGACCAAGAATGGCAGCTACTCCTGCATAAGCAGTTTTATCATCTGCAACAGAAGCTTTCTTTTCCATTCGATTATCTACAATAGTACCAAAATTCAGCTACTGAGCAGCAGCTTCCTTCTTAACAGGAGACTGCGCGTCAGCTTCACGAGCCTGACACAGAGCTTCAATAGTTCTCAAGCAAGCATTGTGATCTTTAACAAGACAGCTGAGGGCTTCGGCACCCTCAGCTTCTTTAAGACAACCTACTTTAACAAGAGCCTAAACGGACTTCTGTGCCAGAGCCTGATCAGCTTTAGCAGAGGCTTCTTTCTTGAGATTCGAGATCTCAAGCTAATAAGCCTGACACTGCTTGATAGCCTATTCAGCAATCTGTTTGAAGTCCTGGTTCATGATTAGCACTTAGCTCCCATCATACGGGCAAGCATCTGGCCACGGCGTGTGGTTGCGAGGTGACGGAGGCAAGCTTCTTTTACCTGACCTTCACCATCATCTTCTGCAGGTGCTTCAGGCAGTTCACCCATGTCTCCACCCTCGTCTGCACCAACATCAGCGGTTGCAGCCTGAAGGACTTCTTCCGGGGAAATTCCCTGATCAGCGGCTTCCTGCATCAGCTGTTCAGCCTGAGCATAGTCTTCATCAGAGACAGGCGCATCGCCACCCTGAGCGAGCTCTTCAGCAGCAGCCTGGATCAGAGCCTCCGGCTAAACACCCATAGCTTCAGCCTGATCTACAACATCAGAAGCAGCCTGAATCAGGTCATCCGGCGTAATCTCTGTACCTGTCATTTCAGAGGCCTGTGCAGCTGCATCTTCAAGACCAGCCATAAGATCAGCCGTTTCACCTTCTGCACCAGCAAGTTCAGAAAGGGCATCGCCCTCAACTTCATTGTTGAACTCTTCTTCCGCACCAGGATCAGCGGCCATAGCTTCATCAAGAGCACCAGCAGCCTCTTCAGGAGAGATTCCCTGGGCTGCAGCAAGAGCATCAATCTCTTCGGCGATCTTGCGCATCTTCACATACTCACAAGCATTGCGGAAAAGCGGATTATAGGCAGCAAGCTTAACAAAATCCACCTCAATATCCTGAGCCAGGGCTTCCTGTTCAGCAGGATCCTTGGAATTAGCAAGAGCTGCAATTTTGTGCATAGTTTCAGTTGCAGTCGGCGGATTTTCCAGATAGTGGGCATCAACGGCCTGCTGATAAGCAGCCTGTTTCTGCATTTCAGACTTAGCGACAGCCTGCAGTTTCTGGTTCAGAGCTTCAGATTTAGTCATAGTAGAGGGGTTCCCAGATGCGGTCATAGTTTTAATAGAGGTACCAGTGGCGCTAAGAACAGACTTAGCAGGAGTTTCATCGTCTCCTTCGATGTACAGACGGTCGGGAGCAGGCTGAACCTGTCCTTCTATCTCTGCATCTACGTTTTTATCGGACGCATACTCAGCTCCGGGAGTTCCTGGGTTACCATTTTCAACTTCTTTCTGCATCTCATTTCCTATTGTAGGCTGAGAAGCATCAAGACTCATGTGTTCAACTTTCTGCTACTGAACATCAGCCTTCTTAAGGAGACCATTACGCTCAAGAAGTTCCTGCAGTTTAGCAGCTTTCTTAGAAATACTCATCTTGTATTTTACCTTCTTTTGGTTAGTAAATCTCAATTAGTTGTTATCGTATTACTTATATCTAGCCAGCTTTTGCATAGCTAACATACATGTATCATCATTATTTTTCTGAGCAAAGCTTATAACATATCTAGCATACGTCTGCTTCATGTAGTCATTAAGAGCAGAAGCTTCTTTCTACATATCCTAATCCTACTAGGAGTCGCTCTTCTAGTTATCCTCTGTAGCTTTCTCAATAACTTTCTAAGGTGCCTGGTGTTTATCTTCTTTGCGAGGCTTCCCCTAGCCCATAATAATGATCTTAATAGATCTTCTGTTAACAGCGGGTCTGCTCACACCAAAGTCACCTATGAACTTATCCAATATAGAAGAGAGATTTATATCTACTGGCAGATTCTAATCAAAAGAACCATCATAGAGCTCATTCTTGAACTCCGGATTATCTTCCATCTATTCCATTAAATGTCTTCCACAGATAGGACAGTTCTCTGCACCTGCTTCAAAAAGCTTTCTATTATCAGATTCTTTTCCAAGCAGTTTGAAAAGCATTTCAGGAGATAGCAGAATAGCTTTGTTGTTGCACTGGGAAATGATCTAATCTGTGGGATAATTTTCTACTGAGGACAGGAAGTCCTTAACAGCCTAGTCATCGTCTGTGAAAATAGGATCATCGTCCATTTTGCAATCTAATTGCTTTTCAATAGCTGAGAGCTTAGAGAGAATACCTGCTGCTTTGGAGAATCCCATGCCTCTTCTTGTAGCCAAGCTGTATCTTGCTGTCTAAATGGCATTTAAAGCAGAAGCACCGCTGGCTATCTTTCTCATGACGAAAGCCATCTGGTCAGCAGGAACATTAACACCGGAAATGTCGTAGAACTTAGGCGCATCATTTATCATGCAACACTTAGTTCCATCATCCAATACCATACCTGCCATTTTAGTAACATGATCACAGTGCTGCTTAAGAGTCTTGGCTCTGTTACCACAGACAGGACAAAGATCAGAATCCATCTAAGCACCAACACTTAAAAAGATGTTTTGTCCCGATGCATGTTTCTGTAATCTGTCACGCCACTTATCAGTATCGACCTAAATAAGCAACTATCCTCTATGCATAGGATAATTATATTTAGCAGCCTTAACAATACCGGAAGGCTTTACACCGTCTCTGTTTGTTTTATGTTCCTGATAAACAGCAGCACCATCAAGATATGTTTCGTGGTATTTACTTAAGCCCTAATCAGTAACAATGTGTTTACAGGATGCATCCTTGGCTAAAGGTGGTTCAATGACCATCTTTTTCTAATTCCAGTAGTCACGGTTTCTATTTTCACCATAATACTAACCAGCACCTGTAGTAATTACATGCAGATATGCCTTCTTAGGCATAGGTTTAATCTCAGCCAGCACATCCTAAAAAGCAGAAGCTCTTTTCTGCATTGAAGCAGTTTTATCTAAGCCTTTACTGCTAAAATTAAGGATCTGAATAGGCTCCTAACCACCGAAGTCAGAAGCCTAGGGAATAATTTGTTTATACAGCATTATAATTAACTCTTCTTGTTACTTCCTGTAGACACATAATCCATAAGTGCCTGTTGCTTATCAGGACTGAGATTAGCAAAGTCTTGTTTTCCTGCAGCCACCATCCTCTGGAAGTCATTCTTAGACAACTGATTAAGACTTGTGACAGGCTTACTATATTTCTTATTAGACCAAGTGGGCAGCTGCTGAGCTCTTGTGAGCGCAAGATGCATCTAAGCTTTAAGGCGCTTAGCAGCAAGGTTACGAATTTCTTGCGCTTTCTATCTATCCAGCTTGTCCTGTGCATCTATAGCTGCCATCTAGAGAGCTTTTCTCTCGTTTGACCACTATTTAGCATCAGCCTAGATATTGTAAGGTGTGCCTAAAATGTCAGCAGCCTGAATTTTTTGCTTAAGGTTATCTAACGACAGAACAGCCATTTCTTTAACTGTCTAATCTTTCATACCTTTAAGCTTACTGACAGCAGACTCCTAATCCTGCCCCTTTCTTGCTTTAACAAGATCAGATAATGTTTTAGCCTGCGCTGCCAATGTAGCAAGATTATCTTTACCTTCGTTAAGCAGATAATTACTAACACCAACCTGTAGCATCTTATTATATTTTGGAGACTAGAAGTTAGGATTATTCGCTATTTGGTCCATTACAGCATCATTAATCTAAGATGCTTTATAGGACTTAAATTGAGGGTCTGCCAAGTTGCGTATTAAAGCCATTCTGGCATCATCATACTTGTCTGTATTTATTAGTGGGGCAGTAATAGCTGACGCAGGATTTTTTGCATAATCTTTAGAAAAAAGCGCATCATTGGCATTACTTAGAGTTGAAGCAGCCTACTATCCTGCCCCTCGAACAAAACCCATGATGGCACCTAGAGCATCAACGCCTACATTAGCAGCTATATCTTTAGCTACTGTGTATCCATCGGCTCTTTTCAACAGAACCTATTCTTTTATTTTTTTATCTATAGCCTGTGCTTCTTTTACAAGTTGGCTAAGGTCAGCTGCTGTCTTAGCAAAGTTTTCTTTTCGCTTCTACAGCTATACTGCATTAAACATCGTTTGCTATGCCGTATTAATAGTAGCTGTGTTTGGTAGTATAGCATAAGAAGCTGTTTTATTTATATGCTAAAATTCCGGGAAAATCTTATCAAAAGCTTCAGCATATTTGGTTTTAAGCAGTTGTACTGTCTTCGGCTACTTAGCTAGTTCAAACGCTGCTTTTTTCCGCATCTCATTAAGCTTACGCTAGTCTACCATTAACTGAATTCTGGTGTTCTCAAACTAAGCAGCTTTCTTGTCCAGTAAATTCTATATTTTTGTCTACAACATGTCTAAAGACATAGGAACAGGCTTTTCTGCAATCTTTACAGAAGCTACTTTTCTAACCTGAGGCGCTTCATGCAGATCAAAAGAAAAAGTCAGCTGTGTTATAGAAGCAACTTTACCCATAGGGGCGATACCTCTAAGGGAAGCTACTTTATCTATATCAGCAATAGGGAATTCATCAGCCTTGTTCTAATCAGGTCTGACACCAATTGTTCTGACTGCAAGTCTTCTGTTAAAAGCTTGGGCAGCTACTTTAGTCAGCTCTTTCGGAATATTGTCCTTAGTAAGCTGCTCTGCTATAAGCTGGCTGCGATCCTTATCAGAGACCAGCGCCAGAGAAGCTGCTTTCTAAATTGATTTAGTTAGCCGTGACTACATCAGACGGTCTATCTGTTTGGGATCCGCCATTCTACTATCCTTTATTAAGTTGTAAATATGATGCTGTGAAATCAATACCAGATTTCATTTGCTAAGAGTCTTCTGCTATCTAGGCTTTAGTGAAACCACGTACACCATTCTAAATAGCTTTAGCAATTTCACCTATGGAATTATCCTAAGATGCCTAACCTCTAAGCTATCTTGTAAAGTCTCTAGTCTAGATAGATTCTATACTCTGCTAGAGGGATTTTACATACACCTAGATTGGTACGTTAAGATTTGATGCCATGTAGTCAAAAATTTTCTTATTTCGTTCATCTTTCCACATTTTAGTCATCGCATCTTTAGCTGACTGTGTGGAAGAACCGAATCTTAAAGAACTTATTGCTACATCTAAAGAGTGATAATGAGCCAGTGCTCTGGCTCTGAATAGATTGTTAGATCTGTTCTTTTGAGCTGGCTGCAGCATCATTTGCTAGAACCAGCCAGAGAGCAGCAATGCTCCAGAAATATCACAGAACAAGTCTTTATAAAGTTTTACTTGCTACGGTGTTATCCAGCCAAGTCTTTGAGCCGTTTTCTATGGAGTAAGCTATTTTATCAAGCATACCTATATCTAAGCTTTCATCTGAGAGGATGAATCCATAGAACCCAGCTGTATAACATGCCAGGCATCAGGCATCTTGGCTTTTATGAACTGTCTTTTATTCAGATCCTTCATTGCCTGCTGCATACGCACAGCAAACATAATAATTGGATCAGAGGTCTACATAGGTATTGTTCCTGAGACCTAGGCATTAACAATGGAGATGGCCTATTGCCATCTCCAATCAGGTGCTCTAAGGAAGTGCTAAGTTATCACTTAACAACCTCCGAATATAAGCAACAGAGCAATTAAAACTGCGATAATACAACCGCAGTTATACAACCTTCCTTGCTTCATTAAGCAAGCATCCTTCCTGTCTGCAGATCTCCTGCGTCAGCATTCTTATCTGTCTCGTTGTTAAGACCACGCAGCTTAAGGAACACTGTAAGCTAGGAAAGATCTTTAAGCGTGTTCTGCATACTCTGATCAAGAGCTTTCAGCTTGACACTACCATATTTGTCCTACATATCATCTGCATGGCTTCTGTAGATAAACAGTAATCTGCAGAGCTTATCAAGACAAGTCATAAATTCAGGAAGAATTTCCATGATCTACTACTGAGGATCAGCAACCTGAATGAGAAGCTTTAAAGTTTCCATATCAAAGATTTCTTTAATACCATTCTGAGCAGCTACCTAAACTTGCTGCATAGTACTGTCGTCCATCATGAAAGCTTCAGGATCTCTGTTTTCAACAATAGGTCCGTTATTATGAACCTCTGTCATCGGAATATTGGAATCTTCCCATTCCTTAGGATCGTCTGCAAGAGCTTCTTTAATAAGATAATAAGAAATAGTAGTTGGCTTAACCTGGCCTTTAGCAGAAGCCTCTTTAACCATCATTTTAGCAATCTAGGGCTAAATATCATAGGCATCTACAAGATGATAAGCTGCTTCTTTCTAAACAAGTCTGTCCTTAGTATTGCTCTTTTCACCTGTGACAGTTATTTCTTGTCCATCAGATGTAAGCTTAACTTTGGAATAGTGCTTATTCATGAATTTAGACAGCGTATAGCAAAGAGCTCCCGACGTAGCATACTTAGGCTAATGACCGAAGGTTTCGTCAACAGGTTTACCACCATACGTACCATCATCCTTAATATAACTGTCAGTAAATATTACTTTGGTATCTTCAGGAATAACCATATTTACATCAGATATTATAGGTCTCTTAATATCATCAGTTGTAGTAATTGTTTTGCTAAAACTAAAGAACCCATTATCCCCCTTATCAAAACTCTAATCTAAGAACATGCAGGTACCATTAGGGAATAATAAAATAGATCTGCTCGGAATGCGCTTAAGAGAAGATAAGGAATGACCAGAAGTGATCTTGGTGTCCTAAACAGAAGAGAGAAGACCAATAGGTCTCTTTACTTCTTTGGCTACACCATCTTTAATAATATAAGTATCAACACCCTTTATGCTGTTCTTAGCAGGAGCAATCCAGGATGTATAGATATTGAAGAATTGCCCAGGCTGTCTTCCTCCAAAATTGTCACAGCAGCGATCTTCTGTACAAGCACTGTTTACAGCCAGAATAGTAGCTTCCTACAGATCACCTTCTGTAGTCAGCAGCTGAACTTTACAGGTCTTTTGGATCTAACCAAACTGAGTATTGATGTTAGAATCTCTGATAACCTTAACAGCTTTATCAGGAGCTTCCTACCAATCCATTTTCTCAGCTTTCTTAATAAGCCAGCCATCACGCCAGAGTTCCTGTTGCTCTTCTTTAGAAAGAAGCATAGCTCGTTTATCCATTACAGTAATAACCTGAGCTTTTCTTTCTTCAGGGAATATCTCAGAAGCAGTCTTGGCAAAGCCAGCAATTTCCTACGGTTTGTAGAAATTAAGAGTAGCATTAAGGAAATCCACATTATCAAGCATATTGATGAGCTTATGAGAAGCCGTCTTACCCAACTTCAATGCCATATTTAAGACAGATGCAGATTTGTTCAGAGATAAAGAAGCCTTGGCATAATTCATTGCTTTCTAGAAGCGTCTGGAATAAGAAGCCTGTTTCATGATAGGATCAACGAACTATTTAACTCTTGCGGAGTTCTCATCAATACCATCATGATCCAGTTCATCAGAAGGAATAAACTAGCCAATATCAGAGACATCTTTATTTTTTATCCAGGAGAGCCAAGCATCGCTGAGAGGGAGGAATGTATCAGTAACAGGCACATACATCATTTCGCCTGTATTAATCTTTCCTTTATTAAAGAAAGCAGGTACCTGAATAACATTCTTACCAAGTCTATAAACAACAGCTCCAGAAGCTCTTGTATTATCATCATCTTTATCAAGAAGCTGGAAAGCAATCTGATAAGTAGATAAGGAAGGGTACTTATCAGTTATCTGTGCATTGGCAAGGATACCAAACTGCTGTTCAAAAGAAGGGCCTTCACCAGGCTATCCTTGAGCCTTCTTGTTTAGTTTGCCCTAGTCAATTACCAGTTTATTACTCATAAATTAAATCCCTTACTTAGTCTATGCTGTGGGTTTATATGGATCTACTATAATCTTATCGACAAAAGACGGACTTCCATACTAGTCAGTTATTCCCCTCTGGGCAGCATCAAATAAAGAGTCTGTCAGTCTTTCTCCAGCAAGTCTTGGTAACCAGTGTTTGTCATTAGCCAGAACTTGCTTGGATCTTACAAACTGAGGTTCAAAAGGAGGAGGGCTCTGATTTGTCGTTACTGTTTTAATATCATACTTCTTAAGGTTCTTTATTACATTAGGTGTAACTCTTGTACCTATGGAGTAATAAAGAGTTGGCTACTAGAGATATGTATTTGCTGCTTTATCTACAGGCAGTTCTTTAGAGTCATCTCTTGGTTTCCACTTCTAAGCAATATCATCATAATCAACAATATCCCCGGGGTAGTAACCACCAAAGCCCTAGTCATTGGTTATCTTCACTTTATTGATCATGGCTCTGGAGAACTGCTACAAATTACGTCTTAAAGTACCTGCACCAGCTTTTGGTAATAACTAATTAAGTTTACTTGTGAAGTAACGTCTTCCCTAACCTATACCTTTGTATTTAACTATCTACATAGGATTAGGTACACCATTAGTAAGCGTATCACCAGCCTATACAACATCACCAGGCTTAACCGTGATCTTTCTGGCTACAGGAACATAAGTAGTGTTTTGGTTAACAGTAACAAACCAACCGCCCTGAGGAGCTTGTCTTATATCTGATACTCTGCCATCGGCAGGAGCCAGTACAGCACCTCCAGGGAATACTTTAGGAGCAAGCAGCATTCTCTGTATAGACTAGAACCCTGTAGGCTGGTCATCACCATCAGGATCTTCCACTTTTTTACCGCCAATACCAGAGCCGTGCTTGCTATTTTTACATATAATTCCGTTAGCAAGAATAAATAAATGTGATGGGTGATCAACTTCTATATCAAAAGTTTCCAAATCACCCATGAACTACTGATTTAAGACTTTTGATACAAGAGGTGGCTAAAATACCTAAAACTCAGCATTTATTTGCTAAAGCATTCTACTAGCAGTTACTTTTTTAATACCTCTGAAGTCTAGCCACTACAATAATCTCTTAGTAAATACTGGGTTCCCTGTTTGTAACATATATAATGTTCTTGGATGTCCAGCATTAGATTGAGATATATGTTTTATGTATATACCGGCATAGCGCTAGAAGCACTAGGCAACCTATTCCAATAATTGTTTAGATGTATTGTTTAGATTAAACTTATAGCCGCCTGTAGTCTGCTTATTCGTTCTGTGTATACCTATATGGCCATCAGCTGTCATCAAACCTGAGATAAATTCTTTAATACTCTAAGCATCCCACTACCTCCAGTTATTAGGTAATGTTTTCTACCAGGCATACTTTCCCATCATCCCATACTACTATAGCTTGAGTCTTACAGGGTTTTTCTAGTGGCCACGAACTGTTTTAGATAAACCATAGTAAATTTTCTGTCCTGCACATAGGCTTATTTTCACACCAAAGGGCTCTAGATAGCCATGTAGATAATCTATCAAAGAATCATCGGCGCAGGACAAATGTACCTAATTTTTTACACCAGCTGTATAACAACCATCGCCACAAAGTAAACCTAGTATAAAGGCCATAGGCTCATGATGTGTACCACCAACGATATCTATTACCTTAGGTAAACCTAAATATTTTTTAGATTGCTAAATGTTACCTAGCTTTGCTAGAACAGGTTTCTTTTTTGCGTCTGTAGTAACCATAAATTTATGCTCTAGCGTAGACATAATCTATATGGTTTTAATCTTAGATGTTCCAACACTGAGCGTACTCTTCCACACAGGTTGAATGCCATTATTAAACACGTAGTTAACTTTAACAGGTCTGCAGTTACCCTACTAGTCAGAGCCGATGACCATGTCTCCAACCTCGATATCCCTAATCTTCTTAACAGACCAATCTGCCATTCTGACTAATGTATCGCCATGTAGACAGGAAATACCAGATTGAGTGAGTGGCTATATGAAAGTTTTAGCTGCATTCATGGCGACATAACTACCTATCACGGGCAGCTTGCCATTCTACTGTATACCAGAACACAATGCACAAACACCATTGTGTGCTTTACATGTAATAGGGCTTCTTATGACCATCTAATCATCAGGACCAGCCTATGCAACCATCTTCTAAGTTACAACAGCACCTGCCGGATGGTTATGCCATGGTCTTAATAATAAAGCACCAACATTATCGGTAGACTGTGCTTTTACAGGTACACCTGTATTCTTAGTTCCACAATCATAAACAGCTATAGGCGTATTATGTGTGATATTAGTAGCCTGTTTGCCTAGGTAGCCTACTTTACCTGTAGCTGCCTGAACGTCGTATGTGGATTTTCTTCCTGACATTGCAGATGCCCAGTAAGACATAGGAGAATCACCATCTGCATAAGATGCCATAGCTAAATAAGGAATATCTCTGTTAGCTGCATCTTTCATCATCATGTCCCCTATAACCAGCTGCATTAACTGAACAGCGTTACCACGGGAACCTGACTTTATCTGATTTGCAATACCTGTTTTTCTCTTCTGGGCATCATCTACAGCCACCTGTCTAAGTTTCTCTGTATACTTATAACCCAGATCAATAATTTTCTGCTATTTCTGCTGCTAAGTAAGATCATCTGAATTAACAACATTACTTATCAGCTGTTTAAGCTTATTTGAAGCGTTTCTAACCTAAGCACCTGTATCCAGGTCATCTAAGGTTATTGTGGTGTCTTTACCATAGACAGAGACTACACGCTAGCCTATTTTGTTAAGATCCTGAAGAATATTGATATATGCATCAGGATCCTATTTAGCCATTGCTGTAGTTAACTTCTAGATGGTTCCCTTATTAAGTTCACCATCTGCATAATTCTTGTACTTCTACGGAAGTACTCCTCTTACTATCTATCTGCCTATGGTAGTTACAGCCATTTATTATTCCTATCTTCCAGAATAAGGTGTGCTGGATACAGCCTAAGAAAGACCTTTTGTCAGTAGTGCTCCAAGCAGAGCATTAACAGCATGCTTCTTACTTATAAGTTTAAATGGCTGCTGTTTTCTCGGTAACAAGGACGACCACGGTTTAGGTCTTACCTGATACTTGCTTCCCTAAGCTCTATTTTTAATAGACCACTTTCCATTCTTGTCTTTAAGCTGTAAGGCCAGTTTAAGTTTACCTGTGACAGGATCTCTAAGGAATGGTGTATTCCAGCCTTTAGAGTTCTTTAATGCCTACTGCCATTGAGGATATTTTATATTAAGGAACGCCTACGTACCCTGAGATCCTAAATAGCCTATACCAGCACCTGTTAATGATGTTGGAATATCACCGACAGGGTTTAAGAATCTACCTAATGAATAACCCCAAGATGCAGATCTATTCGGGTCTTGCTTTTCTGTGTCAGAAACAAAAGGCAGACTGTCGATAAGACCCTTTTTGCCTCCCTACACAAGACCAGCTGCTGTAGCTGTTGGGGTTTTGTCTCTACCCTTATTTATAGCATCAGCAGCATAACGTCCACCTGCTATGGCTATAAGGCCTAACAGACCTGCCATAGAGCCTCTCTGAACCATATTCGGTTTATCCCAAAGCAAGTCAGGGAGAAACCAACCGGCAGCACCACCTGCGAGACCTGCGCCTACATCAAGTGCATTAGGCGCATACTCTTTAAGTGTGTCTTTTATATTTCTAAATGTCTATTTCCAGTCAGCCATATCAGCCTCTCATAATATCAAGAATACTTCTAACAGCTTTTACTTCTTTTACAGAAGCATTTTTCATTATATCCTGGGTTCCTGATAATTGTTGCTGTTGTGGCTGCTGTGTGTTTCTGAGATCAGATTCGAGCTACGCATTTAATCTGTCGTTGTCTATTTCCTGCTTTTTAGACGCTGTGTCAGTGCCCAGAGCCAGGTCATCAAGCATGCTCTTTATAGAGTCGAGCTTATCGGCAAAAGCAGAGATCTTTTTATCCAGAGCAGCCATTCGCTAATCAAGAACATTATCAACAGAATCCATTATGATGGATGCCATGTTGTTCATCATATCCTACGGAATACCCTGTCCCATATCTTGGCCCTACATCATACCGGGATCCATAGGCATTCCACCCATAGCGTTTGGATCACCACTCATCATGGAAGGATCCATAGGCATACCTGTATTGGGGTCCATAGGAGGCTGTCCTCCCATCATACTGGGATCCATTGGCATACCGCCCTGAGGAGGCACTCCACCTTGCATCATAGAAGGATCCATAGGAGCACCTCCTTGTGCTATCTGTTGCTGATACTCAGCATATAGCTGATCAAGCATAGCAGGATCAATAGGCTGACCATTAGGATCAATAGCATTTCCTTGCTGGTCAAACTGCACACCCATCTGCATAAGGAACTGAATAAATCCCTGATCCTGCATCCAAGCACCAGGCTGTCCTCCCATCATACTGGGATCCATAGGCATACCTCCCTGAGGAGGTATTCCACCTTGCATCATAGAGGGATCCATGGGAGCACCTTGCGGGGGCATACTGCCCATCATACTTGGATCCATAGGAGGTTGACCTCCCATCATACTGGGATCCATAGGCATACCGCCCTGAGGAGGTATTCCACCCATGGCGTTAGGATCTTGAGGCGGCACAGCTGCAGCTTCTGCTTCAGGTGTAAGAAGAGCAGCACTCTTCTTATGAAGCTGAGCCTATTTACATATAGAAAGGAAATCTTTCATTGAACTCTCTTTTGTTAATTACGTAATTATTGAAGAGCTACTCGTTCAAATATATACCATATATTAAAAACTCATATTATACTACTTGCCAGCAATAAGCTTATTAGAACCATTACGTTTAATCCATTGGTTCTAAAATTGCTTCCAGGGTATGTGCTTGAACCTATTTTTCCATATACTGTATACAGAATCACCAGATACAGCTTTGTATAAAGAATTACTAACTGGCTTAGGTGCTGCAGTCTGTACATTTTTAGATTTAACGGGATTAACCACAGGTTTAGTCACAGGCTGTCCATATACAGGTATGTTTTTTAGCTCATTATTATAATGAACCATAAACTTTTTTACTCTGTCATCATTCATTGCCATAGACTACTAAGTCATAGCTCTGATTTGCTAAGGTGTAACACCTTTTGTTCCTTTTAAGGCGAAGAGTCTATTGGCGGATTTATTACGTCCTCTTGTATATCTGAAATAAGACAAAGCAGGGTTATCTATAGTATTTATTTCTGCTATAGGTTCTCTGCCTATCTAACGAGTACCATCTTTATTCGTAAAAATACGCATACCAGGTCTGTTTATATGTCTCTGATACACATCAGTTACATACATAGCACGCTAAGGATTACCTACAAGGCTTTGTGCTGTTATACCGGCCGGTAGCTTTTTATTTCTGGTTAGCTAATCTATAGCCTGTTGTTGTACCTGAGTTAGACCAAATGCTTTTCCATTTACTATATTAGGTCTTAGACTGGACTCCTGTCTTGCTAAAGCTATTCTATATGCCAACTTTTTATTATAGTCATTAACATATGCAATCTGCTGCTTAGTAGCATTCGCAGGAAACTGCATATATTTAGGAGGCTTCCAAAATGTCTATGCTGCTTCTTTATACATCTGCATACTTACCTAAATTATAATTCTTTCCCTACTGTATATCTAAAGTTCCATTATTCTGCAGGAACTAATTTTGGTAATCTGCAAATGTTCCGGGCTGCCCCAACGCTCTCCAGAAATCCTGCACTGTATCTCCTCTGTTGGCTGTCTTTGTACCAGAAGCATCACCCCACTGATACGTATTATATGCAGGTGTCTTTGTTATATCTGTTTTTACTTGTTTGAACGTAGCTTTTGGCTGTTTATACTGCATTTTTGTTCTTACTTTTGGTACAGGTGTCCTAAAGTTTAACGGGGCATTAACAGGGGCTGCAGTATTTAATGGCTTAGGGAAAATATCAGAATCCAGATTCATGTTTTGTTGTGTCATATCTGCTAATTTATATAAAAATGCAGCTTTCTTGTTATGTCCAAGTTCTCTATAACCATTAGCAAAAATAGCCTGCATTTGCTTAATAGCATCAGCTTTCTTTTTATATTTTTTACCTGACTTTCCCCACTGCCAGGTACCGTCTGGATTCCGATGAATTGGCATTAGTATTCCTTAACTATATAATTGTGTGTACATATCTAATGTTTTAGATGGTCTGAAGGCATCTCTCCAGTTATCTAGTTTAAGATACTGCCGATGCCCCTTAGAATCTGTCATAGGCTTATAAATATTCTTTATAGCATTCCAAGGCATGAAGCCAGGCTGATTTACAGAGCTATTGTCTAGTAATAGGGAGCCTTGTCCTTAGCTTCAGTATTTGGACTTCTTCTGGTTCCACCATATTTCAGGCGCGTTTTTAATCTATCGAATATTCCGTCATAAGCCTGGTGCGGGCCCCACATCAATGGTAATGATTTATTACGTGCACTCAACTCCCTTAATTTAGACAAGTCATATTCTATGACTATACTACCAGGATGATGGTTACTATAAGCAGCAGCAGCAACCTATGGGTAGGCTGTTATAAATTGTGAGGCCCTATCACCCTTAGAATATTTAGCAATAAATAAATCACCAAATATATTTGCATCCTTACCAGCAAAACCTCTTCTATAAGGATCTACTTTCTGACTATTAAAAGTACCCTTAGAGATGACTTTATTAGCAGGGTTCTTTAATAGACCCTATAGAGGGGTTGCTACGGTTCTATAAAAACCAAAATCAGGAGCCCGTTTTAGGTTTTTGTTATAGAAGTCATTGTATAAATTTTTTGCCACACGCTTCTATAGTGAATGAAGTACGTTCTCACGTCCTCTGCTGTCACGAAGAAGAGACATATATATTTTTTTAAGGTTATCGGGTACACTACTATATAAATCAGAGTTCTAACTTAACTCTAGTAGTTTAAACCTATCCGGTTTCTAGAACAAATTGAAACGTAAATAATTAGTAGCCTATTTGCCTACTTTATAGTGCTGTCGCACTTTAGTTGCTAAATCCATAAGCTATCTGCCATGCGCTTTACTTATGGTATTGTTCTTTAGCCCACGGGCTAAGTATCTTAATAATGCTGTAGATTCAGTTTTTGTTAACATAAGAAATCCCTACTTTATTTCAAAGCTCCGTAGTGATGCAGCTTATTCCAAGTCTTTGCATCCGGGATCTCTGTATCTGCTGTTACGGTATTCCATAACTTGTTCCATGTCTACTGAGGGAAATTATAAATTTTATCAGAGACATTCTTTGTCATCTAGCTCCAAGGTCTCCCATACCACTGTAAATTTTTATGAGATTCAGTGGGGCTCCAGAAAGATATATGACGTTTAAAAGCTTTTTCTTTATCGTTTGAATATATGTCAGGATTCCTATGTGCAAATCTGGCTGTCATCATAGCCATCCACATAGGATCTCTGGTTGTTATGTTGGCATCATCAGCAAGAGCTAATAATTCTGCCGTTGGTGAACTGTGTTTGAAGTCTTTGGTAGCTAATCTTAAATCTGCACTGTGCTACTTAATAGCATTAGCTATCTACTACACTTGTTCAGGTGTATACTTACCCGTTAACAATTGTCTACTAAGCTAAGCACCTCTGGCCTAGTGCCCTTTGGACTGCTCTTTCTTAGCGGCATCGTGTAAATAGATAGCTGCAAGCTAAGTACTGTTTAATCTCTTTTGCTTCAGTTGTCTGGCAAAATTCAGTACTTCTCTTATATGCACTTTTCTCTACGGAGTGTAATAAGGAGCTGCAAGTTGCTTAAGCTATTTAGTTGTAAGGGTGGATCTCTTAAATAAACCATAATTAATAGGTCTGATATAAGATGCCAGTTTATTTAAAATAAATTTACTTCTATAATACTTATTCAACTTGCGCTAACTAGACATGATTACGCCTTCAAATAATCAGAGAATTCTTTTGGCTGACCAAGTTTAGAACCAAATATACTGCCACTCACTAAGCCTGCGGAAGACAAGGGAAGCCCCGTCTTTAGAAACTCAAGAGGGAACTACTTCTTTAGAAACGTTTTGAATGAGGGCGCTTTACGTCCCTTTAACAACGAAAATAATGCGGCTAAAGCGGTGCCTGCACCTAATCCAGTGTAGGCACCCTTTTCTGCAGAGTCTCTCATGGTCTACATTCCGAATAAAGCTTCTTTATACATTAGATACTCAACTATCCATTTGTGCTTGAATCATTTGTCTTAAAGCCATAAGCCTTCTGTAATCGTCAGAGCTATGCTTATACCTTCTACGCATTATATTAATTAATTTTACAGCGTTCTGGGGATCATCTGTATAAGGATTAAATTTAAAGGTCTGCCCATCAGAAAATCTATTAGCCAAAATACTTTTCGTAGCTCCGCTGTTTGGTGCTGTACTAGCGAAGTTTCTGAGTGGGTCAAGCCCCCCGAAGCCAAGCATATTTTTATGTTGCTCTAGTTCTTTAGCCGATGTGAAACCTCTAAGTGGATCGAGGCCTCCAAGTCCAGGCATACTCTTATGTGCATTCATTTCTCTAGTCATCTCTTCAGCTTGTCTATTACGCCCAAGTATCTGCTGTCTAAGATTCTGGGCCGCTCTTTCTACTGCCTAATCCGTATTATTGTTTCTCTGTATAATAGGACCGCTACTAGCTACTCCATTACGTCTACCGATACCAAGAGCCGATAATGCTTCTCGATCCCTTAAATAGGAATTATTTTGGCCAGCTGTTCTATTACGTCTACCAATACCTAAAGCAGCGAGTGCTTCTCTGTCACTTAAATAAGAACCATTCTGTCCGGCCGCTCTAGTCCCTAGGGTTGTAGCAAGAGGCGCAGCTCTTCCAGATAATGTATTGAAAGCATTATCTGCAGCAATGGAGTAATTTCCCTAGCCTATGGGCTGTCTAAAGTTAGCTCCGAATCCACCATTATTAACAGGCTGTCTGAAGCTAGGACCAAATGAACCGTTGTCTACAGGTTGTCTGAAATTAAGATCACTAGTCCGTGCAGCCTGTTGTGTGGTCTGCTGTGCTTTTCTTGCGGCACTGTTTCTGGCTTGTCTACGTGCTAGATCCTACTGACCCTGTCTTGTTCTGGCCCACTGAGCAGCAGACATACTCTGTCCACTCGGGCGCTGCATCGGTCTGGGTCTGACTGCTCTTGGCGCTTGCTGTGCTGCTGTATTTGCAGCCTGTTCAGCTGCCTGTGTTGTCTGTTGTGCCGTTTGCTTAGCAGCCTACTGGGTTGCCTACTGAGCCGTCTGTCGTGCAGCTTGCTGTGCACGACTTGCATTTTGTGCTGCTGTATTTGCTGCCTGCCAGGCTGCTGATTGTTGTTTAGGTATAGCGCCCCAGTTAGTTTTATTAAGCCAAAAATCAAAAGCGTTTATCCCCTAAGCTCGGTGTTTAAGTGCGTGCATTTTACCGTCAGGAGACCGGCGCATAAAGTATGCACCTCTATTGATATTTGAAGCCGGATCAAAGTTAGGCATGTTAGCTTCCAGTATAGCTCTACGATCACCTGTAGCATTAGCCAACTGTCTACGCATTTCTAAAAAGGTCTTGTCACGTTGTGGCTGACTATATAACCTGGCAGCACGGGCCAAGTTGACAGCTTCTGCATTACGTCTTACTTTCTAACGGCCACCAAAAGTGCGGCCAAACCAACCTAACCTCTTAGGATGCATGCTTAAGCTGGGAGATAAAAGACGTGTTCCCTTATTCCAGATACCACTGCCTAGTTTTCCTGTCAACCAAAAAGGAGATAACAATGTTTTGCCAACAAAACGACCAAAAGGACCAGCTGCCTGCTTCTATAATTTAGTTCCCTGGCTTTTAGCGTATCTGACACTATAGGGTATAGTAGGAACTACTTTAAAACTACTAGCTTTGTACATCATCACACCACATTATTATAGTTATTTCTGTTCATACTAGCTAAACGTGAAGTTTCCTAGAAGAAGTTATCTAGATTATTCTAAGTACCTTCCCAATTATTTTTATTATTCCACCATTTATTAACTCTATCCCAAAATCCTGCTTTGTCGTATGTCTTAGACATAGAATCCCAAACCTTCTTACTTACAGGTATAACTTTGTAACCTGCAGGTACTTTATCTATGTTTATAGTACGGCCTTTGTTGTCCTTATACTAAAGTACCTACCCCGCAGGTCCTGTTTTCTGGAATATGATATTACTGCCGTCTAATTTAGCCTAACCCTAGCGCTTAGCCTAAGTTACAAGCTAGCTTACTTTCATTGCCCCCTAAGTATTTGTACTAGAGCGTTCTGTAACATATTTATTTGCCAGTTGCTAAGCCGTTTTTCGTTTAGCTGCGTTATGTGCTTTCAGACTGATTGCTTGGTCATCAAATTTTTGTCTCTCTGCTTCTGTTTTAAGGGCTTCTCTCTACTTCTAGACTTCACTTTTTAGGTTCGCCGCATAGCCAGCTAAAGGAGCTTGATCATGATTACTATAACCACTAAATATTTTACTACCCGATAACCAAGTACGCGGATGGCTGGCCCAACCGCTCATACGGCCTCTTACTTGTGAATCAGGTTCGGAACCTCCCCACCAAGAACCCGGAGCTAGTCCATTATCTCTGGGTGTACCGATGTCTGCGCCAACCTATAATTCCGGGGCATCCTGATCGTTAGCCATAAAGCGCTACTATCTCGGACCTTTTTTTGTTACGGTCTATCCGTTCACACCTTTATAGGTCACATCTGGACGTTTAAATCTCTATTTGTCCTGTGCCTACGGCTTCTAGCCTCTGGCTTTCTGTGCAGTAGCTTTAGCTCCGTAAATATCAGCTGCTGTTTTTTTAAGCACCTGATTCATTCTTAGAAGTTTAATAAACTAATTCATTATTTTGCATTCCCATCGAACATTTTACCTAAACCGGAAACAGTAAGCAACGCGAGTAGCGGTGCCGCTGCACTGCCTACAGTAGTATTTAACCGTAAACGTTTATATGTTCCCAGCGCATTATTAAGCAACTGTTTAGATTGTTTAAGCCCAGCCTAATTCAGTATAGGCTTAAAACCTACACCACCTTTTAAAAAGCGCATGGCTTTAGCAGATGCTCTGGCCTAATCTCTTACCACTCTGGACAATCGTCTCCAGCTGTTTATGCTATTATAAATACTTCCACCAGCCGCAGCTAACAAGTCTGTACTGTTAATACTCCAATCACGTTTACCATCACTGTCTGTATCTAAAGCCTGATATAATTTAGACAAGACAGGAGCAAACGAACCGTAGTTCCCCTTATACATACGACGTATGTTGTTTGCTTGTCTTACGTGATTCTAGGAGACATGGCCTATTTCATGAGCCAATATAGCAGGCGCTGTCTGCTTTGGGTTTATGTTCAGATTGCCAAGATTAGGTGTATCTTCAGGTATTGTGGTCTGAGACATCCCTGGGAAATTGGTATTTAATGTAATACCTATATTCTTTGGGTTATGTTCGCCTCTTATTCTTCTCGCACGCTAGTTGGCGTTCTGAACTATTTTATCTGCGGCAGAAAGAGCTGTCTGTGGGGTATTATCAAGGAAAAAAGACTGAGCTCTAGAGTTAGCGAAAAAATCAGTAGGATCAAGAAGACCAACATTATTGACTCCAAATAACTATGCCATATTACTTACTTACTTTTATATATTGTAAAGCTTCACGCAAAGCAGCATGATTCTTTATTTTAGGTAATGTAACCATACCCTACTTAGGACTCATTCTCAAGGCTGCAAGTAATGCGTTCTTCATTGGTTGATGCTCGTACTAACCTGCTGTCATATATGTTGTAGGTATATTTTTGCTGTTAGCTAAAACCTTGTCATCGACAACAGCATGTCTCATAGGATCAATATAATGAGCACCAACAATTTTACCATCATATCTTTTTATAAAACGCATAGCTGTCGGCGATCCCCATGAATATCCAAACACCTATACAGGAACGTCTCTTGGTATCTGCTGGGCAAAATCTAATGCCTACTACAACTGTGGATGACCAAAAACATAAACAGGCTAGCCATTAAAAGCCTACTGAAATCTTGTTTTAGCATAATCAGCAGCCTAACTGTCACCCATACCAGAAAACACTATACGAATAGGCTACTTAGATTCTCTATATTTATAGTCGTCTGTTTTATATGTAGACGGCACCATACGATAAGCAGCAGTAAACAGCCTTCCCATTGGTGACAATGAGAAGGCCAGTGGGTTCTACTTTATTTTATCTATCAGAGCCATATTATTCCTAACGGTCCTAATCGGTTCTGTAGCCCTCACCGCGTATCATATGACCTCTGGATTTCCATTTATTATAGGAAGCAAAGCCCGGCAGGAACCAGTTTGCTGCACCCCTTCCGGTACTCTGCTAATATTTCTGTTGTGCCTATCTGTCTCTTGTTTTTGTAGCTGCAGCAGTCAACGCACCTATCACAGGAGACGCCAGGGCTGTACCTCCACCTATAAGCATACCTTTTGTAGCATTTCTGCCTCGCTACTATTTCGTGTCACCTATTTGAGAGCCAACAAGACCACCTGCTATTAACAATAAAGCAGCAGATGTAAGTCCACCAAAAGTTTCTCCCCAAGGTCTGAAAGCAGATCCACCAAGATCCCTACTGAGTCTTTTTCTTCTTCGTGCGGCTCTGAACGAAGATACACCAGGAGCAACATCAGCACCTACGGATCTGTCATAACGCGCCAGAGCCTTGTCAGAAGCAGATCCTGTCATAAGACCTATTGTACCCATTAGTGTATCTGGAGCAGCTATAAATGGACCGACACCTGGAATTACAGCAGCTCCTTGATATAAAGAGGATCCAACGCTCTAACCGAGCGCTCCATTTCTAGATTTTGCGTACTTATACATTTTTATTCCTTAACTATATAATTGTGTGTACATGTCTAATGTTTTAGATGGTCTGAAGGCATTTCTCCAGTTATCTAAACGTAAAAATTTTCTAGTACCATTCTAAGATATAAAGGGATGATATATTTTTTCTATAGCATTCCAGGGCATGTAATCTGGCTGATTTACAGCTACCATCTAATAATAAGGACCCTTCGTTTTTAACTAATCGAAAGGATCCGGATTCTTTATTCTATCCCAACGCTTAGTTAATACATACTGGTCTGTCTTTGGTAACAGAGGTAAACCGACGTCATCCCTAAGTTTCCTTGTGTCATATTGTATGATTATATTATTAGGATCTCTTTTATTATATATTTTTGGTACCGTAGGATCTGGTGAGATGTACTGATAGTAACCTCTGGGCATGCTTGAAGAATCTATAGCAGATGTGCCATAAGTCTATGCAGAAGTAGCTCTATAACCGTATCTGGTAGGATCTATCTTTAATGTATTAAATTTACCCTAGGATAAGGCTCTGTTTTTAGGGTTCTTTAATAGCTACTAAATAGGTGTAGCTTTGGTACGTGCCATAGACAGAAACGGCTGGACAGGACGCTAATTATGTCTTAGATTATTAATAAAAGCTGCAACCTAAGGCTTTTTCAGATCCTAAGTTATAAAGCTAAGTTCTCTGTAAAAATCTGGATTAAGATGCTATCCGAAGGTATCTATACCACGCTTCACATTTTGATATATATTATAAGCAGTATCCTAAGAATAGCCATTCTTAATATACTAGTTATAAGCTCTATTGGCATAAATCTATTTTAGAACCTACTTAGTATTTTTTGGTTTTAGCATATTCTGGAAGTTGAACTGCTAAGAACCTTCCTCTAGTAAATCAAACCAGTTTTTATGATCTTTCTGAACATCTTTTATAAAACGTTCAGTAAAGCTTGACATACCTTTAGGCACTTTGCGATAATCAGCTCGTATCTTACCTGCTAAATCCATAAGCTATCTGCCATGCGCTTTACTTATGGTATTGTTCTTTAGCCCACGGGCTAAGTATCTTAATAATGCTGTAGATTCAGTTTTTGTTAACATATTATTTACTTATCACTATAGGTGTATCAATATCTATCTGATTATTCTTATATGCTTGTTTAGCCTACTATATAGAGTGGAAGGTCTTAACACCTTTAGAAGAATCACCCATTCTAGTAGCTACATAGAGGCCTTGCATAAAAGCCTTCTACGGTGCGTATAATATTTTATGTTTTCTCGCAGAAATCAAATTTCTCTAAGGGAACATATTATTTCTTACCTACTTAATAGCAGCTTTAGACACAGGAACATGAATATTTACCGTGTCGCCGTCGAAATCCATTCCAAACGGACTCACAATACTTGGATTCACTTTTATGGCATATCCGGTTGTTATTACAGGCTAAAATCCCATCAGTGATAATTTATGTAAGCTAGGAGCTCTATTCATAACGGTAGGATGTTCCTGCATAGCCTACATAAGGGCATCTTTTGCTCGAACATTTTTTTCTTTTGTGAGTTTTAATGCACCAACAGGAGTATATCCAGCTTGTACAAGTTTTCTAGATATAAAGGGAGAGTAGATATTCCAAGCAATAGCCTACGGTAAACCGATCTGATTTAATTTGAGTTTTGAATCGGGAACAACAACACCTCTTCCTACTGTATCTACTGTAGAACCGAGAACTTTTCTTTGGAATCCACCAAACTTAGGCGTTGTGCCTAAAGCCCACCTAAGTAAACCCTTTACAGACTTACTCTTAAGTTTTTTGCTCTATGGATCATACAAGCCAACAAGCTATTTCCATCTCTTGTAGATATTTCCTCTGGCTTCGTTTTGTAACTATGGTGTCAGATTCTTAGCCTAACGCTAATCATCTCGGGCAGCTAACAATTGAGCATAGAGATAGTTGCTATCAGCCACCATAGTAAGATTACCCTGTGTAGTGATAGGCCTGAATTCAGGAGGCAGTACAGGAATTTTATTAAGCATGTAATCAGAGGGCTGTGTACCGTTGTCCTACATTCTTGCTACTGCAACATATCTCTTAAGAGCAGCATCCCTTTTAGAAGCAGATGCTTCTTTAAGCTATTTAAGAGCATTTACTCTCTATGCTTTAAGATCTATTTTAGATAGCGCTTTCTGTATATCAGAGGAATTCTTTAAGCCATTTACTTCCTACTTACCAGATACAACATTCTAAAATTGCTGATCAGACATCCTTAGAAGTCTGGCCAAAGGCTACTACATAACAGGATTGGGAAGAGGTTCATCAAGCTGTATATAACCCCATTTATTACCATCTGCACCAAAGATATCTTTGCCAAATAGACCACCATCAATTTCTCTGAATGTTTTCTGCTAATAGGTATCTTTAGATTTAAGTTCTCTGTTACCTGCAAGCTAATTGACATCCTTATTTGTTAAGGCCATAACAGAAATACCTTTAGGTGTTTTTCTGATATGCATACCAGAACCCTAAAGGTGAGCAAAGAATTTCTTATGTACTAAAGGCTAACCAGGGATTACCGGTACTTCACCTGTTCTTAAAGATCTCCAGAATTTAGCATTGGATTGACCTCTTATAAGCTTTGCATCTTTGGTAAGGAAATCAAAAGCATTATGACCAACCAACCCAGCCACCTAGAGGCCACCTATGCGCTTTGAATTCGAGACATTTATACCACCAGTTAAACAGTAATTATGTGTGTCTTTAACTGTAAAATCATAAACATTAATAATGGAACTATCTGAATTTGTTTTTATGCTCGTTATAACAGCAGCTTTAGAGTGCCCTCTAAGAACATCACCGATTCTAAGCTCCTATGCCAGACACACAGAGCCATCTGCTGTATACATCTTATGGTTCTTAGTTGGATATATAACAGCTGTATTTGTTGTTATCTATAAGATATCAGCTTTTTTGACTTTATATGAGAACCAATCAGTAACTACATTATAGCCCCAAAAGCCAGAGTCTTTATTATACGTAAGAACTCTACCTTTATATCTAGTAATACAGATCTATTCTATAGATTTAATACCATCCTGCGTAAGAATAGTCTGCACAGCAGGGAAGCAACCCTGCTAGCCTCCGCCAGCAGGAATCCCTTCTGCTGTATATGTATCTGTGCCTCTGGCACTCATCTTAGTATCAGCTATGTGCTTGAGTGGCAGAAAATACATATATCCAGTAAAGACGTTACTGACATTCTTGTTAGTATCTGGATCAAACACAGTCTAGTGCATGGTTATATTATTTTTCTTTAGCAGTTGTTTAGCCCACTGCAATCTGGACTAACCTTTAGGCATGAACTAAGGAACAACTATAGGCTGCCCTGTTTTTAAAGCCAATTTACCTAATCCAGCCTAAATTAATTGGCTCGGGTTAGTTCTTGACACAATTCCAAGGGGGTCCATCAAAACATCCAGTGGCACACCTTTTTCGTCTCTTGGCATTTTATCATCAGGAATAATCTGGGCTATAGTCCCTTTGTTTCCCCATCTACCAGAGATCTTATCGCCAACCTGTAAAGGTGCACTGACTTTAGCATAAACCTTGATACCATCCCTGGTTTTTACCACGTCAGTTACAACACCCTAATGAGCATGATCCCAGACCTAAGATACATCAGTTAAAATCCTTTTTCCCATTGTGCCGGGCGAAGGCTAGTTTGTTCTTATGCCAAGTATCATAGGATCCCCTTTGTGTAACACCTGACCTACCTTAACTACACCTTTGTCATCCAGCTTCTACATCTGCTATTTAGTGTATTCACCTGGTTTCCATGCATTATACAAGGTTTTACTGCTTCTTATAGACTTATCTGTATCCATACCTGTTTTATACATAGTCGTATAAGCCATCTTTTTAGCAGCAGACTCACTGATTGTACAAGCATCCTCATAAGTACCGCCATGGTAGGACATGTAGCCTATGTGCAGATTTCTGCCCATGGCAGCTACACCCTTATCATCCGTATAGTTAGACTTAGCCAGCAACTAGCCTTCACCAACTCTCTGACCTGCTTTAACCATGGGATAATTGGATAGCCAGCCTTTTGCATTAGCAGGGAAATTGTCATAAAGACCTACACTGCCTTTAGTACCATCATCATATAGCATATCTATTCTATCTTTTCTGACAGCTTGTACAATACCTGGTTTAGGAGAGAACTGTGCGCCTACAAATTTACCTATCAGCGTATCCATATCCTTACCAGATGCTTCATCAAGAGATCTTACCAAAGGTGCTTCTGGTTTTTGTAGTGCAACAGCCTGAGAGATATATTTACTGTTATGTGTAATAATGCCGTTACCTACAGCATAGACATTATCACCGCAGTCCAGATCAACCATAAAAGCAGGAGCTGGTTCATCTAAAATCTTTTTGATTGGCTACAGATAAACAGTACCCTGATTTTCAGATTCAACTAATTTAAGCGCTCTGTACTGCTTACCATTCTTATAAGAATCCCTGTAATAAGTATCTGTATAGATCTTACCAAGCATAAGAGACAAACCATCGCGCATAATAGGAGATGGAATATCAAGAAGCCAGATATCACCAAAGATATCTTCACCTACATTTTCTCTCTACTTGCAATAAGAATCGAGAACATAGCTGGTCATACCCTTAGGTAAGGACAGTATAGCTTTAGGGATCTTTCTTTCAGCCTATTTGGATTTCATCTCTGTTTCTATCCAGTCAATTAATCTGACATCAGTTATAGAAACATAATGAATATCATCTCTCTAATAGAAATTGGAACCAATGATATTAAGCTGTTTTAGAGCCTATATAATATCAGATTCCTGATTGACTGTTTCATTTACCACATAAGTAAATCTTCTGGTCTTAGGTGTTTCTTCATAAGATTTAAGAAGTCTGCCGACAAGCACACAGATTTCTTTAGTAATAGTTACACCAAAAATAGTGGTGAGTCTGGTTGGCAGTTTAAAGAATGTAGATCTAGGAATAAGCATTCCCTACTACAGCTTATCGGCTGTTATCTGCTGATATTTACCACCCTGATAAACATACCATTTATGATCAGGAGAAGTTACAAGAACTCTGCCAGATGCAGTAATGACGCGTTTAAAAGCTCTGTTGAAGTCAGGGAATCTGGAATAGACACCATCTAGCTTATACAGTTTCTCATGTCCTGTCTAATCACAGCCATAAAGATAAGTGTCTCCGTAACTTCCTAGTCTTTTAGCAGGAACTAAATCCGTGAACCCTTGCTAGTCAACAAAAGGAACAGGTGTCTATGGATGAAGACAACCCATGTTTAAGCGAAGACTTTTAACACCGGACATCATGGGTACAACGTTAGCGGCCGTAGACCAAGCTTCATCTGCTCTGGGTAATATATAATCAACAGAGGAACGGGGCACAATACGAACACCCTTATCGCCACCTAAAGCATAGACATACTTATCTTTGGTGTTCATATACTAATTAGTAGTTACAACAGAGGATGCTGCTTTTTGAGAATCAACAAGCTATTCTCTACCTGTTCGGGGATTGTAGAACTTCTGATAAAGCTTACCATCTGTTCCCTTCATTACATTTTTACTTAGATAAGCTGTAATACCAGGCGATTTGTCTTGTGTACGAACTCCGCCGACATAGCCATAATAAGAAGGCTGAACAAGGCGCATCTAGATAGGTGCAGACTAATCAGAATTGATACCACCCTATCCCACACGAGTAAGTAGCATGGAAGCATCAATGCCCTAGAAAGGTGTTGAATTATCAACGAATCTTGTCAGGTTGCTCTCATTAAAAACAGAGGAAACGTGTGGTTGTAGGCTACCGGAGCCAATAAAATCCAAGTTGCCTTTATTTGTAGCTTTCCAAAGAAGACTTCTGGCTACCGATCCTCCATCTCTCTGTACATGCTAAGCAAAATATTCTACAGGCCCGTAAACTTTCTGGTATCTAAGTGAATCTTTGGCATCTCCCTGCTGCTAACCTCTGGATATTCCGAGTAATTTTTTAGAGGTAGCCATCAGCAGATCAGGTGTCACTCTGTCTGTATCAACACCCACTGTAGACATATTTACATCATTGGAAAATCTTAACTATCTAGCCCAGTCAGCAGCAGTATTCTGTGCCTGTCTATCCTGTATAGAGATATTTCTTATCTGTTCATTAGAGTTATTGGTAGCCATTGAATATCCTCTGTTATTTATTGTACCTCTAATACCTTTGCAGAAATACAATATAAAGCAATATGTATATCAGATAGAGTTATAGGTATAATAACCAACCCTAAATAAGTTACTTATTTAGTATAACAAAAGAAGGTAACTATGTACAAAGAAGCATTTTATAAAATGGCTGCAGATGACGATAACTCTTTATTAAAAGGGTTGTCCATAGGCGCTGGTTCTCTAGCTGGTTTAGGTGGTTTAGTTTTTGCTAATAAGAAATTTGAACTTTTAGGAAAACTGGTAAATAAATTTAAGAAGCCAGAACTTAAAGGTATATAGCTACTAGGGAAGCCGTTTGTTAAATCAGATTTTAAGCCCGGGTCACCTGTCTGGAAAGATGCTAAAAAGTACTATAAAGACTGGAGCTAGAATTTATAGTTATATGGGGATGCTAGAAATAACGCTTATATAGGCAGTATATACAAGACACTAGTTCCAAAAGGTAAAGGCTATATAACAGATTTAAAGCGCGGAAATTCTCTTTTGGATAACTTTAATTCTGCGGTAAAAAATCAATTGCAGCGAATACAACATAGTCTGGGAGATAAGAACATAAATAAGCGGATAGTCTCAGGAGATACATATAATCCAACTAGATACTTTAATTAGAACGGTCTTATAAAAACCCCTAAAGGGGAGCTTATTTGGAAAATTAAAAATCCGCATGATAGACCGCAACAAAAATTAAATAAAGAAGATCGCAGCTTATTAGCCGCACTTATCGGATTTAGTAAAAACAAAAACCCATACGTTAGATCTAAGTATGGAGTAAACTTATCACTGTAGTAGACTTCCCCTCAGCCCTTAAATTTATGGGAAAAGTTAATTTAGAATAAACCTCTGCAATTAGGTCCTTACTGGCAGTATCTGGATGGTAAAATATCACGCATACCACAGCAATAAATTTAAGGGGCTCAATTGAGCCCCTTTCTATTAACTATATAATTGTGTGTACATATCTAATGTTTTAGATGGTCTGAAGGCATCTCTCCAGTTATCTAATTTAAGATACTGTCCATGACCTTTAGCATCTTTCATAGGCTTATAAATATTCTTTATAGCATTCCAAAATGTGTAGCCGGGTTGGTTTACAGCTATTGTCTAATAATAGGGACGCCAAGACCACTATTTGTTATTGCCAGTAGATCCGTACTTAAAATGCAGTTTTTGTCTACCACTGGGGCTACTGTCTGTAGCCTAATGCGGAGTCCATACTAAAGGACTCGTTTTATGGGGCCAACCAGGAGCGCTTTTATCCCTCAATTTAGTCATGTCATATTCTAAAATAATATCGCTAGAGGTGCCTTGTCTATTATAGCCACCAGCATATCCACCAGCTATCTATGGGTAAGCTGTTATAAACTGGGAGCGTCTAGAAGATGGTGAATCATCTTTTTTAAGAAAATATTCACCAAATGTATTTGCGTCCTTACCAGCAAAGCCTCTTCTGTAAGGATCTACTTTCTGACTATTAAAAGTACCCTTAGAGATGACTTTATTAGCAGGGTTCTTTAATAGACCCTATAGAGG
>ERZ1034865.142-NODE-142-length-53888-cov-14.534932_pt1 | contig 53888 bp, 75 predicted proteins | sample MGYA00520632_ERZ1034865 | MGnify/ENA primary metagenome ERZ1034865 (study PRJEB33766, sample SAMN09781738) | gut metagenome | biome: gut microbiome | host: Homo sapiens | place: Madagascar | study: EMG produced TPA metagenomics assembly of the PRJNA485056 data...
TCGCTTCCGACCGTCTGCGCGTTCATGCGCTTGCCGTCGAGAACCGCGCGGTTCTGGTCGGCAAGCATCTTCCGCATCATACCGCCGAGCTGCGAAACGGAACGAAGCACATGCACGGCGCTGCCGGATTTCGTGTCCTCGACGTTCACCGCCGCCGCATCGTCCGCCATGTCGAGCAGAAGATTCGCCGTGTCGGTGAAATCATCGCCGAACAGCCCGCCGAGCGCGCGGATATCCCCACGGATACCGCCGCTCAGATACGCGCTGTTCGTCCGTCCCGTCGTGTTGTTCGCCGTCTCGCGCATCCAGTTTGCAATGCGGTCTACGTTCTGCCGGTATGCCTCTGGGACGAACCGCTTCTGCGTCGGGGACACCGCCGCCGAATGGAGCGCTCCCGCCTGTACGCGAATCCGCGCCGCCATCTCGCGCCGCGTCGTATTCCAACTCGCCTCACGTTCACGGAGCATGGAATCGTTCAACTCCTGCGTGAAGCGCATCGCCGCGCGTTCCGCATTCGCCTGAATCCGCGCAAGACGCGCCTCGTAGGCGTTCACGGTCTTCCTCTGTACGCCGACGCGGTAATCCCGCTCCGCCGCAACAGCAGCGTCCCGCTCCGCCTGTGCTTTCTCCTGGACCTTTCCGAGCTGTTCCTTGTACTTCAGTTTGAGCTGCGCCTCGCGCATGTCGCGCAGTGTTCCGTAGGTCGTTCTCGCGTTCGAGGCGTAGTCCGCCAGAATGCCGTTCACGAACTCGTCCACCGCGCCGCTCATGTCGTCGTCATACGGATTCACGTATTTCGGCTCCCGCGCCTTGACCGCCTCTATGATCTCAAGGACCTGATCCTGCGGCGTGACCGCGTTCGGATCGAGCATGTCCGGGAACATATCCAGCATCTCGGAGTACGCCTGATCTACGCTGATGGTTCCCGTGCCGCGCTCGTCCGTCAGGTGGATGTACTTCCCGTTCCGCTTCTTGAATTCCGCTTTCCCGTCCGGCGCAATGTCAGACCATTCATTCGCGCCGAGGTACAGCTTCATTCCCTTAACCCACTTCCGCAGCTCCTCTCCCCGCGCGGCGTATTCGCGGTCGTACACCGCTACGCCGTCGAGCAGTTCCCGCGCGATGGTCTCCATCTCCGCGCGGACGGTATCGTAGTTCCGTCCCGCCGTGCGCATGAGATCGTCCGTCATGCCGAACAGCCGCTTGACCTTGCCCTCCTCGGATTTCGCAATGTCCCAGTTCTTACGTACTTTATCCGAGAGCCGCTGCACCTGCGCCGGAGAAAGCGTCACCCTGTGCGCGTCCGGCATGTCCGGCTTCTCCGTCTGCCGGCGCAGAAAGTCTTTGTCCTCTGCGATCCGCTCCTTCAGCCGCGCGATCTCCGCCTCCCGCGACGCGGCGGATTTGGAGTAGCGAATCGACGCGTCGCCGTTGTCCATTCCGTCACGAACCGTCTCACTCTCCCGGTCAAGCGCTTTCGACCATCGAATGTCATCTTTTTCCGAATTGAACCGCTCTGACAGAGGAATCACGTTGCCGCCGTCGTCGTAGGTGATGGGCGCAAGCGTCTTTCTCGCCGCGTCGTGCTGCTCTCCCGTGTATCCGAGCGCAGCAAGGTCAAGATTTCCACCCTCCCATTCCTGCGGTCTGTAGCCGTTCTCCTTGAGGATCGCGTCGCATTCCGCCTGCGTCAAGGCTCGGTTGATCTTGAGGCTCCCGCTGATCACCCACTTGCCCTTGTCGGAGATCGTCGGGTTCGTTGTGTAGTAGTAGAATCCGTCCTTTGGCATGTACTGCAAGTCAGCGTTTCGCTGATTCACGCTTCCCGCTTTCGTCTTCGCCTTGTCCTGATTCTGCGCGGTCTCCGTGTAATCCACGTCCGCCGCCATTTCGCACTCAAACACGACCTGATTGTAGCGGTGAATGTTCTCGTAAGCGGTTTCCGGCAGCGCGGGATTGAACGATTTGTTCACATTGCCGCTGTTCGTGAGGCGCGGATTCCCCTTCTTGCCGCCCTGCGGGAAGAAAGGAAGATCCCCCGCGTGCCATCCGGGACGGTATGCAAGTGCCGTGATCTTCTTTGCCTTACTGTCGGCAGGGAGATAGCCTCGGTCAACCAGTTCCTGACGCACGGTGTCGTTCGGAATCTCAACGGACGCGCCCGTTTTCCCTCCCTGCGTATACGGATTCTGCGTAGAAGGAACATACTCTTTCCCGTTTGCTGCACGGAAGTGATACGTATCCACCGCGTCGAGCCATACGTTCTGCGGCAGTTTCTCCGTACTGGAAACGAAAAGCGCAGTCGGGCTTCCGTCCGGCGCGACCGTGAAAACCTTGTATACTTTGATGGTTTTCTTCGGCGAAGCCTTCGTCCTCACCGTGTAGGTGGATGCCTGTTCGGGGATTGCGTCCGTATACCCCGCCTTGTCCGCCGCCTCGCGCACCATCTCGCGCGCCTTGTCCACATCCCCGCTCTGCACCGCGTCCATGTACTCCCTGTCAAGCGCTTTGGAATACCGAATATCGTCTTTCTCCGAATTGAACCGCTCCGAAAGAGGAATTACGTTTCCGTCGTCATCGTATTCTACGTTGCTCCCGGATTTTACTCTGGTATCGTCCCGTCCGAGAACGATCATTCCGTCATCCGTCACAACAGCCGGAACTTTCCCCGTCCTGAGGAATTCATCCTCAAAGTAATTGTCCCACATATACTGGACAAAATCCGGGTCGTCCCATACACCGGCTGTGATTACGATGTCCGGGGGATTCAGAACTTCATCCGATATGACTTCTCCGTAGAATTCTTCGCTCAACTCTCTGAGTTTCGGCAAAATGTCCTCTATCTGGGTCGCGCCGACATCCGTGCCGAAATACACGTAGTCCCCATAGCCGGAAAGGTTTCGGTAGAGCCCTCTCGCGAACATCTGATAGGGAACATCTTTCTGCGGCGCGTGCTCTCGGTAGGTCTGCCGTCTGTACTGGAAACCGCTGCTTTCCGCAGCGTCCAGTACCATGTCCTCCAACTCAACCGCATTGCCCTCCGGGTCTTTCGCCAGTTCCATATATTCTTTGTCAAGCGCTTTGGAAAATCTCACGTCGCGTTCTTCGTCGGCGACACGGTTCAGCGTGTCGAGACGCGCCGCTTCGTCGCCGTCCGTATACGTCTCCACGCGAACGCCCGCGCTTCGCAGTTCGTCCGTCAGCGCGCTGTCCGTGGACTGCGGCACAATGACCGCCGCCGCCTCGTCAAAGCCGACCGCTCTCTGCGGCTTCGCCTCAAAGTACCCCGTCGGCATGTTCGAGATATCGCGGAACAGATCATAGGCTTTCTGCGCCGTGTCGCTCTGAATGTTCAGTTGCGAATACTTGCGCAGCTCCCGGTCGATTGCCGCAACCGTCTTCCTCTTGCGCAGCACGTCCACAAGAATCTCCGCCGCGTCATCCGCCGCAATGAAACTGTTGTCCGCGCCACTGTCCTTGATCTCGTTCGCGATCTCCGCGAAACGTTCAGTGTATTTCTGCCGGATAGCCTTGTACTCGTCCTCTGACACCGTGCCGAGCCGTCCGCTGTCCGCCTTGATCTCGCCGATGGAGCCGTAGTCCTTCGTCGCCGCGCCCCAGATGGACTGACCGCCGAAGAGCGAGCCGCCGCCCTTCTGCTCTTCCTCGCGCATGGCGCGGACGACGTTTTCCAGCGTGAGTTCATAGTGCAGCGCGTCGAAACTGCGCCGGTTCCCGGATGCCGTGAACATGTCCTTGTTGTTGCGGATGCCGGACTTTTCCTCCGCTCCTCCGAACAAATCCTGCACCCATTTCCGGTATCCGCTGCCCGCCTTTTCGCGGATCGCGTCCTTTGTCGCCTCGTAGTCGATCTCATGCTTCACCGTCTCGCGACCGTTCAGCATGTACTTGTACGCCTCGCGGACGTATTTCATCAAGTCTCCACGGTCAAGCTCCCCGGAAACCTCGGCGGCGGTCTTCGCGTCCATGCCGTTCTCCGTAAACGTCCGGGCGAACGCCTCGCGGATTCCGGCTTCGTTGCGTTCCAGAAACGCTTTCCGCACGGAAATCGGCGATTCCCCGTCCTTCACCGCGAAACGGTTCATTTCCTCGCGTCCGAGCGTGTCGATCAGAATGTCGTACTGCCGCGCCTGCTCGTCCGTCAGGACGGTCTTCACCTCGCGGACAACGTTCTCCACGTGCCCCCTTCCCGTGTCCTCAAGGTAAATCTGCATCATGTCCTCGTCGCCGTACAGCTTTTCCAGCATTGCCGCCTCGCCGCCCGCAGAGGTCAGCTTTTCGGACAAATCCTGCTCGTAGCTCTGCATGGCGCGCGTGCTCTCGTAGCCGTATTTCCGCGACAGCTCATAGTACTTGTCGCGAACGCGCTTTTCCACCTTTTTGTCCGCCTTGTACTCCACGCGCGGGAATACCGGCGTCCACGCGTCGCCGCCGTATACGCGGTTCCGGCGGTCGGACGCGGGATCAATCGTCTTGCGGCGGAACAGAACGGAGATCGGTCCGTACTCCGAATGCCCCGCGTCCCGCTTCACAATCGCAATGCTCGGCATCGGCAGTCCGCCCAGCTGCAAAGCCCCGCGCAGATTCGCCTCTGTCATGTTGTGTACCGCAAGAAGATCCTTCGTTTCCTCCACCGGCGATGCAAGCGAAAATTTTTTCTCGCTTTCTTCAAATTCCCTGCCGTGCGTGTCTCTGTACCATTCCACAAAGCGCTCCGCGACCGCTTTGTCTGCCGGTAGTACGTCTGCGCCGCCCGTATATTCCGACAGGACGCGCCGCGCCGCCTCCATATTGAAGTTCGGCTGCACGACCTTCTGCGGTGCGCCGTTTCCGTCGTTGTCATACATGCGGAAATCGACAAGCAGTTTCCAGTAGCCGTCTGTGCTTCCGTCCGCTTTCAGAGAATACGAGCCGTCCCCGTTGTTCGTGAGGAAATTGTCAAACTTCGGGATGCGGTCGTTCTCCGCGCAGAGCCGCAGATACGTTTCGGCGTTCTCTTTGCCGCTCTTTGCGTAGTCCCAATACTCGGACGGCACGTAGTTTTCCTTCACGCGCTTTCCCGTGAAAGCGTCGCGCTCGTTCTGAAAGTCGGTGTAGTCCGAATATCCGCTCATGTTCATTTTATTGAGCGTTTCCGCGCTCCACCCGCTCTTGTGGAACGGGATGATGAAATCGATGCGGTCATCCGCCATACACGCAAGAATGTGTTCGTTCGACTCGCCGACAATGATCGTGCCGACATCCTCTGGGTACATTTCGCGCAGACGAACCGCGTCGTCGATGTTCATGCCCTCAGTAGCGCTGAACGCGAGATTTCCGTCTGCGTCAAAGCCCGTCCCATCTGCAATCAGAGACAGATTGATCTTGATGCCCGTTCCTCCGAAAACTTCGGCGAAATTCGGAATCTTCGTGTACGCCTGCCCACGCAGCCCCTTCGCCGTCATGTCCGTCACGACCTGCATCATATCGAGCAGGTGCGGCGTTTCAAAATCGGAGAAGGACTGAATGCGGAGACCGCCCGCTTTGTTCAGCGAATTCACTCTGCGCTTGCCGAACGAGCCGATCTCTCCGCGATAATCCGTCCGCAGTTCAACGATCTTCGGACTCTGCGTTCCTTTTGTCTTCATCTTGCGCACGAAATCTGCGTATGCCTGTCTCTTCGCCGGATCGTCCGAGGAACGCAGAGCCTCAAGTCCGTCGCTCGTGGTGACCTCATCGAGAGTGGGCTTGTACGAGCCGTCGTAGGAGGACAGCCACTCAGACGCGAATTTGCCGAGGAAACGCCGTCTGCTCTCCACATAGCACACCGCGCACGGCGTAGCGTCTCCCGCGTCAGCCATCATTTCGCGCAGTTTGAGAACGTCATCCGACAGGAGCGGCGAGTTCTTCAGCATATGCGAGATAAGGTCGAACGTACCCTGATACAGTCTCCGCTTTTCGCACAGCGTTGAGAAGTCCACCGTGAGCCTGTATTCTTTGTTTGGCTTCACCGCAGTTTTGCTTTCGTCCGCCGCGTAGTCAAGACGGTTTCTGTTGGCGGCAATGATCGCGGAAACGCTGTTCACATTGCTGATCCACTGCTCGACCTCGCCCCTTTCGTACCCCGCCTGTACAAGCGCTCTCGCTACGCGCTGTTCTTCGGCTTTCGTCCACGAATTGTAGCTGTAGCGCGACACCACGCCGTCCTCCGTGTCAACGTCCGCCGTCTCGGACGCGCTTTCCGTGCGCGGGATTTCCGTTCCGGGAACGTCCGCTTCTTCGATCATCTTCAGCACACGCTCCGCCTCTTCCTCGGCGCGGGAGTTTTCTCGCATTGCATCCACGTCAAGCCCAGCGGAACGCAGATACTCGTCGCTCATAGCGTTCATTCCAGCAAGGGTCGTCTTCGCCTCGGTCTTCGTCTCCGTCCCATCGTATCCGGCAAAATCCTCCACCGCCGACATGATCCGGTCCGCGACGCTTTCCAGTTGCCGCGCGCTCTTGGCATCCGTTCCCCGCAGTTTCGCCGCGATGGAGCGGAAGAATTCCGCGATCTTCTGTACCGCACGGGCGAACGCGCTCTTCCTCTCGCCGACAAGGCGACCGTATACGTCGCCGCCGCTGCGCTCGATCCACTGCACGAACTGTCCCGCGATCTCCTCGTTCACATACGCCTCGCGCACCTGTGCCGCCGCCGCGCTTGCGTCCGTGCCGCTCTCGATCAGACGGCGCACCGCCGCCTGCCCCTTCGCGCTCTGCACGTACTTCTCCGCCTCGGGCGCGTATGCCGCGCGAATAGCCGCCTCGTTCACGTCAGAGTCCGTTACAAGCCCCTCTTTCTTCAGAGAGGCATAGATGTCCATCACGCGCGGAAGAACCGCAGGATCGTCATCGATCGCCATGTGGAGACCTTCGTGTGCGACCTGCTCCCGCGCGAAGTTGGACGCGCTCGCGATTCCGTCCGCCGACTGCGCCGCCTGTCCGCGCGTCACCGCCAGCGGGTTTATGTCGATCTTGCCGCCGTGATACGCCGCGTTCTCGTTGTCCCCCGCCGTCACGTCGTAGCGCACGTTGCCCGCCTCGCCCGTGATCGCACGGCTGATCTCGTCCGCCGTGCCGCCGAGCATCCTGTTCGTGCTCTTCACGAAGTCATGCTCAAAGTACGTCAGAAGATCGAGCGCGCGGCTCTTGTTCTTCTGTGCGTCTTTCAGATTGCTCTCGATCTCCGTCAAGCGCCGGTTCGCCGCCGCTTTCTCAACGGCAGGATCGTTCAGAGCGGAAACAGCCGCGTCATGCTCCCGCATAAGAGCCTTTTCCCGCGCCTCTTCCGCGTGGAACGTCTTCCGCAGATTCCCGACGATCTCCCCGAAGTTCCCGCTGTACGCCTGCGCGTACCGCTTCGCCGCTTTCTTCACGCCCCACGCCTTCACCGCGTCCGCCTGCGTCCCCGTGCGGAGATTTTCCTTCATCTCTCCGATAACGCCGGATACGTCCGCGTCGGTGTACGTGTTGTTCTGGATGGAATCGCGCAGCGCCGTCATGCTGTCCGCGAACTTCCTGATCTTTGAAGCCTCGGCTTCCGCTACGGAGATTTTCGTCCCGCGCTCCCGCTCTTCGATGAGGTCGGAGTTCTTTTCCACGTACCCCGCCGTCGTGTTCGCGTCCTCGATAACATTGTTCAGATTCTCGACAATGCCCTGCACCGTAGCCGCGTCCGCGTTCTTCATCTTGCTCTGAACCCACTCATACGCCTTGATCTTGGAGTCCTCGCCGTAGCGCGTGTCGATTGCCTGTTTCGTCCGCGTGAACGCCTTCCGGTTCGCGATTACGCCCGTGCCGGACATCATCACGCCCGACAGAGCCGCCGAGAGGAACGTTTCGACATCCTCGCCGTGAACGTCGGCGATAGCCTTAGTCATCGCCTCATCCATTGGATAGCCGTCCTCGATGTACAGTTTGTACAGCGTTTCTACGCGTCCCTCGTTGCCGTTGAAAATACGCTCAACAACTTCGCCCTGAAGCAAGTTGTTCGCGACCTCCTCCGCGCCCTCGGAAAGCGCGGATTTCAGGAGAGTTTTTCCTACTTTTCCGCCCTTGATGATTGCTCCTACAATCACGTCCGTGCCGATATGCTCCGTGAGATTTTCGGCAGCACCCGTCAGAAGACCGTATGCGACCGCACGGCGGGAATTGAAGCCTCTGGAAAGCGCGTCCTGCGTCGCGCTCGTTGCCGCGCTCGATCCGAGAATCAAGCCAGACGTGGTGCTGATGACATGCTGGAGAGCCTTTCCCGTCGCTCCCGCCGCCGCACCGATTCCCGCGCCGACGAGAGAAGCGAAAGCGCTGTCAAGCGTGCTCGTAAGCGTGTTGATGACGAAATTTGCAATCTTATTATTGCTCGTGCGTTCCGCGATCTCGTTTCTCACGTTCTGTGCGTAATTGGAGAACGCCTGACCGCCCGAGTACGGGTCAATGGATTTGTACGGATTCCCCGATTTCTCGATCTCGATAGACTGTACAACCTGATCCACGATTGCCGGAAGCGCACCGATGCCGTTTGCGGGAACGGAAGTGAGGTAAGGCAGAACAAGCCCCCATCCGCTTTTGTCCTTGAGTTTCGCCTTTTCCTTTTCGTTATCCTCTTTGTGAACGTATCTCGCCGCAAGCTCGTAATTCGCCTTGTACTTTTCCTCGTCAATGCCAGTCTCGGACATGATTTCGGATTTCAGTTTATTCGCTTTCGCATACGGGTTGCCGTTTGCGCCCGAATCTCTCGCTACCGCGCCGCCCGCGTTTGCAGTTGCTTTCTCCTGCTCATGCACTGCATCGCGGTATTTCTCGCGCATGTCCTCAGAGAGAGAATCCATGAACTCCGCCGCGCGCAGATCGTCCCAATGTTCGCTGTTGTCACCGCCGAGAAGATCGTAGTATTCTTTATAGAATTTGTATTTCTCCGGGTCACGCCGCGCCGCTGTACCCATGCGCGTGATGAATTCGTCGAACGAAAGAGAATCAAGATCGACGTTGTACTTTTCCAGCACTTCTCTTTGAAGAGCATTTTTAAGATAAACCTCAAGCGCGGAAATATTGTTTTTATCCTGAGACGCTTTGTCTTTGCGTGGATTTCTTCCCGTGGGTTCATTATTACCGTCGAGCGCGCCCGTTTTCATCGCATCTTCTCGGTATGTTTTCTTCGCCTCTTCGAGCTTCTTCTGAATCACATCGGAAGACTGATACGGAAGCGCGTATTCCTCGGCGTTCTGGAACTTCCCATAAGCCTCGCTGTTGCCCCTCTGATACGAAAGGACCGCATTCGCCGCATCATGGAGGGACTTGTACGCGGAAACAAGCTCGTCGTAATTCGCGCGCCCAAGGTATTTGGAGTAGGTGTCCTTGCCCGCTTCAAGCTGAGAAAGGATGCTCTCGGACATGCTCTTCGCGCGCCCGGATTTCTGCATGTCGCTGTCCATCTCGTATTTGGAGCGCCACGTCTGGTCATTATCCGATTCGTATTTCTTCGCAAGATCGTTTACGAGACCGCTCAGGCTACCGTAGCTGTCGTACCAAGTTTCGAGATATGCGTTCGCCTTGAGTTTGTCCGTATCGCTCATGCCGGACGTGTCCCCGATGCGGTCGAATACCGCAAGCGGATTCCACGACTTTTTTTCCTCCTGCGTTCCCCCGCTCTCAGGCTTATTCGGATTAGGAGCGCGAAGAGAGCGGTTCGTCTGATCGGAACCGCTCTGCACACCGCTCTGCGCCGCACTCACTGCGGCGCTTTTTTCGTTTGCCTGATGCGGGAGGGACGTCGTGACGGGAGAGCCGTCCCAAATCACGGCACGGGTCTTCTCCGCTTTCATTCTGTTGTCCGTCATACTCGTTCCTCCTGATGATTTGTGTTAGTCCTTCAAAACAGCCTGTTTCTGCGAGAGTTCCGGCGGATTTTCGCTCTTGTGTTCCGCCTGAACCTTGTAGCGAGAGTCGATATACGTCTTTGCGGCAACGAACTTCCCTTTGCTTGCGAGGTCTGCAACGTACTTATCGTACTCCGCTTTCTGCTCGTCAGTGATGTTGTCGCCGTAATTGATGAACACGTCAAGCTGCGCCTTTTCGTCGTCCGTCAGATCCGTTTCGCTTCCCGTGCCCGTCCCGGTACCCTTCGGCGCGGTGATCTTGTTGCCGCTCACCGTGTAGCCGTTGTCGATGGCATACTTGTTCAGTTCGTTCACGGCGTTCTGAATATCCTTGTTCTTGTCGTAGCCGTACTTCTGCGCGTCGGTTTCCAACTCCGAGATGTACTTGTTCGCCTCGTTGATCGTCTCCTGAAGCCTCTGCTTCGCGGTGTTGGAATCCTGATTCATCAGGCGCTCAATCTCCGCGAGGTACGCGTTCAGCCTGTTCTGCGCTGCGGCGATCCGCTCGTTCGACGCAAGAGTGTCGGAGTTCATCTTCTCCTGAGACGAGTAGCCCAGTTCTGCAAGATACTTCTGGAGCGCGGATTCGATATCCGTCTGATACTTCGACTGATCCGCCGTGAGCTGACCGAGGAATTTCTGTAGTTCGCTGTTCTTGTCGGTCTGATACTTTTCGGCATCCGCGTTCAGCCTGCCGAGGATAATCTGCGCAAGGGAACTCCGCTGAGAATCGCGGTCGCCGCCCCATGTGCCGTAGAGGTCTTTCACGTTCACGCCAAGCCCCGACAGCGTATCAAGCATGTTCTTGATGTCGGAATTGTACGCGTTCAGCGCGGCGCTCTGCGCGGCGTTCCTGTACGAAAGCTCCTGACGGCGCGCATTCGCCGCCGCATACGAATCGAGATTGCCGCCGTTCGCGCCCGCGCCCGATGCAGCAGCACCGTCCGCCGCGTCGCTCCCCGCAAGCCCGTATGCATCAAGGATCGTCTGATAGTACGGTTTCTTCGTGTAGTCGCCGTCCTTTACGCTCCCGTACAGATCGCGGTAGTATTTCTCAAGGTTCGCAATCGTCTCCGAAAGCTGCTCTTCGTATTTGCTGTTTCCGCTCCCGCCCGTCAGAGAGCCGATGAGGTCGGAGGCGTAGCTTCCGTTCGTCCCGCCCGACGGATACGAGCCGGTCGTAGAACCGCCGCCCGTGCCGCCCGACGGATACCCCGTCGAGCCGGAAGACGGATACGGAGACGGATACGATGATGTATCGCCGCCGCCCGTGCCGCCCGTACCGCCGAGACCGAGCGCGTCCTGAATCTGCTTGTACAGAAGCCCCGTCGCCTTGTCTGGATATGATTCTGCGTAGTTCTTCCAAACCTGGTCCAGCGTCGTCTGCAAGTCTCCCTTCGACGCTCCGCGTACCTTGTCGGCGAACGCATTCACCCACTTGTCCGCCGTGCCAGTCGTGCCCTGTGAGCCGCTTCCCGCGCCGTAGGAGCCGTCGCCGAGCGTTCCGCCCTATGTACTGACCGAGGGCGTATTCTGCCCTGTTTTGGGCTGATATCCCGCGAGAGCGCCCTCAGACTGCTTGAGCGTTCCCCTCTGATAGCCGCCGATGAGGTCAGCCGCGCTCTTGCCGTCCGTGACCGAGGAATTCCACTTCGCGCCGCTCAGACCTTCAAGCAGTTCCTTTCCCGACATGCCGCTGTTCAGAATTCCCTGAAGACCGCCGTTCGCCGCAAGGAACCGACGCGCGCGTTCCGCGTCGCTCATTCCCGGCGTGGTCACCGTCCACCCGCTCTTCGTCACATACGAACGCGAGGGATCGTCGGGTCCCATCCTCTTGACCGTGTCCGCCATTATTCAGCCTCCTCATCCGCCGCCGCAGCATCGGCGGCTTTCCTCAGCGCGATATCCAATTCCTTCACCGCGCTCTCGATCAGCGCTTCAATATAGGGGTTCACCGTAACTCCGCGCGCTTCAAGACGTTCCATTACGTACTGCTTTTTGTCGATGGGGTGCGTCTCGTTCCATTTCTCCGCCGCCTGTACCATCTGCTTTACCGTGCTGTACAGTTCGCGCTCCTTGAGCCACGGTACGACGTACACCGTCACGCATACGCTGATGACAAGAAACAGAATCTTTACCCCCGCGTCGATCCAAGCCGTGATTTCCATATGCTTTTCCACCTTTCCCGGCAATGCCGGTCTGTATTATTGCGGTTTCCCGCTGGCGGACGGGATGGGATTTGAACCCACATCGCCGAAGCGAAGCGGATTTAGAGTCCGCCGCATTTCACCATTCTCTGCCACCCGTCCGTGCGGGGAGCCACGCTCCCCTTCGTTTTACTGCCTGCGCATGTTTCTGTACCGCGCGCTGTTCTTGATCTTCTCTTTGTTCTCAAACGCACTCTTGAGCATGTACGTGAGCACGCCGCCAGTCATGGGTGCTCCGATATACAGAAGATAATCCGACAAGACGGATGCGTCCCCGCGTACCGTCTGTACGATGACCACCGCCGCGCCGAGCACCGCGCCGAAAAACCACACAACCGCCGTAGCCGTCACTACGCGTTTGGAGAACTCTTTCATACAGCCTCTACGTCCTCCCGCCGTACCGCCGCCGTAACTGCGTCCGACTTGCCCGAGCACCCGCGAATGCCGATCACAACGCTGTCGCCCGATACGCTCAGAACATCATACGAATCACGATAGACCACAAAGCGTCTCTGAGAGCCGTAGACGCGATTATCCTTTACGCGGACTCTCATGCCCCGTTTCAGCGTTTCGCCGCTCACAGGCACGTTCACGCCGCTCTCCGTGCGTTCAGGAAGCTCGAAGTACCCGCGATTCATATCCACGCTGCCGCGAATGCCGTCTACAGTGCCGATGCCGTACTGCCACACTTTCGGCTTGTAGCGCAGCGCCCTTGCCTCGGGAACGCCCCAGTATGCAAGCCACAAGTCCCAGTGCGAAATGTCGTTCAGACGGTATGTAAGATAGTTCGGATTCGTATACACCATGGGACGGAACCCCGCCGCCTTTACGACCTTGCAGAACGCAAAGACAATCCGCGTCAGCGTCCTCTTGTCCTTCGGCAGGAACGCCTCTTCCTCCACGTCTACCGCCGCCCACAGCGTGATTCCCGCTTTGTACGGACGGATGAGGTTCACGAAATACCGCGCTTCCTCAACCGCCTCTGTCTCGTTCTGCGCACACAGGTAATGGTACACGCCGAGCGGGATGCCGCGCCGTATAGCTCCCGTCATGTTCTCGCGGAAATACGGATCGGGGAACGCACCGCTCGCCGGATTCTTCATGAGTTTGCCCTGTGACGCTTTCACAATGGCGAAATCGACATCAACCTAATCCCAGTTGATCTTCTGCTGATGGAGCGCAACGTCAATGCCTGTCATTTTCCGTCCTCCTTTCCGGTTCGCTCGCGGGAAGCGAGAGCGTTTTTTTATACAAATCCGTTGCAACGTCGTTCCCGCCGATAGCATGATAGGCTTTGTACGCGCGCTCGAGCGCCTCCCGCGCATACACGGGACACCATCCCTTTGCCGTGTACTCTTTATAGTCCCGGATGATCTCTGCGCGAAGCATCTACTGCATGCCGTCGTGCAGCTTTTTCAGCGTCCGTAGCGTCGTCACAAGAGCCGCCGTAATTCCGCCGAGAAGAAACGGAACAGCCCAGCGTAGAATCAGTTCGACGATCATGCCGTCACCTCCGTCCATCCGTACACGCCCGGCTCCCACACGTTGTTGTCTATGCTGCTTTCCCACGTTTTCCCGTTGTGCGTTACCTTATCGCCTTTCTGATACGGATTTGTACTTTCAGGCTGTACCCACTCCGGAATCACATCCGGGTCCGGGATCAGCACCCGCGTCCACAAAGACGGCGCGTCAGTTGGCGTCCACGTGCTCTGCGCCGTATGCGCCGTCAGGCACCTGTACAAGTATTCTCCGTACCGCACCCTGTCTCCGAGCGCATATGTACCCGCCTCATTCCACTTCGGGAACAATTCGGGAGTGCAGAGCGCGTCCGCGTCCGCGAGGCTTGCCGCCGCTTTCTCGATGATTGCCCGAAGTTCCAGTGCTCTTGCCTTTGTCATGCTGTTTCCTCCCCCAGAATGATTTTCAGCGCTTTCGCGTCGCTGATTTCGTCCGTCTGCGGCGGGTCAGGCTTGTTCGCCTCCATCTCCGCTTTCAGCGCAGCGTATTCCTCCACCGTGATGATGCTCATTGTCTCGTCTCCGCCGAAATCCGGCTCAAAGCCGTATTCATAAAGCGCAACAATCTTCTCGTTTTTGATTTGCTTTGCATATACCATCAGATCCCCCCCTTTATAATTACCCATCTGTACCAGCTATCCTGCATCGCACCGACTGTTACAGTTGTTCCGCTATAACTTATAGCGTTTTCGCTTGGAATGGGTATACTATCTTCCAAGGAACTATCGTAGTTTTCTCGGAACATTTTGTTAAATCCTGTATATTTAGCGCCCCAAAATCCTCCGCCGTTCTGTACAGTGCTTGTGAATGCTTCCGTTCCAAATATAAAAAACGCATCATTGTCATCCAACGAAACACCGACGTTAATAGAATTGGTAAAAAAATTCATACTCACCCGCCCCGTATACACCTGTTTCCCCGTAGACGCCGCGACTGTTACGGCGGACAGGAATTTCCCCGTGTCGGGATACACCGTCTGTGCAGAGGTCGTAGGCGTTACGGATTTCGTCTGCGTGACTGCCTGAACCTTTCCGTTCCCGTCGTGGTATCCAGCCGGAACAGTGTACACTTTATCCGTCGTTGTCAGCGTCTTTGTCACTGCGCCCTGATTGACCATTGCGCCGGTTTCAAGCGCTCCCGCCGCGCCGACAAACTTCTTGCCCGCGAGAACCTGCGACGGCGCGGCATCCGCTCCCGTCACGTCTACGCCCTCGGTCACGCCCGCGAGTGCCGCCGTCATTTCCGCAAGCGTCAGCGTGTCCGTGCCGCCCGCGAGGCGGCGCACCTGATTTCCGAGTGCTGTCAGCACACTGTCAACGCTCATTACCACTCACCTCCAAGAATCGCGTCGTTCACATACGACCGGATCGTAGCGATATCGTCGCTTGTCCAGTAGTCCGTTCCGCGCACGGGAGTATGCCCCGCCGCGCCCGTGTCTCCTTTGTCTCCTTTGTCTCCCTTGACTGTCTGGATCGTCGAGAAGTCGAAGAGATTCTCCCACGCGGAATCTCCCGCGCCGGATAGCTTCCACTGGAGATAGCCCCCGCTCACGCGAAGCACGGCGTTCTCGCCGTTCTCGCCGCTCTCGCCCTTGAGCGTCGGAATCCCCACCCACTGCCCGCCGATCAGCACGTTCAGCACATACGCACCGGCAGTTCCGTCTGCCGAGCCGTTCGGGTTTACCCAAATGGTATAGTCGTCGCTTACGCTCGGAGCCGTACCGCTGACCGCGATGCTCCCCGCCGGACCCCTCTCTCCGTTGTACACGGCGAAGAAATAATTCGTTCCGTCATCCAGTTCAATGGAGATTTCGTTCCTCCCGGACGAAACGCCGGATTCAACCGTCTGCGAAACGCTCTTGATACCGACGCCGCGAAGCGTGCCGTGCTCCACCCATTTTGCGTGCGTACCGTCGTAGATGTAAATCGTGAACGGGATCGTCGTACCAACGGAGGCGGCAGTACCGGGAGCCGCAGTAGGCGAAGCCGCTTCCAGTTCCGCAAGCGTGTCGAAGTGCGCGCTGATGGTCAAGCCCTTGCCTGTCTCGCCCTGTACGCCCTGTGCGCCGCGAGACGGAAGTCCCGTATCCGTGAATGAGCGCGTGTCCACGTCCCACACATACCAGTTCCCGTTTTCCCCGATGTACGGCGCGCCGAGCTTTTCAACGATATCCTCAAATGCCGTCGGCGTGGGAATCTCCGGCTCGTTTCCCGTGTCGTCGAGCGTGTTCTCCACAAACAGAACGCCCGGACACGAAATCACCTTTTTCTGCATCTCGCCGTCCTCGGACCTGTAGCCCGATACAAGAAACGGCGATTCCCCCGCGTACCGCATGACCTCGGCGGGAATGACGATCTCCCCACCCGTGTACGCGCGGAACACTGGCTCACCGCGCCGGGGATAGAACACGATCTTCTTTGTGAGACCGTTCCATTCCTCGCTGAACGAAAGCTACAGATTCACCAGCGCATACGAGCCGCGCGTCCCCGCCTCAACGCGTTCCGGGATCATCCGCGTGCCGGATACATAGATCCTCTTTTCCTCCATGTTCACCACTCTCCATTCAAAATTGCGTCATTGACGTACCCCTTGATCGTTGCAATGTCCGCATCTGTCCAATAATCCGTACCTCTCGCGGGAGTTTTACCGTCCGAGCCTTTCAGACCGTTCCGCACCTGAAACACCGTCGCAGTTCCGTCTGTCAGCGTAACCGTGATTTTGTTGTACCCGCCGCTCTCCGCACTGGATTCCGTCTGCGCAACGGATGCAACGCCTACGCCGTCAGCGCCTTTCGCGCCGTTCTCGCCCTTCGTTCCGTTCTTTACCTTGAAGGTATAGCTGCTATTGTCGGAAAGAAACACCGTGACGATATTCTCACCGCCGTTCTCGGTGCTCTCCGTGGTCTGCACGACGGATGCAACGCTTGTTGCCACCGCCTGAATGCTCGTGTCCGTGGCACCGATCCACCAGTGTTCATTTGCTCCGATGTACGGCGTATCCCCGTCGCTTCCCGCCGCGCCCGTATCTCCTTTTGCGCCGCGAGACGGCTTTCCCGTATCGACCGTTCCGAGAAACCAGTTTCCGTTGTCCCCGATGGTCGGCGTTACACCGCTCTCGCCCTGTGCGCCCTTCAGCGCCGCAAGCTGTTCTTCGGTGAAATCGGAATACGTGAACGCCGCGCCGCGCTCTCCCTGAGAACCCTTCGAGCCGTTCTTTACTTTGAACGTGTGTACGCTTTCGTCGCTCAGCGTGATTGTGACAACGTTTTCGCCGTTATCCTCGGTGCTCGTCACGCTCTGTACCACGGACGAAATCCCCACGCCAGCCGCGCCCGTTGCCCCGGTGTCACCTGTTGCGCCCGTCGCGCCTGTGTCGCCCTTTTCGCCCTTCGTTCCGTTCTTTACCTTGAAAGTGTAGCTCGACCCGTCCGACAGTGTGATTGTTACTTCGTTCTCGCCGCCGTCCACGTCGCTCTGTACCGTCTGCGTCACGCCCGTGATGCCTACGCCGTCCTTGCCGTCTTTTCCGGGCGAACCGTCCGCACCTTTGTTTCCGCTCTTCGCCGCGCGGCGAATCTCGTCTATCTCGATCTCCGTGTCCCGCTTGAACATGGAGAGATCGCGCTTTACGTCCGCAAGCCCCGCCGCAGAATTGTCCGCCTGTCTCCGTCCGCCTGTGCTCTCGCGGCTCGTGCTGTTTTTTACGTCCGCTACGCTCTGCTGCATGTACTCACTGCGTGACATACACATCGCCTCCGTAGCTCACGCGCATATCGATCCCCACGATGCGGAAAACGCCGTCGCCCGTGATATACAGTCTGTGACCGACCGAGGAAAACATCCGCGAGAGCGTCCTGAGAATGAACGGCTCATCCGCCCGCCCCGGCGAGAACTTCTTCTCCGCAATGAGCGTGGATTTCCCCGCGCTGAACACGTCCCCGCGCCGAAGCAGATACACCCGAATGACGCTCTCCGTTCCAGCGGGAATGCCGGACGCATCGCATTCGCCCATGATCTGTACCTTCTTCACGCGGCGGACATCCATGCGCGCAAGGCACATCAAATCCGTCTCGCACATCCAGTATCGCCCGTGTGCCGCAGACAGCGCCGGAACGTACACCCGCCCGTCGCCGGACAGCAGATACGCCGCGTGAACCGCGTCTCCCGTGCCGCTCATATCGCACACCGTCACCCCGGACGGGAGCGCCTGACGCACCCACACACCGTATACCGTGTCATAACGCAGCGCCAGAGAACCGTCGTTGACGTACAGATACCGCGCGTCTCCGCACAGCACCGTCCCCGCGCTCATTTCTTCGCCCGACACAAGCACGTTGCGGGAAATGCAAGATACGCTGTCCCCGTCGAACGCCATAATGCCGTCGCCGGACGCGAAATACAGAATCCCGTTTATCTCGGCGAACGCACGCGCGCCAACCGCGCCGCGCTCCCCGATATCCACAAGTCGGAACGGATTCTCCGTGCCGTAGATCATGTGCATATACGACCGCTTGAACACCACGACGTGATTCTGATAAACCGTCACGCCCGTCACGTCGTCGTTTGCGCGCACGTTGGTCTGCGTCGTAGTGACCCACGCATGGGAGGAAAGCGTAGAATCCGCCGTGTCAAGCTCCCACCCCGCATAGTCGTTGTACTCCGAGGCGAACACTCGCCCGCCGTCCGAGCCGAACACGCGACCCTGAAACGACGTTGCGACCGTAAGATCGGGATACGACGCGCCGAGGTCAGCCGCCGTGACGGAAAGCCCCGTCGTAGGCGTAGCCGCAAACGATTTCTTGTCCGGGAAGATGAGGATCGTCGGCTTGAACGTCGCAGATACGATGTTTCCCTCCGTCACCTCGCACACGTTGAACAGCACCACAGAACGCTTCGCCGCGCCGTAGTCGTTGTCCGTTGATACCGTCACCGTAGTCACGGGCAAGCCCTCGACTACCATGTCCGCCATCAGCCCGCCGCCCGCGTTCAGGTACAGAATCAAAAGGAAATCGTCGAATTTCTCAATCTGTACGGGGTTCGCGTACTGCTACGTGACCGCGCCGTAGGGCGAAAACGGCGGATCGACTACCAGCGCGTCACCCTCAGAGGAAATCCCGCACATATCGGAGAATTCCCCCGTGTCAATGCGGTCTCGGCGGTTTATCCCGCCGAACTTCCAGCGCAGCGTTTCGTACTCCTTCTCTCCCGCAGGAAGAAACGCCGCCATGTATACGGGCTTCTCGTCGCTCTTTTTCTTCTTCAAAGCCCCCATACCTCCCCGTGCTGCGCCGCCCACACCTTGAACGTTTCGAGTTCCGTGTTGTAGTCGGAGAGCCACTTCGCCGAAAGCCCGTCTTCGTTCGCCAGTTTGTAAACCTCTCCGCGAATCCGCGCAAGGATCATCGGCACAAACTCGATGGGAACGCAGATATCCTCCGTTCCCGCCGCCGTCACCAGCGCCGGGCGCGCCACATGCGCAATCTGCATCCGCTCCACCGGGAACGGCGCGTAATACTTGATCCCGCTCCCCGTGTCAATCCACACAGGGCGCGTCGATGCCATGATGTACCCAATGCCGCCGGATACGCGCTCAAACTCCTTGCCCTTGCCGTCGAACACGCCGACGATATCGCGCCCCTCGACTGCCGCCTCTCCCGTCTGAGCAGTGAGCGCCGTGTACAGCACACTTCCCGTTCCGTCAGCGGTCAGCGCCGTAAAGCGTTCCTCGCGCACGATTTCGGAATAAAGCATCTGCTGCACCGCATTGATCCACAACGCGAGCATGTCCTTCGGCACGGAAATGGAGATATCCGCGTCCGCCTCTACAATCGCGTAGAGCTGCGCCGCCGTCATGCCGCTCTTATACATCGTCTTCCCCCTCCCTCATGCACTTCGCGGAGAACGGATCGTTCGTCGCGCGGATATTGGAAATCTTACCCCGTGAAAGAATGCGGAACACCGTTCTGTATGCCGCGTCTGCGTCGCGTTCGTAGAGCGTCAGCCTGTCCGTGTTGCCAGTCGCAAGATAAATGATCTTGTCCATCATGGCAGTGTCGTACTCGCGCCGGATGCACGTTGCGCTGTCCAGTGAATTCGCATCCTCCTGCACTACGCCGCCCGTCAGCACGTGCCGCGCCCCGTATGTGGAGAGCAGCCCCGCCGCCGCGTCGTTGTAGTAGTCAAGGAACGCCGGAATCGGGATTTTCGCGTACCGCGTCACCCGCTCATACATCGTCCTTACATCCATGTAAACCCTCCCCGCGAGCGAAGAAAGGGAAGCGCAGCGACAATTCCGCCGAGCCTCCCCCCTCTCTCACGTATATATCAGATTTGCCCCGTCTCAGGCGCTCGCGCAGTTGGTGAACTCGATGCAGCCGCCCGGATTGTCGCAGACCAGCTCACCGTAAGAGGCAAGCAGCGCACGGTATACGGACGTGCCGTTAATCAGCTCGAACGCGCTGGAACCGTTGTAGGAGCAGAAGTCGAACGGCGTGCGATGGAACTTGAACGCCGAGGTATCCACGCCCCACGCCTTAGCCTTCGGAACAAAACGCTCGTTCACGACATCGACCTGCTGATCGCCCACAAGCACCGTAATGCCCGCCGCTCCGCCGACGAAACGGCGATTCTCGTTCACAACATGCACGTTCGATTCGATCAGGTAGTTGCGGTAGTTGCGGAACGCGTCGTCGCCCATCATGATAAGGTCGATCTTCGCGTTCTTGTAGTCTCGCGCGTACTTCACACCGTCGAACAGCGCCATGTCGGTAAGGTCGTGATTGACATCTGCCGTGTACGGCTTGAGGTACTCGTGGTCGGACTTGGTGAGACCGTAGAGCGAAGTCACGCCGGAATCGAAGATTGCGCCGAGACCCGTGATCTCACGGTTGAACGAACCCTGAACGGTAACGAAGCCGCCCGTGGTGACAGCCGCGCCCGCCGCGCCGGTAAGCGTGACGGTGTAGGAGCCGTCCGTGTTCGCCGTGCGGTTGATGGACTTGATGCGCGCGCACGTGACGCTCGGCGTGGTAGCGGACGCGCCGTACAGATCGATCATCAGACCCTCGATCAGTTTGTCCACCGCGCTGACCTTGATCGTGGTGTCGGAAGCCTGAACCGCCGCCATCAGGGACGCCAGTTTGCCGGAGCCGTCGCCGAACAGCGCGCGGGACACGTTCCACTTTGCGGATTTGTACGAAGAATCAATCTCGTTCGACACGACGTTGACGATGCTCGCCGCCGCGCTCTGTCCGAGCGTCACGGTCTTGTGCGAAATCTGGATATCAACGTACATGTCCTTCGCCGTGAGGTTGAACGCGTCGTAGGACAGCGCTCCGGCACTCGGCGTTGCGGACCCCTCCGCGCCAAAGCCGAAGCCGCCGTTGATGCCTACGGGAGCCGCGCCCGTGATCTTCTGGTTCATCAGCGGGGTCTTCGCGATCTTTTCAAGGAATGCCTACGGTTCAACCGTAAGCTGGTTGTCGAAAGCGGGAAGATAACCCGTTTTCAGCACGTCCGTGATTCTGGTAAGAATCTGAGGTACACTTGCCATGTTTTTGTTCTCCTTTTTGTTTTTGAATTTTTATCCTAAGGCTGTCGCCTACGGAATCAAAGCCCGAAGGAACGGCGCATATACTCGCGCGCTTCCTCCATTGTCTTAGGTCGGACTTCCGGCGTCGCCGGAGCCTGCGCCGCGCCCGCCGAAGCCATGTGTCGCGGGACGTTCGCGTTCTTCTCTTCTGCCTGACGCGCCCTCTCGGATTCAATCAGGCGCATCACTTCGGGATTCTCCATTGCTTCACGTGCGATATCTGCCGGAGCGCGCTGCACTTCCTTCGGTGCGCGCATGGCATCCATGCCTCGCGAAATCAGATAGCCCAGCGCATACCGCTTCTGCATGTCGCCCTCGCCGGAGAGCGCCGGAGAATTTTTGAGGATCAACTCAATCTGCGGGAGCGCATCCGCGAATCCAGCAAACTCCGCATCGTTCGACAGCGCGCCGATGGCGCTCTGCCGCGCCGCGTCCTCCCGCTGCCGTTCGTATTCCTCGCGGATCGGGGCAATGTCGCCCTCCATCTGCGCTTTCAGGTACGCCGCCATCTGCTGCGCGTACTCCGCCGCCGCTGCTTTCTGCGCGTCGGCATCCATGTACGCCATGTGCGAAATATCCAAAATCGGCATCTCTGCCGGAGGAGCCGGATTTGTCACGACGTTCATTGCGGCAGTTTCCGCCGCCTCGGACTGCTGCCCGACCAGTTCCCGCAGCCGCTGATTCTCCGCCTGTACCTCGCGCAGCATGTCTGCCGTGCGGGACACCATCTGCATCACCGTCTCCATCTGCCCCGCAGGAGCCGCCTCTGTCGGCGCGCTCTGCGCGGGAACTTCCGGCGCGGGAGTCGGCGCGTCCTGTGTCGGCGTTTCCGGCACAACCGCTTCCGGCTGTTCGGCGGGAGCCGTTTCTTCCGGGACTTCCGGCGCAGCATCCGCCGTGCCCGTCTCCTGCGGCACATCCGCAAACGCCGCCTCCAGCTGCGCGCGGAGATCGTCCTGCGTCATCGTCGGTGTGTTTTCGTTTTCGCCCATGATCCACCCGCCTTAATATGCCGCGACGGTCATCACGTCGCCCGCCGCAATCGACGTTACCGTGACCTTGAGATCGCTGCCGCTTGCCTCGATCTTCGTGACCGCGCGCACCGTTCCGTCAGACGCGGTGACAACCGGATACGAGCAAGCCTTAGCGCCCGGAATCACAAGATATCCGTTCGTCTTGTCCGTTGCGGTTGCAACCACCTGTACCAGCCTGCCGATTGACGCGTCGCGCGCCGCCGTGCCGTGCTTTTTGTTCGCATACTTCGATAGAAACATTCGTTCTTCCTCCTGTGTTTTTTATGTGCCAGTCGGGGACGCCCCGCCCTGTGCCTGTGTCATCGCCTGCATCAGCGCCGCCTGTTCTTCCGGCGTGGGCTGGCTTGCAAGCTCTTCGTGCCGCGCAAGGTGCTCACGGAACGCCCGCGCGTACTCCGGCGATTTCTTCTCCATCATCCGAAACCGCATTCCCAGCGCGTACCGCTTGTGGACCTGCGCGTGAATCTTGTGATCGTCCAGTTGTTCGTCCACCTCGGGAATGCTCCCCGCCTCGAACAGCACGTTCTCCCGCTGCGCGTTCTTCCGCTGCAAGTCGTCTTCCTCCAAAATCGCATTGGTATTGCCGATCTTCAGAAGCTCCCACGCCCGCAGCCGCACCTCGCGCGGGACCACGCCGTCCGAATCTGTGAAAAGCCCCATCTGCCAAGCCTGCAAGAAGTTCTGACGTTGATTGTCTTCGGAGTTTTTCAGTTCGTTCTCGGTGTCGAATTCCACATCGAACGAATTGATATCGTCCGAACACCACGAATACACGCCGCCCGCGTTGTCTTCTCCCGCCGTTTTCAGAATCCTGTAGCCGGACGCGCGATCCTTGTAAATGTAAAGCCACTGCCGCGCAAGCGTCCGCACCGCCGTGCGGAACATCTCCGCCGTCAGCGAAAGCCGCGTATTATCAATCTGCCGCAGATTCTCGATTGCCGTGCCGGACGTTACCCCTGTGGGTGTAGACCCGACGACCATCAGTTGCGACACGCCCGCGATGTATTCCATGTCGGACGCAAGCTGCCGTTCTTCGGCGAGGATCGTCCCCGGCAGCTCCGGGTACGCAATCGCCGTAGGCGCGCCGCCACGGTTTGGATTGTACACAATGATCTTGTTCGGCGGGATGCCGTTATCAACGAGATCGTCCACGTCCGCCGAGCCTTCGGCAACCGCAATCGGATTCGCCGCCACGGTCTGGATGTAGTCGTGGATTTTGTTTTTCACCCCGTTGTAGGCGCGCTGCATCGGGATCAAATCCTGAATCACAGACTTACCGAAGAACTGCCCCGCCACCGTCTGATCCTTCACGGAAACAAGCGGAATCTCCCTGTACGGCATTTCTCCGTAGAAGTGCAGTTCGTCTCCGAGAAGAATCATCATTCGCCCGCGCGGGTACAGACGCGACGCGCGCTCAAACACCGTCACGACGCGCACCGCGTCTTCGCGCGGAATGCGTTCCATACGGAATGTAGAATACAGCGCGCCGTTTCCGCCAGCCCCCGACGCGGGCATCATCGTGTATGTTTCGATGTTTTCCCCGTGCTCGACGCGCACGCCGTACATGTCGTACACGTCTTCGACGGACAGAATCTGTTCGATGATAATAGAACGCTGGTCCGCGACTTTTTCCTTGTACAAATCTTCCGGGAAGACTTCATACGGCGTCAGCAGCCCGCAGTTCAGGTCCCCTTCGGGTTCACCGCCGAACGTCGAGCGCGAAACATCCCACCACGACAGGAAGAACGCCGTCCCCGTCAGCGCCGTCCACTGGTACGCCGTGTCCGCCAGATCGCCGAAGGACAGAACATCCTGCGAATACCGCAGCAGCTTCGTGGATATATCCGCCTTTTCAAAATCGTCGAGTTCATCCGTTCTCGGGCGAACCGTCATATCATACCGCACCGTGCGCAGATTGGCAATTCGCGTCTGCACCAGAGGCGCGATGCGGTTGTAAATGCCGCGCTCAAGATGATCGTACATTGGCGCGTAGTCTTCGATTCTCCCCGATCCTACGTTGATGTCGCAGTTCTGGTGCCCCGCCATGAAATTAGCGTTTAGTACCCACTGCAATTCCATGTTCCGCCGTGCGTCCCGCCGCTTTTCGAGCTCGGACATCACCCACGCCACAATATCATCCGAAAACAGCTTCCGCCCCTCGGCGTCCACGTCCAGCGGCGCTTCCTATGTGCGTTCGTCCGTCACTTCCGCAGCCACCGCGCCCAATTCGTCTCCGCGCCGGAAGATATCCAAAAACCTCATTCGTCATCACCCCCGCGCCAGCGTTCCAGTGCTTTCGCCTGTGCGGTCTTCGCCGCCTTTGCCGGTTCGTGATCTTCATCCACACGCCCTTCCAGCAGCGCCCGGAGCAGCTGCCGCCGTTCCCGCGCGGAGTAGACCAGCGCGGCAATCGACGTCACAAGCGACGCAACTGCCGCCGCAAAGCAAAATCCGCACGTCATACCGCTGCCCCCTTTCCTTTCCCGCGCCGGACGCGCGGAGCCTCGTCCGCCATCTCCGGCGCGGCATCTTCGGGCACAGCCGGAACAATGCCGAAATGCGCCGCCAGTCCCGCCACGCAATCACGGCAAATGTAAATCCCTCCGACCAGATCGCCGGAACGGGTGAAAAACACAGTTTCCTTGTTCCCACAGCCGCGCACAGAACAGATATGTTTGCGCGGCAGATCGCGAATGTTAAGTGGTCTCAATTTCCGATCCCCTCCATCAATTAAATCTTACGCGCCGGATTCCGCGCTGCCCCGCAATCGAGCGCCGCTTGAATTCCGCAAGCCGCGCCGTTTCGCGTTCAGCGTCCGTCATCGGCTGACGCGGGAGCGCCCGCTGATGGGACACCAGCAGATAGCGGAGCGCATCACACGCATGCGTGATGTTGTGCGGTTCCGTCGCCGCGTCGCACGGATTCCGCTCATCGTGCTGGAGCAGCCCGATGTGCTTTATCAGCGTTGTGCAAGTCTCAAAGATGTGCAGCCGCGCTGTGATCCCGCCGTCCGGCGCTTTCACAGGCTTCAGCCATTCCTTACACGCCGCCCATCCTGCAAGGCGATCGTTCGATGCGAATTCGCCCGAAAGCCCAGCGCCCGCGAACAGTTCCGCTTGCGAGCGCCCGCCTTCCCTGGATCGGGAGCGCATGTCCGGCGGCATGTACGTCGCCGCGATCCGCGCAGTTTCGCCGGGCTCTTCCGCCGCGAATATCGCCGCCGCAGCATCGGATATCACCATGTCCGCAAGCTCTATGTGCCGGTACACCCACAGGCAGCCGTCCCCGTCCTGCGCCGCCCACACCACGGACAGCGCGTCCAGCCCGTAATCGAATGCCCGGTACAGTTTCCACCAATTAGGCAATTCAAACGGCGCGCATACATGCACATCGCGCCGGAACTCTGGGAAGAACGCGCCCGCAAGCCCGTCCCAATCGCCATCCAGCCACGCCCGGCGCAGCTCCGGCGAAAGCGATTCGAGCGTCGCGATGTAGCCCGGATCGGATTTCATCAGCGCGGCGTTGTCGCGCACCCCCGCCGGGATAAAGGTATAATCATCGGCGTTTTCGCCCGCCGCGTATTCACGATCCACGAACAGACGTTTCACCCACGCGTGCCCCACGCCGCCGGGATTGCACGTGAGGTACGTTCGTTTCGGAAACGCGTTCACGCCGCGCACGGAAGAATTGAGGCGCTGAAACGCTTCCCACGAAAGCTGCGTCGCTTCATCGATGTACAATACGTCGTATTCCAAACCTTGATAGCGCAACAGATCGCTTTCCGAATCGCAGTACCCGAAGAAGATCACAGACCCGTTCCCGAAGCGCAGCGTCTTGTCACCGTCCCGGTACACCGCCGCGCCCGCCGTCATCGCGGCAAGCTGATCGATGTGATTGCGTTTCAGTTCGGCATACGTCCGGCGGATAATCATCTGCCGGATTCCCGCGAACCGCAGCGCCATCAGAATAGCCTTTTCGCGCACGGCAAACGACTTTCCCCCGCCGCGTGCGCCGCCGTAGCACACATAGCGCGTCCGCGCCCGCAAAAATTCCTGCTGTTTCGGCTGCGGCGTGGGAAGCACAATCTTCATCCGCTGAAATCCTCGTCCGCCGAGGCGAATTCCACTTTGATCTTCGCCTCCACTTCAGATTTTTCAGGATCGTTGTAGCCCTGCATCTTGTTCAGACTGTCGATTGTTTCCTTCGCCACACGCGCCGCCGCCGGATCGAAGTCATACCCCACCGTTTCGCCGCTGTCACCGCGGACCGGCGTTTCCATCGCGTTCATTGACGCGGCAACAATCCGTTTCAGGTGATCGATGCTGTCATCCCGCGTCCATCGACTAAGTTCCTCCGCGATCTGATCCTTGTACGCATCCGCCCGCGCCTGCTGTTCCGCCGCAAGCAGCCGCTCGATTTCCGCGCGCACAAGTGGTCGATTGTACACCAGGTTCGCGGCGGCGGCGACCTGCTGCTGATTCATTCGCGGGCTGACAGTGTATGCCTCTCGGTAAGACCTCTACTTGTTGCTCGTCCGGACGAAACACTGCACGAACGCGCGTTCTCTCCGCGTGATTTCGCGGCGCTGACCTGCCGGTCTTCCGCCTTTTCCTTTTTCTCCCATATTCAAGTCAACCCCACTTTCTATATCAAACTAAGCGCAATATATCGTATAATCCCCCACCCAGCATCCATTATGCGGCACAAAATAGCGTACCATCCACCACAACTATAACACAGCGAACACCCGTTTGTCAATATCATTTTTTATATTTGTTTTTATATTTGCCGCTATGAAAAATTTTTTTGAAAAATCGAAAAATTTTCGAAAACCCCTTGACATACTCCCGTAATTGTGCTATAATATAGTCACAAATAAAAAGGAGCGCGGTACACCAACAAAGAACCGCAGAAAGGGAAGAACAACATGAATAAATGGTTCGCCGAAACTTTTCTTCCGTCCTTGCTCGCGAGATCGGGAGCAGGGAAGTCCATGTGGCTCACGCAGAAGCAAACCGCAGTTTGTGTCGGCAACATGGAAAAGCATCTCGCCAGAACCCTCGAATTCCAGGGAGACAGCACGTCGCACCTGTGGTTTTCCTGCGAATGGAACGGTCGCACCGTTCGCCTGAATTATTCCAAACTGAACAAATGCGGATCGATCGAGTTTTCGTTTTCCGAGGAAGAGCTTGCGGTCAACAGAGAAAACAACAAAAAAGAACGCGAAAGGATCGAGAACGAGCGTCTCGAGCGAATTAAGAGAAATCCGGAACGGCTGAAAAAGCACGTAGATATCCTTGAAAAAGAAATCGAAGAATACACCGAGAAATTGTCGTGGGACGACAACGAACCGGACGAAATTGAATTTTACGCAGGAAAAGTGGCAGAAGCTAAAGCGAAACTCGCTAAATTAACAGCATAAAACGCAGAGTAAAGCACCTTCTACGTTTCCACCAGCGACGAAGACGAAGAACTCGGCAGCGCATCCGTTTGGGAAAGCGAATACCGCGCCGCCTCCGGCGTGGACGAGGAGCAGTAAGCCGCGTTAAAATTTTAAGAAAAATTTTCGAAAGCCTATTGACATACTCCCGAAATTGTGATATAATAAGTTATCAAAAGAAAAGGAGAGCGGGACGCCACAAAGAACCGCGGAAAGTGTAGAAGTAAATGACTGATGCTATTTCGTTGTATTATAAGCTGCATAAGTGCTTGAAAATATCTCTTACTTCCTCGATTTGTGAGAATGCTGACGATCTTAGTTGTCATGTTAACAATATTATTTGTGCTCTTGCGAAAAGTATCGAGAGTGGTGAAACATGGTATGATCTATCTGTTGATGTGTGGTGCGATTATTTTCTTTCTCGTAATTTCGCAGAGTGACGGGGCGCAAGCCCCGGTAATGCACACGGCGTAAGCCGTCCCGGTCACAAGTCCGGGAGAAAGAAAGGAAAATGAACCATGAAAGGCTACAAAGCATTCCATCCCGGCATGAATTGCCGAGGAAAGCAGTACCGCGAGAACGAAATCTTCGAGGAATCCACCGCAGAAATCTGCAATTCCGGAATGCATTTCTACGAGAATCCACTTGATACTCTCGATTATTATGATCTGGTAAACGAGGATGGATCGTTTAACGAATTTGCCCCCGTCGAATCTCTCGCCGAAACGAAAACAGATGGAAAGCAATTCTGCACAACGAAACTGAAAATCGGCGCAAAGTTGTCTTTCGGTCAATTTGTGTCCGCGTGCGTAGATTTTATACTTGAAAAAGCAAAAGACAGCCCCGAAACTTCCGCCTGCGACGCACAGATCGGCAGCAGCGGAAAAGACGCGCGGATCGTCAGCAGCGCCTACGGCGCGAGGATATTCAGCGGCGGAGACTTCGCACAGATTGACAGTTGCGGAAACGCCGCACGGATCGGCAGCAGCGCATACGGCGCGCGGATCGTCAGCAGCGGAAAAGGCGTACAGATCGGCAGCAGCGGCGCCTGCGTACAGATTGACAGTTGCGGAGACGGCGTGAGGATCGGCAGCAGCGGCTACGGCGTACAGATCAGCAGCAGCGGAAAAGACGCGAGGATCGGCAGCAGCGCATACGGCGCGCGGATCGTCAGCAACGCCTACGGCGCGAGGATCGTCAGCAGCGGAGACTTCGCACGGATCAGCAGCAGCGGAAGCGGCGCACGGATCAGATCAACCGGCGAGGATTCCGTCATCTGCTGTTCCGGGAACGGCAACATCGTGTCCGCCAAACAAGGATCGTGGATCACGCTGACGGAATGGAAATATGATGAAATCAAAGACAGATTTGTCCCAGTCTGCGTCTTGACAAAATACGTGGACGGAGAAGAAATCAAAGCGAATACGCCGTATAAACTAAAAAATGGAAAATTCACGGAAGTGAAAGAGTAAACACATCGGAGAAATATTCTTTACAAAAGAAGAAGCCGAAAAAGCACTTGATGAATTGCGGAGGAAGATATGAGACAAATCCTGTTTCGCGGAAAAGCCGATAACAACAAATGGGTTTATGGATATTATTGTTACATAGAATTGTTTGATAAAAGCGGAGACGAGCATTTGATTGTTGAACACTCCGCAGACGGCAGTTCACACCGTGTTATCCCAGAAACCGTAGGGCAGTACACAGGCTTAACCGACAAGAACGGCAAAAAGATTTTCGAGGGGGACATTGTTAAAGGAGCTTGGGGAACGATATTTATCGTTTTTTATGATGAGAATTTCTTGCAATTTAGGGCGAAACCGCAAAGCGGGATAGAGCGAGATATTGACTATTATCAAGGGCATAACGGCTTTGAAATCATCGGAAACATACACGATAATAGTTTGAGCGAATTTAAAGAATGAATAATACATTTAATGAAATTACAGAAGTGTGTCTGCATTGCGAAAATGAAATCACAATGCCATGTACGATTTTTCATCAAAAAGCGGAAGGAAAGAAAAAATGGAAACTAAAGTATCTGTGAAAGAATTGTACCGCGCGAAATACAGCGGCGAGGAACTCGCCCGCCTGATGGAGATCATGGACCGAGAGGCGCTTCCCACGTTTGAAAAAATCTGTGAGAGTGTTCAAAAGTCTTTCGACTTCCCCGATGGAGCGACCGAATACGAGAAAAGATTCCGCGAGATCATGCGCGTGCCGCCCCTGTCGGAAGATCGAGCCGCCGATGAAATCCATTTCGCTGTGGTGAAAGCGATCCGCCGTGAGTTTTTCGCCCGCCTCACCCGCTCCGAGTGTGTCGCTTTGGCGAATGTCTTGTACAAGCACGGCGGTGAGTTTGTCATCTGCCCCGCCTGCCCGGAAGAAACGACCTATAAATATCCCGAAGATTTGGTGCGTGATTGGGAAGAAGAACACCGGAGCGAAGAACGGATCAAAGTTCCCGATGAATCATTTTATGTGTAAGGAGTGTAAGTCATGGACGAAATCACAAAGCCGAAGCGGAAGACGCACACTTCCAGCGCCGTAAAACGGCGCTACAACGCCAAGACCTACGACAAGTTCGAGGCGCAGTTGATCCCCGAAACCAGCGAAAGGATCGCCGCCTACTGCGCCGCACACAAACTGTCCCGTTCGCAGTTCATCGAACGCGCACTGGACATTCTCGATCCGAGGGAAACCTGACATGTACGATTTTCCATCAAAAAAGCGGGAAGAAAACTTCCCGCTTATACGATTAGCGCCGGACACCGGCAATGACTTTATCAACTGGTTCCACGATCACACGGAAATCGAACGACGCATCCCGCCCATCTATCAGGATTTCGTGATCGAGCACAAAGCCTGGAAGATCACCTACCGCGTCTTTGTCCACTACTCGGAGGATATTACCAGTTTTTACTACCGCGTCCGCGCCGGGGAAAACACACTGTTCACGGGATACTCGGATTATGCCGAGTATCACGAGGATCAGGTACACACCCGCGTGTCCGCGAGCATCGGACCGGGAGCGCGGTACGGGGAGGACTGGATCAAGCAGACCGCGCTGGCGGCTGTACTGCTGATCCTCGGCGTGCAGGCGTACATGCTCTACTGCAAGCCGGAGATCGTAGAAAAAATCTATAACCCGTCTGCCAAGCCGCACAGCGCAGGGACGCGCCGACGGAAAGCAGCCGTCGAGCCGGTCGCCATCCGCCGTCAGATTATCCGCCGCATCTACCTCACCCAATCCGACAAGCCGGATCGAAAAATCACCTATCGCAAGCTGTCATGGTCTGTGCGCGGGCACTACCGGCACTGCGGCGCGGAGAAAAAGCTGAGATACATCCAGCCGCAGACCCGCTCGCGCGGCGGGAAGATCACCGGAAAGCCGCAGCGCACCACCTATACCGTCGAATCACCGGAGAAAAAGCAATGAACAAAGCCGAAAAATACGCAGCGATCCGCGAATACAACAAACGCAACTACAAACGATTCTATGTTTGTCTAAAGAAGGAAACCAGCGCAAGGGCAACAGCCTATCGGAAGAAAAACAACCTTTCCTGCCCACAGTTCCTTACCGCCGCCATAGACGCACTTGAAGCACAAGAAAAAGGCACGTGAAACCACGTGCCTTTTCTGTGATCGGAAAAGCAAGAGAATATAATTCGGGGATTTTTCGGGGATGAAATTGAAAAAAGCCTGATAATTCAGGCTTTTTTCGTACTTTGGCGGAAAGGGAGGGATTTGCTCATTTCGCTCTGTTTCGCTCTGCTACACTCCATATCGTCTAATTTCGCTCCGTTGCATACTATATCTTGTGTTTTGTTCTTGCTCGTTTTTTTGATTTTTCTATCATTCGGGGATGCTTCGGGGATTTCGGGGGACAGAATCACCCATCAATTCCGTTCAAAATCCGCAGCGCACGGTCCTCTTCGCGCGGGTAAAGATGTGCGTAAATTCTCCACGTGATCTCCACGTTCGCATGCCCAAGCCGCCGCGCGATTTCCTGTATACTGATCCCCTCGTTAATCAGCAGCGAGGCGTGCGTGTGCCGAAAATCATGTATCCTGATGCGATGAAGCCCAGCCGCTTTCGAATACGCCGTGTTTCGCTTATCTATCGAAGTGTCGCGCAGACATTTTTCGCCGCCGCACACGTTCATGTTTTCCGAATCTCCGTAGACTTTCTCCACGTTTGCGCGATGTTCCGCGAGAATTTTCTTGAGCGGCTCCGGCATCTGTATATCCCGGACCGATGCCGCATTCTTCGGCGGCGTAATTACATCCTCTCCCTTTAGCTTCTGCGTAACAGATCGCCTGACGTGGATCACGCCGTCGTAAATGTCGCTCCATCTCAGCGCGTTAATCTCGCCTTTCCGCATCCCCGTGAAAAAAGCAATCGAGAAGAATACATAATATCGCCTGTCATGATCTTTTTTCGCTTCTGCGATGAACTTCTGATATTCTTCACTTGTGTAATATTGGATTTTCTTTTTTTCTTCATCCATTCCGAAATTCGGATCGCGGAAGTTTCCCACTTTCGTAAGCGGATTCTCGGGGAGGAATCCCATCTTCACGCCCCAATGCAGCATGGAGTTCAGCGAGATGTACCAATTCTGCTTAGTGGTGATCGCAACGTTCAGCTTCGCGCATTCCGTCTTCCATTCCTGCAGCCGCGCCGTCGTAAGCCGCGAGAGCTTATCCTCTCCCAGCATCGGCAGAACGTGAAGCCGGATTTCGCGTCCCGTCTTGTCCTGCGACGTGGCGCGCATTTCCCCCTCCCTCGCCGCGAGAAACGCTTCATACAGATCCTTCACCGTCTCCGGCGCGCCGATCACAGGCTTCTTCTTCACTTCGGCAAGCAGCGCCTGTTCCAGATTCCGCGCCGCATCCTTGCCATATGCCGTCCGCTCGATCTGCCGGTGATTCCCTGCCGCGTCCGTAAAGTTCACACGCACCCGGTACTGCTGCAGCCCGTCCTTCTTCACGGATGTTTTCGTGATCGGCATACTATTTCCGCCTTCCAAAATATTTCGCTTGAATAAACCACCATAGCCCCCACGCCACGCCCACGAACGAAAAGAATGCCGCGACAACCAAAGCGGCATTCTCGATGAAGTCATACATTTTTCTCTGTTTCTGCTTCCGCATCCGCCTCTTTTTTCTTCTTCTCGCCGCCAAAGAACCCGCGTTTCCATATCGGAACGCACGTCTCCGGCTCAAGCTTCTCCCTCGCGCTCAGCCGTGCCTTGTCCAAGAAATAGAGCGACAGTGCTTCGGATATAAAGTGAAGCATGTTGAAGTTAAGAAACAGTTCATCTACGCCAAGGCTTACGTAGTCGATGTCTCGGAAATAATTTAGCGAAATTTTCATAACAGTAAGCAGAAACCGCAGCGAAATTACTCTCAAAGTAACCGCTATCCCGAACGGAAACTTATCGAGAAGCAGCGGGCAGAACAAAACGTGAACCCCGGCGCAGATAATCGATGCAGCCAAAATCCATTCAGCAGTCCAGATATCAGGATTGTACAGCGATCTTTTTGCATCGTTTAAGTTTTCAATACATATGCCGCACCATATCAGGCTCAGAACCAAAATTATAAGCCACCCGAGGCATTCGACAAAGAGCATAACCTGATACTTTTCAAAATATATATCGTTCGTCAGGCGATTCAGTTCTTTCTTCTTTCTCCTACGAGCCTCTTTCTTCGTTTCCGCCGCCTCGCTTTCCACAGGAGCAGCCTCCACGGCGTTCTCCGCCGCGTCAGGCTTTGTTTCCGCCTCGACAGGCGGAATTTACCGCCGCAGGAGCTTCCGCCTCACAGCGCGTCTCCACAGCCGCCGCAGGCTGTTCCGCTTTCGTCTTTTCCGCCGCGAGGCACGGCAGACACAGTATCCGCCCGGCGCTCGTCATCGTCAGGCACTCCGCGCAGAACGGTTTCCCGCACTTCGCGCACACGCCGAACGCCGCTCTCCCCTGGTGATTTGCACATTCAATCATAGCGTTTCTCCAATGCAAGATTTATACAACCCGAAGAATGTTTTTCCAGTTTTCAAAAAGCCTTGAAATCTCCCTCGGAAAAGAGTAAAATTATAACCGTAAACAATAGCGGGCGCGCGCCGCGGAAAGGGACACAGGGAAGCCTCATGGACGACTGGGATGTGATGGTGGCAGAAGCAATCACGCTTCTCGCCAGCCTCACGAAAGAACAACTCTGTAAACTCCGCATCGCACTCAGCGAAGAAAACGCCACGGCGACACCCGAGAACGACAACGCGTGACCCGGCACATATCGGCATATCCCCAGCCCATCGAACAGATCGGTTCGGTGGGCTTTTTTTATTGTCCGAACGTCCGCAGCAGCGCGATTACCGCTTTCAGTTGTTCCGTGTTCATCCCCTGTATCATTTTCGCCGCTTCCAGCTTGTCAGGATCAGTCTTTATCGCTTCCCAGACCTCAGCCTCTACGCCCTTCGGCGGCACGTCGTCTTCCCGCCCGAGAAGATATTCCGGCGTTACGCCGAAATACGACGACAACTTTATCAGCGTGTTCATGCGCGGGACGGAATTCGCATCCCACGCGGAGTAAGCCGCGTTGGACAGCCCAACTTTCATGCACACCGTGCTCGGGCTTTCTCCCCTCTCCGCGCATAAATTTTGGAATGTTCGCAAAAAACCCATTTTCCCCTTCGTCACTGTATACATTTTTCGCGTGCAATCTTTGTGCAAAACGCAGAAAGTTAGAAAAATTATAACAAACGCGCCGACTTCAATTGACAATCTAATTTATCTAAGTTATAATAGCATCAGCAAACAAAATTATTTTCGTTTGCCGATGAACACACCCGCCGCGAATACCGCCGCACTCCCCGCAGCGATTCCCGCAACACCCCAGCCGTTTATGCCGCCGCCGCTGCTGGACGGCGCGGAAACTTCCCCCCTCTCCGTCGTTGTCGGCGTTTTCCGCGTAGTTTTCGCATCATACGGGCATACGCCGTTCGGGTGCTGGTGCGCAGGCTTCCCGTGATGGTAGTGGTATCCCCCGTTGATTCGGTCGTGATGCCCGCCGTTCGCGTCTGTCCGCCCAGAATGCGCGCACACCTGCACAACAAGCAGCACCGCAGCCACAGCACACAGCAGCACGATCCACCACGTTTTCTTCATTTCATCATCTTCTTTCACGGAGGAAATATGACGCAAGCCGAAGTTGATAAATTCCGGCAGTTTGAGAAACACATCAAACGCTTCTTCCCGGACGCGGATGAATGGTCGATTTCCGACGAGGACGCACTCCGCGCCCTCGGTTGGTTGAATCAGATTTACATTCTGCGCGTCGGCGGGGGAATGGAATACCCCGATATCTTCGAGCAGTTCGACGAGCATTTCTGTAAAAACATCGACCGCTCGCTCGAATACGTTCTGACCCTCATTTCAGACAAAATCGAAGCCGATATCCTTTCCGGGAAAACGAAGATCATTACGGATCGAGAAGTTCTTCTTACGGAACATCCCGGCGATTCGTCAGTTTAGCAGTCACGCGTCCTTCCTATTCGCGGAAATCGCAAGTGACATCATCACCACATGCAGAATCGCCCCGGACACAGCCACAGGAACGGCTTTATCCAACCCGTCAGGGAGAAGATATCCGCCCTGCACAGCGACCGTAGACGCAATGGCGCAAACGGAAACGCAGATTAGGGGATACAGAATCAACCCCACAACCTCCCTTTTCCGTTTCTTCTCGCGCGTGTCGTTCGGCTGATACGAAAAAGCCAGCATAGCGAGATATGCAATCAGACATACGGCAGCCCCCACGTAAATTATCCAGTAAAACAGGTATCCCGGCGTGACTGACAAATTCATGAGAATCATTCCGCCGATCACCCAAGCGGCGCACCGCACGACTGCGAGCCACCACGCGATCTCACCAAACGCACGACCATACTTCGTCATTTGTTTATCACCACACATCAAGCAGTTTTTCCACAGCACCGCGCACATCTTCCTTCACTCTGTACTGCTCAATCAGCCTCCGTTCCTGTTCGCTAAGCTCTATCCGCTCTACGCTTTCCGTGCGCCCGAGAAGGTAATCCACAGAGCAATTAAGGAAATCCGCAATTTTCGCCAGTGAGAAAGAGTACATGCCTCCCGCATCCTTAATTTGCGTGACAGCATTCACGCCAAGTTCGCAGCCAATCAGCATATCTTTTACGCTAATTCCACGTATCTTGCAAATCGTTTTTATTCGGTTTCTAAGTGATTCGGCATTATACACAAAAACACTCCTAACAATTGTGCAAGCATACAAAACAACGAAAGCTCGTTAAAATGTTCTGTAAACCACTTGATGTTAACGAACATTCGTGATATACTATACCCAACGAATCCCACTACATCACTTGTTGATCTCCGGCTTCTCCGTGCGCCCCATGAGATAATCCATCGAGCAATCGAGATAGTCCGCAATTCTCGCGAGAGTATCGGAAATAAGCATGCTCCCCTGCCGAAGATTCGACAGAGTATTCACGCCGAGCGAAAGGTCTGTGAGCATATTCTTCACAACAACGCCGCGCTCTTTCGCACGCATACGGATGCGATCCGCAACGTTCGTCGATATGTACAAATCTCCGCTCATAGAATTGTGCATTCCTCCAAAAACAATTAAGTTTAGTGATTCCTATTTACAACCACTAAACTTAGTGATATACTATGAACAGCGGAACAGAAAAGCGTCTGCGAATTTTCGTCCCGTCCGGCGTAGGAATCTCCGTACCAAGAAGCGACAAAGCAAAAGCCCGCCCGGCACCCGGACGCGCAGATATATTTGAATTCGGCACTCGAATTATACCATGCGTTTAAGGTGCTGTCAACGGTTTTTTCGCAAAAAACTTAGAAAATTTAATGCAAATGAAAGGAATCTAATTTTATGAACCGCGATGCTACCCATTATCAGATTAAATCCCGCCTTGCCGCCGTCGGCAGGACACAGATGCAGCTTATCGCGGAGATGGAGAAACGCGGCGTGTACATTCCGCGCCCCAATCACTTCTCCGCATCCCTCAGAAAGCGCCAGCTCACCGACCTCGAAGCAAACCGCCTCGAACTCGCAGACAAAATCATCACGGAATGGGAGAACGAAGAATGAACAGCGTAAAGAAAACGCTGGTGAACATTCCCCAGCTCACCAGCATTGAGACCGCGATTGATCTCTACTATTCCCGCCTCGAACTCTCCAACTCCGATATCGTCCGCCTGTTCGGCAGCATCGGCGCAGAGACCATCATCCGCCTCAAGGACGCGGCAAAGGAAGCCATGAACGGCGAGGGCATCTACCTCCTGAATCCGCGCTACGTGAACACCACGTGCGCCTATAAGGCATGGGGCATCGATATCACCGACCTCGAACGCCGCCTGATCCGCTTGCAGGAGTTGAACCTTCGCCCCACCACCCCTCCAAAAGGAAAACGGTGATGGAAAAAGAACTCCCCATGTCCGACGCGGACATTATCCGCGAATACCGCGAAGCAAAAGACCAGTACGCGCAGATCACCATCCTCGCAGATTTGAACATCACCACCCGCAAACACATCGAAGCCATCCTCCAAAGCGCCGGCATCCCGCTCCCTCGGAAAACCTGCGCATCCGCGAAATGCTACTCCCACAATATTCGATGGACAAACGAAATGCGCCTCGCAATATTCGACATGCACGACCACGGAATGACCTTCCGTGAAATCGCAGGACACTACAACTGCAACCCGCAATCCATCATTAACATTCTGAAAAGGAAAAATCCCCGGACGGAGCACCACCACCGTCCGGGGAAAAAGAAAAATGAAACCTAACACATTATATCAAAAGATACGGCGCGTGTCAAGTGCAGCCGCAGAAATTCTTTTTATCCCCTACATGGCGACCGTATCCCTCACCGCCTATACCTCATGGGCAAGCGCCTATACCGGCGCGCCGCTCCCCGCATGGTGGACGGTCGGCATGTGGATCACATTCTCCGTCCCCGCGTTCGGCATCCTCGCCGGAATCGCACGGCTCGTCCGCAAAACCCGCACCCCCGCCCGCCTCGGCACCATAACCCCCGACGCAATCTGCACCATTCTCAAAAAGAAAGGATAAAAGAAAAATGAAACTCTCCCCCGATGAAGTGATGACGTTGAAGCAGGACTACGAATCCGGCTGCACTCGGAAAGAACTCACAGCTAAGTATGGCATCAGCAGCACATCTATAATGAACTACGTCCATAAGTACGGCTTTAAGCCCAGATATAAAATCTCGTCATCGAAAACCTGCCCCTCCTGCCGCCGAAAAATAGCGATTCACGACGCGCGTTTCTGCCCGTACTGCGCCGCCGATGTTCGCTCCTGCGCTGAACGTGCCGCCGAACGCCTTGAATCGCTCTTCGAACTGTCCGTGCTTCTCCCGGAAAGCGCGCGCAACGACTTCTCCGAAGGTGTCCGGGAAGCCATCGCCGCGCTGAAGGAGGACAAGCAATGACAGACCTCGCCCGCCTTGAAGAGGCATGGCTCACGCCGCCCGAGGACAAGCAGTCCCCGTGCCAGTGCGTTCTCTGCCGCACGAAATCCGCCTATACCACGTACTTCTCCCTCCCCCTCGGCAAAAAGAACGAGACGTTCTGCGCCGAGTGCGTCGAAGCGAACGAAATCTATGCAGAGGACAACCCCGAGATCAATGCAGTGTGCGCCCTGTGCGGTGAACCTATAGAACGCGGATTGTTCTTCTGTACGGATAAGGAAGCCGTCTGCCTGGACTGCGTGAAAGAAAGCAGGATCGAATGAACATCACCCTCGAAGAATTCCTCACGCCGGAAGCGCTCCCCACCATGGGCAAGCGCATCCGCGCCCTCCGCCGCTACGCCGGAATGACGCAGCGCGCCCTCGCCGTCACCATCAATACATCCGTCAGCACGGTCGCGTCATATGAGAATGACCGCCACACCCCTCGCGTCGATATCGTCTACCGCCTCGCCGACGCGCTCGGCACGTCGTTCGCGTTTCTCGTATGCCTCACCGACAACCCATCGCCCGATACCAATTATATAAAGGAGTAAAAACATCATGATCGTCACGCCAGAAGAACTTACCTTTACCGAAAAAACCTTTAGCATGATCCTATACGCCGCTCCTGGCACGGGAAAAACCACCCTCGCCCTCTCCGCTCCCGATCCCGTCCTCATAGACTTCGACCACGGCGTGTCCCGCGTCAAAGCCGCACACCGAAAAGCTACCATCATCTCCAAAACCTATGAGGATGTTCTCAAGGACATGGAAGACCCCGCCATGAAGAACTTCAAGACCATCATCATCGACACCGGCGGATCATTCGTCACCTACTTGCAGGACTGGGCAATGCGCACGAACCCCGCACAGAACCGGCAGAAGAACGGCGCTCTCTCCCTGAAAGGCTTCGGCGAAGTCAAGCAGGAATTCGTCCGCTTCACTTCCTACGTCCGCGACGTGATGCAGAAAAACATCATTCACGTGTTCCACTCCGACGAACAGAAGGACAAGGACGGCAACCCCATACAGCGTCTTTTGTGCGAAGGCGCTGTCCGCAACATCGTGTGGCAGCCGTGCGACTTCGGCGGCTACATGCAGATGATCGGAAATCGCCGCGTTATCAGCTTCACGCCGGAAACGGAATTCTTTGCGAAGGGCTGCTACGGCATCGAGGGACAGCGCGAAGTGCCCACGCTTCGCCCCACCGATAAAAACGACTTCCTTACCCGCCTGTTCGACGAGGCGCGCGCTAACATCGAGGCAGACAACGCCGCTTTCGCTCCGGTCCGCGAGCAGTACGCCGAAACGATGAAAAGCGTGAACGGCGCAATGGAAGCCATCACCGATGCGAAATCCGCCACCGACGCCGCCGCATGGCTCGCCACGCTCCCGAACGTGCTCACCTCCAAGGAGGAAGCCCGCGCGCTTCTCAAAGAGAAAACCGCCGCGCTGAACCTCAAATGGTCGAAGCAGGAGAACGCCTACGTCCCCGCAGAGGCGGAAACCGCACAGGAGGCATGATATATGCTCCTTATCACTCAGACGCTTCTCAGCGCGTGGAATTACGCCATGGGGAACGAAAACGAGGATGCCTATTTCAGCTTCCTCGACGCTCTCCACCGCGTTAAGCATCCGCCCACGGAAGCCATGCAGAACGGCATCGATTTTGAAACGGAAGTCTACCGCGTAGCGCGCGGCGGGGAACCGCTCTCCCATCCCGAATGGGAGAACGGCATCCGCAAAACCGCCGCCGCTCTCGTGGGCGCGCCGACGCAGATCAAACTCTCCCGTCCTATCACCGTCGACGGAACGGAGCTGCTCGTCTACGGTATCCTCGACGCGATGAAAGCCGGAATCATCTACGACGTGAAATACTCGAATACCTCCTTCGGCAGCGCCTACCTCCCAGGAAAATACCTCTCCTCTCCCCAGCATCCCGCCTACTTCTATCTCGTCCCCGAGGCATACCGCTTTGATTACCTCGTTTCGGACGGAAAGGACCTCTACACAGAATCCTACACCCCGAAGAACTCCCGCCCGTTCCGCGAGATCGCCTCTGAATTTCTCTCATTCCTTCGTGCCGCCGACCTCATGAGCGTCTACGAGGAGCTGTGGAAGTCGAAATGACGACCACGGGAAAGATCGTATCCTGTGAGGGAGATACCCTCACCGTGAAACTGAGCGAGCCTCTGAGCCGCGAGATATCGCGCATGGAATCAGATACCGTGGAAATCCGTTTGAACGACGGACGGAGCATCACGGCGGAGCAGAGACGCGCCGTGTTCGCCACTATCCGCGACATCTCGCTGTGGAGCGGTCATGATCCCGAATATCTCCGCGCGTTCCTCACGTGGGATTTCTGCTGGAAATCCGAGCGTGACCCGTTCTCCCTCTCCGATTGCCCCATCACCACCGCCCGCGAATTCCTCAATTACCTCATCGACTTCTGTTTAACGTGGTCTGTTCCCACGAAAGAATCCCTCTCAAACCGCACCGACGACGGCGGAAGATACATGTACTACTGCATCGAGCACGCAAAATGCGCCGTGTGTAACATGCCCGGCGAGGTTCACCACATCGATACCGTCGGAGCGAACGGCGGAAACCGCCGCACAATCGACCACAGGGGACTGCGCGCCGTCTGCCTCTGCCGTCTTCACCACACCGAAGCCCACCAAAACGAGCGCGAATTCCTCGAGAAGCACCACATAGAACCCATCAAACTGGATGCGTACCTATGCCGCATCCGCAGCCTCAACATAAGAAAGGAGTAACTACACATGGCAAACTTTAATCTCAACAAGGTTATTCTCGGCGGGCGGCTCACAGCCGACCCGGAACTGAAGTCCACGCCAAACGGCGTGTCCGTCACCTCGTTCGGTCTCGCCGTCACCCGCCGCTATGGCGGCGGCGGAGGCGAGAAAGCCCCCACAGACTTCATTAACGTCACCGCATGGCGCGCCACCGCCGAATTCATCACCCGCTACTTCAAAAAGGGAAGCTCCCTCTGCATCGTCGGAACGATTCAGACGCGCTCCTACACCGATAAAACCGGGCAGAAGCGCACCGCCACCGAGATAATCGCCGATGAGGCGTACTTCGTGGACAGCAAGGGCGATTCCGTCCCGCGTCAGCCGGATGCGTCCGCCTACGTCCCTGACAACTACATGCAGGGCGCGCCGAACTTCGCGGAAGTCACCGACGACGATCTGCCGTTCTGATACATCCCATATAACCCCCGGCACATTCTCCTAATCTACAATTCCGTTATGAGGTGTTTATGTCACGCCCTGTCAAAAAGGGACTGGAGTATTTCCCCTTCGACACGGATGCGTTTGATGATCCAAAGTTGATCGACCTTCAGCTAAAATACGGACCCCTCGGGGAATCGGTCTGGATGAGACTCCTGTGCATGGTTTACCGCGAAGGATACTATTTCTCCTTCGGCGATCTGGATAGACTGTGCATCATCCTCACCCGTTCCATCGGTAGCAGATGGACGAGGGATATACGCACTGTCCGGCAAGTGGTTCTCTATCTCGCTAAGATTAATCTCGTTTCATCCGAGCTTATGCAGAGAGGCGTTATCACCTCTGTCGGCATCCAACGACGATACCTGAAAGCGTGTGCTCGACGTCACAGTGCGAAAAAGGTTTCAGGCGAATACTGGCTGCTCGACGATGCAGATTCTGCATCGTGCGCCGCTTCCGAAGCAGGAGATGCAAATTCTTCGGAAGCCGCGAAAAAGAGCGGTTCGGTATCCGCTTGGTCAAACACACCCTCAGAAGGAGTTATTGTATACAATAACCCGAGTTATTGCAGCAATAACCCGAGTTATTGCAACAATAATGCCCTAAAAGAAAAGAAAAATAAATATATCTATCTATCATCATCTTACGCATGCGCGCGCGACGGTGCGCACGCGCAGAACACAGAGCGAAAGAAAAAGGCAAAGAGGACGAGGGGAGCGCACGCCGTGCGCGCAGACCTCGCTGTCATTCGCATCTTCCGCGAGGCATTCCCGGATACATATGAAGTCATTTTTCCGAATGAAGAACGGCTGATCCATGAGAACGTAATGAAAGCGATGAAACACGGCGTGCCCATGAGCGTATACCGCGATATCCCCTTTCACATCCGCCGCAGCCGCTTTCTGCGCGGCGAAGCATCGGAAGACGGATATCCGGCTCCCCTCGGATGGATTACGCGTGAGGATATCGTAAAACGCATTCTGAACGACGAATACCGTGACGCGCGAAGGAAGCGCCCGAGCCGCGTCGAAGACGACGACCTCGCCACGATGATTGCGTTCCACCAAAGCGGCGAAACTCAGAGCTACTACGGAAGCGATTTCCATACCGATCCTAAATTCCTCGAAGATATCAAACGACTACGAACATCGCAGAAAGGAGAACCGCACACTTGAAACCGATCAATCCACCTGACAACAGCAAAGCAATGAACGCCGCATTCCCGCGCTACCCGTGCTGCATATGCGAGCATCCGCAACCCGCGCCCCACACATGCACAGTCTACGACAGATGCAAACTCTACCGCGCGTTTCTGCGCGAAGCGTGGGACACGACGGTGTCCCGGCTGAGGAGAAACGAATGAAAGCCTACTCAAAGAAAGCGCAGAAGCGCGCCATCGCCGAGGATATCCGCAGTCAGATCGGCGACTACATCGAAATGCTTGATCTCAACAACCTGCTCGAACTCCACGAAACGCGCGGCTTCGGAAAGCAAAGACTGCGCGAGCACCTCTACGGCATCGCCAAACGCCACATCGACAACGAGCATCGCTATCTCGGCAAAGACGACCGCGACACCCTCGGCGGGCGCGGAGACGTGATCGCCATGAAAGTGCGCCTCGCTGAGATCGGCTTTGACTACGACCGAGAAACGTCGGAAATTCTGAAAGAAATCCGCGAATACGAGAAAAACACCTACGGAGGAACGCCATGACAAACGAAGAGAAACTGAGAGCGCTCAATCACATTCTTTCCAAAGACGACTACACCCCCACTTTCACCGAAATGCTCACAGAGTACCGCAACATCATTCAATCCCGCTACGCCGCCGAAACAGGCGCTTCCGCCGAAGCGGGAACGAACCGCGCCGAGATTCTGCGCGAAGCCGCCGATATCGTGTGCGGCGACCGCAACAACCAATACGGCGAACCGGAGGACAGTTTTTCCGTGATCTCCGCGTTCTGGACGGCGTACCTCACCGCCGCAACCCACGCCGCCGTGACCGTCTCCCCATCCGACGCGGCAAACATGATGGCGCTCCTGAAAATTGCCCGCGCCACAGGAGGATACAAGGCAGATTCCTACGTCGATCTCGCCGGATACGCCGCATGCGCCGGAGAACTCGCTGCAAAGGAGAACAGACATGGAGCTTGAGATTCAGCTTACTATCCGTATTCCCGTGGATGCGCAGTCCCCGCTCACCGAGCAGGACAGCGAGGACGCGCTCGAAATTGCCAGGATGCTGCTCGGAGCCGTGAAGTGCGCGGGAGCCGAGCACTCGTCTATCACCGAAGTCAAATACGTAAAGGAGACCGGCAAATGAAATTCCGCGTAATGCTCGACGAAGGAGCGATCCTTCCCCGCCGCGCCCATCCCACGGACGCGGGTCTTGACCTCTTCTCCCGCGAAGAGAAAACCGTTCCCGCTCACGGGAGCGCAGCATTCGACACAGGCGTACATATTGAAATCCCCGAAACGTGCGCCGGAAAGCTCGTGTCCAAATCCGGTCTGAACGTAAAGCATGGCATCCTCTCCGACGGTCTCATCGACGCAGGCTATACCGGCAGCATCACCGTAAAGCTCTACAACCTATCTAACCGCGATTATACCGTCCTTCGCGGCGACAAGATCAGCCAGCTCGTCATCTTCCCCGTGTGCCTTGCAGGCTGCGAAATCACCGAAGCCCTCTCCGACACGGAACGCGGCGCAGGAGGCTTCGGCTCCACCGGGAGGAACTGATATGCGCATGTATCCGTCAGAGCCACACAGAGCCTATGTAAGCGTCGTTTCGTCACGCCCCTACACGAACACATGAGAGCAAAGAAAAACGCGGCAGAGAGCGCCCACAAGCCGCACGGAGCAAGCGAACAGCGAATCGCAAACGCGGAACCGCCGAAAGCACCCGTTTCGTTCCTCATCCCCGGAAAACCGCAGGGGAAAGCGCGTCCCCGTTTCGCTGCCGGACATGCCTACACCGACGAGCGGACGAAGCAGTACGAGGATATCACCGCGCTCTTGTACCGGCGCGCGGCGGAGGGACAGGCGTTCCCGAAGGGGACCCCCGTCTCCGTCGAAATCACGCTCTGTTTCGCCCCGCCGAAGTCCAAGCCGAAGAAAACGCGCGATGCAATGCTCGCGGGTGAAATACTCCCCCTCGTAAAGCCCGACGCGGACAACGCCGCGAAGATCATTCTCGACGCGCTGAACGGGATTGCTTACGAGGACGATACGCAAGTGACTGTCCTCACCGTAACGAAAGCCTACGCCGCCTCAAACTTCGTCACCGTAACGCTGAAAACAGCAGAAAGGAAATAAACCCATGCTCCAGATCAACAACGCCGTGTTCCCATCGCCCGAACAGTGGAAAGCCGCCATCACCGGCATGCGCCACCCGATGCTCTCCTACGCCGCATCCGATTCGTATTTCACCCACATTGAGAACCCCGACACCCTGAACACCGCCGCATTTCAGTTCTTCCTCGGCGACTCGGATTTGAAACTCATGCGCAGGCTCTGCAAAGCCGGGTCAGACCACCGGAAATTCATGCGCATGCTTCCCGTCTTCGCGGACGTGACCGCCCCGCGCTATTGGTGGGCTGAATACGATACCTACAAGGTCGGCACTGTCGCGAACTCCACAAGCACCATGCATAAACTGACGCACAAACGGTTCGCTCTGTCCGATTTCAGCTATGAGGACTGCGACGAATGGACGAGGGAAAACGTCTGCCGACCCACTGTGGACGCGCTGAACATGCTGAGAAACAAGTACCTTGAAACGCACGATAAAACTCTGTGGCGCAATATGATTCAGCTTCTCCCCGCCTCCTACAACCAGCGCCGGACGCTGTTTCTGAACTACGAAGTGCTCCTTGCCATCCGCCGCGCCCGCAAGGATCATAAGCTCTCGGAGTGGAAAACGTTCTGCGACTGGATCGATACCGTTCCGTATTTCCTCGCTGTCACGCTGTTCGCGGAGGATACAGAATGAAACCGCTCACAGAGGAAGATGAAGTCGTTCTCCGCGCGTTCGCCGACCATAACATGGATACCTCAAAAACCGCGCGCGCCCTGTACATGCACCGCAATACCGTCATGTATCACCTCGACAAAATCCAAAAGAAGACGCACGTAGACCCGCGCAGCTTCTACGGCTTGTCCTACCTTCTGCGCCGCGCGTTGAAACGGGCATGACAAAGCATAGTCCGCCGAAGCAGTATTACTACATGCCGGACGGCAGCCACATCTTAACCGAAAAGCAGCTATTGTTCAAGTATTCCGAGATGGAGATCAAAGAGCGCGCCGTTCCTCTCGGCGCGTTCCCCTCCCGGAAACTCGCGCAGAGCTATTGCGATAAACAAAAACGGAGATGAAACATGAAAGTTCTCATAGCATGTGAAGAAAGCCAGACCGTGTGCCTCGCGTTCCGCGCACGGGGGCATGAAGCCTATTCGTGCGATATACAGGAACCGTCCGGCGGGCATCCTGAATTTCACATCCTTGGTGATGCTCTCGAAGCTGTGAAAGGTGGGTGTGTGACAACAATGGACGGACTCACTCACGATGTTGGCAATTGGGACTTGCTTATTGCTCATCCTCCGTGCACTCATTTGGCTGTTTTTGGTGCCAGGTGGTTTAAGGAAGGCGTCAAACCGCTCAGTCTTAGGTATGAAGCAGCTGCATTTTTTATGAAATTTGTCGAAGCTGACGCTGAAAAAATCGCAATAGAAAATCCGATTTGTGTAATGAGTTCGCTCTATCGCAAACCCGATCAAATCATCAATCCATGGCAATTCGGTCATCCCGAGCAGAAAAAGACTGCCTTGTGGCTTAAAAATCTTCCGCTGTTACAGGAAACGGACAATGTGCATGAGTACATGATGACGCTCCCCGAAAAAGAAAGAGCCAGGATTTGGTGGTTGGGTAGCAACCATGCAAAAGAGCGAAGCAAAACCTTCCCCGGAATCGCCCGCGCAATGGCGGAGCAATGGGGGTAAGAAAGGAAAAATGAAAATGTCAAGAGACGAAGAAATCCGCAAGCAGGCGATTTTTGTGAAGGAACTCACCGGACGCCTCGCAGCCGACGTGTGCAACAGTTCCACGTCCGGCAGACAGGGAATGCCCTATTACACGCAGATGCAGCAGGATATCATCCGTATCCGCCGCGAACTCAAGACGCTGTCAGGCATGATTGCGCCGCAGTGGTGAAAGGAGATTAAAAAATGACACTCGTTGAACTGCAAAACGTACTCGGAGAACGCATCGAAATCGCATGTAACAAACGCATGGACATCGACGAACGCAAGCGGGAAAACGAACTCTCGCAGACGATCGCCTCACTCGCGAAACAGATGATTAACAACGCGGATATCGTGCTCCGTGCGGAAAAGCTGATTTCGGAGGGCAAACTGGTAAACTCCAACATTCAGAAAATGATCCAGTGAAGTACACAACGGAGGAAATAGCGTTCATCCGTGAGAACATAACGGACTGCGAATCCTACGACGAGTTGACAACGCGGCTAAACGCCGCGTTCGGCTCGTCCCGAAAAATGGAACGCGTCAGGGAAAAGTGCAACAAATCGCTGCACCTGAAACTCGGAAAGAACGCCGGAACATACGGAAAGCGGGAAAGAGATCAGCTTCCCATAGGAACGATTCGGAAATCTCAAACAGGGACGTACATAAAGGTTTCCGACGCAAGGCTGACATACGGAAAGGGCTATCAAGAGCCTATGTGGATGCCGCTGCAAAAGAAAATCTATCAGGACGCATACGGCGAAATCCCGGACGGATATATGGTGATTTTCCTGAACTGCAACTCCGATGACTTCCGCCTTGAGAATCTGTATGCCATAGACCGCAGAATATCGGCGCAGCTTGCCAGTAACGGTTGGTACTCCAAGACCCCGGACGTTACGAAAGCGGCGATAAAACTATGCGAACTTATGAGGGAATTAAAGCCATGAGCAAAAATGATACGCAAGAGAAACAAACAAAGCGATATTACTATATGCCTATCGGAAACCATGTTCTGACTGAAAAACAGATTTTGTTCAAGTATAAAATGGATGAAATCAAAGCACATGCAATTTATCTTGGGGAATTCCCGTCACGAAAACTGGCTGACAGATTTAACGCTAAAAGAGAAAAAGAAATGCTTACAAAGGAGATCAACAAATGAAAAAGTATATTAAGGTTTTCGCGGTTGTTATCATTCTCGTTGTTCTTGCGCTGGTGGCAGTAAGTTTTACTTCATGCACACAGGCTGACAAAGTGTCAGTTAATGTTTCCAAAGAAGCGGACAATTTCAATGTGTGCCGACGAATTACGGTTATCAATAGCCGAACGGATACGGTAATTTACGAACTCGAAGGAATTTTCTCTTTGGATAATGGATATAACGAACTTGAAGTTATTTGCAAAACGGGAGAAAACGAATACAAGAAACATTTCATCTATCTAACGGACACGATTCTTTATGTTGTTGAAGATATGTCCGGTGCGGATGTTTCCCCGTATCATTACGAGGTTACATTTTACCCGCAGATGATTCAGACAGTTAAATATGATGTGAGGTTGGAGGGATAAACCAATGGACGCAGTAAAGTTTCTCAAAGAGAAGCAGAGAATGTGCAAATCGTTCGAAAGATGCAGTAAGTGCGTATTCGCCGAACAACAGTATGATTGCGATGATTACGCTTTGACGTGTCCTGAAAAATCCGTCTCAATCGTCGAATCGTGGGCGAAGGAACACCCCGCAAAAACGCGGCAGAGCGAACTTCTGAAAATGTTCCCGAACGCGGAAATCAAGGAGAACGGTGTATTGGCAATTTGTCCGAGCCACTGCGATAAATCCTTGAAGTGCATATATGAGCAAACTGAAACAGGAGCAAATTTGCCTAACTGTAAAAAATACCGCCGCGACTTCTGGCTTACGGAGATCGAATCATGATATGCAAAAAGGAAGACTGCTTCCACTGCCCCTATCCTGACTGCATCAACGACAAGCCGCTCTCCGAATACGTGTATTCCGACGAGCAGAAAAAGCATAACTACGAACGGATAAAAGAACGCAAAGCGGAATGCCGCGCAAACGGAATCTGCATACAGTGCATGACTCGCCCCGCCTCGGACGGTCACAAAACGTGCGCGGAATGCAGAGAGAAACATCGCAGATGGGCGCGCGACAGAAACCACAGGCTCGGTCTGCACCTCCCGCGCGAATGCATGGACGGCGTGACACGATGCAAAGTATGCGGTCAGCACCCGCCCGTCGAAGGGCAGGTTGTGTGCGAACGCTGCCTTGAGCGCTGCCGTCACGGATACGCGATTGCACGCGCCGCATGGAAGAATTCAAAGAACGGCTTTACGAAAAGCATTGATGAACAATGGAAACTGGCGAAAGCGAGAAAACAGTATGGAGGTTGACTCATGCCCTACACAAAAACGCTGACATGCGACCTGTGCGGCAGTGAGGATATGGGCGAATACCTCGTTCTGCGCGGGAAGAAGAGATGGTTTTCATGGATGGAATGCGGGTACAACCGAATCAAAATCTACATATGCGAAACGTGCCAAAAGAAAATCAAAGAGGCTGCAACGTTCAGCAGAAAGGAAACAGAAGATGAACAATAACGCGAAAAACGAATCCGCAAGTGGATGGATCAGCGTTAAGGAAAAACTTCCGTGGGATGATGATTGTGAGTTTGTCCTCGCCTATAGCCCGGACTGTTACGGGTCGTACTATGTGGCTTGCCTTGATGGTGAGGGGAACTTTTACAGTTTTGATTCTTTGGACTACATAGATAATGTCACACACTGGATGAAACTTCCCGAACCACCGAAAGGAGAATAACATGGGACTGACAATCCACGCAAACAGAGGGTATTTTTATGAATGATCTTGAGCAGGCTAAATCTTTTATTCGGGCTGAGTTATCACGGGAAATTTTTAGGTTAGTAGAAATCTATGGGTATGATTCTGCAATGCGTCGCTTTGCCTGCATCTGTGATATGTTGCTTTTTGAAAATGTTCCGCTTGTTGATGTTATTAAATTTTTGGAGGCAGACTGTGACAGCACAAGAAGCAGTGAATAAACTCGCCGCCCATCTGCTCGGCAAAGATTGGTACTCATACTACACCAACCATGAGGATATCAACGACGAAATCGTCCAAACGATATGCAGACGGTATCCCGGAATAAACGAAGACCCGGTGAGGAAATGGCGAAGAAAACACAAGCGGTGCGCTTTTTGCCAGCACGTGAAATATCTTAATAATCCGTGCGGAACCAGTGCATTCTTATGTAAAGCAAAAGACAAACTCGTGAACATCGAAAGTCACCGCCCATTCTGCGGATTGTTTGAACTGAAAAAGGAGGAACACAATGGCTGAACGCTGTAAAGAACCCCTCTGCACACACTGTATCCACCGTGAAGTGTGCGTGTACAAAGAAGACTATCTTGAACTTGTGAGAGTCCTGCAAACGCTACGCATCAGCAAAACTGTCGGAAACACCATAAGATCAACCTTGGTATCGAATCTTGCGTTTTTCGGGGAGAACACCCCCCCGTGCCGATTCCACAGAGAAAATCTCCCTGAACCGCGAGGTGCGCACAATGCCTGAACTGATGGACGGCGTGACATATCTCTACACTATCCCCGCTGAAAAACCGTGGTTGCTCGTATGGTGTTCGATTATTGGCGCGGTGGCTATCGCACTTTTAGTCATCATATCAGGATTGCAATATCACATTGATGCAGAAACGATTGTTTTTTGCGCAATCACATTTTCAACGTTCGGGGGCATGCTTGGTGCCGTGATTGGTATCTCAATAAACGGTGCCCTTCCCCCGGAGCGGTACGCCGTAACGGTTTCCGATACCGTGAGAATGAATGAATTCCTTGAGAAATACGAGATCGTAGACCTGAAAGAAAACGCATACATAATCCAGATGAGAGAGAACGAAATCATCGAGTAAAGAAGAAAAACGCCCGCCGTGAACTCGGAACGGCGGGCGCTGGGAAGGTGAAGAAACCTTCTCGGTATTGTTCGTGCCATAATTATACAACTACACGGGAGCTTTGTCAATATGCATCTGAAAAATAAACGAAAATCTATCTCCAAAGCCACGCGCCGCGCCGTCTTTGAGAAATACGGCGGTCACTGCGCCTACTGCGGCACGGAAATTACCATGAAAACCATGCAGATAGACCACCTGACGCCGCTCGTTTACGCCCGTTTCGGGGTCCCGAACATCGACACGACCGAGAACTACATGCCCGCCTGCCGGAGCTGCAATCACTACAAGAGCACGCTCTCCCTTGAGAAGTTCCGGGACATGCTCGAACGTCAGCCTGAAATCCTCGCCCGCGATAGCGTTACCTACCGTATAGCCGTCCGTTTCGGCACAGTGCAGCCCACGCCACATAAAATCACGTTTTACTTTGAGAAATTCCAATAACGCATTGACACCCGCCGGTGCTATACTGAATCCGGCATCACAAGGAACGCTCCCGTGACAGCCGGAGCGTTCTTTAATAAAAAAAGAGACGGCATGCCGTCCCTTTTTTTGTTTTATCCCCTTTCTCTGTTTTCGAGGATGTATTTTGCCACTGCCGCAGGCTTCATGTTCTTCGTCTCCTCAATCCACTTCGCACGGCTGGCAAGCGGGTACTCCTTATCGAGCCGCCACACGCACACCGCGCCCGCGTACTTGTCCGCCTGTGCGACCCAGTACGCCTTATCCTTGTCGGACGCGCTCTTGTAGCGGGGGCTGTTGCGCATGGCGTTCAGAATCTCGTACAGCATCGTGCCGTAGGAATCCGTGAATTCGTCCAGCTTCTCGCCCGTGAATTTGCGGTCCTCCTTGTCAACCGTGTACGTTCCGCTCTTGAACTTCGGCAGAACCGCCGTGTCTCCCGTCGCGCTGTACAGACGCGTGATCTCGTCCTCCGTCGCGCGAGGATCGTTCATGTTCCGCCCGAAGATGGACTGCATTGCCGTGTACCAGCCGTCCGAGCCGGTCTTCCACCGTACAAGCGTGGATTTTCCCGTGTCCAGTTCTTCCCCGTGATCCTTCGACATGGACGTGACGATTGCGCGCACGTCTACGCCGCTCTTCTTCAAATCCTCCACCATGTATTCATACGAGCGGATATCTCCCGCGTCGTATGCGTCCGCCAGCAGAGACGCGAATTCGTACCGCTCCCGCGCCGAGGACGATTTCGGATTGTAGAAGAACCGCTGGAGATTGTACTCCGCGACGTAGTTGTCCGTCGCATGGTTGAACGCTTTCACAACGTTCACGAGCGTTCGGTTGATGTTTTTCAAAGGTACACCGGCGACGGACGCAAGCGATTCCACTACGCGCCGAACGCCCTGTACAACGGTAATCTGCGAGGTATCGCGCTTCCGAATCGCCGTGCCGAGTTTCATAATGTCCTCAAACAGCGTGATTGCGTTCGCCGTGCCGATATCGGAGAATCCGTCGGCAATAATGTTCTGGATTGCAGACAGATACGGAAAGAAGTTGCCTGTGTTCGAGAACACCTCGTTCAGGTAATCGTCCGTCAACGCGCCAAAGAAATCATCGTCGTTGTCGCGGAGCGCGCGGAATCCCGCAGAAACCGCCGCCTCGGCAAGCGTGGACACAACGCACACGGCAGTAGAACGCGCCAGTTGCTTCACAGCGGCTTTGTGCGCCGCCGTACGCTTCTCCGTGTTGAGTACGTCGTCAAGCGCCGTCATCATCAGATTGTAGGTTTTCAGCGGCTCGTTCTGGAACGCCATGACCGTGCGGATGAAGGGTTTCTTCGAGCGCATGATCCGCGCGGAATCGAGCGGCGAATCCACGACCTGCGTCTGCGCGACCACGCGCCCGAACCGCTTAGCCGTCGCTTTCATCCATGCGTCCTCATCCGCCACAAGCCCCGGATTCTTGTCGCGCACCTCTTCCCGGCACGCGATCCACAGAGCGTCCCACGTCACCGTGTCGCCGAATTCCGCGCCCTTCATGCCGAACTCCGTGAACTTCGCCAAGCCCTCAGAGAAGTCGTTCTTCGTGAAGCCGATTTGATCCCCGACCGTCTTCGCAACGCCGACCTCGGAGTATCCGTTCGCTTTCTTCACGCCGATACCGCTGTACTTCATCATCTGCGCGTGCGCCTCGTCCCCGCGTCCTTTCAGGTGAAGTCCCTGTGCAAGGTATTTCGGGTCGATAAGCGCCGCCGCGCGGATGTAGGAGAGCGGCTGCTTCATCGCCGTGGAGGGATTGTAGGATACCGCCGCCGCCTTGTACGCGTTTGAGCCGATATCCCACGCGCGGGCGATCCTGTCCGCGACAGCCTCGGTGCTCCCCGCGCCTTTCAGTTCGCTCATGATCTCCTTGAGGTTCTGCACGGAGAGAGAGCCGAGCGCGCGCTGCATAGCGTCCTGTACGCCCGGAACGCTCAGAATGCGGTTCACAGTGTCCTCCGGCACAAGGTATGCCGCATAGGAAGCCATGCCCTCTACGTGGCGATTCACCATATCGATATAGTTTCCGATAACGACGGGAGTCGCTGCGTTCTCCTTCGTCTTCTTCGTGAAGCTCATGTTCTCCACTTTGAAATCCGTCGCGCCTTGAGCGTCCGACGCGCCCACGTTCGCCGCAAGAGCGTTTTTGTCCACGGAAATGGGGAAGTAGTTGTCCGCCGTGAAGCGCCGGAACCCGTAACGGTTCATCGTCGCCTCGTTGCCCCACTCCGTCACGGTCTCGCGGAGGAAGCGGTTCATCACGTTCATCACGCGCACGTCGTCTGCGTCGAGATGCGCGCGGATTGCCCGGATATCGTCGCTATTCATCGGAATCGCGCGGGAAAGTGCGTTCGTCTCTGGATTGAGCAGCCGAACGCCGCCGTTCTCGATGTGGTCGCGCCCAGATGCACGCTCGTACAGAGAGACAATGTTCATCGCCTGTGCCGCCGTCATCGTGATCTCGCGCCCGCCGCTCAGTGTCAGCGTGATCTTCTTCTGATTCCGCCCGAGGTACTTTGACATGTCGATCCCCTCGGGATGCTCCTTGTCCTTCACAAGGTTCTCCGTTAGGTAATCCACATACGCCTGTACATGCATGACCTGTTCGGTCTGCGCGTCCCGCAAGGTTTCGTAGAGCGCGTCTCCCTGGGCGCCGAGCAAGTGCAGGAAGCGCGCACCGTCCATCCTGCCGAGTTCAAAGTTTTTCAGTTCGTTCGCCATCTTCTCGGAGAACCCGCCCGACAGTTTGCCGCTTTTGTTCACGGAAAGAGAATCAAATTCCTTCGCCGTGAATTTGCGGCGGCTTAGATGCCGCGCGATCTCGCTTCCGACCGTCTGCGCGTTCATGCGCTTGCCGTCGAGAACCGCGCGGTTCT
>ERZ1034865.144-NODE-144-length-53720-cov-22.899953_pt1 | contig 53720 bp, 62 predicted proteins | sample MGYA00520632_ERZ1034865 | MGnify/ENA primary metagenome ERZ1034865 (study PRJEB33766, sample SAMN09781738) | gut metagenome | biome: gut microbiome | host: Homo sapiens | place: Madagascar | study: EMG produced TPA metagenomics assembly of the PRJNA485056 data...
CTCGTCTGCCGGTATTTCGCGAGCCTCAGCACCACAAGCTTCAGGAGTGTAAGCAGCCAACCAGATCAGCGGAGCATTGATCTTAGCCGTGGTATTGCCGTTCACTGAGGTTGAGTCTTCTGTTTTAGCAGTAGCTAGAACGCTATTGATGTGCATAAAGTTCGGGGTAAAGTAAAAATCTTTTTTAGGAACCCAATTGCTCTTCAAGTATTGATGGTTTGAATTTCTGTACTGCTCTTTAAGCTCAGGAAGAAACTCAACGATCATATCGAGAATATCCTGCTCACCTCTCGTCTTAGCTTTAGGGAAGTTCTTCTCTACGAATTTCTGAGGAGAAAGCCTTCCATGGAAATACTTCGCGATCATCTGAATCGTATGATCGAAAGCTTGATCGATGCTGCAATTTTTCCAGCTTTTCGAGATAGCGTAAAAAATAGGCATGTCAGCAAAGAGCGTGAACAGTTCGTTCTTGATTTGGCTTTGAGATTTTTCTGCACTCAGAGAGTTGTAGAGGCTATCAGTGGCAGTAACAACTGCTGTCGTATCGGTATCCGATTTCGCATAGATGTTTACCGTATGGTTCCTAAGGTCGAGCGCAAGACCAGGATTCTCTCTGAGGAACTCAACATAGCTCTTTTTCCCAAGCAGCTTCTTTTTGTTTACTCGGCATTTGCGCATCGTCCTCGGATCATATACGTCCATGTATTCGTCAGGATGAGACAGGAGGTATCGGATAACAGGAATGTTCCTCACGAAGTCATCGAGAGGCATTTGCTGTTGAGCAACATCCATAACACGATTAGCATCAGAGATTGTTTTTCCGTTGAAAGCCATGCAGACTTGTTTGAACATAGCTCCAAGAGCCTGAGCTGTTTTAGACTTCTCTGAGAGACCATAAGACAACTCGAAATCCAAGACTGCCTCAAAGTTCTGATAATCGATGGTGACAGGAGCTTCAGTGTTGATTTGAGCTTCAATCAACCGATTAACCTCAGCTTCACCTTTTTCATCAATAAGCTGATTGAGGGTATCGTTTACATTCTTCTTGATATTACCCCAGTTCATAACCTGTATTTTGCCAAGCTTCCTTCCAGCAGCTCTAACGTTTTCAAGTGCTTGGTTGCTCTTAAATGCCGAGTTGTTTCCAGCATGCTCCTGGTTCATCTTCTCAAACATCATCTGTTCGAGAATATATGTGTTGTGCATATTCCCGAGAGGTTTTCCGTCTTTATCAAGAAAGTCTACCTTTCCTATCTTCGAAGGATTCCAGGACTTTCCATTGAACGTAACAAACGGACAACTAAGACCTTGGAGGTAATAGCGATTGAAAAGATCTTTGACGTTGAGCATCTTCTTGTCAGGGTCGATAGTATTGTTAGTAAGGATTCTTTCTACAATACTGTTCTGAGGCTTTGCCTTCAGTCTAATAGCTCGACCGTTTTCGATGTCGAACTTAGATTCAAGCCAGTCACGAGCAATGTTCTTCCACATGATGTTCTGCTTGCCGATGTCTCGGAGGCAACGATCCATTTTGCTGCATTGAACCTGGTAGGCTGTCTCAAGCTTCATTCGCTCGGTCGCATCTAAGTCACTTGAGTTCATTTTGTTTACAAGCTCAAGCAGAGAATTGTAATGACTGTTTGCATCAGAGAACATATCTTCGGTAAGCTCAGTGAACATATAGCTTTTAAGCATCTTAGCTTGCTGCTCGGGTGTCCCTTTGAGGTTCATAATCCTTTTGTACAGGTCGCTGTTCTTGAAAGCCTCAGAAGACATATAACCTCGACGGAGAAAAACGTCTCCGCCTAACGTAGACAGCACCTCAAACATCATGTCGGAGAAATCAGACCAAGCGTTTCTATTCGACAAAAGGTCTTTACTCTCGCAAATCTTTTTAAGAGTCTCGTTCAGATCATTTTGGAAAGCTGCCCAAGAAGAAGATCGCTGAGCAAGAACGGATCTTAACAGATCATCAACCTCTTCAGCATAGCTTCTTTTTCCTGGATCGACTTTCCCTGGATGGCTATGACTTTCAATTTCAGTCATAAGGTCGGCATTTATCCAGTCCTTGAGCTTGGTTTCTCCCCAGATCTGAAGGATGACGCTGTTCTCTGCTCTGTTACCAAACAATGCGTTCAGGGTATATTCGCCGTAGCAATCAATAAACGCTTTACGAATCTGCTCATATTTCTCAACCTTCTTAATGAAGGCGATGGTTGCGTTTTTCTTCTGCCGAATACCCATGCTCTGATCCACGATGATCGAGCCTGCGTTGTATTCAAATGCGACGATATTGTTATTACGCGCAAAGTTAGTAATGAACTCGCCAAGCGATGCGTAGTTCTTAGGCATACCGGTGTTTCTGACGATGGCTCTACGAGCATCGGTGGAAGACTTCAGAAGCGAATCCTCCTCAAAAGCTTCGCTCGACATAACTGCCGTGAGAAGCCCATATGCAGTGTTCTCAATAACCGAAGCGTTACTGCTACCAACGATAATCTCATTACCGCGACGAATCTCTTTTGCAATAGCAGCCGGCACTCGGAAGTAGATATTGACAGTCTTCCCGTCCTTTTCGCGAGTCTTCTCCCAATCGATCCTAAGAGCATTTACTAGATCCTCGAAGTCCTTAGGTAAGGAGCCCTCGTTGATGAGGTAGGAATACTGGTAAGATCCGTCGGGATTCATCGTTGGCTCATCTATCAACCTAGCGTTACGATACGACGAACCATCGTATCCAAGAGATTCCCAACGCTTATTCGAGTCAACGAGCTCTCCATGAGCCGTAACGTAGTAATCCATAACTCTACGAGATTCAAGTTGAATCTGCTGAAGGATGCCAGTGAACAAGGATGATTTGGTATGAGCCAAATTACCTTCACGGCCCGAAGCCTTGGCGGCAATAGTGTTGATCGTCTTGATGAACGACTTGAATTGGGCTTCTCGTTTCTTCGCGTCAACTGAGCAAAGCTTCGTCCAAGCATCGGAAATCTCGTTAATCATATCATTCGATAGATCAAATTCAGCTAGCGCTTCTTTCATCAACCCTTTTTGATTTTTCGTATCGCCCCATTTCAGGAAAGCAAAAAGTTCAGGCTCGAGAGTGATATCTCCGAAATGATCGAGGACGTAATCTGCGACAGACCTAGATCTGCCGAACGTCATCGGCTCTATATGGAAGGCGACGTTCGACATATCTCCATCGAAGTCCTGATTGAAGAGAGGCGAGATAACAGGATTCGTGTGGATATCCAGTCCCTTGTGAACCTTAATTGTCATGAGAACTGACGACAAGTCATTGGGAACTGGGTGCTTTGTCACGATGTAATCTTGAGGGTTGCTATTAAAAAGCTCCCTAATAGTATCTCGACGGTAGTCCGGATCAGAGTTCATCCTATCGGGATCGTAGTCATCGAGGCCGCTATCGGTAGCAAGCTTGTCCACAATCGGCCTTAATGGAGAAGTCTCCAACGTCCACGCATGAGCAAGCAGCTCGTCTCCAATAGAAATGTCTTGAAAGCGGAGAGTAGGATCGCCGGAAAGCTGACCAGAAACTGCTCCTCCTACAGAACCAGTGTGCTGATTGTTCAACGTGTTCTTAATTGCCGAAGACTGATTGATAGTCGGCTTGATATCAGGCGATACTGTTCCTTGAATCGGCTCAGTTGCTTCCTTGATCATCTTCGCTGCTCTAGCGAATCGCTCTCGACGAGAGAGCTTTTTCTCGGCAGGCTTATCATCTTTCGGCTCTTCGTTCGGATCAATGGCCTCGTCGCGAGATTCCTCAGAAACTTCTCGAGAAGCAACCGTTGAATCCGCTTGAAGCTGAGGTTCTTCCGTAGGATTATATTCAGCTTCAGACTCTTCCTCAAGCTCATTGCTTTCCGTAGGTTTCTCTTCCTCACCAGAACCAGTCGGAGTCTGAGGCTGCTGAGGTTGCTGATTCTTTTCGGTTGCCGTTGTCGTAGGCGCAAGAGTATCTTCCTCTTTCTGAGGATTGCTCGGCTCAGTTGGCTGAGGCTCTGCTGGCTTTTCAGTAGTAACTGGCTTCTCTTGACGATCAACTTTGATTTCGGGGATTTTATCAGCAAGAGATTCTGTAGGAGATTCCCTAGTGGGGGGAGTCTCAGCTATCTCGTTAGCTACCTCGTTTGGACGACGGAGGCCTGTGTCTTGACTTTCACCCTCGATAGCAGGAGCTTGCGCACCTCCCTCTAGCTCAAGGCCACTACCACTTGGGGCTGTTTTAATATCGGTTTTTAGTTTTCCAATATTACCAAGGATTCCTGCCATAGGTTATTCTCCTGCCTTGTATTGGTCGTAATAGTTTTTCCAGTCATCATCAAGATTATAATCCAGTGTCTTGTCGTATTTGGTCCGACGAGGATGAAATAGTATATCTCTTTTCTCCTTGTACGAGTCTTTGTTCTTAGCGTAATCGACAGCTGTTGTCGCTGTATTGATCGGAAGCGAGAACAAAGCTCCGCCGATGAAATTATCTAACAACTCTTGTGCACCAGTGTTCTCATCGCTGATGACATATTGCTTGGTCTTAGGATCATATTCTTGCTCACGACCCCAATCGGTTGCATAGGGGTTGGTCCCAAGCTGCTGAATAGCTGAGGTAGCGACTTCCTCAAGTCCTTCGTTGGCTGTTTTCAAAGCTCCCTTTGCAACAGGGCCAGCATATTTTCCAGTAGCCTTCTCAAGTTTTGTGATGGGATTTTTTCCTCCACCGATACCACTGGCTCTTTCAATAAGCGGGTCAGCTAGATCTCCGAGAGCTCTCAGATATTGCTGAGACTTCGTATAACCGCCTCCACCAGACAAATCTCCTCGAAGGTTGTCGTTGTTAGGATTGAGTCCCTGAACGTCTGCTATAGCACGAGCTCCACCCCAGAGTGGACCAAGGAGGCGACTAACAACGGGAACCAATGTTTGCCAAGATCCAAGACCCGTATCGACAAACCACGGTGCTAGATTTTCTGCCCACGTTTGCAAATTCAATCCATCTTTCCAGGGAAGATCGACATCTTCCTTGAAGATATTGAGCGGGCCCTGATCTTTTCTCACCACATTCTCGTTGTTCAAATATTTAATCAGATCATCAGCTGTGACTACCTGACCATCTGGCATCGTGAAGTCTTGAACATTATTGCGAATCGAGTCTTCATCGTTGGGATCGGCTTCAGCTTGGTAATAAATAACAGGAGCATTGCCAACAATGTCAGCTCTATCCTCATCAGATAAACCAAGATCATCTGCTGTTGCGTAGACCTTGTCCGCAGTCAGCCAAGAGTCAACTGAGTACGTTCCATTGAACGGACCATAACCTGTTACATAGAACTCAGAATTATCCGGAGAGAACTGCACGCTATCGAAGTCGAAATCTCCAGGAAGAATCGTACCATCCTTACCTACCAGAACGCTGTAAGTAGGTGTCATTTGGCTAGAATCTCTGTCTCCGAGCTCTTGGACTCCAGCCTCTTTAAGCGCTTCAGCCTCTTCGGATGTTACGGCGTTTGGGTCGTAGAAGTTTCCATTGAATCCGGTGTTCTTTTTGAGATCCTCCAAAGAAACCTCGTTACCGTCATTGAGCATAACGGTATCAGGTTGACCTTCAGCGTTCTTCTCAGCAGCATCTCGTCTAACATTTGACGTTGCATTGAAGAAGTTGTTAATATTGTTTGCTCCTTCTCCAATGTAGTTCTTACCCCAACTGCCACCAGTTCCAAATGCATAGTCCCACGTATCATCGTCATAGCTGTTGTACGGTTGATAGTTGAACTCGCCAGAAGCTTTGGCTGGGCTATCTGGGTCAATATAGAAACCATAGTTGGTATTTGAATCCATGGCGTTTTTGTCTTGAGGTCCAAACGACACAGGACCAAAATTGTAGTCGAATGTTTGCTCCTTGAGCAGCGCCGCGTCATCGCCGAGATCCCTTGTAGCTCGATCATTGTAAGCTTTGCGATACGCTTTATCAGAAGCAACGATGTAAGGTAACGACCACTTGTTTCCCCAGTTGTCGGAACGATTGCTTATGATGTCTCTCTCTCTATCTGTTAGCTTTCGTTCTGGGTTTCCAATCATTCCCTGAGCAATTTGCTCAATGGCGTCAGCGTAAGTAAGACCATTGTAGGTAGAGTCATCATCATCGTCTTCAACTAACTCATTTAGATACTCGTAATCGTCAAGTCGATTCTCGTAGTTCTTACGTTCTTCCTTGTTTCTTTCAGCTTGTCGCAGCTGTGAAACCACAGGCGTTGCATCTTTAACAGCTTCAGGATTAGCAAGAGGGGCAAAAGTATCAACGGTAGTTTCCACTATGTTCTCTGGGGTATAGGTATTCATTACATTGTCAGCCCATTCCCCGATCTGATTGCCTATGAAGTTCTCAGTATCTTTCTGCCATTGAGCTTTAGCTGCTGTCGGATTATATCCTTTTTTCTTCTCAGTTTGAGATGAATTGATTTTCCAGCTAGACGGCAGTGCACTAGCAGTTTGCTTAACTTCTTCGGGAAGGTTCGACTTATTTAACTGATTTTGAATTTCAGTTTTTTGCTTAGTGTCTTCAGAAAAGTCACCAGAACCAGAAGGACCAAGTTGGTCAAAGAGCTTCTTGCTCGTTAAAGCAAGACTTGTCGATGGATCAAGAAGGTTATCGAAAACTCCCATTAGGCAGTCCTTTCGTAGAATTGTATGGTATGACTCTCGGTGTAGGTGGTATCAACACTGATTGATCCGAGGTGACGCCATGTGCCAATTTTGAACCGATCGTCTTGTTGCCAATCCTTAATACAGATTACCGAGCCGATAGGATACACTTCATCGAAACTGCCTGTAGAACCAGAATACAATGCAACCCTGGCGTTGATGTCAGAGAAGTTCTCATTGCACTTCTGCTTAAACACCTCGTCAGGGTCGTATGAGTTAATCTTTGTAATAGGCATGATGTCTCCTCCGCTTTCGCTTTGAAGACAATTATAGCAAGCTACATCAGATTAAGCATTTCGTTGATGCACTGCTTACACTTCAGAAGGTCTTTCTTAGGATCACCTTTGAGAAAGGCACGCCACAGATACTTGAACGCGTAGCCAAGCCAATACCCGACTTCCGGGGTGATTATTCCACACAACGGATACATCATGGAATGCAAGGCATCCTTGCACGTAATCTTGTTATTCCCTGCGTAGTGAAGGGGATACGTGATATCGTCGTAGGTGAAATGATCTAAGGTATCTTGCTCATCCTTGACGTCGCAAGTCGGACAGCTATTAGCATCTTCTGTTCGATGTTTGTGATCGTTGGTGTCGATAGGGGCTTCCTTAATATCGCAAGCTAGGTCGTCTAGCTTGGTTCGACATACTTCGCTCATCTCATAGATTAGATCCCGAAGAGCTGACCAAGTGGCGCTGTCGGAACACTCGTCAATTTTCAATCCAAAAAGAACACCAAGAGTCTGTCGATCAACTTCAAGACCATATTCGATCCTATCATCGATGTTCTCGATAAGCACCTTAGTGTCTATTCCACGAACGTACATTTCTCAACCTTCCTTCCACACATTGGGCAATAGTTGATATCGATGTCAGTGTTGATCTTGCTCTTCGGATCGAACAATCGGAGGCTTCCGTCAACCCAGATCTTCACATTGTTCCGCTTGAACAACAGGTCGTTACCTTGACAGTACGAGCAGTTACTTTCCGGTGCTGCCATAGCCGCCTCGATTCTCATAACCAAGCGTGGGTACAGCCTCGAACTTAATAGGCCCCATAATCCGCTCGATGCGGAACTGTGCGATCCTCGTTCCCTCGGGAATAGTGACGGTTCGCGTAGCGTAAGCAGGGAAGCCCCAGACGTCGTCATCTCCGCAGTAGTCGTTCTCGATGATTCCCATGCTGTTAGCCATAAGCAGCCCCCAGTTCTTGCACGTTGAGGATCTTGGTACAATATGGCCTTCATATCCGTCAGGCATCTTCATCGAGATGTTAAACGGCAGGATACGGAATTCACCTCGCTCCATATGTACTGCTTCTGGAATCGCTAGGTCGATCCATGCTCCGTGCCTCTCCGGCGGAAAAGCGTTCTTACCGTATTTGATCTGGATCGTCTGCTCTTTCTGCTTCACGCTGCTCCCTTTCCCTTACCATCTCGAATGTCTCTCCGTGATCGCATCCAATCGTTTTCTCAGATGCTCTTACCACGGGGTGCGTGCAACCTGTGCCAGGTTCGTAATACACGCATCGAGAGCATCTTACCACATCACAATAACGTCTAAGGTAATTGGAATCTGCCAGCGCCGCATCACAGCAATTCTTAAAATCGTTAAAATCCATCAGTAATCCTCCCATCCTGTCTCGGACCTCAGAGGCTCTGTCGGTTGTTTGCCGAACCTCTTCTTGTTCGTCCCGTCTTCGCAAGTTGCGCTTTCGAGTCCGATCCAGTTTCCATGGAGCGAGCATATCGTAGTGTAACGCTTCTTGTCCCTGACTCTGACGACGGCTTTCGGAGGAGGGCAATACTCGCAGTCTCGACATAGGGTGACCTCGATTGGAGGAGGTGGAAGATACTTAGGTCTCGGCATTTGGGTGCCTCACAGTCAACACGTCTACGTCATTGGTTCCATAGACTCTCATCAACTCGCGTCCTGCCGCGAACGCAGCCGATGCGATGGTGACGCCCTTCACATAGCCGTCTATCGATGTCTGGTCCGCGAGCTTCGCTTCCCACTTCCAGACGTCCCGTTTGACTGAGTCAGCATCGACCATGGGACGTAACGGCTTCTTCTGTATCTTCGGTTCCTCATGCTTGGGAACCCATTTCGGCTTAAGCTTCGCATATTCCCTCTTAGGCTTTCCAGTGTCATATGGGTTAAGAGGCATCACTGACCACTTCCGCTCCGCACTTCGGGCAATAGTTCCATCGCATATCCCCTATCGAATAGCCGCAAATCTCACAGCATGGGGTCTTCCTGCCATACTTAGTTTTGAACTTTCCGTGGCGCGTAGTGATTGGACGATCGATGAGGTCGGAGAGACGCTCATAAAGGTCTTGTCTGTATCGACATCCGACTTCATTACGCAAACGAATCAATTCGTCTTCAGGGTAGGCAAGCAAAGAATCCTTAGGCAATCGCAGCTTTTTTGCCACCTTGCGTCGTTCTCCGTTGCTAATCATCGTTTTCACCAACCTTGGCTTTGCAATGAGGACAATACTTGTACCCTTCTGCGAGATCGAAGACTTCTACATACATGTGCCCACAGTTCTCGCACCTGAAAACATCGATGACTGTCGGAAGCTCAGTATAAACCGTCATACATATAATCGAGTCGATTTTACTCATCGTCTTCTCCCATCTGCTTCTTGACCAGCTCCACCATCTTATCGCCTTCTGACGGAGGCTCAGGACCGAACTCGGTCCAGTCATCGATCTGATCCTTCACTTGGAGAAGGTACATGACGAGGTCTGCTGCTGTGACCTCACCTCGATCGCCGATGGTGTCGAGCTCCTCGGGCGACATCCAATCGGCGAGCCTGAAGTCGGAGTCGAACTCCCTGATGATGAAGCGGCGCCTGTGAGCTTCCAGGTCCAGGATCTCGGGAGTATGGTTGGTCTCCATGAAGAAGTTCGCCCGGCAAGGAATCGAGAGCCATTGGCCCGTTGGAGTCTTAACTTCCAGGTTGCCGGTGATCATGCGCTTCATCCATTCGAGGAACTGGGCAGACGGGTTGCCTACGTCGTTGAAGGTAACGACGCGCTTTCCTACGAAGTTGTAGGAGATGACGCCCGCGCTGTGCCCAGAGAAGTTCGGTTGAGGCGCATCGGTGAACGCCTTCTGTCCGTAAAGGCGCTGCACCATCTTCATGAATAGGGACTTGCCGTTACCTCCGCCTCCGACAAGAACGTGGGATTTCTCGCGGATGCGCTGGGTAAACGGGTAGAGGAGCATCTTCTCGAAGAACCACGGCTCGCCTACCGCCTGGTTGATGAGAGCGAAGTAATTGGCGATAGGGAAGAACCTGTCCTCGACGACCTCCGACTTGCCGAACTCCGGGAGCAAACCCTGCGGATCGACCTGAGTCAGCGTCTTCAGATCGTAAACTCGGTCGATGCCGTTGTCGGATACACACACGGCGTCTCTCAGTACCTTATGCTGGGTTACAGGGAAGTATCCCTGAAAGTTCGTCTCAAGGATGTCTGCTGCCTTGTGAGCTTCTCTTGAGTCTGAGTGGAGATAGTATGCCAGAAGATCGATAGCCTCGTTCAAAGGATGAAGGTCATCGTGCTCCTTGACGTAGACCACGTCGCCTTCGAGGATGATGAGCTCAGCCTTGAGCAGTTGAGATACCTTCGTCCTCACATCGTCTGGATCTGGCTGGAACGGGTCCATAGAAGAATACCCGTCGAACACCTTCTTGGCGATGTCGTGGAACGGGTTGGCGCACACCGACTCCTCGAACGATGGTTCGTAGAGCCACTCTCTAAATTCTCTTGTTCTCATGATATTGTCTCCGTGTCACTAAGTCTTCCGCATCTTTAGGAGGCAGTAGGCCGAACCCCGTCGGACTCGGCCTTAGCTATCCATCTGCCCCTGTTCCCAAGACACGGAAAGAAAGGAACTGGCTTCTGCTTCTACACAAAGGCCATGGCCTTATTATACCACGTCGGAAGGAGAATCAAGCGACAAAAGCCAATCTGCTTCCTTAATTTCAGGAAGTTCTTCAACCAATGTCGGAGTAGTCTTCCTGCCCTGGGACCTCTCGATGATGATGCGGAGGGCTGCCTCGTGAGACTTCTTCGTCTCAGCTGACGGACGTTTGTCCTTAATGTTGCCCTCCTCATCTTCCTCGTGGTAGATGTCCTGTGCAGCGAGATCGTAGAGGCTCTTGCAGAGGGCATCCATCACAGAATCATCGGGAGTCACCTTCAGCTCGCGCGGGTCCTCGATCTCAAGGATGCGATTGATGGCATCACCGAACAACGTCTGAAGGCTCGACATCTGATCATCTCTGGGATTGCCTCCATCGATGCGGTTAATGATAACCTCGATAGTTCTGATGTCTTGGGCGAAGATGGCATCCGTGAACATCCTGCTAACCAGATGTTGGCCCGCGTTCTTTGCTCCGTTCGGATACTCCGCCTTCGGAATCGTGTCCGCCATTCTCACGACGTTTCCCATTTTGCTTTTTGCCATTGCTAAAAACTGCTGATCGAGGCTTTTTTGACTTGTCTCTTCGCTCAGTCGGGCCAGCTCTGAAGGGGTCCTTTCCCTCATTCAACTCCTCCAATCTCAACCGGATCGAATAAGGTCGCCGATCCTTGCACGAATACTTCGAGAACCAATAGACCCGGCTGAACCTCTGCCTGCTGATGGTGGATCTCTTGGTGTACCTTGTACAGTAGTAGTAAAGGATCTTGTGCATCATGATGCAGGTCTGCGAATCTTTGGGCTCAGGTGCCCTTCCGAACAGGTATGTGAACAGAATCGGAACCGCCGTCCTCATCTTGCCTTCTTTCTGGCGATGGTACCAGGTCTTCTTCAGCCACATACGGATCATCTTATCAAGCTCGTAAAGCTTGTCGTTGGTGTAGTTCTCCCAAGCTTCAACCTCTGTCAAACCCAAAGGCAGGAAATCATCCCTCAACGTCAGCTTTGCGATGTCCTCTTGAGTGTAACCCTGCGTCTCCCGGATCTGCCCGCCTGCCTGCATGTCGGGGATGGTCGAGATCGGTGCCTCGAAACCTTCAAACTCCAATGCCATTTCCAGCTACCTCCTTCCTTCTAACTATGCTACAATGATTCTAACACCTTTGGTTAGAAGCTGGTTAGAAACTCAGGATTGATCGGCTCTTGACGTTCGAGCCTTTTAACCCGGTCATAACGTCGATAATGGAACCTGACCTAGATGTGATGATCGGCGCGGGAACTGTTTACCTTACCGCGTCAAGCAAAACGGGTGATAAATCGCAACGGCACATAGACCGCCAATGATGATGATGGTCGCGCAGGGTACTGATCACACCTTGTCAGGGAGGCAGGTGGATTCATTGAAGATCTTGACCTGACCGCCCATAATAGTTCCATGCCAAAAATCGTGGGCACCATGAGAACAAAGACAACCTAATATATCTTATATAGCTTAAAAGAACCGATGTTGACTCTGATGAACTGCCAGACATCGGTTCTTTTAATATTGGCTTCCCCGGTTAGGCGGGCCGAGTGGAGCTGCGCTTCGGTCGGGGCTTCGCCCCTCCACTCAGACGCAGCTTCCGTCGGCACCGCTTGGGGGAGACTTGGAAAGCAACTGTGACAAAGGTACGACAAAGCTCCGACAGCTACACCACATCATAGGCACCAAAGGTGAACACCATCGTAGAAACCGCGGGAACAGCAAGGCGCAGAGCGCGCGTCCGCTACGCGGACATGGCGCAAAGCGCACTATATTTAACTAGGGCGCAATTTTTTTTTGATTTGAACGCGCAACTGAATCACTGTTGCACCGTATTTGCTATTGGAAAAGTGGCAGAAGCAAGAGTGATTCGATTGAGACACATGGCACGGGAAACCCTTGAAACACAATGTGAATCTCCAATTGCGCCAGTGAGCTGGGATGATTTCTGGAGAACTGGGAAAAATTTGGAGGGGGAACTTCCACACTCCATATAATCCTACATATCTTAAATATATATATCCCCCGTATGCTTAATTGTGGACGCGAAGCGGAACACAGCTAGTCTGACCTGGTAAAACATGTGCGCGGGGGTGAAAGAGCGACCGTGTAGAGGCGAACGTCCGACCCATGGGAGGACCGGCTTGTCCGCAGTTCGCCTCTCGCGATAGTTTGATGAGATTTGTTGCATTCACCTAGCGCGCAGTATTTCACATTGTGTTTCTTGGGAGTAAAAGCTCCTGATTTGTAAGCACTGTATTGAAAGGAAGAATTGCTATGTTGAACGAATGGTTGGAAACTGCTGAGTATGACGCTTATGAAGAAGAAGCTGGTGGTATCTATCTGGAGACTAAAGATTGGTCTTTGATTCTCGAGTTGACTGGTAGCACCAAGAACGAGCTTATCGCTGATATGGCTGAGGATTGGACCTATAATACTGAACGAGGTCCGTTCTATATCGAAGCTGATATCGATGGTTACCACATCACTGCTCATCATTGGAGTGGGGCAAACTGGTGGGGAATCCTGGTTGAACCTGCAAAGGAGTTACCGGCTGTAGCTGAGCTGAAATTGTCTCCTTGTCCGTTCTAATCTACATGGGAGAGCTGCCTGCTCGGTGGCTCTCCCTTTTTCACATTGTAGTTTATGGGAAGTTGAACTGAAAGGAGAATCCCATGTCTGTTCGTAATGTGTGTCTCGCTGTTCTCGCTATCATCGCTCTTGCTATCGTCTGCTTCCTATTCGGACCGATAGCTCAAGAGAAGTATATGGATTGCTACTACTGTAGCATCCCAGTACAACTGCGAGCTGACCCACCATTGCAGAATCATTGGCATGATTCGCAGCATATTGTCTGCGATGAGTGCTGGTCTGCTGGTCGCAGGTAAACGAAAGGAGAGCCGCCTGTTTGGTGGCTCTTCCTTTTCCACATTGTGTTGTTTGGGATGTTGTTGAGAAAGGAGTAATGAAATGTATGATGAAGATTATCCCGAGTGGGCGAAGACTGCTGAGCCGCAGTTGCCTTATGAGAATGAAGATGAAGAGTATTTGCATTGGACCGAGATTGATTGGGCGTTGCCCGGAGAAGAAGAGTAAAAGAAAAGGGTGCTGCGCTACGCGCAGCCCCTTTTTCCAAAAGCAAAAAAGCAAAACCCATTAAACCAAAAAATGCGCTGCGCTTCGCGCAGCCATAATCATAAAGACATAGGTCAGACTTGTAGTGTTCCGCTTCGCGTCCGCGGGGGGCTCCTCTTCCAACCGTGAGACACTGCATCCGTACTCCGTATCCTGCTGTCAACCTGAAGGTTCTTCGTGCTGTGTGTCTCATCCGTTTCACGTTGTGTTTCTTGGGAGGCATGTTGCCTTCCGCACTGTCGTCTCCGTTAGAAAGGTTAGAACCATGAAGAAGATGTACAACACCACCAAGCCCGAGCGCACCTACGTCAACAAGCAGTACAAGCATGTCGAGTACTGCGGCTGGACGGTACCCACGAACATCGCACCCGAAGCTCATCAGCTCGGACGCGACAACGTGCTCGAGCATTACTGGGACGAAGCCAACAACCGTGAGGTTACGGTCACTCGTCCCGCCAAGACTCGAGCCTTTTGGCCTGAGCCTGGTCAGATCGTCAACGTCGGCTGGAAGCCTGTGACATTCAGCGACGGGACGACCCGTGACCTCTACTACTGCGAGGCAGTTCTCGAAGACGAGGACTAACTGAGAGCAACTGGAATCCCCAAGGGTTAAACCTTGGGGGTCCCTTTTCCGAAAGGAGTTCTTTGTGAAGAACATGGCTTGCATCTGGCTCGCACTGCTTTGCATCATATCCATCATTAGCTGGCACATCCCATGGAAGACATTTGGAAACTGGATGAATAAGAACGTAGCAAAAGAAGACGAGCCAGTAGCATAGATAATGCTAGCCATCGCCGTCGTCCTGTGGTTCGTTTGACCTGCTGCGTGGGGCTCCCGTTCCTTGTGCGAGACACTCAACACGACCGTCCGTCGTTCCTTTAGTCTCGTCTTTTCACTTTGTGTTTCTCAGGAGTTATCCTCCACCTATGTTAGAAAGGAAAGAACAGTGGACTATAAGATTTATCGGACACCATGTAATGCGGCTGGATACATTGTTGACTCCAATCAATATGGACGATATGCCATCGAAGCATATTGTCCTCAGCTTGAATACTGTTGTTCGGATTGTCCTTGGGAAGACGAATGTCAATTCGCACTTGCCAAGCCGAAATCAGTAACATGTGTCAATGGTTGGGATGAAGCCGATAAATTGCTGGATCAAGATGAACTTGCTGAAGCTTAGAAAGGAAAATTATGAGCAGAGATCCATTCGAATGGACATGTGCAAGATGCGGTAAAGCATGGCCCGATTCATATCATGTAAGTTATCCTCGTGAGTTTTGGAAGGATAACAAAAAGCAAACAGGTGATGTCTGTAAAGAATGTCGCAATGAGCTGGACAATCATCAATCAGTCTTTGCCTTCGGCGACTGGGTTGTCTATGACCCAGGCTATAAGCAGGAGATAGGCAGGGTCGCAGAAGACAAAGGTAAATTCGTTAGCGTATGCTACCACAAGGGATGCACAGCTGCTAGCACTGATAAGTTTTACCTAAGACACGCAACCAAAGATGAAATCAAAGCTGCACCAGATGGCATTGGGTTTCATCGCTTTGATTCTTATTGTCCAATTGCAATAGACTGTGATTTCTATGGCAAATGCCAGGCTTGGCTGAACATGAATCTCGATTAGAAAGGAAAAGAAAATGTGCAATAAAGAGCCTATGTGCAATGGTGAATATGCAAAGACTTTGCCATTGCCTGATCGCTATTTCTATTGCGAGAACTGTCGTCAATGTAATCTTGCAGACCAACTTCCTGATTGGTCTACAAAAGTTAAGTGGAGTGAGATAGTCGAACAACTCAACAAGCTTTATCCATACAAAATAAAAGTATGGATTGGCGAACCTCGCAACCCAACTATCAAACAATACTCAACCATTAAAGATATGGTTGAGGATGTTTGCGGTATCAGTTATGTCGCAGGATTGAATGACTATGGAGTCAGAGTCCAAGTCTTTGAGTGGGGTGAGATATGAAACCTGATGACCCGAGGCATGGTACCATGACCGGCTATGCCTCGCGCAAATGCCGATGCTCTTTGTGCAAAGCCGCTGCTAAAGCTTATCGCAAAGAACATCGGCAAGGTCATATTGAATCTATCAGGCTAGCTGAGAAGGCTTACTATAAGCAACATGCTTCAGCTTGTATCAAAGCCACGAAAGAGAACCAAGCCAAGAGATTCAAGGAGCTTCAGGCGGATCCCAAAGACCCACGGCACGGAACCACCACATCCTATAACGCAGGATGCAGATGCGACAAGTGCATTGAAGCTGCAAAGAAACAACGAGCAAAGTGGAGAGCTCGAGTATTAGAAGAGCTCAAGGCAAACAAGGATGACCCAAGACATGGATCATTAACTGGCTACACAGCAGGTTGCCGATGCTTTAAGTGTCGGCTTACAAACTCGGAGAGAAGGAAGAAGAAATAATGGAACCTAAACACGTGGAGATTAAGGATCCCAGTAAATACAATTTCGACTTCGAAGCATTCGATGAGAAACTGGAACAAGTTGTAGACATTCTTTATCCAGAAGATTGCGGAGATGTCTACACTATGTTGGGAGCTTATAAGAATAAGACGATTCCATTGGGAGTTCTGATTATCAAGAAACCTGAATCTGATAAAGAAAAGCAGGCACTAAAAGCGCATCTTCAGAACTATATCAAGAAGTTAGATCTCGATGAGTAGCTTCAAGGTAGGCGACAGGATCCGCCTAAAGAAACGACCAGGTATCTACTGGGAAGTAGTTCAGGAGCTTCCATTAACAGGCGAGCTCCTGGTTCTTCGCAAGTATAACGTTGACAAGTATATGTACCGATTGGTACCAGACGAGCCAACGATGTACACCAAGGAATAGTTAGAAAGGTAAAGACATGGAAGAGATTAGGATAACTATCGCACCAAGCATAATCAATAGTTGGTGCCAAATCGTGAGAGCAAGGCTCTCCGAATTCCAAGGCTTGGTTCGAATTGGTAAAGCCGAACAAGCCATTGCATCTTTGGCAGACATCGAGGATGCACTATCCACACTGGCTCTGCTGGCAAAGGAGGTCAACAATGATTAACGAAGACCTCGTCAACGACATTCTTAACACCGTGCCAGATGGTGCGAGGTGCTGCTATACCGGGCAGTCAATCCTTGCTTACGTTGACAACCCAACATTCAGTTGGGATGAAGTGAACACCTGGGAGAATGAGACAGACATGGATCTGTTCGCATATTCTCCGCAATCCCAGGCTACTCTCATTCAAACATTCCTGTCTGATGGATGGGAACCAGAGAACTCTATCGAGAAGTTCAAAGCAGATCGAGTGAGGTTCTGGGATCCTGGTAAGTTCAACTTACAAACTGTTAAACTTATCAAGGATGGTTACCCTGAACTCAACATCAGTTGGCGAAAGGGATGTGAAGATTGCCTCGATGTTATCAAGGTATTCGATATGGATTACCTGATGGTCTCAATGGATGTCAGCAAAAAAGTCTTCGCTGATTTGAGACCGATCAATAAGCGGATTGCTCATGTAAACAAACTCAACCCGCACTTCAATCCATACGATACCGAACCATCCTATTGGTATCGACAGTTCGAACGCTGCCCTAAAGGCTGGAGCCGAGGCATCGATACCAGACCAGTCGCTGAACAGTATATTGAATGGATCGAAACATCCCTTAAGATTGGTGACAAAGGTGCAGCATCCAAGACACGGGAGTATAAGAACCGTGCTATGATGGATGCTATAGCTCCACTGATTGAGCATGGTATGGAACAGGAAGTGGCCGAGCTTATCTATAAGATGAGCTATGGGCAGAACTCATCTTGGGATGCAACCAAGCTCAAGCATACTGTTATGATTAACCGCATCAAGTCTTGGCTAGATGCTGTTAATAAGGAAGAGAAGTAGCAAAAGAAAGGAACAACCATGCAGTTCGTAAACAAGAAGGACATCGAGTTCAAGCGCGGCTACCTCATTGTTGGTACCGAGATCATGATGCCAGCGACGAGCGTCATCTCGGAAGTAAACCAACTTTCGGACCTGAACGACGTCATGGGTTTCATCAAGGATAATCTTGATGAGATTAAAGCAGCAACCGAGAAGAAAGAAATGCCGGTCTTCACTCCTAAGGCCAAGGTCTCGATTAAGCAGACGCCTAACACGCCGACGCTTGATGAGTACGTTGATAAGATCTCGAACATCATGGACGAGATCGAGACAGCAACAACCTTTGCCAAGGCAGATAAGATTGTCGAAAACTTCTTCGCTAATCTTCTTGAGTTCGCTCATGAAGATGACGTCTTGCTGACAGATGATTTCAACCCGACTCATAGGATGAATATGAATCCTCTGAGTCTGAGCGACGAAGAGATTGTTGACTTTATTAATGCGGTGCTAGATGCGAAGGACTACATCGCAGCTGTTGCTCCGCGTGTTGCTGATATGTTCCCCGAACTCTGGCACTAACTAGTTTAATTGAAGGAAGCCTGGCAGATAATGCTGGGCTTCCTTCTGCTACGGAAAGGAAAGAACAGATGAGAATGTTAGAAACTCCATTCGAGTTATCTCGAAGAGGTGTGACCTGGCCGAAGATCGTCCTCGTCGGTTCACGAGAGACACCACCTGAGGGAATCCCATATCTCAGATGGGACAACAGCTCAGATAAAATTCTGATCTTCAGGCTGATGCTGCCAATGCTTGAGAAGAAGTTCGGTTTCTTCAAATGGCGTGACGTCTATGCTGAGATGGTGGGCGAGGGATATGAACCTGTTAAGCTCAACTATGATCCGCCGAAAGAGAATCATGGTAACCACTCTTACTATGAATCTACCGAGGGAACTTGCGATAAGACTCTTGAAGAACTAGCCATGGATACTGGTAGTTCTGTTGACATGGACTTGCTTCTCAAGATGAGACTTGTACCAAAGTTCTTCGGTGAGCTGGCAGATATCATCAAGGTGAATCTGACTAACAGCTATCAGTGGACCGATGGTTATAACAAGAAGCTTGGCATTTGCTGTGGCTATCTTGAAGAGAAACCGAGGAAAAGATCTTTGGTTATCCTCGACATCTCATCGAGTATTCCCGATGGCTTGAGTGCTGGCATGATGACTCTGATCAAGACCATCACCGACATCACCAATGCGGACTTAATTCTGACTGGAGGAATCTCCAGGTTCTATAAGAACGAGGAAGTTCTAAAGATGGATATCAAAAAAGAACGAGAAGAAATTCCTCGCAGTAATGAATCCTCACTCTTCAGAAGAATTCTGAAAAGTAACAACATGGATTATGATGTTGTTATCTCGTTTGGAGACTCCGATAATCCGGGAGCAATCAAGCTCAGTCAAAGAATCAGGACCAAACATCTCTATGATTTCTTTATCGGAGAGTACGATGTCTATGGTGCTAAATACACCGATGGTACTGGTTATGCAAGATGGGTCACTGAGAATTGTCCGAGCGCTGAAGTCCATCGTTGCTACGACTGGGCAAAGCTGTTTAAGAAGTATTACCATTATGAATAAGAGCAAAGCGAAAGGCACCAGAGCCGAATCTAATCTAGCAAAGTATCTCGAGAGTGCAGGGCTGGAAGCTTTTCGCCAAGCTCTTCACGGTAGCTCAGACCAAGGAGACGTTCTCCTCAGGATGTATGATGGTAACATCTGCACCGAGGAGATCGTCTTCGAAGTGAAGACAGGAAAGCAGACAGCTTCAGTCAGCCGCAAGGTTAAAGAGGAGTGGCTGAAGCAAACACGAACCGAGATGCACAATGCTAAGGTTCGCAAAGCTTACCTGGTTATTGCGAAGTGGCAAACAGGTATCAATGATTGGGAAGTATGGAGTGCCGACGGGCATTCCTTCTGGTACCTTAACCACTTCGTGAACTATATCAAGACACATGGAAAGAAGGTTAGAAAAAGTGAGGAACATCAAAACATATCTGGACATCCTGGATCAGCATCGAGATGAGATGGCACTCGCATTGATGAGCGACCCAGGATTGTCCAAGACCTCGCAGTGTAAACAATGGTGCGAGGAGCACGGACGGCAATACTTCGAGTTCATTACCAGTCAAAGGATGCCGTCCGAGATCTCGGGCATGGCTATGCCTGATACAGATACGAAGCGTATGAAGATATACGACTTCGATTACTTGCTCGATATGAAGGACGGAGATGTCCTTGCGTTCGACGAGTTTACGAACGGAAACATCATGACTCTCAATGCGTGTTTGACCCTGATTCAGGAACGCAACATGATGTCAGGTAGGAAACTTCCAAGCATTCTCATCGTAGCCATGGGCAATCCTCAGGGTAAATGCGATATGCTTCCTCAAACTAAACAAAGATTCCTATGGCTTAATGTTAGGTTCGATGAAGAAGCTTGGTGCGAATGGATAGAAAAGGAACTCAATGTAGTTCCTACACAAAAACTCATCGACATAATCAAGAGCACATATAGAGGTAGCTTCGAGATTCGAGACTACAACTATATGACAGCCAGAACAGTAACCAATCTGTTAAGGTTGGCGAAGACAATTAATAGCACCAACGCTATTTGGCACAATATGTATGGAGTAAACCAAAGTCTTGTTGATGAGTTATATGCCTCGATCAATAACAATCAGAATGACAATGACGATTTGGAACTTCTGAAATATGGACTGTGTACGATTATCCAATCACTTACTCATGAGCCGAATACGAATATTGATTCTCTTAATGAGATGAGAGGTTGGATACAAAAATGTAAGACCATGTCCGAGATCAAGAACACATTGAAGACTATCGAAGAGTCTCCATCAATTCCACGTGGTACGCAGGCAAAATTTCTGGACCGCATTAAGGATAATGCAACCGAGAACATAGCAGATATGAATAAGCTTGCAAAAGCTTTGACTCATATCTCAAAGTCGGGAGGATACAGCTTGTCCTCTATAGTTGATCTTCGTTCTGCAATCAAGAACAGAGTTCCAAACGAAGGAACTCAGGAATTGTTCAAAGATTGTCTTAATGGCAAATACAATGATGTTGGCCTCAGGCTTTATGGCTATGTAATTGCCAAAGGTATCTTAAACAAACCAGAGAAGCAAGAGGTGAGCAACGATGATTGATTGGAGAAATCTGTTTGCATTTGGTGAGTCTCCCTACTTCGCTATGTATCGGTGTGGATTGAATGGGATTCCCCTAGATGATGTCCTTGATTATCTCCGTCAACTCAATATCCCTGTTCGAGAAAAGGATATTCGAAACTACAATGATGGTTCATTCAAGCGTAGTTTCGTAAAGCCTCAGTCGAACTTCAATCCAACTATCAGAAAGCCGACAGCAGCACAGCAAGTGATGCAGTCAAAACTGTCTGATTTGAAGAAGCTTCCTGATGGATGGAAGGGTACCGACAAGCGATGGTTCCCATGCTCATGGGATAATAAACCCATGATGAAATGGGGGTACAGCAAGGATTATATTCCTAGCCTGTACACCAGGGATGCAGCCATCGCTTTGTCGGACTGCGGTTACGTCGGACAGAACATGTATGCTCAACCGTTCATTGTCATCGACATTGACGGCGAGGGTCATGGTACGTTCGACGAGAGGACGATTGCATGGGGTGAGAAGTACAGGAACATCACTGAATGTTGGAGCCATCCATCGAAACCAGGTAGCTTCCATCTGTACTTCTCAACGCCGCACATCGTACCGATATCGCATTTCCCATATGCTCATATTGATCTTATGGGAAACCAAACGAACGCGGCTGTTTATACAAAAGTTAAACAGTCCAACGGTATCAATCGGTTGATGTTGACCGATGAGATATGGAACGACCTCAAGACATATGTGAACATGCGGAAGGAAGAGAGGAACAAATGAGCCTGTATGATTTCATCATGAACCAAGGATTCTCCAAAGAGGATTGGTCAGAACTTGGCAAAGGCAACATTACTGACAACGACGTCATCGAAGCTATGTTGGCAGAAGGATATGAAGGGATCTCGGAATAATGGATTGGAACGAGTATAAGGAAGGGATAGAGAATTATCCCGACTCTTTCACTGAAGGACGACGTAACGACGATCTGGTTAATTGGACGTTAGCATATATTGCAACGTACGATTATAACCATCCTATAAACAAACAAATCTGTATTGATGACTTCGGGCAGCTTATGCTCGGACTTCGAGATAAACAGATAGATGATCTGAACCATTACAATTGGGAAGACAAGATCGAAAAAGTTATAGGGTACTATTGGAAAGCAGATCTTAAAACTCTCGAATCTCTGCTCATCGATGTAGAGTACAATTAACGAACCCTATAGAAAGGAAAAGAAACATGGCACTCAATCCTGGACAAAGCTCTAACCGTAACGAACACAACTGGAACTACTCCCGGCCTAGCCAACCTGGGTTCTCTACTGAACTAACTGGCACAGTAGTTGCCATTCAGGAAACACAGGCGATGAACTTCGGACAGCATGGTCCAACAACTCCGAAGTTCTGGCCGAATGGTAATCCGGTTTGGAACATTCGCATCACCCTTTGCGGACCTAGCGGTGGCTATCGAACCTTCACCTTTGCTGAAGCAGGCAAAGCGCAGCGTGAAGGGAAGAAGCCCTCGGTGCATATCGACCTGTTCAAGATTGCAGGCGGTGAGGATATGATGAACCTCATCGGCAAGACCATCCGAATCTCTACGGTGCAACCGCCTCAGGGATTCAGTTATGGCTCTGGCAATCCTCGACCCTGGACAGTAGAGGAAGTGCAAGCGGGACCGTATCAGTTGAGAGAGGAGTTGCCTTCCTATCTCACCGTGCCCCAACTGCTCGCCGATGATGGGGCGCACGGCGGTGTCGTCGCTGCTCCCACTGCCTCCCCTGCCCCCGCGGTCTCCATGCCTAACCCGGTTATGCAGCCGCAGGTAGGATACTCGCCTGCTCCGACGCAGGTTCAGTATCAGCAACAGCCTCAGCAGGTGAGCGTCAAGGCAGCTGACATTCCTGTGGATACGGGATTTGCTCAGCCTCAGCCTACGGGATATGCACCGCAGGTTGATCCGGGTACTCCGGTTCCCATGTCTGTCTACGATGACAACATTCCATTCTAATCGGTAACTGTAAGTAACATGAAGGGCTCGGTCGGTAATACGACTGGGCCCTTTTTTAGATTAAGGAGATAAGATTATGTGGAGACATGTAGTCGATAAGGAATGGATGATAGCTAGGACACATTACCTAACAGCTTCTAGCATCAAGAACATCCTGCCTATAACCGAGACAGGACGTAAGAGACCTCAAGCTCAGATAGAAGCAAACATGTTAAAGATTGCTGCTAACCTTATGACAGCATCTATCTCAAATGAAGATTGCGTCAGTACAGGTATGGCGGCCAGAGGTCATCTGCTTGAACCTATTGCTATAGAGGAAGCAAATAAAGCAGCAAACCTTGGCTTGTATCATTGGGATGATATTATCTTGAGCAAAGATCTTCTTGGTTGGTCTCCTGATGCTATGTCGATTCCTCAAACAAAGAAAGTAGCATCATATGATATTGAGGTTCATGGAGCTCCATGTCCGTCAAGTATCGGTGAAGTGAAGAGCTATGGAATAGAGCGACATATTACATCGGTTTATACTGATAAGGAAGATTGTCCTGAACGATGGCAACTTGCAGTAGGTATGACTTTACTCAAGAATTGTCAGTTTGCTAATTTAATTTTCTTCAATCCTGATTCTATTATTAGGCTTGCCATTAAGACCTATAGTAGAAAAGATCTTGAAGAAGAGATTAAGATGATTAAAGAAGCAGAAACTTCTTTCAAACAGTTTTTGAAAGACCTTCCTTATTTTGAAGAAAAGAATGATTTCTGCGAGATGAATAATGCAGTAGCAAAGAACTCAGACTATTATATGAACGTGTTCATGAAGGGAAAAAGAATGAACATTTAATTTTTAGGGTCGTCCTTATGGACGGCCCTATTTTTTTTACGCTATAATAAACTACATGTTTACTACATGGTTAGTCGAAAGGTGGTAAAGGATGACAGCTTTGAAGAAGGAAGAGCTGGAACGAATGGAGGAGCGTGCTGGCTTAGAGCCGGACGGGCTCACCTATCAGCAGAGGTGCAGTCGAATCACAGCATACCTCAAAGGTGAGGACTGGGAACCTCAAAACAAGAAACCGAAGAAAGCATTAGACAAAGACCCCCGACACCATCCGTTGTACGGAAAGAAGATTCTCATTACGCCGATGATGGTGCCCGACGCAAAACGCAATCTTGCCTATGACGAACAGGTCGGCCATGACATCATTGTCCGAGAGACCAACGCAGGCGATCGCATTTACGGTGCACCTGAAGAAGTGGACCGTATGGTCGGAGACTATGAGGTACTGCGAGAGGACAGCTCGAAGCCTGTCTATGCAAAGACCACGTTCCCTAAGATCGGCACTGAGATCAGCTTCACGCCTGGTCTGCACAAGATGCCAGTGCCTGTCGTACTAGGTAACGATGGACAGACTGGTTACCTATGGTCGTTCCCAACTCAGCTTGTACAGGTAGAGGACACGATGATCCAACTGTTCGGACTCAAAACCCTTATCACCCAGCTTGCACCTGAGCTGCTCCCTAAGTTCAGCGGCAAGCCAATTATGAGCTATATCGATGGCGTGACCTTGGCTGCCTCGATTCCTTTGACTGACGCCGAATGGGAGAAGTGGCGTCGCCAGAAGCTTATCGATGAACGCGCTGGCATCTACTAACAAACAGTTCGCAGCGTGGGTCGATGAGGAATGCAGGCACTTGGATCTTGTAGCAAGCTGGAACACCCTGGTTGAACAATACGATTCCTGTAGGTTTACCGATGGGATCACCGACCAGCAGAGATTGATGGAGTTCAAGCAAGTCATCAAGGAAACTAATAAGTTCCTGACCCGCATGAGGAACGCGCTTGGCAAGGTGGCCGATATTGATTCGGCAATCGGAGTGCTTATCAAGCAGTTCGATTCCAAGGACACCGAGAACATCGTCGAGCGTTGGCAGTTGCTATATAACATGCTGAAGCAAAGCTGGATCAGAACACACATTCAGCAGTTGCAGGACATGAACGATCAGAGAGAGGAACAAGATGGATGGAATCGCTGAAAACTTGGATGCAAAGAAAGATAAAGCTCCTGCGATTGATTCGTGGGAAGCGGCGTTTGCAGCGCTGGAACAAAGAAATAAGAAAGAACCTGAAGAGGCTCCAGCCGATCGAGACGGACAGCCTGATGCAGGAGAGTCCGGACAAGCAGAAGGTACCAGTGGAAGTAATGCCGAACCTGTGGCTGAAGGCCAGTCCGATGATGCACAGCTGGATGGCTCGAACGCTGGAGGAAGCAGCGCTGCTGACGGAGCAACTGGAGAAACAGTTTCAGAGTTTGATTACTCAGCTGAGGAAGTAACCGAGACTATCTCGTCCATCGAGTCGTCCATTGAGGATCAGGCTGTGAGCGATGTCGCCAACGCGATGAAGGTTTCTGGCAAGATCCGAGTCACCCGTGATGGTAAGCTTGGCGCGTCCATCAACGATCCTGATATCTACACCAAGGATGAGGATGGCGTTCCTACCTACATCAATCCTGAGACTGGGCGCCCGTTTACAGGTGACAACCCTCGTGCCCAGGCGAAGCAGTGGGTCGATGATTATAATGCCGAGCTTGAGCAGGCTTTCAACAAGATCGCGAAGCAGCGTATCGATGAGCTTAAGAAGGAGAAGGAGCCTATCGTCCGCACGCTCAAGTTCGCTGAGACCTACAAGAAGCTCAACGATGTGCAGCGCGATATGCTCGATTCCCTCATCGAAGACTACGAGGTGAAGGACGAGGACGGCAACGCCATCGGCTATAGCTGCGACCTTGACAAGGCATTGGCACAGGTCAACCGTCAGATCTCCAAACTGACCGAACGAGGCAAGGCTCTCCATCCCAAGCAGGAGAAACCAGCACCGACCGAGCCTGCTCTCGACATGCCTCAGTCCACTGGCTCTAACGAGAACAAGCCGCCTCAGTTCAAGAACCTGGCCGAGGCAATGAGTTGGTCGCAGGATCAGATGCTCAAGAAAGGTCGGAAGTGATGGAAGATAAAATAGCCCAGATTCACATTATCAAGAAAGGATATGTGAATACCAAGCTGAATGGTACTAGCGAGATTTATTGGATTGAGACGATGACGATTCCGAAACAGCGATTATTTCGCACTTACAATGAAGCGCTTGATTACATCAATCTGATGTACGATCCCGACTATGAACCAGAGGAGCCGAGCTATGACAACTGAGAGGCAGCTCCGCTACAAGATCCAAGAGTCTGTCGGGGTAGATCGAGAGCGTCGGTTCCGAGTCTTCGTCGGAGAGACACTCCTATCTGACGGACTTGTCATCAGCAACGAAGAGTGGAAGCACATCACTGATTGCGCTACACGGCAGGAAGCCATTGATTATGTAAATGAAATCAGAGAAGGAGATTAAGTTATGGCTAAGAATACTAAGGCACATCAGAGCGAGCCTCATGTAAATCCCAAGACTGAGACTACCGAGAATCGATTCCTTGAACATGTAAAGACCGAACCGTATCAAAAAGCTGCCGCTAAAAAGGATCTGGAAGCTCAGAAAAAGGCTGCTCTCGAGAACCTCAAGAAAAAGCAGGAAGCTACCGAAAAGCAATTCTTGGCCCGTGTGAACAATATGGCGGCCTCTTTCGAGACGGTCAATGGCTGGCTGGAAAGCAAGCGTCTGCTCGCAGAAGTTCTTGAGCATACCAAGTACAGCCAGGAGGTCGCGTTCGCTGACGCAGCAGATATTGCTCGTCGCACGGTCGCACTGCTCCATGGTATCGCTGAGCGCTTCGAGGCGATCGAGAGCGTTGAAGAGTACAAGGACTTCTTCGATTCTATGATCGACCACAAGTTCAATGAGCAGGACGAGACTACGATCATGGATATCGCAATGGAGGCTGTCATGCTCAATATCGCCCGCACTTTGGACGGACAGCTTCAGGAGGCGTACCACTTCAACGAGGACGCCAAGGAAGCTATTGCAAAGCTCGACGAGCAGATTAGTAAGTCGGCGTAGCTATGGCTGCGGGACTCAAAGTCCCGATGTATTACGAGCCCAGGCCCTATCAGCGGGATGCCTGGGCTCGCCGCTTATCGGGACAGATCGATTACTATTTCAAAATCTGGGGACGACAAGAAGGCAAAGATACCGACGATATCCAAAAGGCAATGCACTTCTCGTGGAACCATCCTGGTACCCAGACTGCCTATGTCGGCCTTGATAACAAATGGATTAGGCGTAACATCTGGGATAAGTACCTCGATGGTCGTAGGCATTGGGATAACTATCCTGCTGATATGTTGGAAGTTAAAGAGACCCAACAGCAAATCAAGTTCCTGAACAACCCCGAGGACAAGGCAGAAGCGCTCATTCAGTTCATCGGCTTCAAGGAATCCGAATCGCTCATCGGCTCATCCTACGAGTCGTTCTACGTATCGGAGCTATCTCTCTACCGAAGAGGCGCCTTTGACTTCATCATGCCGATTTGGGAGAACAAGGCTGCGATGGGTCAGCCGCTATCTGTCAACTTCAACTTCACGCCACGAGGTATGAACAACGTAGCAGCAGATATGCTCCGTACCTATACAGGGGAGGATGATCCTGCTAAGTGGCCTGGTGCCCATGGTCGCGTCTACGTTGATGTCGTGCGGGCAGACCAGGCTACGCTTGCAGATGGCTCGAAGCTATGGACCCCCGAGGCATTAGAGAACGTCAGGCAGCGCTACATCCGCGCTCACGGCAACGACAACATGTTCCGCCAGGAGTTCATGTGTGAATTCCTCGCTGTGAACGCTGGCCTCGTCTACCCCGGTATCGAGGTTCTGCGAGCAGAGGGAAGGTTCACACCGCACAACCTGCGTACTGACAAGCCTGTGTACATGGCATGGGACATCTCTTCTAAGGACAAGCAGTCTGACTGGACGGCCGGCATCGTGTTCCAATACATTGACGGTAAGATGTTTATCTACGATTACTATGAGGACAACCGAAAGGCTGTGGTGGAATGTGTACAGGAGCTTGCCAAGCGTCCTTACTTCCACCTTATCAGGGCTGCTTGCCTTCCGTGGGATTCCGATCGTTCTGGTTCGCAGCACTCTCCGTTGGAAGAATGTCGCCAGATGTTCCCTAACATCCAATGGCGGAAGCTTGAGAGAACCTACGTTGCAGATGGAATCAATCGTGTCCGCAAGCTGCTACCCAATATGGTCATCAACTCAGACAAATGCGACTGGGTGATGGAGTGCTTCGAGTCTTGGGAGTACAAAGAGCTTAGCTCTGTCGATGACTGGGCTGCTACGCCGAAGCATGACAGATACAGTCACATAATGGATGCCACAAGATATTGTGCTGAGATGATCGAGCAACTACCATATATACGTACTTCAGATGGAGGACCGAAGGAGATGCCACTGAGGTACCCAGCATGGGGAGAGCAGCCCAATGATAAGTACAGCGGAGCTCCTGCATGGATGAGGCCGTCTAAGCTGACACAAAAGAAAAAGCCGAACCCAGGGTCCGGCGCTCCGTCATATTCTCCTGACTGGTAAAACAAGAAACCCTGCGTACTTGATTCAATAGTATGCAGGGTTTCTTTATCAATAGATTAGATTAAAACTAATCTAATAACTAATTTAAACTAATCTAAACTAATCTAGTTTTAGATTAGTTTCCAAGCTTTTCGAGTACCTTGTCAAGCTTTGCGTCAACTGCCTTGATATAGTCGGCGTTGTCGGCACATTGCTTTCCGATCCACTTGATGTGATCGTGGTCGCAAAGATTAATGCCTCGACCAGTCGGATCGTAGGTACCAGTGACCTGCTCGTAAATGGTCGCGAGCAGCATATCCTGATGATCAGTGAGCATGTCGTCCTCCTCTTCCTGGGTTTCATAATAAGGTCGTGCGACTCCGATGATGGAGTTATAGTTACGTGCACGGCGATAGACGCCGCCGCCGTTGCTCTGGGATCCACCGCTGCCAGAAGAAGTGTTCCCCTCGATGGTTTGCATCCAGCCCTCGTCAGGATGGTTTTCCTCGACGATACCGATGTGGTCAGCGATACCATCGCCCTGCCAGTCGAACATGACGAGGTCACCTGGCCGTGCATCTTCGTTGGCAACGAGGCGCCCTGCATCAGAGTTAGCAGAGAGGATCCATGGAACGTATGCGCCAGGGATTCCAGCGGCTGTAACACCAGCCCAGTCCAGGCAATAGCTAGTGAACATCGCGCAATAAGGGATGCCAGACTCGCCGAAGTAGGAATCGTCTACAAGCTTTGCATACCATCGCCCGAACACAGTACCGGGCTCAGGATCATCCCATCTACTGTACCCGATCCACTGTTGGGCGCAGTACAGGACGTCGTTCGCTGTCGCCATACTCGACCTCCTTCACATCGTGCTCGTCATCAGGACCTTCACCAGAGCCGCGTCCTGCTTCGATGAACTCCTTCATGAGGTCGCTTTCACTTTTGTTCATTATTCCTCCTCAGTGTCTTTGAGCCCGTCTTCGGGCTTTCCTGTCTTGAACATCGCCATAATGGGGCTCAGGACTGCCATGATCGCAGCGGTGACAATTGACGCCCACTGCGGGTCCTTGATTACTCCACCAATCGCAAGAGGAACTGCGACGATAAGCACGGCGATGATGCCCTGCACAATGGTTCGGACAAGGCGCATGATCATAGAATTATCGTTCAGAAACTTGTCAAGCATATTTAACACCTCCTTCAGATCTGGTGGTTTACCAGCTGATCGACCTTGCCTTCGAGAATAAAGGTTCGCTCGATCACACTGTTATGCTTGTCAACCTTCGAGTCCAGATCGTCCATCTTCGTCTCCAACTTAGTGAGACGGTTGGTAATCTGGGCGTAGAAGGTTAGTACCGCAGAGCCGGCTCCGACAACAGCCGACAATGCAGCCGGTCCGAAAACAGCTACCCAATCCATCATGTCCATCCTTAAACTCTCGGTTTTCCTTACATGAAGATTATGACAGCTGACGGCGAGAAACGAAAGGTTACTTGACTTTCTTGAGCTTAGGATTCTTCCGCTTTGCCTCTGGGCTTGCGTTCCTCGAGGCGTTCGCGACGATTGCAGCTGCCGCCTTCTTGGAATACTTTCCGCTCTTCTGCACATTCTTGACGGCTTCTTTGAAGCTCATATTGACTCCTGTCTCCTAAACGCGGCCGAGCGGACCGAAGCCCGCCCGACGTTATGATTAAATTATACAAGAATCCTCTTGCTATTTGTAGAGGTCCATATATAATTTTCCTCGCGCCCTGAGCTTAACCACCTTGTTCTGATGCTCTTCCCATTTTTTCATCAGTTCAGGAGGTAGCTCAGGGTTTCTGTTTAGAAGCTCGTTAAACAGGATCGTCAGCTGGTCTGCGAGAAGAGACGCATGGTTCTCTTCCTGCTGAGCCAACTTGTGGTAGACATCTGCCAGCCCTGGCCTCAACGGCCTGTGCTCAAGAGCGTCGCACGAGTACATGATGACGTCTTCCAACTCGTCGATCTGCTGTCTCATGAGCTCCTTGATGGTCCTCATGATGGATCACCTAAGCTCCGGTAGCGGGAGTAGTAGTCGTCGTCGTCTTGCAGCAGAACGGGTTGGTGCCTGCGTCCCAAGTGAAGCCGTTCGGATAGCGTACGACTCCGCTCATCTGCTGTGCGATGAACATCATCTGGTTTTGGTTCTCAAGCTGGGAGATGCGCTGCTCGAGCTGCTGCTTCTCCATCTGAGCGAAACGCTCGTTGATGGTGTTGTTGACGCTACAGAAGCCCTTCTCCATCGCATACTTGTTCTCAGCGATGCCAGCCTGCGTCTTGCAGCAGCAGTCGGAAACCTGACGGGAGATGTCGAAGTTGCCCTGCATGACAGTCTTCTCCAGGTTGTTGTTCTGACCGAGCTGTGCATACCCGAGATCGCTGATACCGTTACCGATGATTGCGGTCTGGTTGTTGTTCTGATCGGAAAGACGTCCAACGAGGTTCTCGAGGTTATTGAAGTTCATAGCACTGCACAGGCCAGCTTCGGTGACTGCATCCTGCTGTGCTCCGCCACGGTTCCAAAGTCCACCGCCGAGAGCAAACAAAAGAATCAGGATCCAGATACCACCATCAGCCCAATTGTCTTTGTCTTTGGTTACGGCAGCGATGTCAGACAAGCTCATGTTATCCATGATAGTCTCCTTATAACGTGTTTAGTTGTTATATCGCTACCGGCCGGTTAGCTGACTTTACCCGAGGCCAAGCTGCTGCCTAGCCATCTTCTCATATTGCTCAAGCTGAGACTGGGACAGCTGGCCGTTCTCGACCATGCTCATCACCATCTGCTTGGCTTGTTCGGGAGTCACCGTCCTTGCTATATTAAGCAGGTCCCCCATGGACAATCTGCCCTGGGATTGGTTCTGGTTCGGCATTGGCATTTGCATTCTGGAGTTTAGCAAGGGATTCATTGATCTCCTCCTTGAATTTATTGAGCTGGTCCATTGTCACATAGCTTTGCTGAGCCGGCTCTACCAATTTGAACTCATACTCCTGAACAGAGGACATACCAGAAGCGTCCGTCGTTTTCCAATAGAAAACGGGACGGTTCATGTCCATAAGAATCTCTTGAGAATTGGGTGCCATAGCGTAGGCTTCGGCCGACATACGGCCATTGACAAACTGTACGGATCTACCACCAATAGGTTGCATTTGTCCGAACATATGAACCTCCTCTTCCCATGAGATCCTTTTCTGTAATTGAGTATAGCACGCTGAAAAACAGAAGTCTAATTGTCAGTGTTCGCTATATCAGGTAGGTAAGTGTGCCGGTCCATCCTAGATCTGCTGCATTTGAATAAATCGGGTTTATGTAGATGGATCCATTCGGTTCTACTTTAGAATATGCAGACATAATCCAGCTTGATCCGGGATTCAATACTACTCCGGTAACGGCTGTCGATGGGGCATAAACTGAAGGTATTTTTCCCACTAATGTTTTTGAATTACCAGTTACCAATGCGTCGTTGAAGTGGATGCACACAGTACCAGGATTGTATTGAGCGGTTACAGATCCGCTGGATGGTTGGTTGGTTACTGCGATTTCCTCTGTAGGTCTGACACTTATCGCCCCAGTGTTGTCATCAACCTTAATAGTGATTCCATCAACTTTGGCTTCAAGGGCTCCAGTGGTTGAATCAAGCTTGACTCCTTTACCGACATTGAGTTTGAATTTAAGTTTGTAGTTGCTTACATCTGGATTGTCTGAAATATCAACAAAAGAGGCATTGATGCCACCTTTGGGGTCTATCATAAAGCCAGTCTGATTCTCGTCTGGCGTACCCTTAAGCACGATTACGCCAGAATCATCTATGGATGCGTCAAAGGTTACATATGCGACATCTTCTGTTAGCCTGTCGGTGTTTAGTTCCGCTAGCAATATACCGTCTACAACGGATAATAGAATGGAACCAGTAACGGTATCATCAACACCTGTAATAAAACCACCCGAAGAGCTGTCGATCTTCTGTTTTATCTTCTCGTCATATCGTTTCAATTGAGCAAGGAGAATCATTTTATCTTTCAGCGGTTCGGGATCAGTTATGGGATCTTTTGCCATCTTTATTCCTTTCAATATAAAAAAAACAGGCAACTCCACTTTAGCAGAGCTGCCCGTATTCTCGACTAATGAGATAGCCCTATGCAAACATCGCGTCGATATCTTCGTTGGTTGCAGCACCGGGCATATCTGCTTTGGTCTGATATCCAGACAGATCGACGAAGCCCATGAACACATCGAACTTATATTCAGTGGAGCTACCAGTCGTAACTGCTACAACGTACACGTTGGCGCCTGCGTCATACTTTTTGCCAGTCCCCTCGACGAAGCGTGTGTCAGTGGTGAACGCATCGGATACGTTGTACATATAACCGAGGTTCGCTTTTGCAGGAGTGGGCAGGTTTGCATATGTCACGGTACCCTTCGGCACGATGGCGGAAGTCAGAGCGGCGGAAACCTTGTCGTCTACTTCAGTTTTGGAGTAGGTCTGAGACTTACTGTAGATGTTGTTCTCAATAGCATCTGCATTTTGAGTAGCAATACTCTTCGCAACTGACGCATCTGTCGAAGCATTGTCAATCTTGTTGTACAGCGGAATGCTAAGATCATTCTCCTGAATAGAACTTGCTGCTATATCTGTCAGAACAAGCCCAACACTTTTGCTGTACTTAACAGTACCCATAACAGTATCGGATGTTGCTTTCTCTACAGCGTAAACTTTGCCTGCCTCAGCTGCACTTGCCATAGGCGTCATTCCAGGAACGTCGGCTTTGAGTGCATACTTCTTATCGCCTACTGCGGTAACGCGACCATCGACATAAGTTTCATTCACGGATGCGGTTCCGTCGGTTGCTACATTAAGACCTGTGCCGATCTTCACGCCGCCGAGCTTAGTAGTAGAAGCTGCCGGGAGGGAGTAGGCATCAGTCTTCAGAAGAAACTTGCCATCAGCCCAGCCTTTAATCTTCTCATCATACCGCTGTAATTGCGGTAAATATACAAGCTTGTCTGTATTAGCCATAATAGTCTCCTAACTTTATTTCCGATTGACGGTATCGTCGATATCTTGATTGGTCGCCCTGTTCCTGAGAGCTTCCTCAAGAGCGGTGACCCTAGCCGCCAGAGCATCAATGCGGTCTTTTGCCTTTGACGTTACTCTGGTAGCTAAATAATCACCAGACCCATCTTGAGCCGATGATATCACGCCGATAGAAAATTCGCTATCCATGACGATATCCCCGGTCATCACGTCATTCGATGGAGTAAGGATAAAGTCAATGCGGTTGGAAGCGATATGGATAGGCGTCTCGGAAAGTAAATACGGATCCTGAAGCCATCTGAGGGAATAGCCCTGAACACCTTGCCAGTTCTCAACAATCGTCCAAGGTCCTCCATTCTCCGTATTGATAGGAGATGCTCCCCTGATGTAGAGGTCGAAGCGGTTGTCCTCATCATCCACGATGAAAGCATCGTTGACGGGAGTATCAACAAACGGAGGTAGGGTCGTTTCGGTGTACTTTCCACTGCGGATATTCAGGGTCTTGCCATCAGCACCACGAGGAAGACCGAGGTTAAGCTTCCAGGTGTTCTCCTTCAGCGGGTTCTTCTCGATCGTCGCAGTGGGCTGCATTGTCTCCTGCACGCTGCCGATCTCCATAGAGGCAGGAGAGCCGTCCTTTCCAGTTGCATTGACGAGAGTATCGACACCGCCGACGACCCAGGTTCCATCAGCGGAGATGGTGATATCAAGGCTCGGTATGAAAGTACGCGCAGTCCATACGACGTAGCCGTTTTCAACAGCCTCGATAGTGCCGAACGATACACCGATGGAGTTGCCTCCATTGCTAGTCTTCGCCCAATAAGGACAGAAGATAATGTCGTTGACTCGCGGAATCGGCTTGCCGTTCCAATCACGCTCACCATAGATAAGCAGGTGGTCGATCGTGGTACGGAATGTTGTATCACCTAACTTGGCGAACTTAATCCACATTCCACTGTTCTCGTTTTCCGAGGTGCTGTTCAGGTGGATCGGATCCTCAAGGCAGTAGATGAGCGAACCTTGAGCACCAGACGGGATATCGACCGTATACTCGCTGACATCGGTTCCGCGTCGCATAGAGAACGTGATAGGGTAGTTCTCGCCTGCGATGGGAGTATGCTTCGGAGCATTGACGCTTACGATGGTAGGCGCCAGGTTCGGGGACTGGAACACTTGCTCGCCTGTCACATCATCGACAATGGAGAAGACATACTCGGTATCGGTATTCTTCAGCAGCTTCGCTGTGATGCCAGCGCCTCTTGGGCCTCGACCGATGGAAGAGATAAGAGGAAGCTGGTCATCACAGTAGGAGCTGTTCATATCAGGTTCACGATAATGCTTCGCATGGCAATCGTCACGAAGCCAATAAGGAGCCGGATGGGTTCCGCTGTACGGTTCGTAAGGATACATAGTTTCCTCCTTTCTTAGTAGTTACCGAAGAAGTACGGAACGGTAAGGTTGATGCTGCTTTTAGCATTAAGATGTCCGACGCAGGTCATCGTTGCATCCTGATCTCCCGATCGATAACCACCGACAACAAGATCGGCGTAATCGTTTCCAGTGCAGTTCTTGCTGTAAGGAATGACAACCTCTTCGCCCGAGGAAGTAACCGAACCAACAAAGTTTTTGATCCAGTTGGTACCATCGCCACGGGAAAGTCCACACTGCCAAGACGGGAAGGAGTTCTTCGGAAGGTTCTTGCCTTGATAATCTCCTGCTTCATAGCAAACAAGACCGCTCATATCAAAGGTGACGGAAAACGAGACGCCAGTAGACATCGGGTTCTTGATATCGACTTTGCCTAAACACATGCCAACTTCGGACCGAATGACTACCCATTTAGCATTGACGGTACCAGAACCATCTTTGCCCATCGTTTTACCACCGTTAAGAACGTCTTGATCAGTGATCATTTTATCGTAGGTTTTGTATGAAGTATCGTTGTCCTCATTGGTATCATCGCCAGACACATAACGGACAGGCTTCGGAAGCAGGTTCGCAAGTGGGTTGTCGGGATCAGGCGTGGTGAGATTCGTGATAGCGTTTTTGATAGCCCAATCAATGTATGCCTTGATGTTTGGTTGACCGCCGAAGTCATCAGTCCAGTCGTGGTCGGCACCTTCAAAGAATCCCATATCCTTGTGCATATGCTTCAGGACCCAGTCGGTATAATCGGATGCATCGATCCCGTCGGGGAACCTAGTCATCTCTCCTTTATCGAGGATGTTGTAGATGATGTCCGTCTTCGATACGCCCATGAAATCAGCAAGGTCTTGGAAGTCGGGGACATCGATCGTGCCTCCCATATCACCATTGCCTCGACCGAACACAAGCGTAGCCGACCATCCCTCTTCAGCTTTAGGGGCATTAAACTGATCACGCGTGGTGCGTACTCCGTCAGGTCCCATAGGATACCAGAGACGCTCATGGTGGCTATGGCCAGTGGCCTTGTCGAATCCGTCGGGAGTAGGATCATAGTTCCATTCGCCTTCATGGACAGTCTTCGCCATCAGGGTAGCGATGCCAGAACCAACAACATGGTCAGGATCGGTATCAGGCTGTCCTGCTGAATCAAGTGTCCAGATATATGGAATTGCAGGAGTCGTCCACGACCACTCACATCGACCAGGTCTCCGATAGATGAATGTGATAGTGAACGTCCTGGGGATGGTATGGGGGCGAAGGTTGTACTGATAGCTTAGCTCACCTCCGTTGATGTTCTCCGACTTCCATTCGGACGTGTACTCGCCAGTCAGGGGATCGAACTTGAATCCTTCAAGATAAGTTTCGGTGCAGGTATCGGGATCGGAGATCTCAACCTTATAACCATAGCCCTGAGGTCCTCGGCCTACGGTAGAGATCATTGGGAGCTGATCGTCACAGTCGGGAGCAGCTCGGTCAATCGGATGACGGTGATGGTATTCTTCACAGCTGAGCTCGTGAGGATCGTGTCCTGCGTGCTCAGGTGGATATTGACAGCTCATATTGTCCTCCTATGGTTTCCATGGATCATTTTGGTTGTAAATGATAATCGTTCCAGCAGCAACTATTGAAGACAGCATACCATCTGCTGAGGAATACCGCACTGAGAACGGTAGGTCCATGGCTCGCTTAAGCTCCTTCGTGAGCTTCGGTCTGACCTCGATAAACATCTTCCAATCGTCATCAGGCTTTTTACCGACGAGAATATCGATGTTGTCGTGCTGGTCTGATAGCTCAGGAGGCCAGTTGCTGTAATCGAGCAGAACTTCGATGTAATCCCATTGCTCCTGGTTGAGAGGAATCTTGTAGATGTATCCTGCGTCCCAAGCAGCTCTCTCGTAACCAAGTTCACCTGCGATAATAGGGCCGTATTCCTGCCACGAAACCGCCATGAGCGAGGAAGGCTTCTCGGAATACAGCATCGAGACGATTGTCGTCGATTCGTTGTTTCTCGCAACAGCGCGTTCTTGCGGATAAATGCCTCCAAGAACCACTATAGGCTGCCGAGCATCCGTCACTCTCATCTTGGTGGCCTCTTGTAGTTCGTCGGGTCGTTTACCTTCACGATAAATTTCCCAACGGTTTCTATCTTTGCTTGAGATGAATTATCGAAAGATCGCAGAGCATTCACTGTGATAATCTTCTCCGCTTCATCGAATGGGAGAAGCTCAGTAAATGCTTTATCCGCCCAGACATCGACATCAACGATCCAATCAGAGCCTGTTCTAATGCTTACTTCAGCTTCGATATTCATCTTCTTCGAAATGTACCATTTGCGATAAGCATGGAACTCATCCTCGCTCATCTTATCGAACGCCTTCTTGAGGTCGTCATCAGTAGGCTCGTCCCAGTTGATGAGATCTTTGTACCTTAAGTAGATATTCTGAGGCACAGGGACATCAGAGACTCGACAAGTAACCCTATAACCTTCTTTGTCCAAGTGGATTGGATACAGCTTGCACATGTCGATATAATCGTGGCATCTCTTAGGCTCGCAGTGAGCGTGGCCGTGACGACAGCATGAATGATCGTAGTCCCATTCCTGGCAGCTATGGTCAGGGTGGTCAGGCGTAGGCCAACCAAGGTAATCATGGAAGTCTCGATTGTGCCCATGGACTTGGATGGGCCAGCCTACTATTCGGTACCAACAGGGAATGGAGAACCTGGCAGTTGTTCCAGGCTCAAGGAAGATGACGCCGCCGGTCGTCTTGTTATCCATATCCCGACGATGATGATGCTTAGGCGGCTTGATTCTTCGATAACCCATTTCGTTTCCTCCTTACGGGATGATTGCTTGCTTCAGATCGTTGTAATTCTTTATGTAAACGCGGATGTCATTATCGGAGTGTAGACCCTGAGAGGAATCGAAACCCCAGACAATACCCCGCTTGTTCGTGAGGTTGAAGGTCTTAGCCACGAAATGAGTCATCCTGAATCGCGCCTTACCTCTGAAAGACAAGGTATAGCTCTCAAGCTTCAGATCAACTCGCATGTATTCAGCGAGGTTATAAACCGGTGTTTCGTGGTTTATTCGCTTGGTTGTGGTAACTTTCCTACCAAGTTGGTCAATTCCAACCAGTTTTATTTCCATTGAACCGCAGAAATAATCGAACCTGAACTCAAGCTGTACGAGGTTTTGTAACCCGTTGAGAGGCTGCGCAACTCCGATACGGCCGGACTGCATATAGAAATCGACAGGAGCATCCTCTGGCTTGTCAGGTTTCGTAAGCGGAATAAAGCTCGCGTAGTTCTTCGTGAGGCATATCAAGCCCTCACGGGCAGACTCATAGTCAAGCGGCACGATGGACATGATCGGATCTTCGTTCTGCATCGTCATAGTCCACCATGCTTTGCCGTCGATGTCGTAGCAGAAGATGATTCCTTCAAGATAGTTCTCACCAAGGGATCCCAGAGCGTGACGGCCGAACACGAGATAGAGCTTGTCGTTCATCTCGATGAGCACAGCGTCGGAGAACTCGTATCCAACCTGATCGGTAAACACAGGCTCGATAGCGTCTGAGACGTACTGAGCCCTAATCTGAGAGTTGTATTCCATGGTAAGAGTAGTGAGAGCCAAGCCGAACCTAGACACGGCGTACAGGCCATCTGCTGCCACCACAGCACCATAAGGGGACTTGCATCCTACGGCGCCTGAGACATGCTCAGCTTGCCAACCTTTGACAGACTGTTCAGAAGAAAGGCTGACGTTGTTCTCAACGAGGTTGTAGCGGAACTCCTTCTGAGAGTTCGGGTTGTCGCAAAGCAACGTGACGATGTTGTTGCCAGACTGTGTCTTGTATTTGACAACAACTTTGATTCTGTTTCCCTGTCCAGGGTCGCAGTCTACAAATCCACCGCCTGTACCGGTGGAGATAGACAGCTCGTTTCCTGGGTTGCCACCGATATAGAGCCTTGCTGGGTTATCGACGTTGCCCCAGAAGTAAACACGACCATCGATAGACGTGGCATATTTTGCTTCTACTCCACCTGTATAGTTCTTCGTTGGAACGGAAAGGTTCGCGATAGCCCACATATCGGTATTAGTGTTATAGCCATCCCAATGGAAGGACATGCGAGGATCCGGTCCATCAAGGTCGAACTCAAGACGGTAGAAGAACGCAGGATCCTGAGCTTCTCCTTCGACATAGTAGAACTCCATTGCATTGAAGCCATCTTCCTTCTTGGCGCAGTGGTCAATAGCAAGATAACAGGATGAGGACCATTCGGTCGTCGGCTTGCTCACCCAATAGTATTTGATAGGCGCCGCCTCGGTAGGGCCGAACACGTTACAGAGTGTATAGGTGATTCCGATACGGTACTGCATATCGGCAGGGGGAGCCTCATCGATAGCAGTTACCTCTTTGATTTTGAGAGACCCTCGCGGATACAGTGCATACTGTCTTCCATATACCCAGGGATCTGCATAGATAGTGAGCTTGTTCTCGGCAGGAGAGTCGATCTTCGGGTAGAAACTCAAGTCTTTGATCGGCTCATTTTCTTTATACTCGCTGATGAAGATATTGTTCGAGCTGGTAAGCGCTACGATATATCCGCCGACGAGGCCGATCCAAGTCCATTCGGTTTCGGCAGGAAGACCATCTGGTTTTGAAACGGCGCTCTTAACCTCGATCTTCGTCCAGCTCTCGGGAGCAAGAACCCTTGTCTTGTAGATATCATACTTAGTAGCACCTGTGGTAGCGTCTTTGCTGCTTGTAGCTGCATAGATATACGCCCCGATGTTGACGGTTGGGCCTGTGAACTCCGTACCCGTTGGAGGTACGAGGAACTTTTCCACTGTCTTATTTACTGTCTCAAGCGTCTTCATCGGGGTTACTGTCACGTTATTCTGAATCTCCATATAGGTCATCTGAAGATCAGCCTGGTCATGCGAGATTCCAGACGGGTCGAAGTCCGCCTGGTTCTCCTGGATGTTCATTCCAGTGAACTGTTTGAAAACCTGAGCCTGAGGCTCGGAGTTTCTAGGGCGTCCGCCTCCAGATGATTTCTTCTTAGAAGATGCCTTACCTGCCATATTAGATCACCTCGATGAATCCGAGGTGTGCAGTCTGGTAGGTATCGGGAACGGTGTGCGCAGAGTCATTCTCACGCATAGCCGACAGCATCATCTTGGCTTTGTTGGTCAAGCTCTCGACCATCTCAGATACTGACGGGTCGCCTTCGGCACGATAGGATGCGATCTTATATACGAAGTACAGAGGATCCGGGCACCAAGTCAGCACTCGTTCCTTGTATGCCTTCGGACAGTTGTCAGAGCATCTGTCATCGCAAATGTGCAGCGGCTGCACAGTAGAAATTACGTCGGTTTCGATAAGCGAGCCAAGCTCAAGCGGCTGCCAGGGACGCGAGAAGGTGAGCGTATCACCCACAACGAACGCCTTGACTCGGTTGTCGAGGACATCGAGCTGCCCGTGCATATCGAACATGGCTACATCACTGTGGTTGCCAGAGCGCGGAGACGTGATAGGTACTTCAAGAAAACCGCCGTGGTTGTGCAGTCGGACAGCATCATTGAACCCAGAGCAGATCTTGTAAACATCAGGAGGAATCTGGAACTCTTGAATCCCATGGTGAGGATTGAACGCCCAGCCGATCTCCCATCGGTCTCGTAGGAAGTTCCAATCCTGTTCCTTCTGAAACTCCTGAAGGACAAGGTTGGCTTCCATTACAACTTCTTTGAACTTGTCAGTCTTAGAAGAGAACGCGCCATCTACTCCCTCGTCCACGTCGATGCGGACCTTGTAGATGGCGTAGTAAACTTGTTGGACAAGTTCGGCTATAGTAAGCCCTCTCGACATGGTTCCTCCTCAGGTTACTTGCAGCCCTTCTTGGGCTTCTTCTTTGCTGCCTTCTTAGCGTTGTCCATAGTCTGCTTGAATCCCATTAGAAACCACCTTTCCGAGCCTTGCTGAACGGGGACTTCTTCTCGTCCTTGTCATCGTCCTCAGGCTTCTCTTCCTTGGAATCTTCCTCAGGTTCCTTATCTTCAGACGGATCGCCATTGATGACGCCTTTGATGGACTTGAAGGCGCCTTTGATGTCAGGCTCACCGTCTTCCTTGTAGAGCACGTCGATGCCATCGCCTTCTTTAGGCTCGGGCATATCGTCGAGATGGAGCTTGGCGAGCATACACATGATCTTCTTGAGCATCATCTTGATCTCGTCCTCATCATCGAGGTCGTGACCTGCGTGCTCAGGCTTGCCGCCGTGCATGATCTCAGGCTCCGGAGAAGGAGTCATGGACAGGAACATGTCCAGGAAATCATCCATATTCTCCATTGTTCTACCCCCTGTATCCGTTCATAAGCTTGTTGAAATAAGAGTTCTTGGTAACAGATCGAGGCTTGGTCTGCTGTTCGATCTGATTCTTACTAGGCATTATATACCCGCTCATCCTTGCCAGGTTAGCTTCACGCTTATTATCTGCAGCCGTACCATCGGCTCCTACGTTGGTATCTCCCTCGCCAGGAGCAACGAACAGGTCAGGATTGATGTTGTTCAGCTGAGCTGCTGTGTCGGACTGGATGCCTCGGAGTGCATATTCCGCATTGGTTGCAGCGTCGTTTCGGGATAGGACGTTCGCATTAGCGGATTCATTGTATGCGTTCTCAGCCGTGTCCCAGTTCTGCTGAAGCGTGTTGAGCGTTGCCTGGCTGTCGAGGTCTTGGCGGTTTCGAAGCATGTCCATGATATTGTACAGAGTCGAACCATAGAGGCCGCTGCCGACAGTGCCAAGCAAACCTCTCGTTGCATTTTGCAGCTTCTTGTTCTGAGCAAACCGATCGGCTGCTGCCGATTTGCTAGACTGGTTCTTCTCTGTATCGGCAAGGGCGCGGTTCTGCTTATCGGCCAAGTCATAGTTCTCGAGCTGCTGAGCAAGCTGGTTCTTAGTCGATTGCGCATTATAGTTCGCAATGCTTGTTAGGTTATTCGCAGCTTGTCTTTGCTCATCAGTAACGTCAGCCATCGCATCTCCCTTCTTCACTCAAAAGAGGGGGCCGGTTCCCCAACCCCCTCCTGTTAGCAGTTGCCCGTATTCAACTACTGACTAGCCTGCATTGACCGTTACAGCGATAGAAGCAGTCTTCGTCGGATCACCCGTGGAGCGATAGGTGATGTTCGCATTGCCGACTGCCTTCGCCGTGATCTTACCGTCGGGCTTGACATCGGCGATGTTGGCCGCGCTAGAGTACGCAGTCCAGGTCTTATCGAACTTACCGGTACCAGTCACGGTAACCTGCGGGTTGGCCTCCTGGTTGACCGTGAGCGTCAGGGTTGTCGGAGTCACCTTGATACCAGTGACCTTGGCCTCAACTTCCTCAACAGGCGGAACGATACGGACGTTGATGGCGGGCTTGTTGGAGTTCTCCTCCGCGTCAACGATAAGCAGGATGCCATGAGAATACTGCGGGATGACCCAGGCGTCGTGCTTCATGTCGAACACAAGCTCGGTGAACTTACCACGGGTACCGCCGCGCTCCGTCTCCATGTTGCCGTACTCTTCACCGAGCTGAGCAGCAGGACGATAGACAGCCATGCCGATAACCTGACGACGGGTAATCGGCTTGACCGGACCAGTCGGATGCTGAATACCCTGACCAGGGAAACCCTGCCACGGGAAGTCGGTGATATCGGTGACCTTCCAGTCTTCAGTAAGCGTGGAGTTGTCGTAGCGCTCAGCGTCGCCATAGTACGGCTCGCCAGACGGCATGGACAGTGTATAGTTGGTTACCTCGTTCTTGAACTGCTTAGTCTCAGGATCGAAGTAGGTGCCGAAGTAGTTCGTGGCACGGACTCGGGAAGCGGCGCCAAGCTCGTTCTGGAGCTTCAGCACACCATCGCCTGCCTTGATGGAGTTCATGACCATATCAAATGCAGCATTGCCGTCTGCACTGTGGACGACGTTGTTGTTCGCATCCAGGTAGACCTTCGGATAATACTGGGACGGAATCGAGAAATCGAAGTCCCAACCGTAGAAGCGCTCGAAGCGGCCTTCGACGAGTGCATCATAAGCCTTCTCGGTAGCAGGCACGGAGCCAGGCATGCCGATGAGGTTGGAGAGCAGGTCGTCCTTGTAGGTCTTGTCGAGGAGGATGACACGGTTGTCCTCAGGGATGAACAGGTTGGTCCACGCAACGTCAATGGCGTTCAGCATCGGGCGGACGTTGGCGCTATCCCACTCGATCGCCTTGATAGGCGCGAACTCGGGCGGATAGGACAGACCCTCGTAAGGACCAGGGGACGCGATCCACTGGCCTTCGCAATCGAACATGCGGCCTTCGTTCGCGTGTGTCTGCACGAAGCGACCGGAGATATGGCCGTTGGCGATAGCGAAGAAGTTGTACTTGTCGATATGCGGACCGAGGATTTCCTTATCCCAGATGGCCTTCGCCTTGTTGATCGTCTCAGCGGTGGAGAGATACGCCTCGCCGCCAGTGTAGGCGTTGGAAGTGGTAGCGTTGCCCCACTCACCGATGCCGCCGGAATACTGCTTCTCGTCGAAGATTCGCCATGCGATCGACTTATGCTGACCACTGGTAAAGACTCGACGGGTGAAGCGGACCGTCTGGAACGGACCGTAAGCGGAGGCGCCCCAGCCATCGCGACCAGCGACCTCGGCCGAGCCGGGACCGGTCAGGCCGTTGAGACGACGGTCATCGTAGTCGAAGATTCGGTCGGATACGAGGATGTCATCGTAGGCATATGCCTCTTCGTTGTTGGCGATATTAACGCCCTTGCCAGTAAAGATACCGATTGAATACCGCGCCGGAAGGAGGCGGTTGTCGGTAAGTGCCGCCTTGTTCCAGATCTGCGGCGAGATAGGCTGTGCTCCCATGTTGGTTTCCTTTCTATTAGCCTATTATGCTCTGTCGCCAGGTTTTGAGATATTATCTCACTCACGCTACAATTCAAGCAAATCCTCAGGAGAAACTACTTGTTGACCTGGGGTTTTACTTGGATTGGTCGGTGAGGGTTCGGCACCTGGCGATAGAGCCTTGCCCTCGACCGGTGGTAATCCCGAAGGAGTTCCCTCGGGTATGGGCTCCTGGGGCATGGCCCCGGGTTGCTCCTGCATTTGGTTCTGGATGTCTGCAATCTGCTGACCTTGCTGCTGCTGCACGGCACCCTGCTGGTCGATCTGGTTCTGCATATCGGCCATCATAGTCTTCGCGATCTGCGTGGACAGGCTGTCAGCCATCGTCTGCGCAATATCGACGTTGGACAGTTCAAGTAGGCGCTTGGCGATCGGAAGCAGAACCTCGTTCTCGATAACCTTGCGGTTCTCTTCAGACCATCCGTTGAGATTCTGAACGAACGGCTGCGCTACTTCAGAAAGCGCTGCACGTTCCTGGTCTTCCTTGAGTTGGATAAGGGAGCCCACGCGAACCTGATAGCGAAGCTGGTTGGCTGACAGCTCATCGAAATCAATAGTGACTTTATCATCGATGGTGATCATATCGTCGCATCCGATATCGAAAAGGCGGCGCCTTGTCGCTTCATCGACGGTGATGTCGTGCTCTCCACCCATCGCAGAGATATACATCTGAAGAGCTTGGGTTGCCCATTGCGAGATGAAGTTCTCAAGCCTCTTCTGATACTGGTTGATGTTGATGGTCTTGGCATCCTGCTGGGCTTTCACACCAGGAGCAGTCTTGGAGAACGATGTGCCGGAGTCCTTCGCAACGGTGCCGTCCATGACGTTCAGGTTACGGAGCATCGAGGAGGCTACTGCTTCTCGTGTGGTTGTCCAGTTGTTGAGAACTGTGTTGTCGATCTTGACCGGGTCTACCTTTACCTGATTCGGATTGTTGCCCAGGTTCCAGATTCGACGAGGCTCGAACACGTAGGACGATGGGTTTGTCTCCCACCCAGACACCATAATAGGCGGCTCCATTGCAAGGAGCAGGTTCTTATAGGCGCTGGTCTGGAACAAATCGTTGAACTGTTGGTCGGACAGAAGGAACTCAACCTGACTAACTCCGAGCGGGAAGTCGGGATCTGGTTCAAGGACAAAGAAGTTCCACGGTAGACCCTTTCGTGGATCATAGTTCTTCACCTTACGGAGTGGAGCATTGAGCCCAGGAACGAACGTAACGAACTCAGAAGCTCCGCGCTTGTACTCGGTGACAAGCTCGATCGATTGAAGCGCCGTGGAGTTCTTCATCTTGTCGGAGAGCTTCTCAGACTCCCATTGCTTAGCGCCGAACATGTCATGATCAAGGATGTACTTGATAGTATCCTCGCAATAAGACGAGTCCTTAACCGAGCCATCCTCATTAAGAAGTTCTTCCACCTGGTCTTTCGAAAGATAGCTGCGATGATAGACAACGGCTGGGCGGCGGATGTCACGGCAGTCGCGATCAACGAAGACATCCGCCCAGTTCTCAAGGTTGTAAGAGATTCGAATATCGCCATCGACATCTCTCTCGAAGCCAGTGCGTACAGGAGCGAAAGCATAGACGAACGACATCTTGAAGGTATTGGTGAAGTTGGAGAGCATGTCGATCCCCTCGTACTCCGACCACATAACCTTGTTTTCAAATAGATACTGAGTGATCACATGCTGCCATGTGGCCTTGTCATACTGCGTAGTCAGCTCTCCATCAGGCATACGCTGGATGGTATCGGCAAGTACCTTGCGGAGGATATACTGCGTAGACCCTTCGCTGAAATACTTGCTCTGGCCTTTCTTCGTAGACCATTGATGAATGGACTTGTTCTTGGCGAGTAGACCATAGAGCTCGTGATGGTATGTACGCTGCATCATCTGCGAGCGAGCTTGATCATATCGAGCCTTTACTTTTGAAAGTCTCTTGTCTTTAATCTTCTCAACGTCGATGTTCCATTTAAGCTCTTTGTCCATTAGATGTCCGATCTCTTGTAGGCGTCGCGGCTACCCTTGGTCTCGAAGTCAGGACGCAGGTAATCGTACCTAGTGTAGTTTCTATTCTTGCTGTACATAGTAGCAGGTCGATCAGTGCTGAGGCTAGAAGCCGGATGTGAGTAAAGGGAAATCCTACTCGAATAAGATCCTCCAGAAGATTTCCTATAGCTATACTTTCGGCCAGAATTTGATATTGTGGTTCCTGTGCTTGTCTTATTAGAAGAGCTGGAGCTGCTATCAGAATCCTGCTTCGGCGGCTTCCATGAACTTGTCTCATTGATCGAAACCGTAGCTCGCTGACCGATCGTGGGAGCGTAACCTTCAGGAACATTGCTTGATGGAGTATAACCATAAGCCTCCATTGACTCAGGATTGTACAGCTCGGAGTTGTACCAATCAGGAGTCTGCTCGTAATTCCAGCCTTTTCCATCGGTTCTATCTGGTTCGCTCATTCCAAGAAGTGCCGACATGGAGGAAGGAATACGACCAGTAGCATACTTCTCAGAATCCGTTTTACCAAGAATCGATTTGTCGGGATTAAACCCTGAGAGGAATTGATCAGCAATGCGATCGAAGTTGGAGATCGGCGTATGCGAACCATCCTCGTTCTCGATATAAGATCGTTCAGCGTAGGTCGTCTTGAGCTCCTGATATTTTGTAGCAAAGCTCGGAAGATCCTTGTTGCTTAAAACATCTTTGTATTTATAGACCTGATCCTGGAAATCGTAACAAGCCTGCTTAGCCGATTGGCGCTCATCCCAGTTCGCAAACTCTCCTCGATCAACCTTTGCATTGTAATCGTCCCACATAGCTTCTTGCTGAGCGTAAAGCCAGTTGTAAACATTGTCTCTAGCCTCATATGGGATAACTACACCGTTAGCTTTCATCTCTGCCACATCGAAATTAAACTTGCCCATTAGCTCAAAAGTCTTAACAGCATTTGCTGTTTTCTCCTCGTCAGATGCGTTGGTATTGTCGATGCTGAGGTAGTTGTAGCAAGCCATCTGGGCTTCATCATATTTGAATTTGAGAGGCTGTTCGCTGGCAAGATAACCTGTTCTGCGAAGATTGTTGTTTGAACCGATGCTGAACACGCTTGTAGCAAGATCAGCAAGAAGACCAACTGCATAGTTGTACTGGCCTGCTTTTCTGACTTGAGCGTCCTGGAACGAAGTATTGACGGTCTTATCCTTGTCATCCGAATACGGATCGAAGATCTTATACGGATTGGTAGCGAACAAATCAGTGCTCGTCCCAAGGTGTTCAGAGTTCATGAAGTTGTTGAAAGCAGTCCAGTTGAGAGGGTTGGTTGCCTTCTTAGCCAGCCAAACAGCCATAGCGGCAGTGTAGTAATCGAACTTAGAAACAGGGTTATTGGAGTCAAGACCTTGAGCTTCCCACTCTTTAACAGACGACTTGTAGTTGAAGAACTCCATAGCATCATAGATAGATGCGACCATTCCAGTACCCATGAATCCGCACTGGCTCAACGTATAGTAAGCTCCATCTTCAAGAATACCTGCCCAAACTGGCTTTCCAGAAGCATCGATCTTTTGACCTGCTTCAGTTTGGGATGCGCAAAACGCCATAGCCATAGGCCCGCCGGCAAGCATCCACGTATCGGAATACATCCAGTTGATCAGATAAGCAGGCTTACCTCCGACCTTCCATTCGGCCCAATTGTAAATATCGTCAATATCTTCAGGAGGTTCAGCTCCACCGCAAGCATTGATGATCCCTACCGAGGCGATGAAGACCAACAGATTCGAGCCCATTGTAGTGATGTCGAGTGCAAGGTTCATCATCAAACCTTTGCCAAAGCTCTCTTCACCGCCGATAAGATTTTGAAGCCCCATCTGCTCTTCACCAGTCACTCGCTCTCTTGCGCTGTAATAACCACGGTTAGCAAGGTACATAAGAGAATGGCTAAGCGGGGCAATCTTTCCTGAAGCGTTAAAGCAAAAACCAGGGAACTTAATCATCCACCATGTTGCCATGTACGCACCAGGATGAGCATCTTTAATCCTATTAAGCCAAACAGTCGTAGGGTTGATGGCTCCCATCGAAGAGTCAGAGATAGTGATAAACGCCTGGCGCCCCTCAGGAGTGAGCATTGCATCGCTCAAGAAACCAACAGGATCGCTTACCATCTTCTTCTGCATGTTGGACATCGTACCATCATCAAGCTCGATGCCTGACTTCATGAGATTGTTGAGATAGATGTCAAGCCAGTTATGGATGTCTTGAGACCTACCGAGAGACTGCATATACATCAGTTCACCGTTTAGTGACTGGACAACAGACACAGCTTTATGAACTTTCCCTTTGTCAGACTGCTTGATCTTGGTGAGTCGAGATCGAGAATCAAGTCTGCCGTTCTCTGAAATATAGTTGGTGACGGCAGACATACCATTGCCAGCGAGCTCAGATAGGTTTGCGAAAGCGTTCTTCATGTTAGGATCGGAGCACATCATCCTCATTGATGGTGTTGCGACGCGGTGACCCTTGAAAGCACACAGCATTTTATACGTAGTGACAGACGTTAAACCTGAAGCTCTCGTTGCCAAAGAACCCATAGCGATGCCTGGGTTCATAAAGATCGAAGTGAAAGAGTCAACATTAACATAAGCTCTGAGGGCTGCACTGACAAGGGAATCAGAAGTGATGACGCTGGTGTCGTCCAGAACCTCTGCCTCTTCAGTCCCGTCCGGATTACGCTTCCTGGCCTTCTTTGCACTACGCCTCTTCCTGCGAGACTCATACTCGAACGAGTTTCGAATATTTTCTTGGACCTGTGCAGAACGCTCTCGGATTTTAGGATCGACCCCCTCAGCTTCATCCTTGATGGCTTCAGCCGACTCGGAGTTCATGAAGTCGGAGACTCTCGTTTCCGTACCCCAGATTCTTCCACTGAACTTAAACTGGCATTCTTCCGAGTTGTCATGTCTGAAGCTCATCCATGCAATCTCTTCCAGTGCATCCGAAAGATCATAGATAGCTTCGCGCTGAGAGGGAGAGCAGTACGGATCTCCGTATGCGATACGAGGTCTTACATCATTAACCCAAATATCGCGACCCCGCTGCTCCACTTCGGAAGCTTCCATATTCATAACTTTAGCCCAGGTGTTTGCTTCGTCCGCAGTTAAGGAATGTGAAATTGGAAAAACCTTCGTCTCATGGAAGCTCATATTCGGACGATCGAAAGCAAAAGGATGTTGTCCCTGCGATACTCGTTCTCGCATAATGACGAAAGCTTTTTGGAAGTCTGAACGAGTAAGCCCAGCTACTTCAGCATCTTTCTTGAAATACAATCCATTACGGTCGGGGCCAAGACCATAGAACCTGCGAACAGAATTTTGAACGAAGTTGATCCCATCCATCGGATCAATTCCGAGCCAATCGCAAAAAGGAATGTAATCCTCTTTGATAAAAGCGTCTTCCTCTTCTTCGTTAGCCCACTGAACAGGAAGCTTTCCAGCGCGGATTTCCTTTTCAATACGATCAATGGAATCGCTACGGCGAAGATCGGCATAGTTGTCGAGATGTTTCTCTCGGAACTTTCCGCGCTCCGTTTGTTCTCTTGTATCACTTTCAAGTTCAACCATGCGATTAACAAAATCGTTTTGGTTGAGGAAGTTGTCATCGATAACGTCTGCTTCTTGATCAGTCAAACGAGTAGGTCTCGGATATTTAGACTTTGGATTGTCGAGAGAGTTAATATACTCGTTCATGTTCTGAGCAAGAATAGACCCGCTCATTATCTCATTCCAATCTGGAATGTTGTAAAACTTTCCAGCCATTGCTCGCTGGAGCATATCGCTTCGAACTTCCTGCTCGTTTGCTCCAGTGCTGATGCGGTCTGCTAGATATCCATGCTCTCCTTCGTCTGTGAAGTAGTCGAAAGCTTCCTTGATGGACTTGATGTCGTTACCATGGGAGTTTCCGAATTGCATAATCTTCAGAAGCTCGGATCGAGGGATTTCTTTATTTAGCGCTTCAACAAATTCAGAGAGAGTGTTCTTCGGAGTTCCACCTGGCGTGACCCCTTCTGGAGCAGTCGTATTGTAGACCCTCTTTTGGGGCTCTCGAATCGGTTCGCTTTTATGGTTCTTCAGATAGTCTTGAGGAATGACTACTCGCTGTTGTTTAGGCTTCTTAGCTTGCGCCTTCTTAGCTGCTGCTCTCTGCTTCTTTTGCTTCTCCTCAAATGCTTGAGCCACAACAGACTCAGCCATTTTTTCAGATCCGGCTTTCTTGGATGTTGAAGCTTTACCTTTGTGTTCAGTTTTTATAGCTTCAGTTTCTTCACTATCCTCAGCTGCTGCTACCGGCTTTGAGACCGTAGGTTTAGCCGCTTGAGGGACTGTTCCTTCATCGACTTTCGTTGACCCCCTAGCAGCACCTTGTGGAGCATTGTTCAAATCGGTCTTAGTATCAGTAGGCTTAACCGTCTCGTAATCGGTCCTTCTTGGAGTTTGAGGATTGAATGTTTGAATAAAATTATCCAGGTCATCCATAGACGGAGCAGTTGCGCTACGAGGAAGGTCTGTTGATTGAGAACTTCTGATTTCAGGTGCTTTGGCTTTTTCGACAACAGTTTCTGCGGGCTGCCCGCCAGCGGCTCCGTTATTGGAAGCCCCAGTTGACCCGGCATCAGGACTAGTAACTCCAGTAGTAGAACCTCCTGATGGTAGGTTTACACCTTCATTACCCTGGAAACCTTCAGAGGAATTACTGCTATTGGATCCATCAAGATCTGTTTTCTTTCCACCACCAAAGTCTACGTTTCCAACTTTCATAGATTCCTCCTATTGATTATTTCGATAATGAGTATGTAGAGCTATATCGATTGCCTTATTTCCTGTTTTAATCGCCTCTTCAGAAGATACACTAAGAAGCTTCTGAGTGAGAGAATCATCGGTCAGAATTCTTCCTAAAGCAGTGCCCATAATACGAGACGCATCAATAATTGAGTCGCCAAAGCTATCGATTCCTTCTGGGAATATTTCATGAACAATCTCATTGATGATCCTGCTGTCATCAATTTGAGGTTCCTCAAGATTTTCGACTCCGGTTGCCTCAGCCTCAGTAGGAAGACCTAAATCATATTGAGTCAATGAGAAATCTATCAAGGTAGACAAGCGGCTTTTGAGGATGGGTTGCTTCATCATCGTTCGAGAGACATCGGCAAGGATCGAAGAACTGTTCGATTTTACAGACGGGCGGCGAAGGATATCATTATGCTCGCTGTCGAAGAACGCTTGAGACACGGAGACATCAACCCATTGCCCAGCCTCAACTCGGTTGCCGTTTTTATCAAGGCTATCGAGACCATAGTATGGAACCCAAAGCTGAAGATCGTTGTTAAACAAGCACCCGCCTGGGTCACCGTCTAAGCCATCAGGACAAATCGTCGGATCAATAATGTGGTACATCTTCATAAGCGCATCAGTTGTATCCGGATCCGGATCGTAAAGATCGGACCAACGAGGCGGCATAATATGATGCCGTGTTGCCACTCCGTTCTGAACAAAATAGCTTCCGAGGAACAACAACGGATTGAGCGTGTTGTCTAGGTAGTTGCGAAGGATCTTGTTTAATTTCGCATTTGCTAGAGGATCGGCGTCTTTTGGAAGTATCTGAATGTTCCCAGCCTCGAGCAACTGATCCCATTCGTGGATGTCGATGCGTCCTTCGAGGACTGCCTGTTTAAGTTCAGGGTTATCAGGGAAGGTTCCATCAATATCTGCGATGTTGTATCCATGTGTTCCCGACTGCATCATCGTTGTTAGCGTGTTCATCTTCATCTTCATACGTTGAGACGACGTGAGGCGCGATTTAACACCAAACTCAGGAGTGCAAGAGCCAATAGGAATACCGTTCTCGAACTCCCTGTGGTCTCCAAATTCAGGAAGCTTCGTTCGAAGAACCGTCTTCATCGATGCTTCAATACCTTCAAAGAGCTTAATCGAGATGAGGTTGCCTTCATCGTCGATAAGGCTCTCATTGACATCCCAGTCGATAGCAAGCTTGTTGGTATCGGGAAGGAACGAAACATTGTTGATGGTCATGATAGCGGGGCCTGATTTGCCTTTAACAAGGTCAAACGCAGTAACAGGAGCATATACTGTTTGACCGTTTTTCTCAGCCTTGATGATCCCAATGACATCACCGATTGCAACTTTTTGCCCAATGAGAAAACCGTTGTCGTCATGACTGTCAATGAATCTGTTCACATACTGGTCGATCATTCGCAAAGAACGCTCATCGCAATCGAACAAAAGCTTTTCTTTTTCGTCTCCATTGATCATCTTTTCAACAACCTCTTCAGCTGACATAAAGCTAACTTCAGCGAGATTGACCTGCCGCGGGTTATCGAAGTATGTCTTGAAGATGTCGGTGAGGTCGAGCTCGAGTGTGTCGGAAGCCATAATCCTGGATTTGTCGATCAAAGATCGAAACGCCATAGACTCCGCATCGCCAAGCTGAAACTCGTTCAGAGGATCGTAATAGGAGTAAGTAAGCTGATCGTCTGTGTAGTAGTTGCTTCCAAGAGCAACTCCATTAGTCGTTCTCTGGTTGATATCTTGATCCAAGAAGTTGACTACATAACCACCGTTGATCCTGATGGGCTTGCACTCCACGCCTTTGAGAAAACTAATATCTGGAACAAGAACAGTAGCCCGACGCATCCTCGCCTCAATCAACATATCAGTATTGTCTGATTCGATTATAAACAAGTTTCTCGGTCCAAAGCCTTTGTTCGGGATATTCGTAGTTGTACCATCTTGGCTTGTCCAGCCGTTGATGATGTATCCACGTGTCCAAGAGGGCAATGAGTTCTTAGCTTTCCCATAAACCTCGTCGGACATCTTTGCTCGATCATCTTCAGACATATCAAACACAGACGCATCCTGCGTGATCTTAAAGAAATCAGCCAAAGCTTTTCGAATGCCAAGGCGGTTTCTCTGGGATGAGGACATCCAAGGACGCATCGTTTGATTGACTCCATCAAGATGATACTCTGCCTCGTAGCCTTTCTTTATATCCTGAGAGTAAAGATTCCTGGGAGTAATCTTTCTTAGCACCTCTTGAATTGGAAGCTCTCCATAACCGGGGAACTGCTTAAGCGCCTCATCGCACACCTCGCCAATTTCTTGAGCTGTTGAAGCATCCTGCATCACATCATGATAGTTGTAAAGGATGTTCCTCTCGAAGTGAGAGATCTCTTCAATGGAGAGAACATCGAAAGAACCATCGGGAAGTTTACGAATCATAATCTGGGCAACATTGATGAAATCCATATCAGCGATCATGGTGTATCCCAAATCAGAGCAAACCTGTTTAAGCCAGTTTGCAAGCTCGATTCGAGCTTCAGGAAGATCGAGTACTGCAAGATTCTTAACGCCTTGAGCCACAGCATCCCATCCGTCTTTGTTAAACACGCTCAGCTTAGAGATAGAGTTCTTGCCATCATCTCCCGTCTTCGCAATCTTCAAGTTCAGCTTCTCAGTGCCTTTGTCTCTAAATACCTGAAGGAACCTACCGAGAGCGTTCGACTGCATATCCGTTCTCGTGTTCGTCGATTTATCGGCTACAGAATGATGACAGCATGGTACGCCTTCAGATTCACAATCAGCGGGATGATAAATGCGCACAATGCCTTCTGGAGATTCTTTACGAATCCGATCAAGCGTTGTCTCATCAACTATCCAGTTTGTCCCAGAAGAGCTCTCGGAGATACATCCAGTGAGGTTCCGCCAGGAGTTCTCGACGTTAGGATCGTCACTAAAAAACTCGTCTGCCGGTATTTCGCGAGCCTCAGCACCACAAGCTTCAGGAGTGTAAGCA